>ERZ1034952.2102-NODE-2102-length-15267-cov-5.001315_pt1 | contig 15267 bp, 18 predicted proteins | sample MGYA00520625_ERZ1034952 | MGnify/ENA primary metagenome ERZ1034952 (study PRJEB33766, sample SAMN09781773) | gut metagenome | biome: gut microbiome | host: Homo sapiens | place: Madagascar | study: EMG produced TPA metagenomics assembly of the PRJNA485056 data... | reverse complement strand
AAATTTTAGATAATTTCATCGCATATATGAAACCTTATAAAATCGAAAAAGACACACCGAATGAGGGTGTCGATTTGAAAGATTCTTACCTTAAAAGTAAAGACAGATAACTTAGACAGCAACCGAGGATTCCTCGGTAGTTCATATAAACGGGAGCGGACTTATGGCAAAAATAATACTTGACGTACAACTGAAAAATACTCTTGCCACCGAGCAATTAAAGCAACTCGAAACTTCTATAAAGTCGGTTGCCGATTCTTTAAGTGGCGTTAAGGTAAATAAAAACCTTACGGCGCAAATAAACTCTTTAACGAAGTATTATAACTCTCTTGCAAAAGTCGCGCAAAAGACTTTACAAACCAACAATAAAAACGCCATTGCAGAACAAAAATTAGCCCAACAAAAGGCGAAAACCGCAACGGCGATAACAAAACAGTTGGACGCAGAAAACAAAGAATTTGCGTCTAAAATCAAAGCGACAAAAGCGGTAGAAGATTACACAAAAACTCAAACTAAAAGCACGCAGGCTGTAAAAGAAAATACCAAAGCGATTCAGGATAATCAGCAAGGTATGCTCTCGATGATGCAGGGCTTTTTACGTTGGCAAGTCGTAGCGACTTTGGTAATGCAACCGCTTAACCTTATCAAGAGTGCGTTTCAATCTATCAATGAAACGCTTGTTGAGACGGAAGATAGAATTATTGAATTACAACGTGTATTACCGAGCGGATCTATCGGAAACAAAGACCTGTCGGATAAATTATATAAATTGGCGGCAGACTATGGGCAGACGTTTGAAAACGTAAGTCAAATTGCTCTTAATTTCGCGCGTTCCGGTATGAATACCGCCGACACGCTGAAAGCAACCGAGGCGGCAGTTATAGCCCTTAATGTTGCAGAACTCGACGCAACGCAAGCATCTGACGGATTGATCGCCATAATGCAACAATTCGGCTTAGAGGCAAGCGATTTATTGCTTATCGTCGACAAACTGAATATTACCGCAGATAATGCCGCGGTTACGACAGATAAACTTTTAACCGCTTTACAAAGAACAGGTTCGTCGGCTAAAAATGCAAATCTTTCGCTTGATGAAACGGTAAGCATTATAACCGCCTTATCCGAGGCGACCGGTAGAAGTGGTGAAAATCTCGGCACAGCCGTCAACTCACTTATTCAATTCTCCACGAAAAGTTCCGCACTCGATACTTTTGCTAAGTTAAGCGAGAATATGGCGAATATTGTCGAGAATTTCAGACACGGACAAGGCACAGTTTTAGATATTTGGCAGGGTTTATCGAAAGAAATTTCAGGCACAAACAGCGATTCGGAAGGCATTCTTTCGGGTCTATTCGGCGACTCAGACTGGCGAGACCTTAATGAAGAGTTGCAAGACGCTCTGGGGGAAAACTATGCCAAAGTAACCGAAATTTACGATACGGCAAGTACATTCCGTAAAAACTATTTTATAGCCCTCTTGAACAATATGGATAGCGTTCAAGCCGCGCAGGATAAGTTGTCCAGCGCAGAGGGGTATTCGCAAAAAGAAAACGAGGAATACCTTGATACATACTCGGCAAAACTTAATATATTAAAAGCCGAATGGCAAGCCATTGCGAATGATGAACAGGGAATATTAGGGCTGAAAAAACATTTGGTCGAATTAGCAACTACACTTTTACGCTTTATAGAAAGTATAGGCGGCATAAAGACGCTGTTGGTTTCTATTTCGACTGTTGTTTTGGCTTTGACAAAAAATAAAATCAGTGCCGGATTGTCAAAAATAATTTTACATTTTTCTAAATTGGCACGAGAGGTCAGGTCAACAGTCACGCCGTCTCTAAACACATTATCGCTTAAAATCAGTGAGTTAAAATTAAAATTAAAGTCTCTTGGAACGGAAGAGGAAAAACTTGCGGTTAAGACTGAGTTGTTATCTGCTAAGCAACAAAAGTTATCAATGGTTTTGTCTACCGTAGGTAATATTGTTACTGTGGCTTTGGCTGTATCGACTGTCATTTTCGGAATATATAATCATATAACCCAAAAAGCAGAAGAAGAGAAAAGACGGGCAGAAGAGGCAAGAGAGGAGACACTATCGGCTTATGAGTCGATAAAGGAGAAAGGCGATAAATTTGCTCAATTATCGACGAGATATAACGAACTGTCCAACATTCAAGATAGGACAGCAGAGCAAGATACAAAATATTACGAACTACAAAAAGAGATTGTCTCGCAACTGGGCGATAGGGCAAAAGCGTTACGCGGGCTAACCGAGGGAACAGAAGAATACAACAACAAATTAAAAGAGTTGGCGTCACAAGAACTCATAAGCCTGAGTGTTCAAAGTCAGGACGCGGCAGATATTTATGCCTCGAAGATTAACGAGGACACAATGTCTAGCGGAGAGGTTTTCTTGTTTGCCGGCAGTGTTTTGGGCGATAGCGATCGTCAAATCCAAAATGTGTGGAACAGTAATGCGGCAGACAGAATCGACTATTTAAGAAAGGCGGCGAAACAGGCATTCTTAAATGGCGACGACAAAATATCCGATTACATAACCAAAACGGCAGACAAAATACAAGAATCGCTTGACAATTTCATAGAAGCGCAAGTAAAAGCCCTTGCTTATAAAGCACTTGCGGGAGATGGGGTATCTTCGGAAAAAGAATACGACTCATTGCTTTATGATATAATGCAGGCGGTCGCCTCGACGGGGATTGAGCAAAATGCTGTTAAAGATATTCTTGATTCGATTTTGCAAAGCGGCGGAAGTTCTTATAATCCGGGGTCTCGTTGGGTCGATGACTTGTCTAAGGTCGCCGGGAAGTATGAAGATATTTATGAAACGCTCAAAAAAATTCGCGATACCCAAAAAGAAACGAGTGATTACGAAGAAAAAAGACTGTCGGTTTTAGAGGCGGAAAAGGCTTTAACCGATGCTCAAAATCAACGTAATGTTCGTGTGTTTAACGCAGAAACGGGGAATTGGGAATGGCAGAGAAACGAACAGGCTGTCGAAAACGCTCAAAAAAATCTCGATAAAGCAAAAGAAAGCGTTGCCGACGCTGCTTGGAATGAGGCAATGGGATTGTTTAAGGAAGGCAATCTTACGAACGATACATTGCTTGAAGTTCTCAATAAATGGGCTGAGGCGTATAATGGAACTTTCGGAACGGGTGAAACGCCTAAATTCGTAGATGAAATTATCGACGCGATTGAAGAAACAGGACGTGTACATATTCGACCGACGGGTGGTGACAGTTCCGACGGGGCGACAGATGACAAAACTTCCGGTAGTTCTTCATCGTCGGCGATGACCGGTGGTGGCGGTAGCGGTGCGCGTACCGAAAAGGCTTTTGCAACATATGACAGTGGTGGCGTTTTACAGGGACTAGGTGGAATAAAAGCGACGGCACGAGACGAAATAGTGTTGCCCCCGGCATTAGCCGAGAAAATTCTAAATCCGACCTCTAACGCACAGTTTAAGGCTTTTGCCGACAGTCTGGGATTGTTATTCGGGGCGTCTGACCGTAGTCCGGTGTTGTCGAAAGGCGATGTTATAACTAACGGCGGAAGTGCCGTTGATAACTCGAATAATAATTCTTATGTTGTAAACGGAGTTCCTATAAGCGTGGAAGACGCTCATACGAAAACGATTGTTCAACTATTTGAAAATATGAGTTTACTAAATTAAAGGAGCAGTTATATGGCTTTATTTCAACCTTCCAACATAACCCCTTCGTCTTTTGCCGGCGTTGGCGGTGGAGTTGTGGACACTGCCGATAAGGCTAAGGTATCGTGGCAGTTAAACGGCAGTTCTCCGCTTGTCGGATATTGTATCGATTCTTATATAAAACAAAATGACGGAACTTATAGAAAAGTCGGACATTATCCGATAACGGGTGATTTGAGTAATGATTTAGGCATTCAACTTAAAAGCGTTGACCCGCCTGTATATCCTGCGGACGCAAAGGGTAATCCGAATGTTTTTACTGCTGAATTTATAAACAACAGCGGAGATACGATAGATTGGGCTGCGTCGTTGGAAATGACTAACGGCGGTGAATATGCGTTTTATATAACTCAATGTTGGAAAGAGGGTAATAGACTCAAAACTATAACGCAAGTTGCTCCCTCGGCGGTTATAACGCGTACTACGCCTTTACTTTTTTTAGACCATGACGGTTCAACTCTCGCAAAAGCGACCGTAAAAGGTACTTATATACAAGACCAACACGACAGCATTGCATGGGTTCGGTGGCGTTTGTTTTGTAACGACGAATTGATTGATGACACGTTCCCGGTGGCGACGTCGTTATTGGAGTATGAATTTGAGGGGTTGCTGACACGTTTGACTTATACCGCCGAATGTACGATCGAAACTTCGAGCGGACAGGTTGTTTCTGCTACGACGAGTATAACTTATCTATCGAAAGAAACAAACGGAGGCGATTGGTCTCTTGCTTGCAATGCTCCTTATACAAGCCTAATCAATAATGATACCATAAAAATGTCAATTCCCGAAAGTTATAAGAATTGCGGTATTATTAACAAGTGGTTAGGCTTTGACGAAACGAGTGAAAACGCATATATCGATTGGACGAATATCGAATATTTGATGGGAACAAAAGTCGTAGTTGGAGAGATTTTGAAGTTTAATTATTACGACGGGTATTATATATACTTGCGTTGCAAAGTAGTGAATGGCTTGAAATTCTATTTTTACAACCAAAGTTCAAGTTCTACCATATATACAGGGATTTATACCAGTAGTGATAACAAAACTATAACCGTTGAAAACCGCTCCGGTATTATCACTCAAAAACATATTTTTTCGGTGTCGGTCGAAGATGTCATTATTGAAATCGACGGAAACGAACGCGTGGTTTATATCTATGATACAACAACCGGAAGTTTAATTCAGGGTGAGTCACTGTCGTATTTAGGAACAATAACCATAAATTGGGTTGAAATTACTGCTGACAATACAATTCCGAGTGGAGTGCCTTGTGTGGCAGGCGTTGCAATCAGTTTAAGCAAATTAACACTTTCTACCGATATGTTTCAAGATAAAAACCCCTCTTGGAATGATAACGGAGTTAAGTTTTTAACGAATTTTGCCGGCGGAAGAAAGACTGAGCCTCTTAACGCAGGAGATATTAAAGGGGTAAAATCCACGGCTGTGTTTTATCGTCGGGATAAACAATCGGAAAAGTTGTTTGTCAGACTTGGTGCAGCGTCTCAACTAAGGGATTACGGTACTCGCTCGAATAGAACATATACATATGAGTTAAAAAACTTGAATGACGATATACCTATATTGTATAGTGACCTTGATTTAACTCCGACGTTTAACGCATATTATCTGATTGAAGGTAAGCAGGTTGATAGCAATGAAAAAAATGTATTTCACGTTGTCAGATATTGGGTTTTCGGGAATAACATTTTGGCGGGAAGTATAGGCAACAACAATACGCCAAATTGGCTCTCGAATTTTACCGGTTATCGTTTACGTCAGGCGTCGAGCAGGCGAGGGAAGAGTGGAACGTTACAGGCTCTTTTATCGAATGTGTCTAATGCGGTGTATTCGGATTCGGCTCAGTTAATGGATTCTCTGTATGCGGCAAGTTTATCGTCGAATACGTTCTTCTTAAAGGATATGAAAGGCAACATTTATATGGTTGCAATTTCAGCCCCGATAACCCAAACGATAAATACAAAATCGAATATTCAGGAAGTTACGGTATCAATTCCGTGGGAAGAAATCGGCAGTATGAAAAATATTGTTTTAATTCAAACTCCCGACGATGAGAATTGGGATAATCCCCGACAAAATTAAGGAGAACTATGGCTAATCAAAGCGAGCGTTATTTGCAATATTTGGACGCTTTATTAAATCCGTTTCAGAAACTGACAAAAGTGGAATTTCTTCAACCGGATAATTCCGTTGCCTTTTTTCTTAGTAATGAAAACGGATATAGACGTGGATATAATCCGAAATATCAATCTGCCGCATTAGTTCAAGATGGTACGCTCAATGTGTCGTTTCAGAACGGGGCAAGGCGTAAAGCAAGTATAAAATTATCGGATTTAGATAACGCGTTTGAATATAATGTCAACAACATTTGGTTCGGGCAGAAAGTCAGGCTTTTAATGGGGCTTGTTTTGCCTGACGGTACTGAATTTTACCTTCCCCAAATGGTCGGGCTTATTAAAAATCCGCAATCGTTATTGAGTGAAAACAGTAAGACCGTCACATTTCCGTTGGTTGATAAGTGGGCGAATTTGGATGGCTCTTTATTCGGAAATTTAACAGATACATATACGGTATCGCAAAACAGTGTTCAAAATTCTATTTATACCGCTATTGCAAATCTGTTAAAAACCTCGCAATACGATCATAAACTTACTTCGGACATTCTAGCGATGATTGATAATGTGTCGCCGATATTCACGAATTATTATGACAATAAGACTTATGACGTTAAGGACGGCGACGGCTCTCAAACGCGAACGGTTTATATGACCGCAGTTCCGTATAATATATCCCGAGACGGCGGCAGTACGTTCGGTCAATTAGTGTTGGACTTAAACGAAATGCTGGCAGGAACGATAGGCTATGACCCAACGGGAGCATTAAGATTAGACCCGTCGCAAACCGATATAAACGATATTGAAAAACCTGTCTTATGGCAGTTTACACAACGTAACAGCAACTTATCGCAAATATCGGAAACAATCAAGAACGATCAGGTTTATAACGACGTAATCATCTCGGGCGGTGGAAACACTTCCGGCGGTGTCTGGGGAAGAGCGAGCAATAACGACCCGAATAGCGATACGAGTATACAGGCAATAGGACTGAAAACCTACCGGGAGACCAAAGCAAATTATTTCAACTCAAAACAATGTCTTGCGCTTGCCGAATATTACTTAAAGAGGAAGACTGTGTTGCAGAAATCAGTAAATATAACAAGCAGTCAAATGTTCCACTTGGTCGAAAATCAGTTAGTTTCGGTGCAGCGGACGGATAAGCCCGGCAGCCCAACGGAGAGGCACTTAATCAATTCATTTTCTTTGCCGATAGGTGAAACAGGTGCGATGACGATTAACGCAACAAGCGTAACTGATATTCCGAATTTTACCGTGACTTCCTCATCGGGAGTATAGGAGAAACTTATGCTTACAGATTTAACAGACAGTATTGCAATCAAAAGGGCGATTGAAAAGGTCGTTGACGAAAGGATTGCCCAAATTACAAAAGAGTGCCTAAGGACTTATAAAGCCCAAATTGTTTCAAAGACATCTACCAAAATGAACGTGAGACTTATCGGCGATATATCCTCGGTTATCTCCGTTCCGTATTCGACCGCAGTGGCAAATTCAAACGTCGGCGACTATATTTTTGTGGCTACGACTTACGATTCTTTCCGCAATGCCGTGGCTTGGTTGCCTGTCGATTTAAGTGTCGATACTCCCGTCGATATAGTCGATATAGGGGCAAGCAGTAGCGGTACATTTACCGATGAGCAGTATGCAAGATTGGAAAACGGGGCAATGATTAGAACGGCGATAAACTCTTCGTCTTCATTGTTTCAATTTTCAAATGAGGACAACTATACGAAATGGTATTACAGTTTTTCGCAAGACTTTTTTACTCGAAGTACAATCGCTATCACTAAGTCGTCTAAGTCTTATACCGTTTCAACGACATCTGGATTAGTAAAAACAACAGTAATGACGGCAGGACGTCAGTTGTATTTTGAATTAAATACTATGTATGCCGTACAGTGCTTTGACACAACCGATAATTTGGCTGATTTCACTATTGTCGGCGGTGGTAAGGATGGCGCGACGGGTAGGTTTGCATTTGTGTTTGTTGGAGATAAAATGAGCAATTCCCTTATTGTTTATCAAACAGGGTCGATTGTGATAAGTAATCTAGCCGGAACGTCAGGTGGATCATCGGGAATAAAACCTGCGTCAAATTCAAATTACATCAGATATTTCAAAATAGGTGGAGCATAAAAATAGCCCGTCGACTTCACTCGGCGGGCTGTCTTTTAATCTTTATTGGTTTCGTAGGCGGCTATTGCGGCGTTTAAGGTTGATTTCTTGTTGCCGTCGGGCAAATTATCGACGAGAGATTTAATCCGTTTTATGGTGTCGTCAACACGCGTTTCGGCAGTTTCTTTATCTCGTTTTATTCGGTCGTTTTTTTTCTCTTTCCAATCTTCAACCATAACGTTATCAAGTCGCCATAGTTGCTTTCTTAACAACTTCTTGCGGTCTTCAATTTCGGCGAGTTCTTTTTGTAGTTCTTCTTTTTCGATTTTGTTGCCAAACACATTCTTTCCGATTAAATAAAAAGAATCGAAGTTTTGCGTTTTATCGCATTCTGTGATATATTCTTCTTTGCCGTCTTCATATTTGATATAGGCAAGAATATAGTCTTTCCCATTAAAAACTTTTTCGATTTTGCCTTGTAATCCCGTAAATGATATTACTTTATCTCCGACATTAAATTTTAGTTCGCTCATTGTTCTTTTGTTCCTTTAATTTATTGTAACAGTCTTTGCATATTCCTGTGTGTTTAGCCGTCCAAATGAGGTCGGAATTGAAACATATCTTTCCGCATATATTGCACGGCTTATAGTCTGTTGTGGGTTGAGGAGTGAAAAAGTTCATTAACCGACCAACTCCTTTGCGTAAACATCAAAGTTGCTCGTTATATACATTTTACGTTTTTTGTTATACTCCATTGTTTGTATGGTAATAAATTCAACGCCGAATGCAACGTCGTTGTTTATGCTTTTATGCCCGTCAAAGCAATATTGTTCGTCATCGGATAAAAATTGGTCGGTGTCATCGATAGTCGATTGAATAATCGTAACAAAAGGGATCGCCTTTAATTTTTCATCTTGTTTTACGTCTCGATAACCGAGTTCAAACATTTTTTGTCTGATTTGTTCAACGTTTGCAATTTTGACAATCCTTGTAAGTTCTTCGTGGTTCATTTTGTTCCTTCCTTTGCTTGCTGTTCGTCAAGCCTTATAAGATTTCTATTTGTTTGTAGTTTTAATTATATCGGCTGTTCGCCGGAAAGTCAAGTGTTATGCGCCTTGCAGGCTGTTCGTAAATCTATCCATAGCCGAGACGGCAGACTGAATAGCCGTGTCTTTATTAAGTATGTGACGGTAAACTTGCGCCGTAACGAGCGGGTTAGAGTGTCCGAGATTTTGAGATATTTCGGTCATCGGCATTCCGCTCATATCGCATAAACTCGTGAAAGCGTGGCGCAATGCGTGAGTTTTAACGCTATGTCCGCAGCAATGCTCGGTGTATCTATGTACGAGCATAAGCAATGCTGGTGACGAGAATTGTTTCCAAATTTTACCGTTGGTACTTTTCCCGTTTTCATCGGAATCCGTGCCGAAAAGATAATCGTTATCGGTACACCATTCCGGGCGAATACCGCTTGAAAGATACTCTTCGATTATTTCCTTTGCCACGCGCGGCATTGCCACAAGTCTTTGTTTGTCGCCTTTGCCGTGTCGTACCGTGATTCTGTTTTGCTCAAAATCAAGGTCGGCAACGGTCAGCGAACGAAGTTCACTATTTCGCAAGCCCGCCTGCAAAAGTAGTACAATTATAGCGCGGTTTCTGATTATCGTTTTACCGTTTAACCCTGTCGGAGTTTTCGTTATAAGGCTTTTGATTTCGTCGAGAGTTAAAAGGTCGTATTCAACGCGTTGCTGTTCGGGTATCTCGTCAAGGTGTACGGGGTTTTCCTGTTCGATTTTCATTTTGACGCACCACTCGAAAAATGAGTGTATGAAAATCATATACTGCCTTACGCTGTTCGTCTTTATCCCGCTCATAGAAAGGCTTGAACGCCAATTTACGACGGTTAAAGGCGTTATCTGTTCGTCTGCTTTCAAGAAGTCTGAAAACTTCCTGAAAGCCAAACTATAAGCCGTAACGGTCTTATCCGATTTCTTCATAGAGGGCAGGGCGATAAGGTATTGCGCACTTATCTCGTTAAATTGCTGTTTCTTCATTTTTCGTTCCTTTATTCGTTATTATAAGTTACAATCGTTTCGCTTAAAATCGGGTTCGTATTTGCGCGTTATTTCTATCGTTTGTGCCAAAGTTAAGCCGTCGCAATATTCGATATAATCAACTGCGCTGTAATAATCGCCGTCTTTCAAGTCGTTGATTTTGCAAAACTCACGGAACAAGCCGCATTTATCTTTTAGGTTTTTAATTTCGGTCATTGCTCGCATAGTCTGCTCCTTTATCTGCATTACATTGCGTTACGGTAATGCTTTTTAACGGCTTACTGTCAAGCAATGCCATATAGACATTATCGACGGCTTTATATTCGGGAGTCGTTGCAAATGTAGAATATACGCCCGAAAACAAACGGCGATATTCTGTCGCCCAGAGTTTAGAAAACTCTTCGGCGATTATTTCGGGGGTGTGTTCAATGTCGGCAAGTATACGCGTTTTTATTCTTTCGACTTCCGCGTTGTATATCTTGCATTCTTCGGGCGTTGCCGTTCTGTGATACCCGGCGGAATAGTCTTTCAAAGTCTTGAAAATGTCTTTTTTCATTTCTGTTCGCCTCCGTCTTGTCTGTTATTCTTTACCCAAATGGCTGTTCTTTTGCCCTTTTTCGCCTTGTTTAAGGTTGTTGCGAAAATTGCAACGACCACTGTCGTAATTGCGGCTAATGAGCCGATTAAAATCGCGTTGATTATCATTATTTATGCCCCCTTTATCTGTTCTACAAACTTTTGCGTGTTCTGTTCGATTATCGTTTTGTCTTCGTCTTTGATAGTGTTTATATTTATCGGTAATAACACCGCTGAATAGTTCGTTTCATAGATTTGGAGCGGTGAGTTTCCATCCTTACCTGTGAGAATGTGTTCAAAGTCTGTTCCGATAACACTAAAAGCCCTTTTTAGATAAGTCGCGTCGAAAAACTTGTTACAATACTTTACCGGGAATTTTCTTGCTTTTTTTTCGTTGTAAAGTTTTATGTACTTGTCTATATTTTCGGCGATTATTTTATCGCTTTCGGTGAGTTCGTATTTTGACATACTTGCCGTTGTGCGTAAGATATTGTTTGCGTTGATACTTTCGTTCGCAGGGGTCTGCGGCAATGCGTTCAGTTCGGGCTGTTCTTCGTTCCACTTAACGAGAAGATAGCCGTCGCATATAAACTGCTTTCCGTCCGGTGTATGCTGTATACCGTAAAGATTTTTACGCCATTCTTTTAAGCCGTTATCGCAAACAATCTTCTTTACAGCGTTCAAAAGGCTCATTTTAACACCTTTCGAGGCTAATATGTTTGTCTCTCTTTCGTAGTTTAATAAGTCGCGTAAATCGTCGATTTTGCCCGTGTTCAATAGTTCAATACATTTTTCAATCGTTGCCGTGTTCATTGTTTATTCTCTCCTTCATAATTTTCTATGCTTTTGATTATAGATTGCAGTTCCAAAACAGCCTGCCATTGCATTGAGTTAAGATTTTTATTGTCGCGATACAAGTAATTGATTTTTGCTCGCGCGTGCTTAATTGCCTCTGCCGGCGTTTTTACGCCGATACCGACTTCTTTATTGATTTTTTCGCAATTTATATTCATTTTACTGTTCTCCGTATCTGTTCATTGTCTATAAACTTTTTTGCTTGCTCGCTGTTCGCGATAAAAAGCAGGTAGCGGGCGCGTTCCCGTTCCGAAAGCGGAAGGTTTAATTCCGCTTTCGCTTTGATTTTCTGTTCGTTTCTTTTCATATTCTCGCCCCCTTATGCGATCGCTGCTTTTATGCGGTTTCTTTCGTTGCTTGCCAGTCCGTACAGTGTTTCGCCGTTAGAAAATCTCGCCGTACAAACGTACTCGTCAAAGTCGTACAAGTCTTTTAATTTTGTTCGGCAAAAGTTAAGTATTTTGCGAAGTTCGCGCTGTTCGGCTTTCTTTCTGTTGGAGTACGACATATCAAAATCATCGTAACAGCCGTAGTAGGCTTTTTCTTCGGCGCGTCCTTTCTTCCAATCGGCGGCGGAATAGTATTTTGTCAGATATGCGCAACCGTAGGCGTCCGTTTTATCTTCGAGTAAGGTTTGCACGCCGTTATAATAGCCACATTCAAGCCTTAATTGAAAATAGTTAAGCCCGCCGTTAAACTCGTCAACGAGTTTTTGAGCCTGTTCAAAACCGTTAAAGTCGATATTTTCGACATATTCCGTTTCTCCCGTGTCCTCGTCTTCGTAATAATAGCCGTCGAAGTGTTTAGTCGCAAAAAGCGGGAAATTGTTTTGCGTGGTAAAGTTACAAGTTGCCATAATTTTTTTTATCCTTTTGCGTGCTTGCCTGTTCGGTTCAAGTCTTACCGCGATTTTTTATTTTTTATCTGTTCGTCGTGTTATCTGTTCGCCGCCCCGCCTTTCAGGGAAGGGCGGCTGTTCGTTTATTATTTTGCTATCAAGTCTATTACGGGCGTATATCCGAGCGTTTTATAATATTTCATAACGCTTTTAATATATCCGTCCGCGCCTGCTCCTGCATAATTTACGAGTTGCAAACCGCCGGAGGATTCTTCGTATTTTAGGCTGTTCGGCACTTCGGGAAGTATTCCGCGATATAAGGCGAACGCTTCGCCCCGGTGGAAGTGTAACTCGTCGGGCTTTCTTTTGCCTGCTCTCGTTATCGTTATTTTGCCCGCGTCGGAATATTGCGCCCATGCTTTCGCCTCTATGCTTTCAAGCGTTCCGCGGTATTCCTGAGCCACCATCACCCAGCCGTCGACCGTTAAAACGGTTACGCGTTCGCCCGGTTGTAAACAGGCTTGCGCTATCTGTTCGCTTACGGGCGCGGGGATATAGAACGGCTTGCGCTTGCTCGTCTCTTCTTTTTGGGCGTTTATCCATTCGGCGGCGTTTTCGCTGTCGATTCGTTCGTCGAAACCCTCGGGAAGTTGCAAGATATAACGCGCATAACTAAACCCCTCCGGGTCGATAATAAATTGAAGTACGCCGTTATTGTAAACCGCTACGCAATCGCAATCATACCATTTTACACCCTTACGCTGTTCGCTCGTCAGTTTTTCGTAATTTTCCTTCGCCACTCGCGCATCGGCTGTTTCGTGTCCGCCTTTACCTTGTAAAAAGGTAAAATCAAACATAAACATCTGGCAAAAGTTGGCAAAAATCTTTTTATCGTTATCAGAATAGCCGTTGAAGTCTACACGGCGCGACACCACGGCGTCGACCTGCGGCAACTGTTCGCCGTCCTTTATGTATTCTTCAAGCCACTTTTCGCCGTCGTCAAGGCTCGATATTTTGCAATATTCCGCAAGGTCAAAATACACTCTTCTTTCGTTTTCGGGTATATCCGTAACGATTGCCGCCTTCTCTATCTGTTCGCGGGCGATTGCGTCCTTCTGCGCTTGTATACGCGCCGCCGCCTCGTCCTTTTCGCGCTGTATTCTGTCGCGTTCGCATTGCGCCAAAAATTCCGCATGGTCTCGTTCTTCTTTTTCGGCTTTTCTTTTCTTAAAGTCCGCAATATCCGCCCGCTGTTCGTCCGTCGGCTCGGTCTGTTCGTAATTGCCGGAGATTTGAAAATAACCGCCGTAAAAATGTACGTCGAAATAGTCGGTCATTGTGTCGCTGTCGTCGTAATTCCAAGAATCGGCAAGGGCTTTACAATAGGCTTGTATGGCGTTTAATTCGTCGCTGTCCTCAAAATATCCGTACTTGTCCGGCTCGCCCGTTCGTCTGTCTTTCATTATGTGCCGGCGTTCATACGGCGACGCCTTTATATACGCGTCGATCGTGTTATATGTCGAAGTAATCGAAAATTTTACTTCGGGGAATCTCGTTTTTAATTCTTTACGCAAAAGCGCGGCGATGTCCTTAACGGGCGGCAAGTTGTTTTTGTCGTGTTGTTTTATTCCGCTGACGTCGCAACGCTCCCAAAGGCTCGGCAAACGATTTTTTGCCGTTCTCCCGGGTGTTTTCGCGCTCGTCGTCTGTTCGTTCGCGTTTTCTATTGTTACGCCGTCAAGGGCGGCGCGGATCGTCTGCTCGTCCGTGTAACCGTACCAAAGGCGGCGGACTCCGTGCCACCGGTAGCCGTTCGCTTTTAATGCGTTGCGCGTCTGTTCGTCGGGCTTGCCGGCGAAGGTGATTTCCAAACTATTAAAATTTACGTTTTTGTTTATTGCGTATTCCATAATTAAAACCTCCGAAAATTTATATAAAATATACGCTACAATTAAAATTTACTTGTTTTGTCGGCTGTTCGCTGAAAAAGTAAACGGCTACACCGTCCGCGCCCGTGTGGAACGTGCCGAAGGGCGTTATTGCGTCGGCGGTGTCGTTGCTTTCAGTCGTATAAATCGCGTTGCACTTGTCGAAATGATCGTGAAAAAGATTTACAAATGCGAATCCGTCAAATATGCCGCCTTCGCTGTTCATAAACTTTTCAAACGCTATCGCCTCGGCGTTCTGTTCGCGCTCGTATTCTTTTTGTGTTAAAATAACCATGCCCGCCAACTCTTGCCGGCATTCGTTGCGCCTGTTGTGTCTTTTCGGTTGATTGTATCGGGAAAATTTCATAATAAAAACCCTTTACGCGTGCGCGGCGTTTTACCGCTCGCGCCTTACCGCGTCAGCCTGTCATCGTCAGAGCGGGGAGGCTATCCCACCGCCGACGGCGCAACCCCTCAAAGATTCCGCCGTTTCGACTGTTCGCGCGTTTATGCTATTTGCTCGCCGTCGTAATATTCTAAAAATGCGTAATACTCAGAAAACGGGATCGCGTTCATCGGGTCGCCGCCGTCGTATTCCTCGCGCCATTGTTTGCGCGCTTTTGTGTAGGTTAATACCTCGCCCGTTTCTCTGTTCACAAATAAAGCAACCATTTTTAAGCCCTCCCGCAATCGAGGCATGCGCCTGTTTTCCATTCGTAAATTGATAATTGACGGCGCGCCCTTCCGATTTTTAACGCCTTTTTCTTGCTTTTTATGTTTTCGCTTATATCAATATAAACAAACTCGCCATCGCTCCAAAGCCCGACAAACTCGCCCGCGCTTATGCTGTTCAACAACTCATTGACCGCGGCGGCGATTTCGTTTGCTTTTTCTGTCGCGATTCGGTAACAGTCGCGGCGGCTTACCTGATAGCCCCTTGAAAAGTTTACCGCTACGCCGTCCGCGTTAAGTGTCGCGCCGCCGTTCTTGATAATCTCGTAAACGT
>ERZ1034952.2101-NODE-2101-length-15269-cov-17.127974_pt1 | contig 15269 bp, 13 predicted proteins | sample MGYA00520625_ERZ1034952 | MGnify/ENA primary metagenome ERZ1034952 (study PRJEB33766, sample SAMN09781773) | gut metagenome | biome: gut microbiome | host: Homo sapiens | place: Madagascar | study: EMG produced TPA metagenomics assembly of the PRJNA485056 data... | reverse complement strand
CAGGAAAACAGGCGGTTATCCTCATCGATGAGTATGATTCTCCATTGCAGCATTCTTGGAAAACTCCTCAGCATGATGCCTGCACAGCCATCTACAAGTCCGTGTTTGCCGTCTTGAAAAAAGAGGACGAGCACGAGCGCTTCGTCTTCATCACGGGCATCACCAAGTTCACTCAGATTTCTCTCTTCTCTGTTCTCAATAATCTGAGCAACATCAGTTTTGATGCACCTTACGCCACCATCTGCGGCATTTCGAAACAGGAAGTTGCCGACAACTTCATGCCTGAGATTGAGGCGATGGGAGAAGAAAACGGATGGACTCCTGAGGAGACGCTGAAGCAGCTCACGACCTATTACGACGGATATCATTTCTGTCATGAAAATATGATTGACATCTTCAATCCGTTCAGCCTCATCAATGCCCTGGAGGATAGGAAATTGAGAAATTACTGGGCCTCATCTGGAGCAACCTCGTTGCTTCCTAAGTTTGTAGATGATATGGAAATACGCTTGAATGATTTTGATCATTGTGCCTTGTTAAGCTCTATAATAGAGTCGTCAGATGTAACAGGTGGTGGACCAGAACTGTTTCTTTATCAGTCTGGCTATCTCACAATAAAGGGCTACATGAACGGAACTTACCTCCTTGGTATTCCAAACTTCGAGGTAAGACAGGCTCTGAATGAAATAGTTTTGCCAACCCTTTCTATGCGTAAGTGTAATGACATTCAGTCACCACAAGCATTTCTGAATCTTTACCTGAACATGGGAAATCTACCAGAAGCAATGAAGTGTCTGAAAGCCCTTGTTGCGGATGTGCCATACAGCAACAAGAAGCTTGCAAGCATGGATATGGAAGAACGTTACCGTCTGATTCTGAGTACAATTTTCAATGCCATTGGCTGTAGAGTGGAAGTTGAGAGAATGCTGGCCACTGGCAGGATTGATATGATTGTGGAGGTTCCATCCTTCATCTACGTCCTGGAGCTGAAGCTATCTAACAATGGCGGCATTTCTGCTGCCGAGAGCCAGATAAAGGAAAAGAGTTACACCGAGCCCTTCAAGGCCGACAAGCGCAAGGTCATCGCCCTGGCAGTGGAACTCGATGAAACAGGCAAGGGATTGATAGATTGGAAAGAAGTGGATGAGTCTTTGTAAAATACAACTCCAAACAAACATCCCGCCAGGTGTCCTACCGGATTCAAAATCCGTTGGGACACCTGGCGGGTTCTTTTGTTTATCATAAAGACTAATGATAATCCTTTCTTTCTATCCTCCTGGCTCGCATGTTCAGCTTACGAGGATCTTGGCGCAAATCCCAGAGATCCACCAGCCAGAGGATATCTTTCTCTTCATTGTAGAAATAGATAATCTTGAAGTTCTTCATGATGATGGCACCACGAAACACCATTGTTTCATTACGGAAATGAGCTACTATAGGATAACGCTTAGGCATAAATTCTAATAAACGCTTAATTTCCTTATATTGTGTTTGCCACTTACGAGCAGTTTTTAATCCAAACTCTTGCAAGGCATACTCAATGCACTTTTTTATCTCCTTATTGAAAAGGGCATCAGTTTTTATTTCCATTCTGCAATCATCCTTTCTATCTCAGCATCCAAAACGGAAATAGGCTCTCCATAATTAGGATCATCCAATTTATCCAGAATGCTCTCGCAATGATCCATCACCTGCTCCAGCGAGCGCCCCATAGGATAGGAATCGGTATCGTAAGCCTCATCCCATGATACGGATGATACAGATGATGCTGCCGAACGATAAGCTGGCGATGGCTCACAGACCTTATCCCCTGCTATCTCCGATTCCTCGATATGATATTTCTTTTCCTCCATATTTTCTTTCGTTTTTAAAGTTCCACGTTACTTATTGGTGCAAAAATACGAAGAAAGATTGGAACTCGCAAGAAAATCTACAAGAAAATAGCTTTTTCTGCATCAAAAAAGAAGCATTTCTCAGGAATATTTTATATCTTTGCACACATAGAAGAAAAGAAAATGTCGTTCTGATTAAAACCGATCGTTATGAAAGTATATTGGGATAAGACTGCTGTAATAGGTTTGGTGGGGTTTACGATCTCACTCTTGCTGATACTGTGCTTTATGGACAGTCTCAGCCACCCATTGGTGGGGATATTCCTCTGCCTGTTTGGCATCTTACTTTGCGGAATATATGGTGCTCTGCCAAAAGCAGGAAGCCCCGAAAGACAGAAGAAGAAAGAAAAAGAGAACGAGAATAAGATAAGTAGTTTCTATGCCTTCAGCGTGCTTTTCTGCCTGGTGGTCAGCATTTTCTGTCTTGTTATCGGACTCATCCTAGCCTTTATCGGCAACGGAGAAGCCAGTTATATCTGTGCAGCCATCTTTGGGGTATCATTCACAGCCTTCCTTCTCGGTTCGTGGTGGAAAACCACCAGCATAGCCTCCAAAGCCGATTGGAGCGACTGGGGGTGGTTATAGAAGTATCATAAAATCACCTGTGCTTGTTAAACCAAACACAGATGATTGTATGACAGAATCACACTTCAATTCACTCCAACACACTCGTTTACAGAAACAAAGGTAACTTAATATTATTATTCTATATTAGATACCTACTATAAGGTAATGATTTTATATATTTTTCCATCCATTCCCAATCTGGCACACCATTTGCTTGAACGGGAAGTTTTATCATACTACCAGGCATACGAGCAGGTCTCCACTTTCTTCCATAAGCCCATCTATATCTGTCCTTTTCTATAAGTGTACAAAGAAATAATGCAATATAAACATTCATCGTATACCCCTTTAAATAGAGCGGATTTACATCATGTGTGCAGGTGAATTTATATGGCTGATAAAACGCATAACCAATAGAACCATTATTAGATACTGTGATACCATTAGCTTCAAAGACTTTCTCTTCTAAAGGTGCATTCACCCCTTCACCAGTCTTTGAAGTTTCTATAATTGTTTCTAGATCACACCTTGAAGTTATACCATTATTTGAGTCTGTAGCTCCTATAAACGGATATTCTCCATATTCTTTGTGGTCTGGTTTCTTATTATAAAAACCCTTGCGTATATCAAAAATTTCATCAAATCTAAACCATTTCCATTTTGCGACCGTTAATTCAACATTATGCTTATATAATGGAGATTTATCAAGACAACCATCCCATAGCTCCTTATATTTCAAATGCGAATGTTTAATTATACTTTGAATATAACTATCCATATACCCCCAATCAGGCGTGCCGCATTTTTGTGGGAGAAGTATCTTAGAATCAAGCATTAACTCTTTATCCCATTTTCTACCATAATTATAACGATACTTCTCTTTTTCTATCAAAACTAATAGAAACATTGCTATATTTTTGTTCAGCTCATATTCTTTAAGACTCAACACATTTACATCATCAGAAGCCCAAAAAGCGTTCTTCTGATAAAACGCTCTAGCTATAGATCCATTGTAGCTAACAGTTATCTTATTTCCTGTAAAGCAATACTCATCATTGCCAATTTTATTGGTAACACCATTATTTGAATCCGTTGCTCCAATAAAATTTATATTGCCTTTTTTCATATCAGCTTTGGTCAATCGCTTACCTTTTTCTATATTGAATATGTCAGAATATCTAAACCATTTCCAATTATTTGTTTTCATGTTTATTCTTCGTTTTGAATCAAAAAAGCAGTATATGCTTTTATTTTTGAAATGAAATCATTTTCTGTCAACGTACTATAATCGGTCTCCATATAAGCTTCAGCACACCATTCGTCATCGACACCTATTTCTTGACGAGCTGATAAACCTGGTACAACATCATTATTATAATAGGCTGACAATAATCGTTCTTTTAATGCCAAATATCTATTTTTCACATCGATACGTCCCAAATGTTTACGTTTTTCAAAACCATCATCTTTGAAATAGCCGAACCATGTTTTTCGATTTTTATTCGACTTATTAGCTTCAAAAATCATTATACATGTGACAACACCTACGGGGTAGAATAAATCATCAGGCATAGAAATCACAGCTTTTAAATGATGCTTTGCAAGGATTCTTGCCCGCACCTGTTTTAAATCCTTATCATTCTTTGTTGCACAACTCATCTGTACAATTGCAACAACACGTCCGTTGGCTTTTTTGTCTAATACGTTTAAAGCATGCTCTACAAATTTCATTTGCCCTGTAGTACCAACATCGTAAGGTGGATTCAAAAAGGCAACAGTAGGCTTATGATTCTCTTCTATACTCTTTGCATAATGAAAACAGTCACCATTATAAATATTAGACTTGCCATCACCTCTAAAACGCATGCTCGAACATGCATAAGTAAATATATCAGAACGCAACTCACATCCACATATCTGTAGCTTTCTAACCTGTTCTCTCTTACTAATATCATTGCCAGCCAATCTAAATAATCGTTGCATTGCAGCAACTAGGAATCCACCAGTACCACAGCAAGGATCATATACAATATCATTAATATTTAACTCTGCCAAATCACAAAACAATTCGGTAATGTGTGAAGGAGTCAAGACTAAGCCTGACTTTTGTTCACTTGCAGCATATCGAATAAACTCTATATAAAAACGGCCTAACACATCATACCCAATATTAGGATGAGCAATGAGAGGATAAACATACTTCTTTAAATAATGAATAAAATCTTTCAACACTTCAAGAGTAAATTCATCACTCTTTTTTTTCTTGTTTTTAATTTTCTCATCACGAAAAATTGGCTCATTCAATAAATTTTCAAATTCACGCATCAAAACAGTCTTACTTCTGACCATATCTGATTCCGAGTCTAGAACAGAATTAATTGCAGAAAGAAGTGTCTGTCCCAACTCATTACTGGTTATTTCTTGCTTATAATTATTCTTAAAACGATCATCTATCAAAGCTAATAATATAGCACTAATCATTGTACAACGTTTGTACTCTGGTATCGAATAGTTATTAAACTCTTCATTCAAATAACTTGCCTTATATGCTATATCACGAGTATAAAAGTCACTAATAAAGAACTGATCATCAAAAACTTGCATATAATCATCAATACCAAGTAACTTTTTATCTTCCAACTCGATGTATTCGGAAGCCCCCATCTTCCAATAAAAATGACTAACCTGCAGTTCGAGTTCAGTCTGTCCACTTACAGCAATAGCAATCACATTATAATCTTTGGACAAAGCTTTTGCATAATGCAAAGCTCCATCAACTGCATATTTCACTGCATTATTACGATAAAGACTTACATGGTCTTTACACAAAGCCTTACACTCTACTACAATAATATAACTACTATTTGTAGGAAAAGATAAGATGAACTCTGGACATCCATTTCCCTTACCCTTACCTTTTGATTCACCACGCAACAAATCTTGTATTCGCTTGATACTAGAACGCTGCTCTTCCCATTTAATAGAAGTGAACAAGACATCATTTTTAAAATGATCTCTTACAAATTCTTCTGTAATTCTTTCATTTGCCATAGCATTAAAGCATAAATTATTGTTTTAATGCGCAAGCATGTCATTCTTTAAAACGAAGACTCCACCAAGCACCCATACGCAAGAACGTGGACAGTTCAACTCATCCACGTTCAGAGGTACTTGGCGGAAACCTATGTATACAGACAAGTCGAACGCCCACGTATATCGCAGGCGCTCGCACATTTATTCATGTATACATTCTTTCCACCGCCAAGTTTCCTGAACGTTTATCGAATAAACAGCAAACGCTATTATTTTAAACCCACAAAAACAGACGTCATCACCCTAGGGAGAATCTATCCGTATGCAAAGATACTGCAAAAATAAGAGATTACAAAAATAATCGCCACCTTTTTTATATTATCCCCCATTTTTTCTTGCGAAATCAAAATATTCGTCGTATCTTTGCAGAAAGATTCAGTTACAAAAAGAAGCATTATGGACAAGCAGATCAATGAACTCCTAGAGGTTCTGAAAGAATACCAGGAGCTGGGAATATCTGAGCAGATAGACTATCAGAAGTTCTATCTCTACTCTATCATCACCCACTCTACCGCCATCGAAGGCTCCACCGTGACCGAGATTGAGAACCAGCTTCTCTTCGACGAAGGTATCACGGCTAAAGGCAAACCGATGGTGGAACAACTCATGAACCTCGACCTGAAGAGAGCTTACGAGCAATCCATCAGATGGGCAAGAGAACATAAGCCATTCACAGTGGAAATGCTCAAGAACCTCTCCGCACTGGTAATGAGAAATACGGGCAGCCATTACAGTACATTGATGGGCGAATTCGACTCATCAAAGGGTGACCTGCGCCTTGTTGGCGTTACGGCAGGAGCAGGTGGCCGCTCCTACATGGACTACCGCAAAGTTCCGATGAAACTGGAAGAACTCTGCAACCACATCAACCAGCGGAGAGAAGCGCTCATCAAAAGCCCCAATGCCATAGATGCCTACCTGCTGAGCTTCGATGCCCACAACATTCTCGTTACTATTCACCCATGGGTAGATGGCAACGGCAGAATGTCGCGCCTCATCATGAATCACCTGCAGTTTGAATTCGGACTGGTGCCTGCTAAAATCATCAAAGAAGATAAAGCGCAGTATATCAAAGCCCTCAATGAATCGAGAGAAGAAGAGGCAATGGCACCCTTCCAGGAATTCATGCTGAAAGAGCACACGCAAAACCTGAGAAACGAGATTCTTGAATACAGGAAATCTATGGAAGAAGATATTGCAATAGCAGATATCAAAGTGGAGCCGGAAGAAGATGGAAAGGTACAAAAGGAGAAGCAAAAGGTGGACCAGAAAGGTGGACCAGAAATCAAAAAGGTGGACCAGAAAGGTGGACCAGAAACGAGAAATGCCATTTTGCAACTTATCACCAGCAATGGGAATATCACTTCCAGAGAAATCGCTAGCACTCTGAATATCAACAGAAGTGCTATCTCCAAGCATCTCAAGAAGATGCAGGAAGATCATATCATCCGCAGAGAAGGCTCGCAGAAATCAGGCAAATGGGTTATCATATCATAATTCTAAAAGTTACGATTATGGCAAAACAATTAGTAAAGTTCATGAATGAGCGCTTGCAACGAGAAATGGATAAGCTTTGGGAATCTGGCGAAATGAGCAATGAAAAGTTGCAGAAAATGCAGTCAGAACATTTGCGCACGGCTTATAAATTAACTGACAAATGATCAATCTCCATTACCATTAAAATGCTATTTTTTCAAGCATAAATCAACCTTATCCTCGAAAAAGTGTATGATTTAACATTTGTTATCATCGAAAAAGTGTGCAATTTTCTTGTTTTTATCATCGAAAAAGTGTATCTTTGCAGCCGAAATATTTAAAATACAGATAGTTATGAAAAGAAAGATATACAAACAGCTCTTGAAATGGAAAAGAAATGTGGACAGAAAGCCCTTGATGTTACTAGGTGCCAGACAAGTAGGTAAGACTTGGATTATGCAACACTTTGGAGAAAAGGAATACAAAAACGTAGCATATATCAACTGTGACGATGAGCCAAGAATGAAACAGCTCTTTGAGCTCGATTACAACATAGACAGAATCCTCATCACCATCCAAGCCATTACTGGTGTCAGGATTACTCCTGCTGACACTCTCATCATCTTGGATGAAATACAGGAGATTCCGAGAGGACTCCACAGTTTGAAGTACTTTTGCGAAAAAGCTCCCGAATACCATGTCATGGTAGCAGGGTCCCTACTTGGGGTTACCCTTGGTAAGGGAGAGTCGTTCCCTGTTGGAAAAGTAGATATGCTTACCATGTACCCTATGGATTACGAGGAATATCTTGATGCTACCGGCAATGAAGGATGGATAGAATTACTCCATTCCAAAGACTGGGGACTTATCGACATCATGAAACCCAAGATGACGGAATTGCTCCGACAATATTACTTTGTGGGCGGAATGCCAGGAGTAGTAAGCAAATTCATCGAAAATACAGACTTGCAGCAGGTTCGCACCCTGCAGCGTGACATTCTGGAAGCCTATCGCAGGGATATTTCCAAACATACTTCAGCTGCGGAATCAACAAGAATCCGGGAGGTACTGGATTCGCTCCCTTCCCAACTGGCACGTGAAAACAAGAAATTCATCTATGGAGCTGTGCGCAAAGGTAGCAGAGCCAAGGATTTTGAACTGGCCATACAATGGCTGGTAGATGCCGGCATTGTATATAAGGTGAGCCGCATCAAGGAGCCTAAAATGCCCCTCAAGTTTTATGAAGACATGGATGTCTTTAAACTGTTCTTATTAGATTGTGGTCTTCTGGCATGCATGACGGATGCCTCAGCAGATCAGATGCTGATAGGTGACAATGTATTCACAAAGTTCAAAGGTGCATTTACAGAGCAGTATGTGCTACAGCAACTATTGGCCTTGGGACTTAAGCCCTATTACTGGAGCAATACCAAGACTCCTTCGGAGATTGATTTCGTCATTCAAGACAGTCTGAGAGTTATACCAATAGAAGTGAAGGCAGAGGAAAACGTACGTGCCCGTTCCCTGGCCCAGTTCATCAAAGACAACCCTGGGCTGAAAGGACTGCGCATCTCCATGAAAGGATATGTAGATCAAGAATGGATGGAAAATATCCCTCTCATAGCCATTGGTACGTATTTTGAGAAATGATATTTTAAGAATTATACGGCTTTTCAGTCAGAATGGAACAAACTTAAGACTATTCTATAAGTTAGCTCGGACTGAAAAGCCATTCTTTGTTAACGTTTAAATCTTAAAAATTAACTATTGTTTAATTCTTAAATTTACACTAAAACACTACTTTTGTGGCAACTTTTGGAATCGGCAGAAACTTAAAATTCCCAAAAGCAAATCATAAAATACAGAATATCAAAGACTTAGTATTTTTTAACGCAAGAAAAGTGATCCATTTCGTTTTATTTCCGTAATCTTTTCGTAACTTTGCAAATGAAAGGAGTAATTACCCCCAACACTTCACCGTGTTAAGATAGTTACAAATTTGTGCCAGGAACGAGATTCCATGGGGAATTAGATTTATTAACCCGCCCCGACCCCTCAGGAGAAGGAGCACAAATTTTTTATTAATGCAACTTAGTAGAGTTACACCCATAAACATAGATGTATTTGAGTTCTTGCTTCCCAAGCTAGAACTTATGCTCGTTCGCCCTTCATACAAAGGCGACGAAAAAACTGCTGAAGCAAGATTTATCAGTTACTTGCAGGAGCTTTCTTTTGACTCAGAACAAACCCAAAAACTCATTAAAAATATTGAGTATTGGCAGAGAAGAGTTGATGATGAGTATGAGTTGATGAGAAAAAAAGCAGATGGCTATGTCAAACTATATGCCACTAATTACAACAAATACTATACAAGAACCAAGGAGTATCAGACTCAGGCTTCAAGAATTTCTAGTCTTATGGCAAATATCTATACGAAGTTTACCAACACGGAGATAATAGAACGGAAAAGAATATACGATAATGGGTTAAAAAGAATCAAGCATTCTGTCTTTGACAACTCCCCAATCAATGCTCCTCATGTGCAAACAGCATTATGGGGATTAGATTCTTTCAGTGACAGCATAAAACTCGCATTCTCTAATCTTCAGAATTTGTTTGCAAGATTAAAGGAAATGTTTTTATATGCCACGAAAGTAGATAATCTCGTTGAAGAATTAAGAAAGGATAAATGCCGTGTTTTGGAGATTTTCAATAAATGCAAAGCAAAGAAAGAAGCTGAGATAAAATATCTTTTAGACGGATTAGGACTTCCATACTTAGAGCCTATCTTTCCTGACCTAGTAATGGATTTGAAGACTATGAAATTTGAGGATTTCGTTGTTAAATACTATCATGAGTTGAATGAGGAAGAATTTACCTACCTCATCCCCCTCTATCGCCTTGTTCTAAAGGAGAACTATGGACTAAACAACGATGAATGCAGCCTATATGAAAATATAACTGATGTCGAACAAAAAGTAAAATTGGGAAGAAGGTTGAGAATACTCATGACCCATATCGAAGAGTTTGACATTAAGGGAAATAAGGTACGTCAACAAAAAGTGTACTACGTTTCTACTAAGTTCATCGCTTTCCTTATGAAAAAGGTTGAAATTCCAAATGGGAAAGGAAAGGAATTTGTCGAAAGTTACTTTAAGCAGCACTACAAAGGCAACTATGTAGTTCCAAAATTTGGGGGTGTTAACGCCGAATATAATAAATATACTACTGACAGCGAAGAATACAAGGACTTCGACAAAAAAGCCAACAAAATAATAGAAGCAGCAATGAATGCAAAAGACAATTCTAAAGAAATTCGTAATACAAATAGAATGGAACGTTCACAGAATAGAGCTTTTTCATATCAAAATCAGATGACATACAATTCTATTATAAATAATTAACACAATTTTGTAGATTCACGCATCTCCATATTCATTAAAGCATAGACTGTTTTACATATACCAGTCTATGCTTTTATTATATTATTTCCTATCCCAATCTACTAAATAAAAGAATTAACTGATTGCTGCCAGCACCCAATCTACTAATCTATCCAAATTAGTAGATTCGCCCTTATTTTTCAATCTACTAATTGAAAATCGTTCGCAAAAAGAACATTTTTAGATCATCTTACGAATCTACTAATATATTTGGATGAGCAAACGATAATCAGTAATTTTGCATCAAGAAACCTTTATGGGTGTACAACCATATTCTATCTTTCCAGATAGAGCACGGCGGCGTAGAAGCCATCTGCCAGTGTAGGTTTCATTCGCAGAAGATGCTCATGTGGCTTTGGGACAAACCTTCTGCTATAAAGATATGAAGAATATACTTCTGTCAAATGAGCATACCAATACCGGCATGCACGCTCCGCAAGGTTTGCAAACTTTGCAACCGATGCAAACTATGCAAAGTCAGGAAAACCAGGAAGTGACTGAGCAACTGACGCCACTTTCTGAGTGGCACGACAACTACGAGGTGATGGAGATGTTCCACATCAGTGCTAGAACCCTGCAGACTCTTCGCTCCAACGGCAAGCTGCCGTTTGCCAAGATGGGCGGAAGATGCTACTACAAGGAGAGTGACTTGCAGCGACTCATGGACGAATCGTACAGAGACAGCCGCATGAAAGGAGGCACCCTATGACGATGAACATTGAGCAGCTGAAGGAGCACAAGATGCAATACTACCGTCATCCTATCTCCAATGTGGTGAGCCACAACCGGGTAGGTATCTACCACTTGTGGCAGTACATTACAGACCCTACCCTCTTCAAGAATGCTACGGATACGCTCCGTGGCATTCCGGAGGAGGAAGAGAAAAGACGCAAGGCATATAAGGCCAAGGAGTTTGACTATGTACTGGCCAGCGGAACCTTCAATGCCCGCAAAGACCAGGGACTCATACAGCACTCCGGCATCATGTGCCTGGACATCGACCATATAGGTAAAGACCAGGTGGAGGAACTGAAGCAGGAATTCATCCACGATGAAATGATGCAGAAGAACTTCGAACTGGAACTTGCCTTCCGCAGTCCTTCGGGCGACGGATTGAAACTCTTCGTACAGATAGACCTGCAGCAATGCGACCACCAAAACTGGTTCCAGGCATTGGAGCACTATATCTGGCAAGCGTATGGAGGCATCAAGATTGATGCTGCCTGCAAGAATGTGAGCCGGGCTTGCTTCTTGCCTTACGACCCCAACTGCTACGTGAATCCTCTCGTCTGCCCTTTTTAAGTGAAGAGTGAAGAAACAACGTTCGACAGTCCGCAGGGGAATGACAATTCTATTGTTTAAAAAATTATTAATTTTGATTAGATTATGAACAAGATAACAAGTTTCAACCCAATTCAATGGGCAAAAGTAAGTAAGGCGGAGCAAATCCGCACAGTAGCCAACCTTATCGTTGAGATGAACATCGACATCACAGAGGGATACAACAACTGGCGCAACATCGCCTTCGGCTTCTCTCTGGAGCTGGGCGAGGAAGGAAGAAGCATCTTCCATGACATCAGTCGGTTCAATGCCGGCTACAAGTACGAGGAGTGCGACAAGCTGTACTCCAACTGCATCAAGCGCCTGCATGATACTACCGACCACTCTGGTATCACCATCGCCTCTTTCTTTAAATATGCCAAGGAGGCAGGCATAGATATCAAGGTGGCTCCTAGCCATGACGACGTTGCCAGAAACGGAAACTTTGCAAGCCTTGCAAACCCTGCAAAGGGTGCAAACATGACAAACATGGCAATGGCACCGAATGCTTCTACGGCTATCAATGGCACGACAGCAGAAGCGGGAGTAGAGCACGAAGTGGCAGAGGCTATCCCTCTACCCACCTTCTGCGACAAGGTAACAGGCTCCCTGCCCCTCATCTTCAGAGACATCTCTTCCCTCGGCAAGACGCTCACCGAGAAAGACATGCTGCTTCTCGCCTCCATCACCATCCTGAGCGGTGCATTCCCCGAGGCCTATGCCATCTACGACAGTTCGAAGGTGTATGCCAACCTCTTCACCTTCCTTGTAGCCAATGCCGCAAGCGGAAAAGGCAGAACCACATCGTGCCTCAAGCTGGTAAGCCTCATCGAGCAGGAGGTAAGGGAAGCCAACAAGCAGGAGATGGATGATTATCAGCAGGAACTTGCCGACATCAGAGCCATGGGCAGGAAGGCTTCGGGCATGCCGCTGCCTAAGGAGCCACCCTATCGCTCGCTGATAATTCCTGCCAACTGCTCTTCTACAGCCATCTATCAGGCGCTGCACGACAACCACGACCAGGGCATCACCTTCGAGACCGAGGCCGATTCACTTGCCAACACGCTGAAGAGCGACTACGGCAACTTCTCGGATGGTCTGCGAAAGGGTTTCCATCACGAGGATATCACCTATCGACGAAGAAAGGAGAATGAGCATGTAGAGATTCACAACCCGAAATGGACGGTGTATCTGACGGGTACGCCAGGTCAGGTTACCAATCTGATTCCATCGGCAGAGAACGGTCTCTTCTCCCGCTTTCTCTTCATGAAAGTGGATATTCCAGCCAAATGGCACAACGTGTTCTCCAAGTCAAACCGAACCATCGACGAGGAGATGGAAGCCATCGGCAAGCGTGTGTATGACATTCATCTGATTCTGAAGAAGAAGCAAGGTGGCATCGAGTTCAAGTTGACGGAAGAGCAGGAAGACAAGTTCAACGATTTCTTCAACAAGCTGGTAGAAGAATACAAGGATATGCTGGGCAGAGACTTCGTAGCCAACATCTACCGAATGGGATTGAGCGCCTATCGCATCGCCATGATTCTGAGCATCACCCGCCTGGAAGATACCACCTCTCTGCCAGAGTGCATCATCTGCAAGAACGAAGACCTGGAGTGCGCTCTGATCATTGCCGATACGCTGATGCAGCATGCGGCACGCATCTTCTCTACCCTGCTGCCTAGCAAGGAGGGAGACGATGTGATGGGCATCAAACTCAGCCCAAAGAGCGAGAAACTCTTTGCTGCCCTGCCTGCCAGCTTCAACCGCCAGATGGTACTGGCCGCTGCACAGAAACTGGGTATTGCCAAGAGAACGGCAGAGAAGTATGTGGGCGAATACGTGAGCAGATACAACCTCTGCAAGAGAGTGGACAACGGCAAGTATGAGAAGGCGGATTTGACTGGAAATCTGCAGGATTCTACACCGCGTTAAAGCTTTAAGCAAAGGCAACTACGCAAACAGACGCAACGCTGCGCAACGTACTACTGATGCTTGTAAACAAGCAAAAAAAGTAGTATCTTTGCAATGTGGTTAGAAAACGAGGGCTACGGAAGACTTCAATCGACGAGTAGCGATCGGACTTTGAGAAAGACCGCTCCGTACCCTCTCCGTACCTGCTCCGTACCAACTCCGAGAAACGCTGTTTTTAGGGGTTTTAAAAGAAGGGAGAAGGGAGCCACGAATTGTACCCTGCAGAAAGAAGGGGTGCAAAGAATAGTGTTCATTGACTTTTTTATTTATGTTTAACCCATTAAAGAAAGAAAGGAAAAGATTATGGGAAAGATTAGACAAGGTATTCTTGGCGGTTTCAACGGAACCGTAGGAACAGTAGTAGGTGGCAGCTGGAAAGGCACAGCTTATATGCGTGGCAAGGCTCAGAGTATCAAGAACCCTCGCACCGAGAAGCAGATGGCTCAGCGCATAAAGTTTGGCTTGGCGCAGAAGTTTGTGAAGGTGATGACGGCTTACCTGCAGGCAGGTTACCGCAACTACACCCAGCATCAGACTGCCACCAACGCAGCCATGAGCCACACCGTACGCAACTGCATGGTGGGCAAATATCCATCCTTCGGTATCGACCCTAGCAAGGTGCTGGTAAGCAGCGGTTCTCTGATGCCTGGCAGATTCTGCACTGTAAAGGTAGCGAACAACATAGCCACCTTTGCCTGGGAAGACAATTCTGACGAAAGTCATGCCAGCATGGATGATTTTGCGATGCCGCTCATCTACAACTTCACGAAGCGCGAAGCCATCTTCACTACAGAGGATGCCAGCCGAGTAGATTGCAAGGCTACCCTGAAATTACCTACAGACTGGGATGGAGACATGCTTTCCTGCTACATTGCTTTTGCATCTGTGCAGAACAACAGCGTAAGCAACTCTGTATATGTAGGCGATGTGAAGCCCGACGGTTCGGTAGTGGCAGGTGCCAATGGCATTCTTTACAATGATGGCGTCATCGACAAGACACCAAACACAAACACCGGGGAGGATGACAACAAAGATAACACCAACCAGGGGGGAGGTACTTCGCAGGGCGGTGGAACTTCGCAGGAAGGTGGCGGAACCAACCAGGGAGGTGATTCCAGCCAGGGTGGCGGCACTACCGAAGGCGGAGGAGGCGACGACAACGTAAGTCTCTAAAAACAATGTAGAGCTCTAAAAACAATGTAGAGCTCTAAAATCATCAAGGTGTGCCAGATCACAAGGAAGTGAATCTGGCGCACCTTTTTTTTTTTATCTTTTTCTCCTTAAAAATGGTCTTTTTGGAAAAACCTCATTATTTATTCAAGTTTTTTTCGTAACTTTGCACGCGAAATCAATAGCCTGGAATATCAAACAGGCTAGAATATCAGATAGACTAGAATATGAATATGTATTTTAAATAAGGTATAAGATATGAAATCTCACATTAAAATGTATCTACTTGTCTGTATCGCCGCCCTGCTCCTTACGGGCTGCGATACCGTATTCG
>ERZ1034952.2100-NODE-2100-length-15273-cov-5.501906_pt1 | contig 15273 bp, 12 predicted proteins | sample MGYA00520625_ERZ1034952 | MGnify/ENA primary metagenome ERZ1034952 (study PRJEB33766, sample SAMN09781773) | gut metagenome | biome: gut microbiome | host: Homo sapiens | place: Madagascar | study: EMG produced TPA metagenomics assembly of the PRJNA485056 data... | reverse complement strand
GATTAGGGCTGTTTTCTCACCACAAGAAAAGAATCAGAAAGAAATTTTAGATTCAATCCCAGTCATGACAGTTGCAAAGAGCATTATTGAAAAATAATCCCCGGCGCTCATCGTTCAGGTTGCCGGGGATTTTAAAATTCAAGGCGACGAGAGATTTGTGGCATTAAAGGTTTCGGGGTGTCGATAGTATTTTTATACACCTGTTTAACAAAGTAAATGCAAGGACAAAAAACAATGCAAGCATGTATAATGCAAGCAAAATATATTTAGGAATGCTTACATTATGGAATCACACAAAGTACCTAATCGAGCTAACGGCGGTCTTGCAAGAGCAAAATCGTTAACGCCAGAAAGACGAAAAGAAATAGCCCGTAATGCAGCTTTAGCTAAATACAAGAAGCCTCTTAAAGCACTGTATAAGGGCAATTTCAGGGATGATTTTGGATTTGATGTAGATTGTTATGTATTAAATGATGACAAGCGATCCGCTGTAATCAGTCAAAGAGGTATGGGGACTGCCTTGGGTCTTAGCGGTTCTGGTGGAGCCGCATTTACAAGATTTGCAAATGGTAAAACAATTAGAAAATACCTTGGTCCTGACTTACTGCAAAAAATAGAACAACCCATTGTTTTTCAAAGTAATGTTGATGGTCCCGGGCTAGACGTCTATGGTTATGATGTAACCATTCTCATTGATGTATGTCAGGCAATCATTCTGGCGGAAAATGACGGTGCTTTACAGAGCAACCAGCGAAATCTTGCGATGGCCGCCAAAGTAATTACGGGGGCATGTGCAAAATCAGGTATTCAGGAACTTGTCTACAAAATTGTCGGAATGGATTCTACGAAGGAACAATTCATCGTAGCATTCAAGAGGTTTGTGCAAGAAGAGGTTAGACGCTACGAATCTGAATTCCCTATTGAGTTATATGAAGAGTGGACAAGGTTGTATCACATTGATATCCCTGTACGTGGATGGCCGTGGAAATTTAGAACTTTAACCATTGACCATGTTTACGTACCCTTAGCAAAAAGTAATGGACGTATTCTTAAATTGCTTAGAGAACAAAAGTTAGATAACGGAGACCGCAATAAGAAGCTTTTCCAATTTTTAAGCGACATCGGAACGAAAGCTCTTCGTTTTCAACTAGGGCGTGTTCTTGAAATGGCCCAATCATCTGCAACCCTCGCAGAATACGAAAACAAGATTAGTGAACGATTTGGAGGGCAAACGTCTTTTGAATTTGAAAAATAGCTGAAGGGTTTATTCATATAAGATTTGAGGACTTAAGTTGGCGCTTAAGTCCTCAATAAAACGTGAGGCGTGAAACGAAGCTGCGACTCACGGCGTTCAAAATTGGAACGCTGATGTTGTATCAGTGAAATGAACGTTTGGGAAATGCTTCGGGCTCCTTGTTACTAACCAGCGACTTTGAGACTGGTTTGTTTCAGCGATTTTGAGACAAAAATTAATTTCCGTACTATTTCGACTCCTTTCGTTTCCCCAAAGAAGGGAAACATTTCATGACTCACAATAAAAAGGAGCCAAATTTCATAGTGTCTGTTCTTGAGCAACTCAATAATGGTTCACTGCATCCAGCTCAGGCACAAATGTTGTTATCAATCAGCAGAGCCACTTTGTATCGTTGGCTACGATCTTTCCGAGCCAAGGATTTTGATTTCCTAATCCACAAAAATAAAGGCAGAGAGCCTCACAACAAATTCTCTGTTGAGTTTAAGAGCAGGGTTATTAAGGACATGAAGAAGCGCTACAGAGATTTTCAACCGGCTCTGGCTCAAAAATATTTACAACGTGATGGGTTGTGTTTGAGTCGATCCAGTATTTGGCGAATCAACCGAGAAATTAAGTCTTCTGAAAAAGCCTCTCATACGCCACTTCAGGTTCACCCCCTACGACGGCGAAGACATCGTTTTGGAGAGCTTATTCAGATCGACGGCAGTCCTATCGTTGGTTTGGGGACAATGGTCCTGAAGTCTGTTTGCTAGCGTTTATAGACGACGCCACAGGAAAGATCACGTCTGCTCGATTCTTCGAAACTGAAACTCTTCAAGGCTATCTAACACTATTAATTGAGCATATCAGCCGATATGGGATTCCGGTTGCTCTCTATATCGAGATGTACCTAAAAACATCACCGAGGAGCCTCCACAATATGCACGAGTTTGTCAGCGTTTAGGGATAGAACCAATTTTGGCTCAAACACCTCAAGCCAAAGGACGGGTAGAAAGGTTATTCAAAACTCTTCAAGGACGTTGGCCTAAACAGTTTCGTCTCGAGAAAATCTCCTGCATTGAGCAAGCTAATGCAATCATTGCCAACTACATAGAGGAATTTCATGAAGAATTTTCTGTCACACCTTTTGAAGAGTTAGATGCCCATGCTCATATCGATGATTTACAAGAAATTAAACGCATATGTGCTATCTGGCAGTATCGAAAGTTAAATGCAAACTTGAATTGTCGCTTCGGTAAGAGAATTTTCCAAGTTCTTACTGACGGTCAACTGGCCTACGGTTTGAAATTTAAAACCGTAGCCATTATCCAATACACGGATGGTCAAGAGGAAATGGCTTTAATTGGGGACTTAAATCCAAGATTATTGAAGTTTAAGTGCTTTGATGTCAAAACTCGGCAGTTAGAGCTTACGGAAGCATCTTCAAAAACCGTAGACAACACTATTGAAAAAATCATTAAGTGCCGAAAGATCATCGATACGCCCTGGGGGCAACAACTGCATGAGACGGCTGTTAAGGGAATTAAGGCCAGAGAAGAAAGACAAAGGCGGTTAGCTCAATCAAAAGAGTTCCTAGCACGAATCCATGACAAAGCTAACCGGGACTAAGTCCATTTAAAATCATAACAGGGAAACGAAAGGCAAAGACAGGAGTGATGATGTCATCAGCCCTGTCTCAATGTCGCTGGTTAGTAACACAAAGAATATAGACACGAGACAACGTGACACAAACTATATTGTTTCAATAGATAGCCTGAAAACAGGGGAGTTCTTAGAACGAGACAATAAAAAAGCGATCTGACAACAGATCGCGATTTTGAAAGATGGTCGGGGTGAGAGGATTCGAACCTCCGACTCCTACGTCCCGAACGTAGTACTCTACCAGGCTGAGCTACACCCCGACAATCACCGTTATTAAGCCTTGCGCTCAACAACGAAGGACAGCAATTCTATCAGAGAATTTTTGAAAATGGAAGGGGGAAGAACATCGAGTGCTAACTTTCCTTTTTCAAGTTCCATTTCCGCTCGTGCTTTGCAACGCTCAATAGCTCCACTTGCTTGAATAATTTGAGAAATTTTTTCAAAATCGCCGTGGCCGTCACGAATGGCCTTTTCGACAAAAGCGCGATCCTGCTCGTTGGCAGCCTGCATTGCATAAATGACTGGCAACGTAACCTTCCCTTCTTCAAAATCAGCGCCGATTTGTTTTCCGCTCTCTGTAGGATTGCCGGAGTAGTCCAGAATATCATCGGCGATTTGGAAAGCATTGCCGAGAGCCATTGTGTAGTTTACGAGCGCTTCTTCAGCCTCTTTAGAAGCTCCGGCGAGAGCACTGGCCATTTCCGCCGCAGCGGCAAAAAGTACCGAAGTCTTTCTTTCAATAACTTTGAGATAACGAGCTTCATCGACACTGGGATCGTGAGCGTTTTTCATCTGAATAACTTCGCCTTCACTTAACGTGTTGGCGGCAGAGGCAAGAGCTTGCATCACCCGTAAATTGCCGATGCGAATCATCATTTCAAACGAGCGGGTGTACATGAAGTCACCCACCAATACCGCGACGCTATTGCCCCATTTTGCGTTGGCGGTCGGTCGTCCTCTTCTCATCATGCCTTCATCCACGACGTCGTCATGCATCAACGTAGCCGTATGAAGCATTTCGATGGTCGCACCGAGTTCTCGATGATCGTTGCCGCTGTACCCTAAAGCTTTTGCCATGAGCATTAAAAGCGCAGGGCGCATACGTTTGCCGCCGGCTTGTGTGATGTAGGAGCCGATTTCCGTGATTGTCGGGCTTTGGCTATGGGCAAATTCCCGAGCAAGGATGTCGTTGACGGCTTTGAGATCCTCGGCGATGGGGGCGAGGACTGTTTGAGCAGATTTCTTGATAGAAGAGGTATTCGATGTCATAGTGTGGCTCATTATACCCACGAACTCCGACAAAAAAGGGAGGAAAACATCCTCCCTTCTAGATTGCTCTTACTGACTCTACGCCGATTGAACCTTACTGGAATCTTGTGTTTCCGGCGTTGTTGCATTGAGTTTTTGTTGCAACATCGCGATGATTTCGTAGTGGTTAATCAGTTCTCGTGCAAAGAGCAGGAAACTTAAGAAGAGTTCGCAACCACGTGCGGAGAAACCTTTGTCAGGACCGTTACGGAGCAGTTTTTCCTGAATGGTTTCAATGCGAGCAAGAAGCGATTGTGCATTGGCGTGCAAAGCTGCTACATCTGCTTTGCCATTGTGGTTGCCAACAATTTCAAGCAGAAGCTGAGATAAGTCCGCTAAATCTTGACTCAGTTCACCTTGGAAAGTGCGGTGGCGATTGGCAATGTGATCTTTAGAAAGACGAGCCAAAGCTTGTAGCGAGCGTCCTACATCACGCAGATTGGTGAATGTGCGGAAATAGCTGTAACGGGCGTCGTTGTCCTCTTTGGTGGGAACAAAGCCGGAATTTTCCATCTTGTAATAAATGCCCCGCTCATGAGTGAGCTGATCGAAGTTTTCATTCGACTGCAGTTTGAGCTTACGCAATCCGCTTTCATCATCATTGAGGAAAGTTTCAACGATATTGTTATAGAGCGTGACAGTGGTCAAAAGGTTCTCGCCGACACGCTGATTCAAAATTTCACGAATCTTATTGACGTCGTAACGAATAGCTTGTTCGGCTTTGTAGTTGGCTTCCTGTTGCTTAAAGCGCATATTGCTTCGGATGATGAGAATAAACGCCAGGATGGCAAGCAAGAAGGCCACGAAACCACCACCCAGGAAAATGATGGCGCAGACAACGGCGGCTAGCGTACTGGCGGTCAATGCCGTAACGAACCAGCCGCTGATCACGGTTAAGACGCCAGAAATGCGGTAAACGGCAGTTTCACGGTCCCAAGCGCCATCAGCAAAGGAAGAGCCCATTGCGACCATGAACGTAACGTAAGTGGTTGAAAGCGGCAATTGCAAGGATGTAGCCGAAGAAATCAATGCAGCAGACAACACAAGGTTGACGGATGCTCGAACATAGTCAAAAGGAAGGGGCACTTCACCACGCTTCAATCTTCTGTGTTTGAAACGAGAGTCCAGGGTTTTCTTAACAGCTCCCGGGATTAATTGATTAACAATGTTTCCCAAGCCCATAGAGGCACGCACGATAACACGACCGGGAATCGAGGAGCCGAACTGTTCATGATCACTTTGCTGAGAAGACAGATTCAGGGCTGTTTGAAGCACGCGGTGGGCTTTTTTAGAGAACCACAACGTAAAGACCATGACGATGCCGGAGGCAAGCAGGAAGAACGTGTCGGTCTTAGTCGAAACCAATAGTCCGCTCATAATGAGATCGTCAGGTTGTGCGCCCGAAGCCATCCAGATCTTGAAGCTATCATAGGCGGCAAGCGGAACACCGACGAAGTTCACCAAGTCGTTACCAGCGAAGGCAAAAGCCAGGGAGAAGGTACCGGCCAAGATGACAATTTTGAAAACATTGAATTTGCAGACAAGGATGAGCAATTGAAAGAGAATGGAGAAACCGACAAATAATGCAATAACAAGCATTTGAGTATTGGCTTCAATCCATTCAATCCATTCCGGTTGCATGAAGCTGGCACCGCGAGCTCCCTTCATGACCAGAAAATACGCAATAGCCGTAATGGATAAACCGCCGAAAACACCGCCGACGTAGGGATAGACTCTTTCGAAGTAGAAAGAGAAGATCAGACGCATAATGTACTGCACCACTGCGCCTGAAATAAATGCCACGACAACTGAAATCAAGATGGCAGAAATAATGGTCAATGATTCACTGGTATTAATATAGTCAAAGACCATTTGTAAAGAACCGCCTTCCCAATATAACTTAATAGCTGCGGCGGCAATGGCACTGCCTAATAATTCGAAGACGATGGAAACGGTGGTGGAGGTGGGAAGACCGAGTGAGTTGAAGGTATCAAGTAAGACGATGTCGGCGATCATGACCGCAAAGAAGATAATCATCACTTCTGTGAAATTAAACATCTGCGGGTGGAAGATGCCGGAACGTGCTACCTCCATCATACCTGATGAGAAGGTCGCCCCTAAAAGAACCCCGAAGGTGGCAACCCACATTGTTGTGCGGAAGCTTGCGATGCGTGATCCCATAGCGGAATTAAGGAAGTTCACGGCGTCGTTGCTGACGCCAACGAAGAGATCGAAGCATGCAAGGCCAGCCAAAAACACAAGCATCGCTATATAGTAATATTCCATGAGTTCCCCGTCGGAAAGTTCGTAATATTGTCAACGTCTTGTAACGTTGCGCGAAGTTTATGACAGAATTATGACAACAATATGACAAAATAACGGATCAAACGTATATTTTTCGGGTTATTGCTGATTCTGTGGGCGCGTGCTGTAAATTAATTTGCATAACTAATTGATTTATGAAATAATCCGTCTTTCCACGCATGAGTAGGCGGGGTTTGTCCTGCCGATTAACTATAAAAAGGTTTCGCAGACAGTGCGTTGGCTGAGCGAAACGGGCGAGGTAATAAACAATGTACGCAATTATTAAGACCGGCGGAAAGCAATATCGCGTTGCTGCCGGTGACACGATCAAGGTTGAAACCTTGAATGCCGAAGTCGGCTCCCAAGTGACCCTTTCTGAAGTCTTGGCTGTTTCCGATGGCAATGAACTTAAGGTCGGTGCTCCCTTCGTTGAAGGCGCCAGCGTTACGGCCACGGTTGTTTCTCACGGCCGTCACGACAAGGTTCGCATCTTCAAGATGCGTCGTCGCAAGCACTCCATCAAGAGCGCTGGTCATCGTCAAAACTACACGGAGCTCAAGATCGACTCGATCGCGGCTTAATTTGGACTTTTCTAAGAGAGTAAGAAAATGGCACATAAAAAGGGCGGCGGTTCTACCCGCAACGGTCGTGACTCCCAAGCTAAGCGTCTTGGTGTGAAGGTTTTTGGTGATGCAGCTATCAATGCTGGCGGCATCATTGTTCGTCAACGTGGTACGCAATTCCACCCCGGCGACAACGTCGGTATGGGTCGTGACCACACCTTGTTTGCCAAGGTTGACGGCACGGTGAAGTTTGAAGTCAAGGGACCTCAAAATCATCGTTTCGTTAAGGTGATTCCTGCTTAATTTCTAGCAGCACCTCTCGGTTGAGTAAGCTCAATCGGGGAAATGAATTTAAATTTGAAAAGGCCATGTCGATGACATGGCTTTTTCTGTGTTAAAGTCTAAAGTTATTCGGATTTGTCCGCGCTATTTTAGACGTTTGAGGTAAATAGGCATGAAATTCGTTGATGAGGCACGTATTGAAGTTGCCGGGGGTAAGGGCGGCAATGGCGTAGCGTCTTTTCGCCGTGAAAAATTTATTCCCAAAGGTGGCCCTGATGGTGGAGATGGTGGCCGAGGCGGCGATGTATACGCGGTCGCTGACTGTAACATTAATACGTTGATTGATTTCCGTTATGCCCGTAAACACTTTGCCAAAAATGGTGAAAACGGTCGTGGATCGGACTGCTACGGTGCGGCAGGCAACGATATCGAGCTTCGTATGCCCGTAGGCACTTTAGTGACTGATGCTGATACGGGAGAATTGGTTGCCGACTTGACTCGACATGGCGAGCGTTACCTCTTAGCCAAAGGCGGAAAGGGTGGATTGGGCAACTTACACTTTAAATCCAGCACTAATCGAGCCCCGCGTCAATGCACGCCCGGTGAAGAAGGCGAGCATCGTTTCCTGAATTTGGAATTAAAAGTGTTGGCCGATGTCGGTCTCCTGGGTATGCCCAATGCCGGTAAGTCCACCTTTATCTCTGCTGTTTCCAACGCTCGTCCAAAGATCGCGGACTATCCCTTTACAACTTTGCATCCGCAATTAGGTGTAGTACGAGTGGGGCCTGAACAAAGTTTTGTGGTTGCAGATATTCCCGGCTTGATTGAAGGGGCATCAGAGGGAGCCGGTTTGGGGCATTTGTTCCTGCGCCATTTATCCCGCACGAAACTGTTGCTTCATCTCATTGACATGGCTCCGTTTGATGAGAGTGTCGACCCGGCTGCTGAAGCCAAGGCAATTATTGAAGAGTTAAGAAAGTACGATGAAGCGCTTTATAACAAACCTCGCTGGCTTGTTCTCAATAAAGTGGACTTGATCGCACAAGAAGAACAAGACGATCGCATCAATGATCTATTGGATGCATTGCAGATTCCGGAGGATGAAAGAGTTTTTGTTATTTCGGCGGCTACTCGTGAGGGTTGTCCGGAATTGGTTGCAGCCATTGCCCAATATTTGGATGAAGAGCGACGTCGTGAAAATCAATACAAAGATGACGAACGAATCAATCTTGAAGACGATGAGCTCAAGTTGACTGAAGAATAGGTTCATCATTTTTCTCTTTACTTAAAAGGAGCGGTTTCGCTCCTTTTCTTTTAGAATTTTCTCGTTTTTCAGTTAGAAAAAGGTGCAGAGATGGATCAAACAATACAAAAGCAACTCCCGGGATGGACATTGGAAGATGCTTACGGGACTGTTCAAGACAAGCGCTTTCAGGATGAATTACAAAAGATTCATTGTGAAATAAAAAAATTACGTGATTTATTGCCCACGAATCCAACAAAAGAAAATGTATTGCAATGTCTTCCGATTTACGAAGATGCTGTTGAGGGGATTAGTTCGCTAATTTCTTTTTCCTACTGTGCTTCCAGTGCCGATATTACGGATTCGGCGGCAGCCGCTGCTTACGCGCAAACTCAAGCTTTATATGCAGAACTGGAATCCATCGCTTCGCCCCTTTTTGCCAAGCTGGGTTCAATAGCGGATAACGACCCATTTTGGGAAAATTCTATTGTTTCTCATTGGCAATTTAACGCTCGTGAAAAGAATAAGTCCTGGCGTCAGGGGCTGGATTCAGCCACAAACGAGATCATTAACAAATTTGCCGCAACGAGTTTTTATCCTGTAGACGCCATGTATAAGCGCTTAAATAAGTCCATGCGGGTACAGGCTCAAAACAGTCAAGGAGAAACAGTTCACCTTACGCATTCTCAGTGTGTTGGGGTTTTGAAGGGGGCCGATGATCCTGTTTTGAGAGAAACAGCTCAGTTGGCAGTCAATGATTGGTACAAAAAGCAAGCCGGCTACTATGTGGATTTATTAAATCTTCTGCATGGCTTCCGTAAAGTTCAATTTTCATTGGCGGGTTTATCCGATTGGATGCAACCAAGTCTTGAACAAAACCGCATCAGCAAAGAAGCTCTTCAAGCCGCTTTGGGGGCGATTAAACATCGTCAATCGGAAATACAGCAGGCTATAACGGTGCGTGCTCCTTTCTTTGGGCGAAAAGTGATGAAAGCTTGTGACTTTTTTGCTCCTATGCCCAGTCCTTCGATTAAAGAAACGCCTTACATTCCATATGAGCAAGCCATTCAGACTGTCAAAGCCTCATTGCAGGAAGTTAATCCAGATATTCCTGCCTTTATTGACATGATGCTTGAAAAACATTGGTTGGATGCCAAGGTTGATTCTAAAAAAGCGGGCGGCGCCTTTTACTCCCGTTTCAATCGGTTAAAGCAGCCACGGGTGTTCACAACCTATTTAGGCAGTTTTGGCTCTGTATTGCAGCAAGCTCATGAATTGGGACATGCATTTCATTATTGGGTGATGCGGGATCTGCCAACCAATCAAACCGAGTTCCCGATGACTCTCACGGAGGTTGCCAGTACATTTAATGAAGCGAACGTCAGGCGTTATTGTGCTCAACATGCCCAAAATGATGAAGAGCGCTTATCAATTTTGTGGCAAGAATTAATCAGTTGTGCGAACTTCTGCCTGCAGTTGCCCGTTCGAATGGGATTCGAAACACGTTTTATTGAAAAACGTCAAACGGGACTTGTCAGTAAAGAAGAAGCTGAGACGATGATGCAGCAGGCTTGGCACGAGTATATGGGAGAGGCCATTGAGGACAGCGATCCGTATTTATGGTGCTATAAGCTACATTTTTACATGACCGATCAATATATCTACAACTATGCCTACACGATCGGTTACTTAATTTCCCAAGGACTCTGTCTTGAACAGAAAAAGCGAGGAAAAGATTTTCCTGAGTTTTATCGAAATTTCTTGAGAGATACGGGACGGATGACAGTAGATGAATTGATCAGCAAACACATAGGCCTTGATGCAACAAAGGAAGATTTCTGGAATTTATGTTTGGACCAGGCCTGTGGATACATTAAAGAATTTAAAACACTGGTTAACTCAAAAATTTAAAATAAAGGGGCCTTTTGGTAAAAACAAAGAGGCCCCCATTCAAGCTAAACCGCGATGCCTTTCTTAATCCAGTTGGGGCGTTTAGCTTCGTATTGTGCGATAGCTTCTTCGTGCTCAAGGGTCAAAGAAATAGCATCTAGTCCTTCAAGTATGCAATGTCTTCTGAAGGGATCCATTTCAAACGAGTAGTGCTTATCGCCAACAGTTACGTTGCAATTTTCAAGATCAACTGAAATTTGCATGCCGGGATTGGCTTTGAGCGCTTGCATAATCTCGTCGATTTCTTTTTCAGTTAAACGGACGAGTAAAAGACCATTTCCCAGTGAGTTATTGGAGAAAATATCCGCAAACGAGGAAGCGATGACAGCACGAATACCAAAATCAAGCAGTGCCCAAGGCGCGGCTTCACGGCTGGAACCATTGCCGAAATTGTGGCGGGCTACAATGAATTGGGCTTTTTGATAGCAGGGTTTATTGAGGATAAAGTCCGGATTGGGCATATTCTCGGCTTCGTCCAAATAACGCCAATTATGAAAAAGGTGTTTGCCAAATCCCTTACGATCGACCGCCAACAAAAACTGTTTGGGAATGATCTGATCGGTATCAATGTTGGAGGCGTCCATCGGAGCAGCCACCGCTGTCAAACTTGTAAATTTATGCATGCTGCTCTCCTTTATTGCAGGTAATCTCGAACATCAACAATTTTCCCGTTGATAGCCGCCGCTGCCGCCATCGCAGGACTCATCAGGTGAGTGCGGCTGCCTCGCCCCTGTCGACCAACAAAGTTACGGTTGGAAGTGGAGGCAACGCGAGAACCGGGAGCGGCAATATCGTCATTCATCCCCAGACACATGGAGCAGCCGGGAAGCCGCCACTCAAAACCAGCGTCTTTAAATATTTGATCTAATCCCTCTTTTTCTGCCTGAGTCTTTACGGCCATTGAGCCGGGTACTGCTAAAGCACGGATGCCTTGAGCGATATGTCGACCGCGAAGAACTTTAGCTGCTTCACGAAAATCTTCAATTCGTCCGTTTGTGCAAGATCCGATAAAGACGGTGTCAATCGGGACATCCTTGATCGGTTTGCCGGCATCAATTTGGATATAAGCTAAGGCGGCTTCAATGGAATGACGCTCTTGCTCATCGTCGCATAACCTAGGATCGGGGACGTTGTCAGTAATGTGGCAGACTTGGCCAGGGTTCGTTCCCCAAGTTACCATGGGGGTTAAGTGACCGGAGTCAATAGTCACTTCTTTATCAAATACTGCATCTTCATCGCTAGCCAAAGACTTCCAGTAGCGAACGGCTTCATCCCAATCCTCTCCTTTCGGGGAATAAGGACGGTCTTTAAGATAAGCAAATGTTGTTTCATCGGGCGCAATCATGCCCGCTTTCGCCCCGATTTCAATAGCCATGTTAGAGAGCGTCATACGTGCTTCCATGGATAGAGCACGAACACCGTCGCCTGCGAATTCAATGGCGTATCCAGTGGCGCCGGCCGTTGTGAGAACACGGGCGATTTCTAAAATAAGGTCTTTGGCATAGACACCTTTGGGGAGCTTGCCGACACAATTGATTCTCATGGTCTTCAATTTGGCCTGTTTGATCGTTTGTGTAACCATGACATGCTCAACTTCACTGGTGCCGATTCCGAACGCCAAGGCTCCAAAGGCGCCGTGCGTTGCGGTGTGGGAGTCGCCACAGACTAGTGTCGTTCCCGGTAAGGTAAAGCCTGTTTGAGGCCCGATGATATGTACGATGCCTTGATTAGGATGACCAAGACCAAAAAGTGTTACGCCAAAATCTTCGCAATTTTTAATCAATGTAGTCACCTGCTTTTTGGCTACGCACGAACAGGCGTCAATGGTTGATTTTTGAGTGGAAATGTCGTGGTCCATGGTGGCCATCATCAGTTCGGGCCGGCGAAGAACTCGACCGGCTTCCCGTAATCCGGCAAAGGCTTGGGGACTGGTTACTTCGTGGACGAGGTGACGATCAATATATAAAAGCGGTAGCTCGCCCTCGGCCTCATAGACAACGTGAGCATCGTAAACTTTTTCGTATAGTGTTTTTCCCATGACTATTCTCCTAAACGCTCAATGATGGCTTGTCCCATTTCCACCGTGTTGACCACTTGAGCGTCGGGCATGGCACGGGCTAAATCAGCGGTGATAATTTGATCCTGAAGGGTACGGGCGACCGCATTTTCCACGTCTTGAGCCGCAGCATTTTCACCAAATGAATGTCTCAGCATCAACGCCATTGACAGAATCTGCGCAATGGGGTTGGCAATGCCTTTACCGGCAATGTCAGGAGCTGAACCTCCTGCGGGTTCATAAAGACCGAAAGTACCGGAAGCCAGAGAGGCAGAGGATAAAAGTCCCATGGAACCGGTGATCATGGCGCATTCATCGGAGAGAATGTCTCCGAACATATTGGAGCAAAGCACAACGTCAAATTGAGCGGGATTTTTAATAAGCTGCATGGTGGCGTTGTCGATATAGAGGTGTTCAAGCGTCACCTCGGGATAGTCTTGAGCAACCTCTGTGACAACTTCACGCCATAAAACTGAACTAGCCAAAACATTGGACTTATCAATGGACGTCACTTTCTTTCTTCGTCCCATTGCCACTTTAAATGCAACGCGTGCGATTCGTTCAATTTCTTTTCGGCTATAAACTTCCGTGTCGTAGGCGCGTTCATTCTCACCCTCTCCTTCACGTCCCTTCGGAGCGCCGAAATAGATGCCGCCGGTGAGTTCGCGAACGACAATGGCATCAAAACCTTGAGCAGAAATATCTGAACGCAATGGGCTTAACGCGTTTAAGCCTTGGAAAATTCTGGCTGGCCTCAAATTGCAGAAAAGGCCGTAGCGTTTACGTAGTGGCAAAAGAGCTCCAGCTTCGGGGCGTAAATGATGCGGAAGATGATCCCACTTGGGGCCGCCCACGCTGCCAAATAAAATAGCTTGCGCATTGTCACAGGCTTTAACAGTGTCTTCGGGCAAAGGCTTGCCACAGTGATCAATGGCTGCGCCACCTACTAAATGTTCCTCGCGTGAAACGGTAAAGCCATGTTTTTTGCCAACGGCATCCATCACTTTGAGAGCCTCTGCCATGACTTCAGGGCCGATGCCGTCACCGGCTAAAACAGCAATGTGGTAATTCTTTGACATGAGTAAATCCTTTTGATAAATCTTTGTTTTAAGCCTGTTGTTTTTCGCGTTTCTTTTCAATCAAACGGGCTCGTTCAATGATGTTGCAGGCATCGATTAACGCAAGAGCTGAAGCTTCGATCACATCAGTAGAAAGCCCCATGCCGTGGAAGATTCGACCTTCGTAATCAACGTTGACATTAACCTGACCCAAGGCATCCATGCCGGCGCCGTTGGCCTTGATGGTGTAGCTTGTCAGTTTGCAGCGAATACCGGTCAAACGAGTGATGCAGTTATAGACCGCGTCTACGGGACCGTTCCCGATACTGGATTCCGTGCGGGTACGCTTGCCCACTTTCAGGCGAACGCTTGCTGTCGGAATGGCGCCATGGGCGCCGCCACTCATGACATTGATCGTGTCAAGCTTGAAGTAATTTTCATTGGCTTCATCACGCTTTTGGAAAAAGAGTAAGGCTTCCAAGTCATAATCGAAAACCTGTCCTTTTTTGTCAGCCAGTTGCAGGAATCGATCATAGATATCGTTAAGATCGTAGCTGTCGTCAGAGTAGCCTAAGTTTCTTAAGCAGGCCCGGATCATATGTCGGCCGGAGCGAGCTGTCATATGCATGGTGTTACCGGTAAAGCCCACGCTTTCAGGCGTCAGAATCTCGTAGGTTTCTCGGTTCTTCAAAACGCCGTCTTGGTGGATACCGGAGCTATGGGCAAAAGCGTTAGAACCGACAATCGCCTTATGAGGCGGTACCGGTTCGTTGCAGATTTTGGAGACAAGAGTGGATGTTCTGGCGATATTCTTGGCAACAATATCGGTATACAGCCCTTTAAGGAATTTTTCTCTTAACTTAATGGCCATAACCACTTCTTCAAGTGAACAATTGCCGGCGCGTTCTCCTAATCCGTTCATGCAACATTCAATTTGCCGAGCGCCGTGGCGGATGGCGGTGAGGGAATTGGCTGTAGCCATCCCCAAATCGTTGTGACAATGCACAGAAATAATAGCCTTATCAATATTGGGCACACGGTTAAAGAGGTTGGAGATAATATCGCCGAATTCTTCAGGTAATGTGTAGCCGACAGTGTCCGGAATATTGATGGTTGTTGCGCCGGCATCAATGGCGTTTTCGACCATTCGGCAAAGATAGTCTATCGGGGTACGTCCTGCATCTTCACAGGAGAATTCAACATCATCGGTGTAGTTTCTTGCTTGTTTTATGCAAGCGGTGGCCATTGCCATGATGTCATCACGGCTCTTTTTCAGCTTGTCCTGTACGTGAATGTCTGAGGTGGCGATGAAAGTATGAATGCGGAAATGTTCGGCATCTCTCAGAGCATTTCCGCAGGCATCGACATCTTTGGGAACGCAACGGGCAAGCCCGCAGGGAATGGCGTGTTTAAGGTTGCGGGAAATTAGCTGAACAGATTGGAAGTCGCCCTCTGAAGAAATCGGAAAGCCGGTTTCAATGACATCAACTCCCAATTGATCCAGGGCCATGGCAATTTGAAGTTTTTGTTGCGAGCTTAAACTTTGCGGTAAAGCCTGTTCGCCATCGCGCAAAGTCGTATCAAAAATAATAATTTTATTGGGATCGTAATGT
>ERZ1034952.2098-NODE-2098-length-15285-cov-6.869599_pt1 | contig 15285 bp, 8 predicted proteins | sample MGYA00520625_ERZ1034952 | MGnify/ENA primary metagenome ERZ1034952 (study PRJEB33766, sample SAMN09781773) | gut metagenome | biome: gut microbiome | host: Homo sapiens | place: Madagascar | study: EMG produced TPA metagenomics assembly of the PRJNA485056 data... | reverse complement strand
ATCAGATGAAGGAAAAAATATACAGCCTGTTTGCCGAACAGGGCGATATGCCGTGGGAGCAGATACTTGCAAATATCGGCGTTTCGGCACTGATCGGGATGTTCATCTTCATTTCCTATGCGATATCGCACCGCGGCACGATATACAGCAAAAAATTCAATGCCTCGCTCGTGATACTCACGGTGCTCACCGGCACGGTGATGACGGTCATCGGCAACAATATCGCACTTTCGCTCGGCATGGTCGGCGCGCTTTCCATCGTTCGATTCCGCACTGCGGTCAAGGATTCGCGCGATACCGTTTACATATTCTGGGCGATCATCACCGGGATCTGCTGCGGCGTGGGCGATTATACCGTTGCCGCCGTCGGCGGCGCGATCACCTTTGCCGTGATCCTTGTGCTCGGGTTGATCAGGAGCGATAACCGCATTCTGCTCATTGTCCGTGCCGACCGTTCCCGATTGCCGATGATAAAGGCGCAGGTATACAAGCTCTTTTCCGGCAAGGCGCTTCTTCGGGCGGAAAACACCACGCCCGAAACGGCGGAGCTTATTTACGAGCTTACACGCAGCCGCATGAAAAAGGCGGAAAACACCGAGCCCGACCTTGCGGAAAGCATTTACCGGCTGGAAAATATCGAATATGTCAATTTCGTCATGCAGAACGACGAAATTTCCAACTGACGGGGGCTTTTTCGGATGAGGTATAAGGCTATCGGCATATGCGCCTGCGCCGCCGTGCTGGTGCTCGGCTTTTTCAATTGGGGTATGCTCTTCGGGCAGACAACACAAAGGCGCTTCCATCAGCACGCTGATGCCGCGCCCAAATCGGAATGCACCGAAAGCCACACCGGCGGCGAGCTGTGTACGCATCTGCCTTTGATATGTATCGATACCGGCGGCCGGGAGATACCCGGCAAAGGGCTTACGGACGAGGAAGGAAAGCATATCGGCTTTTCCGTCACCCCGGAGGGGGAGGACCGCATTACCGCATCCCTGCGGGTGATCGATCGCGAAGCCGAATACAACCATGTAAACGACGAACCTGCGGCGCAAAGCGATGCGGTTATACATATCCGCGGAAACAGCTCGCGCTTTTTCGAAAAATTGGGTTACAGCATCCGCCTGGTGGACGGAGAGGGGAATAATAACCCGCTGCCGCTGCTCGGCATGGGCAGCCATCACGAATGGGCGCTACACGGGCCGTATCTGGATAAAACGCTTGTCCGGAATTACATGATGTACAATCTTGCAGGCGAAATAATGGATTATTCGCCGAATGTACGGTTCTGCGAAGTCCTGCTCAACGGCGAATACGCCGGGGTGTATGTGCTTACGGAGACTATCACCGCAGGCAAGGACGGTGTGCGGCTCACGATGTCCGTCGATGCGAAGAACAGCAGCTTCACCGGCTATCTTCTGCGCATGGACCGGCGGGAGGAAGCGTACGGCCGCAGGCTGGACAACCTGACAGCCTATTCGCTGCGGTGCGACCCCGACCTTATGATACGCGTCGAATACCCCGGCGCAAAAAACCTGACACAGGGGCTGAAAGACGCGATAGAAGCGGATTTTTCACGGTTTGAAAAGGCGCTTTATTCCTATGATTTCAACGATTCCGCCCACGGCTGGAAAAAGTATATAGATGCCGATTCGTTTGTATCCTATTTCCTTATAAACGAGCTCACGGTGAATTACGATGCCGGCGCATATTCCACATATATCTATAAGGATACGGGCGGCAAGCTCAAAATGTGCGTGTGGGATTTCAACAATTCCTGCGATAATTATCAGGAGCAGTCGGTGATGAAGGTGCAGCATTTCGAAACGCAGAACAAGCTGTGGTACGGGATGCTGATGAAGGACAGCGACTTTGTCGGGCTTGTCATAGATAAATACAAAACCCTGCGGGAAACTGTTTTCAGTGACGAATACCTTGAAGGCTATATAGATTCGGCGCTTTCCTATCTCGGCGATGCCGTGGAAAGAAACAACACGCGCTGGGCTTGCGCGTTCGGGGACGAAGGGCTGCTTTACCCCGCGGAGCGCAACCTTTATTCCCATGCGGAGGCGGTGGAGCAGTTAAAGAGCTTTCTGCGTGAGCGCACCGCGTGGATGGACGACAATATCGAATCGCTGCGGCAGTACTGTGCCGATTCGAAGATCAAAAAGTATACCGAGGCGACAGACTGAGTAAAGGAGAGCGGTATTCGTGAAAAAGTTCATAATAATAGTTCTTTGCGTGGCTTTGCTTGCCGTCGGTGTCGATGCGGCGATATACCGCTTCGGACTTTATATCGACCTGCACCCCGATGCACCGGTGGAAAGCTTTGTGAAAACACAGGGCAAAAGCATACTTCTGGACAACGGCAGCGGATATTCGGAGTTCGTCATCCGCGGGGTGAACCTCGGCTCGGGCGAACCGGGCGAATGGGCGACGGATTACGATATCGACAAGGAATCCTACAAGCGCTGGTTCGGATACATAAAGGAAATGGGCGCAAACACGATACGCGTTTACACCATACAAAACGATACGTTCTACAACGCTTTTTACGAATATAACGAATCCAACCCCGATCCGCTTTATATGCTCCACGGCGTGTGGGTGAACGATTATGTTCAGAATTCGCGCAGGGATGCTTACGACAGCGACTTTTTCGAAGCCTTCCGCCGCGATTGTACCACGATGATAGACGTTATCCACGGGCGGAAAAAATTATCGCTCGGGCGGGCGGCGAGCGCGGGTCACGGCTCATATATGAAGGATGTTTCGCAGTGGGTGATCGGCTATATACTCGGTGTGGAATGGGAGGATATCACCGTCGCCTATACCGACGAAAAATATAAGGATAATGCCGAGTACGCATCCTTCGCCGGCGAATATCTTTATACGACGGAGGATGCGACCCCGTTTGAAGCCATGCTCTGCCGTGTGGGCGACAACATGATATCCTATGAATCAAAGCGGTATAAAACGCAAAAGCTTGTCGCCTTTTCCAACTGGCCGACTACCGACCCGTTTGAATATCCGGAAGCGGTTACAAACCTTTACATGAAGTGCGCTTTTGTGGATACGGAGCATATCAAAACAACGGAAAAGCTTATCACCGGACAGTTTGCCTCCTACCATGTTTACCCTTATTATCCGGATTATCTGCATTGGACGGACGATTGGTCCTTCTGCGGTATTACCGACAAAACGGTGTTTTACGATAACGGTACACTGAACACCTACCGCGCGTACCTGAGTATGCTGACGGCCCACCATACGATGCCGGTCGTTATTTCGGAATTCGGCATTTCCACCGGGCGCGGTATGGCGCACCGCGATCTGAACACGAACCGCAACCAGGGAAACATGTCCGAACGCGAGCAGGGCAAAGCGCTCATATATTGCTACAACGATATCATGGCGGCGGGCTGTGCGGGCGGCTGTGTCTTTTCCTGGCAGGATGAATGGTTCAAGCGTACCTGGAACACCATGCACGCCGTGAACCTTACAAGAAACCCGTATTGGTCGGATTATCAGACGAACGAACAGTATTTCGGGCTGCTGTCCTTTGATCCGGGCGATACCGAATCGGTATGCTATGTGGATGGCGACATTTCCGAGTGGGCGGGGGCGGAGCCGGTCGTTCGGTCGGGAGATATGTCCGTCTGCATGAAATATGACGAGAAATTTGTCTATTTTCTGGTGTATAAAAAGGGCCTGGATTTCGAAAACGAAAGTCTTTATATCCCGATAGACACCACTCCGAAAACCGGAAGCAATTATTGCGAAAATCACAATCTGAAATTCGATAAAGCGGTGGATTTCGTGCTTGTTATCAACGGCAGCGAAAACAGCCGACTTCTGGTGCAGGAGCGTTATGAGGTGCTGCGTTCGACCTATTCGCAAAGCCTAAAGGGCTTCGATACCTACCTGAAGGACAATATCCCGGATAAGAATTCCTCGAAATTCGTGAATATCGACATGATACTCGAAATTTTCGATATGCGCTATGACAAGAGCGCAAGCAGGTTGTATGATTTCGGCGATCCTTCGTTCGAAACCGGGCTTTTGCGGTACGGCAACGCAAATCCGGGCTCGGCGGATTTCGATTCGCTTGCCGATTTCATGTGCTCCGGCGATTATGTGGAGCTGAAGCTGCCCTGGCAGCTGCTGAACTTTTCCGATCCTTCGGAATGCGAAATACTCGATGATTATTACGACGGCAACTACGGAATCAAATTCATAAACATAGATTCGATGAATGTCGGCATAACCTCCGGCACAGCGGAGCGCTGTACTCTTGCCGCATATCCGCTGAAAGGCTGGGGCAACCGTGTGACATACCACGAAAGGCTGAAAAGCTCCTATTATATGCTCAGGGATTATTGGAACGGCGGTGCGGGGTCATGAGAGTAGAGGTAATGCTTTACGTCTATCTGTTCGTGTGCGCCGCAATGATAGCCTTCAATATCGTCGCCGCGGTCATCTTCCGCATGGACGGCCGCCGTACGGAAAGGATCGGGCGCGGGCTTTATCGGCGCGTTTCGGAGCAGCTCGGGCGCGGGGGTGCGGTCGACAGACACCATATCCGCTATCTTTGCCGCAAGCTACGGCGGACGGGAAATATGATCGCCTTCGATAAAATGCTCGAATCGGTATATGCCGAACGCCCGCGTGAGGCACGCGATTATCTGAGAAGCATCGACGAGGTTTTCGTTTCGCTCATGATCCGCTATGCCCGGCGCGACAGGATCGAAGCGGCGTACTTCCCCTATATCATCAGAAAATACCGCGTGATAGCCCATCGGCGGTTCCCGAGCATCGAAAGCGCCCTGCTCGATATGCTCACGGAGCGCAGCATTTACTGCCGCGAAAACGCATTGCAGGCGCTTTATACGACAGGCGATGTCGAATGCGTTATAAAAGCGATAGAGATACTGGACAAAAGCGAGCTTTTCTTCCACGGCAAGCTGCTTTGCGACGGGCTTCTGGATTTCGCGGGGGACAGGCTTGCACTCGGCAATGCGGTTATCGGCGTGTTTCCGTCGCTTTCACCGGAGATGCAGGTCACAATGCTGGATTATCTGCGCTTTTCCGGCGGGGAATACCGCGAATTCGCCCTCTCGCTCCTGCAGGATGAGCACAGCGGCGAGGAGCTCCGGTATGCCTGCATAAGATATCTCGGCAAATACCGGTTCGATAAGGCATACCCCGTGCTCTGCCTGCTCGCGCAGGAGGATGCGGGCGTGAACTGGCAGTATGCCGCCATTGCCTCCACGGCGCTCGGCGCTTATCCGGGCGCGGAAAGCGTGCGGATACTCAAATCGAATCTTTTCAGCAAAAGCTGGTATATCCGCTGTAATTCCGCGGAAAGCCTGAAAAGACTCGGCGTGACGTATTCCGAGCTTGCGGACGTTATCGACGGCAGCGACCGTTACGCTTCGGAAATGATCCGCTATTGCCTGCTGCGCGGTTCGGATACGGAAAAGGGGGTGCTTTCATGATCGAAGCCGTTTCGGTTTTTCTCGATATCGTCGGCGCGTTTTTCATTGCGTATATGATCGGATATTCCACGTTCCTTTTCGTTTCGGTGTTGGTCGGCTCGTCCGAGCTGTATAAGCTCCGCCGCCGCAAAAGGCTGAAAAACATTTTCAGAAACGATTATTACGTTCCGATATCCATCATTGTCCCGGCGTATAACGAATCGGTCACGGCGGTGCAGACGGTGGAATCGCTTCTCGAGCTGGATTACCGTTCGTATGAAATAATCGTGGTGGATGACGGCTCACGCGATGACACGGCAAAAAGCATTATCGACGCATTTTCCATGCACCGTGTTTCGCGGCCGATACGCCGGCTCGTAAAATGCCGGCCGGAGGAATTTGTGTATGAAACGCAGGAAACGCGCGTTCCGCTCACCGTTATCCGCAAAAAGAACGGCGGCAAGGCGGATGCCCTTAACATGGGGATAAACGCCGCCAGATATCCGTATTTCATCTGCATGGATGCCGATTCGGTATTGCAGTACGATTCGCTCAAAAACATATCCCGCCCGGTGCTGGAGCGCGAGGACACCGTCGCCGTGGGCGGGCTGATACGCATTTCAAACGGCGTGGAGCTGGAAAACGGAAGGGTGAAAAAATACCGTCTCCCGGGAAACCTTATCGCCTGTATGCAGGTTCTGGAATACGACCGTTCCTTTTTGGCTTCGCGCATTATGTTCGATAAATTCAACGGTTCGCTGATAATCTCCGGGGCTTTCGGGCTTTTCAAAAAGGATGCTGTCATTGCCGCGGGCGGTTACGACAGCAGTACCGTCGGCGAGGATATGGAGCTTGTCGTGCGGCTGCATGAATACTGCACGCTCAATAATATGCCGTACCGGATCTGCTATGCCACGGATGCGATCTGCTGGACACAGGCGCCCGAAAAGCTGCGCGATCTGAAAAAGCAGCGCCGGAGATGGCATATCGGGCTGTTTCAGAGCATGAAAAAGCACCGCAGGATGCTTCTTAATCCGAAGTTCGGCGCGGCGGGGTATATTTCATATTTTTACTTTCTGGTGTATGAGCTGCTTTCGCCGTTTATCGAAATATTCGGCGTTGCGACCATGGTTGCGGCGTTTGCCGTCGATCTGATAAATATCCCGTTCATGCTGCTGCTGTTTCTGATATATGCCGTGTTCGGCAGCGTGCTTTCGCTCACCGCCTTCTTTTCCAGAATATATACGTCCGATCTGAAGCTGACCGTTTCCGATGCAGCCAAGGCCTGCCTGCTGTGCGTTTTCGAAATCACCGCTTTGCGCTTTGTGCTTGCGTGGGTGAGGGCGACGGCGTTCTTCGGCTACCGCAGGAAAAAGCTGCAATGGGGCAGGATCGAGCGCAAAAGGATAAATTTCAAATAAAGGGGATTAAAAATGGAACTCAAAAATCTGCGCGGATCGCTTTTCGGATTCAACAAAAGCGATGTTTGCGAATATATATCGCAGCTCAATTCCGAATTCGATCGTAAGTGTACGCGCCTGTGCGAGAAGCACCGGGAAACGCAGGAGGAGCTCAGCCGCAAAAACGAATCGCTTTGTGCGGATATACTCCGCCTGGAAGAGGAAAAAGCCGGGCTTGAACGCGAAGCGGCTTCGCTCCGTGCCGAGCTTGCCTCGCTTTGCGGCAGGGCGGATGAGCTGCGCGGCTCCGCAGGGGAGCTGCGCGCGGCGGTCGTTGCGCTCGTGGAGGAGCTGGGTTCGCGGCTGGATTCGCTGGAGGAAATCGCACAGGGGCTCCGGAGCGCGCACCGCGGTAAGGAAAATGAGATCTGACCGCCGTTTTTTCGCCGCGCTCTGCGCATTTATTGCCGTTTGCGCCGCCGTGTTTTCTGCGGCGCGTGCGGAGGTATACACCTCCGCGGAGGATCACGGCGCCTCCGACACGATATATGTCGCCGGGGCTCCGGACTGCTATCCCGTGGAGTATTACGACCCCGCTTCGGGCGAATTTCACGGAGTAATACCGGATATCCTGCGTGAAATCTCCGCAAAAACGGGTATCTCGTTCACCTATATTTCCGCGTCTGAGGTCGACCGCCGCAAGGAGCTTGCCCGCAACAATCAGGCGGAGCTGATAACCGCGCTTGAACCGGGGCGGTATTCGGAGGGCGTTGACGAAATGCTGCCGGTGCTGGAAGCCGAATTCGAAGGGCGGACACATACCTATTGCATAGGCTTTACGGAAATAGCATCTCCCGAGCTGCGCGAAAGCATAAAAAGCGCTTTTGCGGAAATACCGGGCGTCGAGATCGCCGGGTTTCTTATAACCGGCTCACGCAGCGATCCGCGCCTTGCAAAGCGGGAACGGCTGATACGCATTTTCGTTATCGCGGATGCGTCGGTGATTGTCGCCGCGGCAGCGGCTGCGGGAATTGTCATATACAAAAAAAGGCGCGCACGGCGCGAAACCATGATCGATGAAAAAACCGGGATCGGCAACGCGAAATACCTGGAATATGCCTTCGGGCAGATGATATCGAGGCAGTCGAGGGAGCTTTATTCGCTGCTGTATATCGCCTTCGATACCGAAAAAGCCGCAAAAAAATACGGCAAGAGCGCCGTGGACGATATAGAAAGATACGCGGCAGCGAACCTGAATTCCTCTGCCGCCTCCGCGGAATATCTTGCCCGCACGGGCGACGGCGTTTTTGCCGTTCTTGCGCAGACGCCGTCCGAGCCGGAATGCAGGCGGTTTGCGGAAAATACGGTCGGCGGCCTGAACGGATATATCCGCGGCTTTTACCCGGATGCGGGTGATATCTTCCGCGCAGGCGTTTCGCGGCTTTGCGAGCATCCCGACTGCGATGCCGAAACGGCGTTTTACAATGCAAAGCAGGGCTACCTTGCCGCGCTGCGCACGGGAGAGGTATATGCGCTTACCGATGCCGCGAGCATTACGGGTGCAAAAAAGCGCGATCGGCTTGCGGCAGCGCTTCCGCAGGCGCTCAAAAACGGCGAATTCCGCGTGTTCATGCAGCTTATCGCCGATGGCAAGAGCGGCAGGATATGCGGCGCGGAGGCGCTTTCACGCTGGCAGAGCGTGGAATACGGTATGCTGTATCCGACGGATTATATCGATCTGCTTCGTGAATCGGGCGATATAGTCAGCCATGATTACAATGTGTTTTCCGCGGTGTGCGCCCAGCTTGCGGAATGGAACACCCCGCCGTATGACTGCCTGTTCATGGATTGCAATTTCACGCGGATATCGCTTTCGCAGGAGGATTTCGCAAAAAATATCGCGGATATCGCTTCGCATTACGATTTCGACCATAGTCGGCTGGTTATCGAGATAACAGAGGATTCGATCGCCGAAAATTCCGCAGCGGAATCCGAAAACATCCGTAGTTGCCGCGAAATGGGCTTCGGGATCGCCATCGACGATATCGGCACGGGGTTTTCCTCCATTGCCGACATATACGATAACGAGATAGACCTTGTAAAGATCAACAAAGAATTTATTTCCGCCTGCACGGGAGCGCGGCGACAAACGATGCTTTCGGATATAATAACGCTCGTGCACCATTCCGGCGCGCGGGTCATATGCGAGGGCGTGGAGACCGAACGCCAGGTCGCCATGCTTTCGGAAATCGGCTGCGATATGATGCAGGGATACTATTTCTCCCGCGTGATACCGAAATCCGAATGCGCACGCCTGCTCACGCCCGATCGGATCTGCGAAAACCCGGCGTTTTCGGAATAGAACGGCGGGCTTGCACGCCGTTACGCCCGCACGGAAAGCTATGCGGGCGATTTGTACGGGCGGTACGGGGATTTTGAAAAGCTCTCCGTACCGCCGTTTTTTTCTGTGTTTTTTCACCGGGTGCTTGACATTTGCGGCGGGAGCGGTTATAATTAGTATATATATTAGTTTGCGTAAAGGAGGGATACATATTTCGATACGGAAGGACGGTATGGAAACCAAAAAAAGGATACTCACCGTGTGTGTGCGGCTGTTTCTCGAGCAGGGTTACAGGCAGACGACCATCGCGCGGATAGTGGATGAGGCGGGCGTTGCCCGCGGGAGCTTCCAGAATCTGTTCCCCACAAAGGATTCGGTGCTTATCGAGCTTGTCGGCACAATGTTCGGCGGCCAGTTCGGCGCGGCACGGGCGGCGGTGGGCGAGGGTATGCCCCCGGTATACACCTATGCGGCGGAAACGGCGATACAGCTTACCTTGACCGAGCTGAACGAAAAGCTGCGGGAAATTTACGTCGAAGCCTACACTATTCCCGAAACGGCGGAATATATATATCTGCATACCACATCCGAGCTGAAGGCGATATTCGGCGCAAATTTCCCCGGATATTCCGAAAGCGATTTTTATGAAATGGAGATCGGCACTGCGGGGATGATGCGCAGCTATATGGCACGAAGGTGTGATATCCATTTCCCGCTCGAACGCAAGCTGAAATGCTTTCTTACCGAATCCATGCGGGTGTACAGAGTCCCGGAGGAGGAACAGGCGCGCGTGCTCGCGTATATCGCTTCGATGGACATACGGGCTGTCGCCGCGGGTGTGATGCAAAAGCTTTTTTCCATGCTGGAAATGAAATTTGATTTCAGGCTGTCGGCAGACAGCGAAACGGAGGTAACATTATGAAGAAACGAATGCTCAGCTTGCTTATCCTGCTGTGCATGGTTGTCGGGCTCATTCCGTCCGCTTTGGCACAGGGTCAGGGGGCGGCAGGTGACCCGATACTTATTTCGAGCTACGAAGAGCTTGTCGCTTTCCGTGATACCGTAAACAACGGCAATAAATACAGCGGCAAGCATATAAAGCTTGTCGCCGATATCGATCTCGGCGGAAGCGACACACCCTGGATACCTATCGCGAATCTGTCGAACAAACCCTTCGAGGGCAATTTCGACGGCAGCGGTCATTGGATAACCGGGCTTTATATAAGCTCCGGCGACGGGAAGGCCAAGGGACTGTTCGGATATAATGACGGCACCGTGAGAAATCTCTGTGTCGAAGGCAGCGTCAACGGCAGCGGGAGCACCGGCGCCATTGCCGGTATAAACGGCGGACTTGTCGAAAACTGTCTCGGCAAAGCAGACGTAAGCAGCTCCATCACCGCCGGCGGTATAGTCGGATATAATGAGACGCATGGCACGGTGTCCTCCTGCGTGAATACGGGCAATGTTTCCGGCTCCGTGGATGCGGGCGGGATTGTCGGGTGCAATTACGGCATGCTTGTAAACAGCGGCAATACCGGGGATGTTTCCGGCAGCCAGTATACAGGCGGTGTTGTGGGCTATGAATGCGGAGAAAAGGTCGGCTCCACCGCAAATTGTTACAGCCGCGGTATCGTAACGGGCGGCGCGAGTGTCGGCGGAGTAGCCGGCGATCAGCCCCTTTCGGACGATGAATACCAGAATCGTATCGTCAATTGCTACTATCTCAGCGATTCTTCCTCGGCTGCCGGGCATTACGGTTCGGGGCTTTCGCGCGAGAGCTTCAAAAATTCCGGCTCCTTCGGCGGATTTAATTTTACGGACATCTGGACGATGGACGAAAAGTTCGAAGCTCCGATCCCGAAGGGCGTTTACGCCATGATATCCGGCAACCCCACCGAGGGCAGTACATATTATTTCGATCTTTCGGGTGCCGGTCTTGCGGGCGAGCTGAACCCCGCTCTTCCGGACGGCAGCCTGCATTATGTTCCTTTTACATATGTCGGCAGAATAGATGCATATTCGCTGAGTGAAAAGACCGTCACCACGGAGGAATATGCAAACGCAAACAGCTCGCTGCGCAGCCTGTTTGTTTCGGATTATAACATTTATTTAAGCGTGACATGGAACGATCTGAATGCGCTCGGGCTTATCTTCGGCAAAATTATCGAAAACGGCAATATCGGTTATACTCTCCGTGTACCCTCCGGCGGCAGCGAAAGCAACTGGAAAACCGTCGAGTCGGGCGATAACACACGCGGCATTCCCGCCAATAACGAATGGGACAGAATACTCGATAAAGGCATCACCGTTAAAAACCTTGTTAAGCTGGGGCATCTTTCGCAGGATTCAAGCTTGTCTTTCATCGATCATGCAACTGCGCGGGCGCTGCATTACAATGCAAGAACGTTCAGCAATATCAGCTATGGGCGAAACGACTACGGCTACCGCCCGGTGCTGGATATACAGCAGTGGGCAAGCCTCGGCGCGAACGGATTAAAGGAAGTAAAGCTTGAACTGAACGGCGGCTCGGTAAACGGCGAAGGGACGATATATACCGTTGTCAAAAAGGGCAGCGCATTCAAGGCACCTGTCTGCGAAGGGCTTTCCGCCCCGGAGGGCTATACGGCAGCCGGGTTTGCCTGGCTCGGGAGCGACGGAAACACCTACGCTCCCGGTGCGGAGGTACCCGCGGAGGTCACCTCGCTTTCCGCACAGTGGGTGTATTTCGAGCGCTTCACTCTTTCCGCAGGCGGCACATATTATTTCGACATTTCGGCTTTGGGGCTTCCTTCGGACAGAATAAACGGCGAGCTGCCGGATACTTCGCTGTCCTATGTTCCCTTTACCTTTGCAGGCACCGTTTATGCCGACGGATATACGCACACGCTGCTTATTGCCGATTATAATGTTCTCACCGGTGTTTCCTATAAGGATCTTGCATTCGATATCGGCGCCATTGGCGGAAAAACCGCAAATCTTAACGGCATTGCATATATAATGCGTGTGCCGACCGTGGGCAGAAGGGGAACTAATTCCAGCGAATGGGATAAGATACTTTCCAAAGGGATCACGATCAAAAATACCGGTATCGGCTCACTCGGGTCGGAAACGGATGAGGGTTCTCCCGGACAGGGCGGCGAGGATGTCGCCATAATCCGCGGCGGAAGCAGTGCCGGCAGCCGCGAATATGTAAATTCCGTGGATGGCTTCGGTTATCGCCCGGTGCTTGTGATCGCGGATGAGGAATCGCTCGGCGGCGATACGCTCAAAGCCGTTACGCTCAACCTTGCGGGCGGCAGCCTCGGCGGGGAAAGCGTTATAAACATACTCGTTGCAAACGGTGCGGAATTCACCGCTCCCTCGGCGGCGGCGCTCACGCGGCCGGAGGGCAACACCGAGGATTATTTCAAATGGGAGGATTCCGAAGGCAACGTTTACGAGCCCGGCAGCAAAATCCCCGCAGGCGTTACCGCACTCACCGCGAAATGGTCGAGATCGCAGTATACCGTCACCTATGATCCCGGTGCGGAGGGCATCGGGGAAACGGTAACGGATTCAAAAACGGAGGGCGGTTATATCATACTCCACGGCGCAAGCTTTACCAGGCTCGGCTACACACAGGTCGGCTGGGCGCTTGCGGACGGTGCGGAAATGGCATACAGCCTCGAATCGGTTTATGCCGCCGATGAATCCGTCACGCTTTACCCGGTGTGGCGCGAAAACGATCATTACACCGTACACCTTGTGAACCGTGACGGGACGGAAGTCGCATCCTACGGAAATGTGAAGTGGACTGACCTTCTGTGGGATGTCGTAAACCCGCGCCCGCTGAAGGACGGGTATGCAAAGCTGCAGCGTATGTACTTCGGCAGCAAACGCGCCGACGGCAGTACGATGTATAAGGATTTTGCCGCAAACGGCGAGGAAAGCATCACGCTTATCGCGGTATGGGATTATTATCCGGACGGAATGCCCTGCACGATAAGCGTCGGCAGCCATGTGTTCTCCGGCTACCGCGGGGCTGGCGATGAGGTCGGCGTTTACTACTTCCGCGGCGACGAGCTTATAACCATCAATCCGAAATACCCGGAGGAGATCACCCATATGTTCATCGGTGCGTGTGATAAGCTTTTCGACTCGTCCACGGATGCATTGCACTGGATCGACTACAACGCCGCCGAGTACACCGCGCCGGTGCGCGTCGGCGATCTGCTGGCGGAGGAGGATAAGGAATATATACTCTTTGTTGACTATTACGACTATGCAAGCAGAGTTGTTGTAATCAACACCGAAAAGCTTGTGCTGGATAAAACGGCTCCGGCTTTTGGCGGCATCGAAAACGGCAAAGCCTATTGCGGCGCGCAGAGAGTGACGGTGGAGGAAAAGCACCTCGAAAGCGTTACGGTAAACGGCGTGAGGGTCGAGCTCGGCGCGGATAATTCCTTTACCCTTGCACCCGCGGGCGGCAGGCAGACGGTTGTCGCCACCGACAAGGCGGGCAATGTGACACAGATCACCGTTACGGTGAACGACGGCCATACCGGCGGAACGGCTACTTGCAAAGACAAAGCTGTCTGCGAAATCTGCGGCGAGGAATACGGCGAACTGAACCCCGAAAACCACACCGGTGAGGAAGTCTGGGAACAGACCGAAACAACGCATACCAAGAAATGGAACTGCTGCGGCAAGGCCACGGTGGAGGAAGCAGCGCATACCTTCGAACACGGCGTTTGCACCGTCTGTGCATACTCTTGCACGCACAAAGACGAGAATACCGACCATAAGTGTGACATTTGCGGCAAAACCGTCTCCAACCACGTTGACAGCAACAACGACCACGTCTGCGACATTTGCGGAAAAGCTGTATCCAATCACGTAGACGATGACAACAACCACCTTTGTGACACTTGTGGCAAAGCTATCACCAACCACGTTGACAGCAATAACAACCATGTTTGCGACATCTGCGGCAAGGCTGTCTCCAATCACGTAGACGATGACAACAACCACGTTTGCGACATCTGCGGCAAAACTGTCACCAACCATGTAGACGACAACACTGATCACATCTGCGACACTTGTGGCAAAGCTATCTCCAACCACATAGACGATGACAACAACCACCTTTGCGACATCTGCGGCAAGGCTGTCTCCAATCATGTGGATGATGACAACAACCATGTCTGCGACATTTGCGGAAAAGCTGTATCCAATCACGTAGACGATGACAACAACCACGTTTGCGACATCTGCGGCAAGGCTATCTCCAACCACGTTGACAGCAACAACGACCACGTCTGCGACATTTGCGGAAAAGCTGTTTCCAACCACTCGGATGAGAACCATGACCATATCTGCGACCTGTGCGGCGAAACCGTTTCCACCCACACCGGCGGAACGGCTACTTGCAAAGACAAAGCTGTCTGCAAAATTTGCGGCGAAGCATACGGCGAACTGAACCCCGAAAACCACACCGGCGGCACGCACCTTGAACACGAAAAGGCTGCCACCTGCACGGAAAAAGGCTACACCGGCGACACATACTGCAGCGGCTGCGGCGAAAAGATTGCCGACGGCAGCGAAATACCCACCAAGCCGCATACTCCGGGTGAAAAGTGGGTTATCGAAAACGGCAAAAAGGTGAAGAAGTGCACCGAATGCGGCGCGATAGCCGAAACCGCACCCCGTATGCCCGGCGATGTGGATGGCGACGGTGAGATAACCATGCTCGATTGCCTTTACCTGAAACGCTACATCCTCGGCACTTTCAGCGGCGAGATCGTCCTTGAAAACGCGGATGTCGACGGCGACGGCAGGATAGATGCGACGGACTACCTCTATCTCAAACGCGGCTACCTCGGTACTTTCGACCTTTCCAAGTTCGCGTAGACCGGCAAACAAAACAGAGAAAGCACCTGCTTCATGCGAAGCGGGTGCTTTTCTCGCGCGGGGGCGGGTAATTCTGCCGCAAGCCGATTATAACTCGCAAAGCGAATATCACTGCGCAGCAAAATCACTCGCCGTAAGGCGAATATAACTAAAAAAAGCAATTGCTCTTTTGCAATTG
>ERZ1034952.2089-NODE-2089-length-15332-cov-22.170845_pt1 | contig 15332 bp, 12 predicted proteins | sample MGYA00520625_ERZ1034952 | MGnify/ENA primary metagenome ERZ1034952 (study PRJEB33766, sample SAMN09781773) | gut metagenome | biome: gut microbiome | host: Homo sapiens | place: Madagascar | study: EMG produced TPA metagenomics assembly of the PRJNA485056 data... | reverse complement strand
CGCGCTTCGCGCTTTGTTTTAAACATTAATTATCATGTAATTATCCATTAATTATTTCGTTAATTTTTCTTCGTTAATGTTCATTCTTGTCGCTTTACTGTTTCCGCTCGATTTCGTTCAGTTCCTCCATCTTCTTCATTTCGAGGAACTCGTAAATGCCACAGAGGTGTTCACGTACGCGTCCTCCTCCAAATTCATAGACACGGCTCACTAAGCCGTCAAGGAAGTCGCGGTCGTGGCTTACGCAGATGAGCGTACCATCAAAGTCGTTGAGGGCTTGTTTTAGTACGTCTTTGGTCTTGAGGTCAAGGTGGTTGGTCGGTTCGTCCAATATCAAGAGGTTGACAGGTTCGAGCAATAGTTTGAGCAAGGCCAAACGCGTACGTTCACCGCCTGAGAGCACCTTTACCTTCTTCGTGCTGGCTTCACCGCCAAACATAAAGGCACCCAACAGGTCGCGTATCTTGTTGCGCACCTCGCCCTTTGCTACGTCGTCAATCGTTTGGAATACAGTCAATTCACCATCCAAGAGCGAAGCTTGATTTTGAGCAAAGTAACCTATCTGTACGTTGTGTCCCAAGGTGAGAGTGCCCTCATGTTCGAGTTGTCCCATGATACACTTTACCATGGTCGACTTACCCTCACCGTTACGTCCGACGAAGGCCACTTTATCGCCACGCTTAATGGTGAAAGTGGCGTCCTTAAATATCTGTTTACCGTCAAAGGCCTTGCCTACGCCATCAGCCGTGACGGGATACTGTCCACTGCGCGGAGCGGGCGGAAACTTAAGACGAAGAGCAGAGGTATCCATTTCGTCCACTTCAATCAGTTCTAACTTTTCGAGCATCTTTACGCGGCTTTGCACTTGGAAGGTCTTTGAGTACGTTCCCTTAAAGCGTTCGATAAAGTCCTTGGTCTCTTGTATCATCTTTTGTTGCTCCTCGTACTGCTTCATTTGTTGTTCACGGCGTTCAGCGCGCAGTTGTAGATAGTGCGAGTAGTTTACTTTATAGTCATAGATGCGTCCCATTGTCACTTCAATGGTGCGTGTCGTGATATTATCCACAAACTTACGGTCGTGACTAATAACGACTACCGCCTTCCCGTTAGAGATAAGGAAGTTTTCGAGCCAACCAATTGATTCAATGTCGAGGTGGTTGGTAGGCTCATCGAGCAAGAGTACGTCAGGATTTTGCAACAACATCTTGGCCAGTTCGATGCGCATACGCCAACCGCCCGAGAACTCACTGGTCTGACGATTGAAGTCGGAGCGTTCGAAGCCCAAGCCAAGTAGTGTCTTTTCAACGTCTTCTTCGAAGTGGGTCATGTCGATAGCATAGAACTTTTCGCTGAGTGTAGCTACCTCTTCAATCAAAGCCATGTATTCATCGCTTTCATAATCCGTGCGCTCGGCCAACTGCTTATTCAAGTCATCAAGGTGTGCCTGCATCTCGTGCAAGTGGGCAAAAGCTTGACTCGTTTCTTCAAACACGGTGCGGCCGTCTTCTGTCATGAGGTGCTGTGGCAGGTAAGCGATCACAGTATCCTTAGGGGCCGATACTGCACCACGGCTTGGCTTGCGCACGCCAGCTAAGATTTTTAGCAAGGTGCTCTTTCCCGCACCATTTTTGCCCATTAGGGCTATGCGGTCGTTATCGTTAATTACGAATGAAACATCACTAAAGAGGGTGGTGCCGCCAAATTCTACGGCAAGTCCATCGACTGATACCATTTATATAAAGAAGTTTTGTATGTTTGAAAAGAATTAATAAAGTGTGTGTTATGTATGTTCTCGCGCTAAGCGACTATAAGCAAACTGAAGTTTCGGATTCAGTCCGCCCTTGTTAAATCCGAAACTTCAGTAAGCAAATATTCAAAGCAAGCTTGCTTCCGACGCGAGGACGCGTCGTCCCCAGGTTAGCTTGCGTTCTTATTTCACTTCTACGTAGCTGGCTAAGCGTTTTGCCTTGTCGCGCACAGCGTCAAGGTCGGCATCAAGAGATGCGTTGCAAACGACCACTCCCATGCGACGATTCTTGCGTGTGGTAGGTTTGCCAAAGATGCGAATGTCGGCGTCTTCTTCACACGTCTTTTCAATACCTTCGTATTGAGGTTGCTCGTTGCTTTCGATGGGGGAAAGGATAACGGCACTTGCTCCAATGCGCATTTGCTTAACGCATGGAATGGGTAAGCCCAACACTGCACGCAAGTGCAATTCGAATTCATTAAAGTTTTGCGTTCCTGCCAACGTTACCATACCCGTGTCGTGTGGACGTGGTGAGAGTTCAGAGAAGTAAACACCGTCTTTGTGGCTTAGGAAGAACTCGACGCCCCAAATGCCAGCCCCCGTAAGTGCATGTGTCACTTTGTCGGCCATGCGTTGCGCCTCGGCCAAGTGTTCGGGAGCAATGTGAGCGGGTTGGAAACTTTCACGATAGTCACCACCCTTTTGTACGTGGCCAATGGGGGGACAGAAGAGCGTGGGACCATTCTTTTGAGTAACAGTGAGCAAAGTAATTTCGCTATCAAAGTGGATAAATTCTTCGATGATTACTTCGTGAATGTCGCCACGACTGCCGCCCATAGCATATTCCCAAGCATGTTGTAAGTCGTCAGCCGTCTTTACCAACGATTGCCCCTTGCCTGATGACGACATCAAGGGCTTTACAACGCAAGGGAAACCAATCTCCTTTGAATGATTTACCAACTCGTCGTAAGACTTAGCATAGAAGTATTTAGCCGTCTTTAGGCCTAACTCTTTGGCCGCTAAGTCACGAATGGCCTTGCGATTCATCGTAATGTTTACGGCACGAGCTGAGGGGACAACTTGGATGCCCTCTTGCTCAAACTCATAGAGGCGTTCGGTACGAATTGCTTCAATTTCAGGCACAATAAGATCGGGGTGGTGCTTTTCTACAACACGTTCGAGGGCCTCACCATCAAGCATTGAAAAAACTTCATATTCGTCTGCTACCTGCATAGCTGGAGCACCAGCATAAGCGTCACAAGCAATGACATGTTGCCCTAAGCGTTGAGCAGCAATAGTAAACTCTTTGCCCAGTTCGCCTGAACCGAGAAGCAAAATCTTTTTCATCGTAAAAAAAATATTGTGGAAATAGTATAGGGCAAAGTTACGCTTTTTTACTACAATCTGAAAGGCAGAACCCAAAAAGTTAGCACGCTGATGGGACATGTGGGAAAAATTGTCTTAAAAACCAAATAAACTATTCGACAGATTGCAATTCATCGTCCTCTACAAAATCCTCTACAAAATGTTTCAAAATGCCCTAAATAGGCATTTGAGCTTACGTATATTTTACCTTTGATGTTTTCATGTTTCATGTTTCATTTTTATGTTTCAACTTGTTGATTATCAACGCATTCAAGAGATGAAACATACGGATTCAATGTTTCACTTTTAGTTTCAATGTTTCACTTCAAAAAAACACTGTGGGAGCGATTCAAAAACACTGTGGGAGCGATTTAAAAACACTGAGGGAGCGATGAAACGTTCCCTCAGTGTTTTATTGAATGAAACATGAAACTTAAAATGAAACATGAAACTAAAAATGAAACATTGAAACCGTATGTTTCATCTCTTGAATGCGTTGATAATCAACAAGTTGAAACATAAAAATGAAACATGAAAGATAAATCAAAGGTTTTGAAAACGTATAGAGATGTGAGGCCCAAATTGCAGTTTATTGATTTTATCCACGTACCAACAAACGAGGCTGTGCAGCTCTCTGCACAGCCTCATTTAGGACAAGAACATAACAATCTAGTATTCTACTTAACTCGATGCAAAGGTACGGCGACTTTGGACCTTTGGCAATACCCATAATTAGGTATTTACGCAAATTCGCTGTTTAACGTAAGCGATAGCCGAGGCTAATAAGTGCGCTGACGTTGCGTTGGCCTTGCGTGTTGAACTTTCCGATGCCCCAATCAGCTTCAAGGCCGAGCGTAAAGCTAGAGGGAAACTGATAACCTACGTAGGTCTGTACGCCATAGTCGAAACGATGTGTACCAGGTTCGCTAAAGGTCTTCTTCTCATAATAATAACGCTCAGCTCCTCCTTGCTCAGTATCGCCCTTAGTCTTTTGCTTGCCACTGATGCCGTAGGCTACGTAGGGACCAGCTCGGAATACGATGTAGCGGCTCTCGCCTGTGCGTAGGTAGTAGTTAAAGAGTAAGGGAAGCTCGATGTAGTTTTGTGTGGCGGTACAGCTCTTAATGGCTTTGAGTTGTTGACCGTCTTCACCGATGACGGGGTTATGGTCTTTATCAAAGGCATTGACCAATTGGTTGGGGTCTTTCCACCCCTTGCCGTATATTTCTATGCCAGGGGTGAAGGTGAAGTGTTGGTTAAACTCAAGTTCGTACCCCAATCCTATTTTGAATGCTCCTATGACCTTGGCTCGTCCGTAGTGTGAAGAAAAGCCACCCCCTATCTTTAGTTGCAAATTTTGAGCTTGCGCAAAGAAGGGGAATAAGAGTAAAAGATATAGTATTCGTTTCATTGAATTGTGAAGTATTCAGTACACATTCTGTTATATAAGTAGGCTTTTATGACTCAAAGAACTGTCGCCAATCGTCTTTCTTGCGTGATTGCTTGGCTGGAGTGTAGTCGGCAGACTTCGAGGCGTCTTTGCGCTTCGACTTTTTCTCTTTCTTCCACTGTTGCTTCATGGCGCGAGGGTCGGCCGCTTCGGCAAAGGTGCGGTGCTCACCGCGACGGCGTTCGGGTTTCTCGGCACGTCGGTTTGAAGAACGACGGCCATTAGGTTGTCCTTCAACGCGGTCGGCATGGTCGACTACAACCTTGCGGTCGCCTACTTTGACGCGCTTCATCTTGCTGAGCACGAGGTCAGCGTCTTCGTTAGGTACTTCGAAGAAGGAACAATTATTGGTTAAGTCGATGCGGCCGATTTCAACCTTTCCGCCCTTAACGTAACGATTGACGAGGTTGATAATCTCGCGCGCATAGAAGTTGTCGCGTTTACCTAAATTGATAAATAAGCGGGTGTAGCCCTCCTCTGCTTGATGTCCCCCTTCAGCGCCTTTACGACGTTCGCGGCGTGACTTGCGCGTGTCGTCGTCGGTGCCTTTGCGGTCGGCAGGTTGCTCAATGACGGGAGCATCGGCATAGTAGCGTAGGAAGTGGCCGAACTCACGGCTTACGATGCGCTTGATTAAGTCCTCCTTTGTGAGCCATTCGAGTTTGCGGAAAATTTCGGGCAAGAAGGGGGCTATCTCTGTATCGTTTACCTCGATGCGTTCGAGTTCGTCCATTACCTTATAGAGCTGTTTGGTACAGATCTCTTGCGGTTCGGGAAGCGTACCCGCTTCGAACTTTTTGCCAATCACCTTTTCGATGATGCGCACCTTGCCCTTTTCGCGTAGGTGAATGATAGAGATGCTGGTGCCTCGCTTACCTGCACGCCCCGTACGGCCTGAGCGGTGGGTATAGTTTTCAACGTCGTCGGGTAAGCCATAGTTGATGACGTGAGTGAGGTCGTCAACGTCCAAGCCACGTGCTGCTACATCAGTGGCAATGAGCAGTTGCGTGTGGTGTTGGCGAAACTTTTGCATGGTCAAGTCGCGCTGCGCTTGTGAAAGGTCGCCATGTAGGGCTTCGGCATTATAGCCATCGCGAATGAGGTGGTCGGCCACTTCTTGCGTTTCGAGTCGGGTGCGGCAGAATATGATGCCATAGATGCGAGGGTAGTAGTCGACGATGCGTTTAAGGGCTGCGTATTTATCTTTGGCATGAACGAGGTAATAGATGTGGTTGACATTCTCAGCACCTTCGTTGCGTGAGCCTACTACTATCTCTTTATAATCGTGTAAGTAACTCTTGGCGATGCGTTCGATTTCCTTACCCATGGTGGCAGAGAAGAGCAATGTGTTGCGTTCGGCAGGAACGCCTGCTAAAATTTCGTTGATGCTCTCAGTGAACCCCATATTGAGCATTTCGTCGGCTTCGTCAAGTACGACGTTTTCAACTGCATCGAGTTTGGCCACCCCACGGTTCATGAGGTCGATAAGTCGGCCTGGCGTGGCTACAATTACTTGTGCTCCCTTTCTGAGTGAGCGAATTTGGCTTTCAATGCTTGAACCACCATAGACGGCCAGTACATGGAGATCGTCAATATAGCGAGCGTATTCCTTTAGGTCGCCAGCAATTTGTAGACAGAGTTCGCGCGTAGGGCTGAGAATGACAGCTTGTGTGCGGCGGTCGTTAGGGTTAACCTTTTGTAATACAGGTAGGCCGAAAGCTGCAGTCTTGCCCGTACCAGTCTGTGCTAAGGCTATGACATCGTTGCCTACGCCTAAAAGGTAGGGGATAACTTCTTCTTGCACGGGCATGGGGTGTTCGTAGCCCATTTCACTAATGGCGCGACGTATTTCGGCCGACACGCCTAACTCTTCAAATGTTTTCAATGTATGTAATTTTTAAAGACAACACTCACGAAGGAATAACTGCTGCCACATGATTTTCAAAACGTTTAGGCTACAAAGTTACGCATTTTCGCTGCATTATTCTATTATTCATCTCTATGAATGAACATTAACGAAATATTTAACGAAAAAATATGGCTCCATAACAACGGTTTATCAAACACAACCATTGTTCCACGTCCTTTCCCAACGAAAAGGGATTTTTGAAAGCGTCAATTGCCCATAATTAAGCATAAACCACTAACTTTGCACGTATACATAATAACAAATCATCAAGAATAGAAAAGTATGTCTGAAAGAAAAGTACGCGTGCGCTTCGCACCAAGCCCCACAGGGCCTCTTCATATTGGTGGTGTACGCACTGCCCTTTATAACTACCTCTTTGCACGCCAACACGGTGGCGACATGGTATTCCGCATTGAAGACACAGACTCTAACCGTTTCGTACCCGGTGCTGAGGACTACATCATCGAGTCGTTTAAGTGGTTGGGTATTGAGTTTGACGAAGGTGTAAGTTTCGGTGGCGACCACGGTCCTTACCGTCAGAGCGAACGTCGCGACATCTATCGTAAGTACGTAAAGCAACTACTCGATGCTGGCAAGGCTTACATCGCTTTCGATACGCCTGAGGAACTCACCGCTAAGCGCGAAGCCGTACAAAACTTCCAGTACGACGCCCACACACGCCTTGAGATGCGCAACTCTCTCACGTTGGGCGAAGAGGAGACACAGCGCCTCATCGAAGCGGGCGAACAATACGTCGTACGCTTTAAGGTAGAACCTGGCGAAGAGGTACACGTAAAGGACATCATTCGTGGCGACGTACGCATCATGAGCGACATTCTCGACGACAAGGTGCTCTATAAGTCAGCCGACGACCTCCCCACCTACCACCTCGCCAACATCGTTGACGACCACTTGATGGAGATTAGTCACGTAATTCGTGGCGAAGAATGGTTGCCCTCTGCTCCTCTCCACGTGTTGCTTTATCGCGCCTTTGGTTGGGAAGACACCATGCCTGAGTTTGCCCACCTCCCCTTATTGCTCAAGCCCGACGGCAAAGGCAAACTCTCTAAGCGCGACGGCGACCGCCTCGGTTTCCCCGTATTCCCCTTGGAATGGCACGATCCCAAGTCAGGCGATGTCTCTTCGGGCTATCGCGAGAGCGGCTACTTGCCTCAGGCTGTTATCAACTTCTTGGCTCTCTTGGGCTGGAATCCTGGTACGGATCAAGAAATCCTCTCTATGCAAGAACTCATCGAGCAGTTCGACCTTTCAAAGTGCTCTAAGAGCGGTGCAAAGTTTGACTACATCAAGGGGCAATGGTTCAACCGCGAATATATCATCAATACGCCCGATGCCGAACTCGCTCCTGCTTTTGACAAGATACTCAAAGAGAATGGCATCAACCAACCCATCGAACGCGTTGAAGCCGTAGTAGGTATGATGAAGATGAAGAAGATTAACTTTATCAAAGAGCTTTGGCCCTTGTGCGACTTCTTCTTCATTGCTCCCTCTTATTCTAAGGAAGACAAGTTTACACGTAAGAATTGGAAGGAGAACACGGCAGCTGAGATGACGGAACTTCTCCACCTGCTCGAAGGCCTTGACGACTTCTCTATCGAGAGCCAAAAGGCGGCCATTGACGCTTGGGCTGCAGAAACGGGTTGCAAGCCTTGGAACCCTTGGCGCGTTTGCCTCGTTGGTACAGGTAAAGGCCCTGATATGTACGAACTCGCTGCCTTCTTGGGCAAGGACGAAACGATTGCACGCATGAAGCGCGCGCTTGAGACATTAAACGACTAAGCGCTTAACACTAACACGAAAGAACGCTGAACCTTAAGTTAAAAACTTCGGTGCGCTTCGCACTTTTTGGTTTGAACATTAATTATCATTCATGAGCCGTTAATTATTCTTTTCTTAATGGCTAATGAATGATAATTAATGTTCAAAACCAAAAGCGCAAAGCGCGCTCCCAAAAAACTTAACGTTTTGCGCCCCGTTTGTTGGCAATTAACGTTATACCATGAAAATTCTCCACGTCAACACCTCCGACACCGTAGGCGGAGCCGCCATTGCCGCTTTGCGATTGGTACAAGCTGAGCGCGCCTTAGGACACGACGCTCAGTTGCTCTGTCGCGACCACACGTTGCCCGATGATACGGAAGGCGTACTACCACTACGCACTACCCTGTGGCAACGCAGTTTGAAAGCCGTAGAGCGTATACTCATTATTGTGCAAAACGGACTTTCGATGCACAACCTGTGGCGCATCGACACGGCACAGTTGGGTATCGACATCACGCGACTCAAAGCCTTCAAAGAGGCTGATATCATTCACCTACATTGGGTGAACCAAGGTATGCTCTCGCTGCGCGACATAGAACGCATACTGCGTAGCGGCAAACGCGTGGTATGGACACTACACGATATGTGGCCCTTCACGGGGGTATGTCACCACGCTGCCCAATGTGAGCGGTGGAAGAGCGGCGAAGGGTGCGGCAAATGCCCTTTACTCAAACGCCCCAAAGCGGTAGACATGAGTGCGCGCACCTATCGACGCAAACTGAAAGCCTATCGTGCTGGACACTTCACGGCCGTAGGTTGCAGTCGTTGGTTGGCAGGTTTGGCCGCAGAGTCGCCCTTGTTTGAAGGACAGCGTGTGGTGAGCATTGCCAACGTGATAGATACGGACTTTTACCAACCTACCTTTGCCGAAGGACAACCCTCACAGGCCAAAGTGCGCCAAGCGTTAGGCATCAGCGCTGAAGAACGTGTGTTGCTATTCATTGCACGCGACGTGGCCGACCCTAACAAGGGCATCAAATTCTTAATCGAAGCACTGCAAGCCATAGCCACCCAACAACCCGAATTGGCCGAACATATTACGCTACTCCTTGTAGGACTCAATAGTGAACGTTATGCTACGGCCTTACCCTCTCCCGTTAAAGGGCGTGCTATCAACTATTGCAGCGACGAGGGCCAACTGCGCCAACTCTATCAAGCGGCCGACCTCTTGGTCATGCCCACCTTAATGGACAACCTTCCCAACACCATTGCTGAAGCCTCAGCCTGCGGTCTGCCCACCATAGCCTTTGGCGTAGGAGGCGTGCCTCAAATGGTCGAAACGGGCGTTAATGGCTACCTTGCGCAGCCTGAACAGGCCGCAGACTTTGCACAAGGTATCATACGTTGCCTTTGCTCCGATAGTCTGCAAGCTATGGCACGCAACGCACGCACCATAGCTATCAAGAATTACTCGCCACGCAGTGTGGCGGAGGCATATTTGAACTTATGAAGTCGTCTAAACTTTTCTGACGAAGATTATATTTAAACTTTTATCTCTTCTAAATTCAATCTTTACCTTTCTTTTTGACCGCTTTTTGACATTTCATCGGTCGTGTAGCTCGCTACACTCCCTCTTCAAAGTCAAAGATAGTGCAAACCGAACGCAAAAAGCCAAGCTTGCTTGAGATTGTTGCTGAGGTGCAGCCTATCTTATACAAAAAACGCTTCAAAAATAAAGGCAAATCTTGAACTTCATAAAAGTTTAGACGACTTCTATAATTTTTGAGTTAATCCGAAAAAGAAATGATTAAAATCACCATAGCCACCGTCACCTACAATGCGGCAGCACTCATTGAGCGCACCATACGCAGTGTGGAGGAACAAACCTACACAGCCGTTGAACACCTTATTGTTGACGGAAACTCACGCGATAATACGCTTGAGTTTGTTCATCACTACCAAGAGCGCAATAGTCGTGCTCGCATTCGCCACGAAATCGTATGTCGCAGCGAACCTGATGAGGGGCTCTACGATGCCATGAACAAGGCTATCGACATGGCTACGGGACACTACATTCTCTTCCTCAACGCTGGCGATACACTGCCTGAAACGGACACACTAACACGCGTGGCAGAAGTAGCTCGTACGATTAAAGAAAAGCAAGGCACACTACCTGCTGTGTTGTATGGCGACACCGACCTTGTTGACGCTAAGGGAAACCGCATTGGGCCGCGCCGCCTGCGTCCGCCTCATACGCTGACGTGGCAATCGTTTAAGAATGGTATGTTGGTGTGTCACCAAGCTTTCTTTGCCAATACGACAGTGGCGCGCCTTCACCACTACGACCGCCGTTACCGCTTCTCAGCTGACTTTGACTGGTGTATTCGCATTATGAAGTATGCCGAGCAGCACCACCTCTTGTTGGTTAACCTTCACCGCGTAACGGCCAACTATCTCAACGAAGGACTCACCACGCGCAACCACCGCGCTTCTCTCTTTGAGCGCTTCCGCATCATGGTGCGCCACTACGGACTCATCACTACTATTGTTAAACACGCTCAATTTCTGATGCGATGAAGCCTTCTCCTTACAATTACGCTGCAGCCTTGTGCGCTCGACGTGAATATTGTGCAGCTGACATCGCACAGTTACTTTATCGTCATAAGGTAGAGGCTGATGAGATTGAAGCCGTCGTTCAGCGGCTCATCGACGAACGATTTATTGACCACGAGCGTTACGTGCGTGCTTTTATAAACGACAAATTTCGTTTTGCTCACTGGGGACGCATCAAGATACGCTATGCCCTGCGTCAAAAGGGCATAGACGACAATTTGATTAATCATGCCTTTGACGAGATGATACGTGAGGAGGACTATGAACAGGCCGTAAAGGACTTTATCAATGCACGTCTCAAGACTACCCGTGGCCGCACGCCCTACGAAGTGCGCCAGAAGGTGATGCGTGCGGCCCTCAGCCGTGGCTACGAAATGAACTATCTACACGATATTGATATAGAGGACGTGGATTGAGTAGCAATAGCACTACCAATCATACACCTTATTTTGCTAAATATATATTACAGACTATACAGATTGTATTAAAAAAATCTTATTAACAAGCAAAAAGTTGGTCACTACTCTTGCATCTTTCGCAGAAGTCCGTACCTTTGCATCGTGTTTTTCATAGTATTAGATTTAAGGTTAACAAGGTTGGGATACAGTGGTATCCCATTTTTTTTTGCTCATACGTCACATAACGCGTGTTGAAGCACGTTGTTACGTGAGCTATATATCATACAAAGCGAGCTGCCAATAGTCAAACTATTGACAGCTCGCTTACTTTTTTAAAAAAAATGCGGATTACAACTTCGGACCGAATGAGAGGTCACCAGCGTCGCCCAGGCCAGGAACGATATAGGCTTGATCATTTAGAATGGGGTCGATAGCGGCCACCCAAAGCGTTACATCGTCGTCGGGGAAGACGCGGCACAAGTGGTCAATGCCCTCTTGTGCAGCTATAACACAACAGATGTGGAGCTTAGCGGGCGTTCCGTGGCTCAGAAAAGCCTTGTACGAAAGTTCTAATGAACCGCCTGTAGCCAACATGGGGTCAACCATAAGGAAGGTGCAACCATCGAGCTGAGGTGCTGCGATGTAGTCTACGTGAATTTGAATGTCCTCCTTACGTCCTTCGTCGCGATGTGCAGCGACAAAGGCTGAGTCGGCTTGGTCGAACGTGTCAAGAAAACCTTCGTGGAAGGCTACGCCTGCACGCAACACGGTGCCCACCACGATGCGGTCGTCATACGTGGGCACTTCTTTGGTACCAAGGGGGGGTGTAATGGTCTTTTCAGAATAATCGAGGGTACGACTTACCTCGTAAGCAATAGCGCGAGCTACGCGTTGCATATTGCGGCGAAACAAGGTGCGATTGGTCTGTACGTCAACGTCGCGCAACTGCGCCATATAGGAGTTGAGTACTGAACTGCGTTCGCCTAAATTAATAACTTTCATGAGTTTAATGAGTTTATTGAATTTAATGAGTTTAATGTTTTTTTGTTGACAAGTTAACAAGTTGACAAGTTAACAGGTAAGTTACCATTTCTACTCGTTAACTTGTTAACAAACTTGCTCGTTAACTCGTCTACTCGTTAACTTGTCAACTAAAAAACTCATTAAACTATTCAATTACTTTGCCAAATGCTTTTTACGGTCAGAGGTGATGTAAATGCCACGCCTGGGTACTGCATTAAGGCGACGACCTTGGAGGTCGTAGATAGCTGCAGGGCGTTGATTCTTGACAGTTGTCTCGACAGTAGCAATATCGGTTGTGATGTCTACGGGTTCGATATACCAACGTGAAGCACCAGCGTCGGCAGTCCAAGGAACAATGCGTTCGCAGTCACCCGCTAAGTGGAGAGAACTATTGCCACCCGTAGGATTGGTGCAGATAAGGGCACTCTTACCATTCGTATAAGAACTTACGCGATAAGGGCTGGCGGCAGCCTCCGTCGTTACGACAGGCACTCTGGTTTCGTTTGCGCCCGTCTTTGAGATATATACGCCTGTACCTTCACATTGGAGCAACCAAGCGCCACTAACGCTGGTGCTGGGTACGAAGGTGAAGAGGATAGAAGATTCCTTTTCGTCGAATGTCTGAACGCCCGTGCCACTGGTAGTAGCCTTGAGATAGAGCGTACCATTCTGACGCTCTGCGTTGCGAATGCGATACTTGCCTCCGGCTTGAATGCCAACAGTACGCTTACCAGCTTGCACTAAGGCTGCATTGAAGGCGTTATAAGTATCTTGTGAAGGATTAGCTTCAAATGCTTCAACTGCAGCGGTAACGCCTGCTACAGCGGCAGCAGTATAGCAACCTACGTTGGTACCAACGTTATTTTTTACGTCCTCGGCCTTTGCCTTGACAACCTCTATGGCGTTGGTGAAAACCGTTGAACGATCGTCTTCCGTATTGTAGCTATAAGCACCATTGGTAATGGTCTCTATCGTGTAGTTCTTATAGACGATCGTATAGTCATAGCCATAAGTGCTCTCTTCGTAGAGGAAACCAATGGTGTTGTCCTTCTGTAAGGCCATAGTTGAATAAGCCGAACCCATATAGCTGCACTGGTGATGACCTGTCCAGTTGGCTGCAAGGGCTGCAGGAGTAGCATAGTCAGCCATAGAGGCTAACTCTTTGTAATAGATACCTACGTTGGTACGACCTGAACCAAAGGGTACTGACTGAAGAATGAGGTGCATCTTCTTGCCATCGCTCTTGCGCACTACGGGGAGTACCATCACCTCTCCATTGCAGCTATTATTAGTAGCCACTACGCCGTTGTTGTCAGCATTTGAAGTGGCGACAATGCCCCAAGAGCCTTCTGCCTTGGCTACATTGGTGAAGTGGTAGATGTTGTACATACGGCCACCATAGATGCGTGAACTGCAAAGGATTGAGCCGTCGGGCAACTCTTCGGCCTTGGGTTCGTCAGCACCACTGGGGATAGGTGCTACGTTGACACCTCCCAATACGAGCCATGACTGACCAAAGTCGTCAGAGTAGATAACGTAATTCTTGTTCGTTCCATTCACATCTTTGAAAAGCACTGAGCAGTAAAGGCGGTAGTAGTCGCCCACCTTGGTCGTGCTGCTTTGGAAGATGCGGCCTGAACCAATGAACATACTCTTAGCCGTACCAATCGTACAAGTGTCGAACTGTGAATAGATGCTTTCTGAGATGTCGGTAGGAGCGGACCATGTTTGGCCATTGTCTTCGCTATAGAAGCGAGCAATGCCTTGATGATAGTTACGTGTGCCGCTAGGGAACATCACGTCACCTGTGCAACTCATTAATAGCACACGATTGCTCTCACGGTCGGCTACGATACAAGGGTCGCCAAAACCTGTCTGAAGGAAGGGCGAAGAGGTCTGTCCCTTTACATAGTCAATGCCGCGAACGACTTCTTTCATATCGCTCCATGTCGTACCATTGTCTGTTGACACCTTTGAGTGAAGGTCGAGTCGGCCATAACCGATGTCTGAACCCGTAAAGCGGTAGTCAGCTACTGCAATAATATCACCATTATAAGCCTTTGTAATAGCTGGAATGCGGTAATTAGGCTGACCTGTTGAGATGAGCAGGTCGGTCTGTGGTTCATGCTCAATGAAGGTGTAGTCCTTCACGTTGGTAATTGTGATAACAGAACCATTGTCGTAACCACCTACCCAGAAGGCTAACTTGCTACCACGATTGTTGAGCTTATTGGCTGCAGTGCCGTGTTCGTTGACATAGTAGCCACCTTGAATGTCAAGGTTTTTATTAGCAGATGTTTTAGTAGCAGCAGTGAAGTCCCACAAGTTGGTTTGTGTCGAAGCCAAGCCACTGACAGGTTGTAGGTAGGCATAGGCCGTACCATCGTTACTGCTCGTAATAGACTTTGGAGCAGCGAGTGCTTTGGTTGTGCCTTGCTTCTTGTTGTAGATTTTGAAACCCTCTGTTTCATTGCCCACGAAGCACCAAAGGTTTTCATCGTCTTGGCTCATGAAGCCACCTAACTGAATGTAGTTTTTAGTGCCATTGTCAGAGATACGAAGTTTACCTGCGCCATTTTCGAGCACGTACCACTCCGTGTCAGCTGCAAACTGTCCACCCGTAATCGTAGTCGGCTTAAATGGCACGTCGGCCCATGCTGCACTGGCCACGGCAGCAAAGCCTACAACGAATGCAGAAAGTTTTGTAAAAAATGTCATGTAAAAAGGTATTTGTGTTTGTATATTTAGATTTCGGAACAAAGTTAGCACAAAAAAACACGTGTAACACAAAAATACACAGATAAAAGCTGCAAGCCTCTTCCCCCTACCCCCTCCTCTTCGACTGGTGAGGGGGAATAAGTCACCCTTACCTGCTGCATTTCTAACTGACAAGCTACAAAGAATGTAACGAATAGTATGGGAAAACTGTTTTCATGACAAAAATAAACTGCAATTTATCTGCCTAATTGGGGGGCGGGTCCTCACCTGGTGGCGACGCGTCCCCGCGTCGGCATTTGTAAGTCAAGGCTCGAGGCCTTGACTTGC
>ERZ1034952.2065-NODE-2065-length-15441-cov-10.169700_pt1 | contig 15441 bp, 16 predicted proteins | sample MGYA00520625_ERZ1034952 | MGnify/ENA primary metagenome ERZ1034952 (study PRJEB33766, sample SAMN09781773) | gut metagenome | biome: gut microbiome | host: Homo sapiens | place: Madagascar | study: EMG produced TPA metagenomics assembly of the PRJNA485056 data... | reverse complement strand
ATCGAGTAGGAACTGGAACATATGTCTAGCGTTGAAATCTTTCCATATTTTGATTTTTCCCAGACACATTGTGGTGTTCGGAAATTTCTTTACGGGGAGGGTTTGATGCTTACGGTGCGACAATACGAAAAACCGCCAGCGGCATCCCCCCGGATGATGCCGCTGGCACAAAGACTCAATATGAAATGTCCCTAACATAAACAAAAAATCCGAACCCATCCCCCACAGGGAAGAAGTTCGGATTTCTTACGTTTGGTGGCGGCAGGCATATCCGAGTGCAGCTGATTGACCACGGTCTGCGCCGCCGCTCCGGCACGGTTGGAATCCATCACATTGTATGTGTATAAGCCAAAGGATGCAGCCATCAGCAGAATGCTCAAGCTCACCAGCAAGGCTTCCCGATCCCGTTTCTTTAGAGGAGACCGCTTACGGCAGGCCAGGGCCGCAACCATCAGTGCGACCGCCAATCCGATCATCACCGGCAGAGGCTACCATAGCTGCCCGGTCTGGGGAAAAGAGGGGTTGGGCGTTGACGGCGGAACCGTCGGCTCTGGGGAAGGTGTATCCCAACCGTATTTGGGTTCTGCCATCACTTGATAAACCGCCGTGCCGTTGACCACCGTAGGAATGCCGGCCAAAAACGGTTCGAAGGTGTATGGGGTATTCTCCGGGGCTGTCTTTGTCCGAAGCACCAGGTACAGTCCCGGCGTTACATCCGGGAAAACCGCCACGCCGTTCGTGTCGGTTTTCTGAATTGCCGCATAGTCAGCCCGTTTCTGGGCTACAGGGGCAAGCTGCCGGGCCTTTTCCCGCAGCTGGGAGGAATTGCAGTTTGCCCAATCGCAGTCGGCAAAAGCGTAGGCCGGAAGGGTCTGGTATTGCAGCCCCGTCTGGGTTTCCTGTGCCGCTGCCACCAGGGTCAGGGCGTATTCGTCACCGGCAAGGCATACGATTTTATTCTCCCGCCGGACGGTGCAGCGAAGTTCCAGACTTCCCTGGGCAGCCGCTGCCACAGTGGGCAAACCCACCAGCCATAGAATCAAAAGGAGTACCGGCACAAGGCCAACTCCATAACGATTCCTTTGTGGTCTCATACCGTGATCCCTCCTTATCTGAATAGTTTTCGAATCAGTCCCACCAGTCCCCGAAGCAGCAGGATGCCTGCCAAAGCGGCAAGTCCCAGAAGCAAATGCCGGTACTGCATGGGCATTTTCATCCAGGGGGATAGCTCTACTTCACCAACGGGTGCAGCCTCTCCCGTTTCCGGGGTGGAGTCCATCCGTGTTCCCCGAACCAGAAGCCGATGGGAGTTGACCCCGTAGGGGGTGCAGGTCACCAAAGTGACGTGATCCTCCCCCTTGGTGATGGCCAATGCGTCGGTTTCATTGGGCAGCACGGTCAGAATCTGATCCACCTGATAATAGATGGTTTCATTTAATACCGTCAGATAGAACACATCCCCGATCTGAACCTGATCCAGGTCTGTAAACAGTGCCTTGGAGGGAAGCCCCCGATGGCCGGACAGCACTGCATGGGTGCTTTCTCCGCCCACCGGCAGGGAGGTATTCTGCAAGTGGCCAATGGCCACCTGCAGGACCTCCTCCTCTGTGCCATGGTACAGAGGAATGGTCACATGGATTCGGGGGATGGTGATATAGCCCATCATGCCGTTGCCATGTCTCTTATAAAAGTCCATTCTCATTGTTACCAAAAAACATGATTTTTTTGAGAAAGTACTCAATATCCTGTGCAATTACCCCCCAGATTTTGTGCATAATGTAGGATTTTAAGAAATAACATCGTCATCATGTCCCCCTGCGGTGGACTATATTCGAATTAGATTGCCTGATTTTCTTCAAAATCGAATGAATATCATGTATACTCCTAACTTTTTAGAAATCTCCAAAACAGCGGCCATTTTAGGACACTTTTATTACACCGGAAAACCAGTCGCAAAACAGGCCATGTCTCAATTCACTATGAGCAAAAAGGAAAAAACCAGGTGGCTATGGGTTCACTGTCCATAGCCACCTAGTTTTCTTTTTTATTTAGTATAGTAGTTGACCCTATGTATGTACTTGCTCATAAAACACTCACTTTTCTTCATTCATCAACTCACCCAAGGTTGTTTCGCCCCAACTGTAGTTTGTCATGTAACTTCTTTTGAATAGTTGAGAAAATTCTTCTTTACCGGATAAATAGTTGTACAGATCGCACTCGACCTTATTCATCACGATACGGCGCTTTCCATCAACAGCTTCCACGATATCGGTAATCCCGTATTCCTCCAGGGTGCTTTTCAAACGGAGGGCGACTTTGCGGTATCTGGAAAGCGTCAATGTGTTTGCCGGTTCATCCTCCCACAAAAAGCTGATGGCTTCCTCGGAAGTAACGTATCCGCCCTTACGGTCAACCAGTAAAGCCAAAAGCTCCTTGGACTTTTTGTTGCGGAAGGCAATCGGGTTATCTCCCACAAAAACATCGAAATATCCAAAGGTACGGATAGATACAGCACGATTTTCGGGTAAGGTTTGTTGCACGACCTCTGAACTGCTTTCAACCGGATAGAGCATAACGTAGCGTGAAAAATTGGCATTCGGTTCTTTCGCGGAACAGATTGCTTTAATTTTGCGCTCCGTTTCAGACTGATAGTCAAAGTAAGTGAATTCAGCTTCTCCCATTTTCAACAATTCCGCAAAATTCTCGTAAGCTGCCTCGCTATACGCAACGAAGTTCTCTACGGGGGTATACCGCTCGGTCAGCGACAGCCATTCTTTCTCGGTATAGCCGAAGAATTCGTAAATATTTTCGGTGGCATACAGCGGCTTTACCAGACCTTCCGCCGTAACTTCAAAGGCTGCAATACCGTCGGAAAATTGCGTGACCAAATCACGCATTTTTTCTTTCAGCTGATTGTTTTCTTCTCTCAAGGCCACAGAATCCGCGATCTCTTTTGTCTCACGGCAGCAATAGAAGCTAACCGATTCATCCACTTTGATAAACATGCCTGTATATTGCTTGATGTTACCATTGGTAGAACGAGCCTTGTAGGTAATCTGCGGCGGCTTGCCGTCAATTCCCCTCAACCTCTTTTGGCAGAAGTCCTTAAAAAAGCGGCGAACAGCGTCTTGCTGTTCCGGATTTATAGAATCGATGATCCATTTTTCCAGTGCATCTTCAATCTGCATTGCTATATTTTCAAACCGCTTAAAATAGGATGCTTCCTCACAATGCAGGCATTTTACAGTATTCGCATCCAGATTGAACTCGAAAATCTTATCGTAAACATCGGTAAGGGCTTGCAGATAGCGTTTGCTTTCGCTTGTCTTTCGTGCCTGATAGCGTTCCGTAACATCCATGCAAACGCTTTGGAATTCTGCTTCGCCCTGCTCGTTGGTGCATTTTGTAACCCATCCGAAAACATGGGCGCGGGTTCCGTCACAACGAAGCAGGGTCATATCTCCGGCGATCGGCGCCTCGGCAGAAAAAACCCGATTCAGATATTTTGAAAATCTGCGGCGTTCTTCCATCGGAATCATCAAAAAGACATTGCTTTTATACATTTCCTGATAATCTATTTCTCCGTCCTTCCCTTCAGGAAAACGCAGAATCTCAATCATTTTAGGATTGAGATATGTAATTTTCGGCTGCTTTTCGCAGGTGTATCTTAAAAATCCGCAAGGAACCGTTTCGTTCAAAAATTGCAGATTGGTATTTTCGCTTTTGATGTCGGTTATGTCCGTTAAAACAGAATGTCCGATCAGTGTGCCGTCATCCAGCCTCTTGGGCGTAACGGTATCTCTCACCCAGAGGATTGTACCGTCCTTCTTTACAAGGCGGTACTCACCGGTAAGAGACTGTTCATTCATAATGATTCTTTGAAGAAAGTCGGAATACTTTTTACGGTCGTCCGGGTGAACTCGAAGCGCATATCGATCTGCGCTGTCATCCAACAGTTCCTCCCTGGGAACGCCGAGCAAATCACACAGATTCTGACTCACATAGCTCAGGTGTACCGGCGTGGTCAAAACATATTGGTGAAAGCCGACGATTTGTTGATTCAGTATCTCCTCCATGTTATCTAATATATCTTTCATAGCAACTCCTTTTGCGCAGTAACGCTCTCTGCCCACGGGGATTAAGTCAGATTTCTATTTCTAGTATAACACACAAATATGACAAAATTTCGATTTTGTGCAAAATCCCGAAAGATTACACAGCAAACGCCAGCGCCGGCTTTGACTCATAGGAAATGCTTCGGGTAAGCGTCATTTTTTCTGCAAGGCGTGGGATGCTTGCACTATCACATCCCACGCCCTTGATACAGACATTCATTTTTATACAGTTTCGTTTCGATTGCGAAGGACCGTCTTTTGTATTTTACCGCTGATTGTCTTGGGCATTTCGGTTACGAACTCAATAATGCGAATCCATTTGTATTCTGCAAGCTTTTGATTACAGAAATTTTTGATCTCCAACTCAAGCTCCTGCGAAGGCTCATATCCTGCACCAAGAACAATAACCGCCTTGATTGACTGACCTCTCAGCGCATCCGGTACTCCGATTACGCTGCATTCTACAACAGCGGGATGCTCCATCAGCACATTTTCCACTTCGTAAGGTCCTACTCTGAAACCGCCTGTCTTTATAATATCGTCGAAGCGACCGTGGAACCAATACCGACCATTTTCGTCCATATACGCAGCATCACCCGTATGGTACACACCGTCACGCCAGACATAACGATACTGTTCCTCATTGTCCAGGTATGCGGTAAACACACCGGGCTGCTTGCCTGCTTTTTCGGGAACGATCACCACCTCACCTATTTCATAGGTATCGACGGGTTTTCCGTTCTTTCCGCGAAGCTCAATATTGTAAAAGGGGGAGGGTGTACCCATAGAACCCTCTACGGCATCATATCCCTTAAAATTTGCCATCAGAAGCGTGGTCTCGGTCTGCCCATATCCTTCGCAGAGTTGAAGTCCGGTGCGCTCTGTAAACTTGCGGAATACTTCGGGAGCCAGCATTTCACCTGCTGTTGTCGCGTGTCTGAGCGATGGCATATCGGGAATGCCTTTGCGCACAAGGTAGCGATAAACCGTCGGAGGCGCACAGAAAGAAGTTACGCCATAGCGGTTGATCACAGTGGTCAATTGCTTGGGTTCAAAGTTATCGAAGTCATACACCATAACCGCACTGCCGACGAGCCACTGTCCATAAATCTTCCCCCAGGAGGCCTTTGCCCATCCTGTTTCCGCAACCGTGAAGTGGAGTCCGTTATCCTCTGCCTGATGCCAATACTTTGCTGTAACAATGTGCGCAAGAGGATAGCTATGTTCGTGGATCACACCCTTCGGATAACCGGTGGTACCAGATGTAAAGTACAGCATCATCGGATCGGTTGCCTTCGTCTGCACACGCTCCAGCCTTTCGGAGGCTTCCTTCATTGTCTCGGTCAGATTCTCAAAGCCGTCTGTGTTCTTCTGAACGCACCACAGCTTTGCCGTCATATTCGCCTCTTTCAGTGCCGCGGTAATTTTTTCGGGAACCTCGTTCTGCGTGGTACACACAATTGCTTTTGCGTTAGAGGATTTCATGCGGTATACAAAGTCACTGACCGTCAGCATATGGGTTGCGGGGATCATCACAGCACCCAGCTTGTGCAGAGCAACTGCCGCAAACCAATATTCATAGTGCCGTTTCAGAATCAGCATAACGCGGTCGCCGTGACCGATTCCCGCATTCTGAAATACATTCGCCATTTGGTTGCTGTATTTCTTTATATCTGCAAATGAAAAGATATGCTCTTCCCCTTCCACATTGCACCATACAAGTGCACGTTTCTCCGGTGTTTCATCTGCAATCTTATCGACAACATCATAGCCGAAGTTGAAGTTATCGGGATATTCAAGTGTTAATTTTTGAAGTCTGCCGTTTTCATCGACAATTTCATTACAATACTGTTGGTATACGCTCATATTTACTCCTTCATGACAGCACTGACCCCCAGATTACGGAATCTGTCGTAACGGTTTTGCGTCAAGTCGATGTCCCCTGACAATTCTCTGATTTCCTCCGTTAAGAGGGTGCGAATGCGGTCATAAAATTCTTTTTTTCCGATGTCATTTTCGGAGAGGATCCGTTCGATCACGCCAAGGCTTTTGGCGTCCTCGGCGGTTAATTTCAGGCTTGCCGCCGCGGCTTCTGCCTTGGCCGCATCCTTCCAGAGGATGCTCGCACAGCCCTCCGGTGAAATAACGGAATACACGGCGTTTTGCAGCATCCATACTCTGTCCGCAACAGCAAGTGCAAGTGCGCCGCCGCTGCCACCCTCGCCAATCAAAATAGAGATAATCGGCACACACAGAGTAGACATTTCCAGCAGGTTTTCCGCAATGGCCTGTCCTTGTCCCCGTTCTTCGGCACCGATACCGCAGTACGCGCCGGAGGTGTCAACAAAACAAATGACCGGCCTGCCGAATTTCTCTGCCTGCTTCATCAGGCGCAATGCTTTGCGGTAGCCTTCCGGCTGAGGCATACCGAAATTACGGTAAGTACGTTCTTTCGCAGTATGACCTTTTTCAATCGCAATTACCGTCACGGAAGTGTCGTTCAGCTTTGCAATACCGCCTACGATAGCGGGATCATCTGCATAGCGGCGATCACCGTGAAACTCAGTAAAGCCTATAAAAATGTTTTTAATATAGTCAAGCCCTGTGGGTCTTTTGCTGTCACGGGCAAGTTTTACCCGTTCGAAAGCCACTTCGCTCACATCATCGCCCTCCCATCGTGCATTTTTAATAGCTCAGTCAGATATTTCTTTTGTCCCGAACGTGGAACAATACTGTCAATAAATCCGTGCTCCAGAACAAATTCAGACTTTTGGAATCCTTCGGGCAGAGCCTTCTTTGTCGTCTGCTCAACAACCCTTGCGCCTGCGAATCCCACAGTCGCGCCGGGTTCCGAAAGAATAATATCCGCTTCCATCGCAAAGCTTGCCGTTACGCCGCCTGTCGTCGGATCGGTGAGAACGGCAATATATAAAAGTCCGGCATCACTGTGCCGTTTGACCGCCGCACTCGTCTTTGCCACCTGCATCAAAGACAAGAGGCCCTCCTGCATACGCGCACCGCCGGATACTGTAAAGCCGATCACCGGCAAACGGTGCCGCACGGCATATTCAAACAGCATAGTAATTTTTTCACCAACGGCACTGCCCATACTGCCCATCATAAAATAGGATTCCATAACGAACAGGCAGCATTTTTGTTTGCCGACAGTGGCAGTACCGCACACAACCGCCTCGTTTTCACCGCTGGCCACACGGACGGTTTCTACCTTATCCTTATATCCGGGAAAGTTCAGCGGATTGTCTGCTTTTATATTGGAATACAATTCACGAAAGCTGCCTTTATCGGCAATCATCTGTATGCGCTGCCGTGCCTTCATACGGAAATGATAACCGCAAGGGCAGACAAGATCATTGGCCCAAAGGCGGCTCAGCGGAATGTCCTTATGGCAATTCGGACAATTCTTCTCGGGCTCACCGGCATCACGCTGAACGGGAGCGGAGGTGCGCCCGCCTTCTTCCAATTGATTTTTCGGTTTCAGAAAATTCAGTAATGCCATCTTTTCACCTGTTTCCCATAAAAGTCAAATCATAATTTCCGGATATAAAGCGTTCGTCTTCTACGATCCCCAGTTGTTCCTCAATGTTTGTGGCTATGCCGTCAATCACCAATTCGCAAAGCGCGGCCCTCATTTTACGGAGCGTTTCTTCTCGTGTTTTTGCGTACACAATCAATTTTCCAAGGAGTGAATCGTAGTATGGTGACACAACTGTGCCCGCAACCAAGCAGGTATCAAAACGAACAGACGGACCGCCGGGAACATGAAGCATTTTCAAGGTGCCGCAGCTTCCCGCATTGATACGGCATTCGATTGCCGAGCCTTTCATCTTCACGTCCTTTTGCGTAAAATTCAGCGGAATGCCCGCCGCAATACGAATCTGCCATTTTACAAGATCAAAGCCCGTCAGCATTTCCGTCACACAATGCTCAACCTGCAGCCGCACGTTCATTTCCATAAACCAGAAGCTGCCTTCACGGTCAAGCAAAAATTCCAGCGTTCCCGCACCGACATAGCCGATTTTCTTTACGGCATCCACCGCAAGCGCAATGATTTTTTGACGCTGCTCCTCATTCACAGCGGGGGATGGTGTTTCTTCCAGGAGCTTCTGGTTTCTTCTCTGGAGAGAACAGTCACGGTCTCCAAGACATACCGCATTTCCGTGCTCATCGGCAAGGATCTGCAATTCAACGTGTCTTGCTGGAAAGATGTATTTTTCAAGATATACACTGCCATCACCAAACGCACTGATTGCCTCACTTGTGGCTTGATGATAGGCGTCATCCAGTTCATCTTCCGAGCGGATCAGACGGATCCCACGTCCACCGCCGCCGGCACAGGCTTTGAGCATTACGGGATATCCGATCCTGTCAGCGGCTCGCTTTGCCTCGGCCGCGGAAGCAACTGCTTTTGTGCCCGGAATGACCGACAGACCTGTGCCGCGAATCAATTCCTTTAAGATTGCCTTATCGCTAAGGCGCTCCATACTTTCGGGATCGGGGCCGATAAATACCAATCCGTTCTTTCTGCAAGCCCGGGCAAAATGCGCGTTTTCAGAAAGAAATCCGTAACCGGGATGAATCGCCTGCGCACCTGCCAAAATAGCGGTGCTGATAATTTGATTCTCATTCAGATAGCTTTCCGAGGCTTCAGGACCTCCGATACAATAGCTTTGATCGGCAAGAGCCACGTGAAGGGCGTTTTTATCCGCCTCGGAATATACGGCAACCGTTGCTACGCCCATTTCCTTGCAAGCCCGAATGATGCGGACAGCGATTTCGCCACGGTTGGCGATCAGTATTTTTGAAAACATCGTTTACGCTCCTGTAATTGCAAAGGAAAATTCTGCCGATACACAAAGTCGCCCCTCTACCGTAACAGTACCTTCCGCAAAATAAAACGGGTGCTTCTCACGTTTGATGAGGCACTGTGTTTCAACGGTATCGCCGGGCTTGACAGGCGAACGGAACTTCACATTATGAAGCCCCGTATAAACAGGCAATTTTCCTTCGCGCATTGCATCCCGCATCAGCACACAGGCGGACTGCGCCAGTATCTCACAGAGAATAACCCCCGGCACGATAGGATGACCGGGAAAATGTCCTTTCAGGAAGAACTCGTCACCGCGAACGGTATAATGTCCGACAGCAGTGCCGTCCTTATTTTCCACATCATCCAGAAGCAGCATATTGTCTCTGTGCGGCAATATCGTCATGATTTCTTCTCTGTTCATAGCCTTACCTCCTGACACGGAACAGTTCTGTTCCGTACTCTACAACCTGCCCGTTGGTAACACAGATCTCCGAAATGATGCCATCTTCTTCCGCTGTAATTTCGTTCATCATTTTCATCGCTTCGACAATGCAAAGGGTTTGGCCCTTTGTCACGGAATCCCCGATAGAAACATAAGGGGCGGCATTTTCCGCGGGAGCCGGATAAAACACGCCAACAATGGGAGATCTCACGCTGATATAATCTTTCGGCTCAGAGGATACTTGTGTCGTGCCGGCAGGTTCGGGAACAGAATACACGGTCTCTTTTGCCGGGGCACCGACGGAACGCTCCAAACGGACCTTACTGTTTTCTTCTGTGATTTCAAGTCCGGTCAGCCCAAGCTCCTTCATCAGCTCGGCATATTTGCGAATATCTGTTTCTTTCATCGGATTACACCTTTCTGAAAGCAAGACAAGCGTTATGACCGCCAAATCCAAGAGAATTGGAAAGTGCCAGTGTAATGTCTGCTTCCACGGCAGTATTCGGCACACAGTTCAGATCACAATTTTCATCCTGCTCATCCAAATGGATTGTAGGAGGAATCACGCCCTCGTTGATTGCAAAAAGGCAAGCCAGTGCTTCAATTGCACCTGCTGCGCCAAGCATATGTCCTGTCATTGACTTTGTAGAGCTTACATACGCTTTCTTTGCGTTATCTTCGCCAAGGGCTTTCTTAATAGCAGCCGTCTCAATCACATCATTCATCGGAGTACCCGTGCCGTGTGCATTGACATAAACGGTATCCGTATCTGTATAGCCTGCTTCCTTCATAGCGTCCATCATTGCCTGTGCGCCGCCACGCGCATCGGGATGCGGTGCGGTGATATGATAAGCATCGCAGGTAGAACCGTAGCCGCACACCTCTCCATAAATCTTCGCACCACGGGCCTTCGCGTGTTCGTATTCTTCAAGGACCAGCGCAACAGCACCCTCACCGATCACAAATCCGCCTCTGCGCTTATCAAAAGGCAGGGATGCTTCGTTGGGATTTTCAGAAGTGGAAAGTGCCTGCATATTTATAAAGCCTGCAATTGCGGAGGGAACAATAGCAGCCTCAGCACCGCCGGTAATGACCGCATCGGCATAGCCGTGGCGCACAAGGCGCATCGCTTCCCCGATGGCATTGGAGCCGGAGGCGCAAGCTGTAACCGCAGGCATGGCCGAACCACGGCAGTCGTGGCGAATGGCGATCATACCGGCTGCCATATTACCGATCATCATAGGTACAAACAGCGAAGAAACACGGCGAGGGCCTTTCTCCATCAATTTTGTGTGCTCTGTTTCAAAAGTACTGATGCCGCCAATACCTGTACCAAAAATAACCGCAAAGCGTTCAGGCATGACCGTGCCCTCAACGCCACTTTCGTCCACCGCCTGCTGTGCGGCCGCAACGGCAAACTGTGCATAGCGGTCCGTACGAAGCACCTCATTTACCTCTAAATATTCTTTGGGATCAAAGCCTTTGACTTCGGCAGCCAGCTTTGCCTTGAATTTCTCTGTATCAAAAAGTGTAATGGGAGCAATGCCGTTTTTTCCGTTCCTCATGCCCGCCCAGGTATCCGCCACATTGTTTCCCAACGGGGTAATTGCACCGATACCGGTAACAACAACTCGTCTGTTTTCACGCATAATGTTTCTCCTTACATAGCGATACCGCCGTCAACACGGAGGACTTCGCCGGTTACGTATTTTGCAGTCACCAGATATGCCACTGCATCCGCTACATCATCTGCTTCCCCCATCTTACCAAGGGGGATCCTATTCAGAAGCGGGTTATCTGTCTGATTTCCTGTCATATCCGTTGCGATAAAGCCGGGAGCAACCGCATTGCAGCGGATGCCTTTCGGTGCAAGCTCCTTTGCCACGGATTTTGTGAGTCCGATCAGACCTGCTTTCGAGGCAGAATAGTTGCATTGGCCTGCGTTGCCCATCATACCGGCCACCGAAGTGATATTGACAATAGCGCCCTCACGCGCCCGGATAAACAATCCCGTCATATGACGGATCATATTGAAAGCGCCCTTAAGATTGGTGTTCAGAACCGCGTCAAAATCTTCTTCCTTCATCATAGCAAGCAGACCGTCACGGGTAATGCCTGCATTATTGACAAGGATCTGTGCCGTGCCAAAGTCAGCTTTGATTTTGGCCACGGTTTCCTTTGCCGCGGAAAAATCGGCTACATTACATTGATAGGATTTTGCCTCAACACCGTATTCCTGCCTGCATTTTTCGCAAACCCTCTCCGCGGCGGCAGCATTACCTGCGTATATGACCGCCACATTGGCCCCCATTGATGCCAGCTTATATACGATTGCCTCTCCGATGCCACGAGAGCCACCGGTTACAACCGCTGTTTTTCCTTTTGACATTCTTCCACCTCCGCAAGATATTCCACAATATTTACAGCCTTGACATCCGCGCTGATCTTCTTCGTCATATTGGTAAGCGTTTTGCCGGGACCGATTTCGATAAAGGTATCAACGCCGTCGGAAACCATATTGCGAATGAGCCTTTCCCATTGCACAGGACTGCATATCTGCAATGAAAGCAAATCAACAATAGGATCGTCATAGGCTTTGGCGGTCATATTGGAATAGAGTGTAATGGTTCTTTCCCGAATGTCTGCCTTCTTCAGTTCTTCGGCAAAGGATTCTGCCGCTGCCTTCATAAACGGAGAATGGAAGGCTCCTTTTACTTTCAGTGGAATGGCTCTGCCGCCCGCTGCCTTCACATCAGCAAAGAAGTCCGTCATCTGGGAAGAAAGACCGGATACCGTAATCTGACCGGGACAATTAAAATTCACAGGATATACGTCAGAATACTTAGTGCAAACCTTCTGTACCTGTTCAGGTGTGAGTTTTACGACTGCCGCCATAGACGTATCAAATTTTTCCGCCTGGCTCTGCATCAGTTCTCCACGTTTGCACACAAGACGGAAGCCTGTCTCGTTGTCAAATGCCCCGCTGACCGTTGCGGCAACAACTTCACCCAGCGAGAAACCGGCAACCGCATCGGGCCTAATTCCTTTTTCCATCAGCACGCTTGCCGCTGCCAGCTCCATTGCAAAAAGGCAGGGCTGTGTGTTCTCCGTTTCCTTTAATTCTTCTTCCGTGCCGTGAAAGCACTGAGCAGACGTACCGGGACGGATTTCGTCACATAGATCGTAGATCTTTTTGGCAACCGGATATTTTTCATACAGGTCTTTTCCCATACCGGGGAACTGGTCGCCCTGACCTGAAAAGACAAATGCTATTTTACCCATTGCGCTGCCCTCAGCAGGATAGGCTCAGCCTCCTCCATAACTTCCTTAACAATTTCTGCCGCAGGCTGTTCCTTTTTCACCATAGCGGCAATCTGACCCGAGAGGAAGCACCCCTTTTCGTTGTCACCCTCCTGCACGGCCAGTCTTAATGCACCTGTTGCCAGTGCTTCCAATTCTTCATCCGGCATACCGCCGTATTCAGCCTTGGAATACGCTCTGGAAAACTGTGTCCGGAGACTGCGAACGGGATGTCCCAAACGTTTTCCCGTTACCATCGTGCAAAGATCGGTGGCTTTCAAGATCTTTTCCTTATAAGTGGGATGAATCGTGCATTCATTGGCACTGAGGAAGCGGGTTCCCATCTGTACGCCCTGTGCACCAAGCATAAACGCTGCGGCAACACCTCTGCCGTCCGCGATGCCGCCTGCGGCAATGACCGGCAAGGTGGTCGCATCACAGATTTGAGGAACGAGAACCATAGTGGTAAGCTCACCTACGTGACCGCCGCTTTCTCCGCCTTCCGCAATGAGCGCAGAGGCTCCAAGGCGGGTCATCAGCTTGGCCATCGCAACCGATGCTACAACAGGAATAACCTTGATCCCTGCGGCAAGCCATTCTTTGATATAATTAGAAGGATTGCCTGCACCCGTGGTTACAACCTCAACCTTTTCTTCTATCACAACTTTCGCCACTTCCTCCGCAAAGGGGCTGAGCAGCATAATATTTACGCCAATAGGTTTGTTGGTGATGCTCCTGGCAACTTGAATCTGCTGTCTGACATAATCGCCGGGAGCATTTCCCGCCCCAATAATGCCGAGGCCGCCGCCGCCCGACACGGCAGCGGCCAGTTTGCCGTCAGCGATCCAAGCCATACCACCTTGAAATACCGGGTATTCGATATCCAGCATTTCACAAATTGCTGACTGAATCATAAGCATTACCCCTGCTTGCTCTGGATGAACTTATCCAGGTCGCCGATGGTCTCCACCTTCTGATCCAATTCGATTTCGATACCGATTTCGTCCTCCAGGTTCATAAGCAGTTCTACCGTGTCGAGAGAGTCGATACCAAGCTCGGAGAACTTGCTTTCCGGCTTTACAGCAGAAACGTCACAGCCGGTGCGTTCCGAAACGATTTTAGCGATCACGTCAAAGTACATAATAAAATGCCTCCAAAATATTTTTTCCAAGCAGTTTTTTGCTGTTTGTCGACATTCATTATACTCAAGTGCTGCTCCCAAATCGCACCACGATCGTTCCTTTTGCGTTCCAAATTTATAAAAATATTGTGAATTCTTTGTCAGTGATTGGAACCAAGTATAGGTACCTCCCTTAATACAAACACAAAAAACACCCCGTTGGGAACTCAGTAATTTCTGCATTCCCAACGGGGTGTTTTGGCTTTTTACGGGTGAAATATTCCTTTCTTTTTCAGTTTGTCCCGCATCTTATCAAGTCCCTTATGGGTACTTGGGAGCGTGTGCAAGAGATAAAAGCACCGCCGCAGAAATACTGCGACGGGCAGAACAAGTATCTTTTCAGGGTTGGTGTATTGCGGAGATTGTGGTTCGAGGTTATATTTCTGTGCCGTCAAGAGCGTAAAGGAGCATCAGGAGTTTTACCGCTGTTCACAGTATAAAGAGTTGTTCCATCCATTATATCCGCAACGTGGTGCTTGAAAGAATGGTTCTGAAACTCATACGGGAAGCGGCGGAATATATTACGGAATATGAACAGATTTTCCTTTATTTGTATGAAAACAGCACGAACTTAATAAAGCCAACAAATTCAAAGCCGCAAAGCAGGAGCTTGAAAAGAACAAAAAGCGTATTGCGGCATTGGATAAGTTGATTGAAGCGGCTTTTGAAAAGAATGTGCTTGGTACTCTAAGGGATGATCTGTTTGAGCGAATGACCTCCAATTATGAGCAGGAGCAAAGTGAACTGATACAAGCGGTAGCCGAATTGGAACAGCGGCTTGCTAATGCAGAGCAGGACAATATCGACCTACGGGCATTTCTCTCCATTATCCGTAAATGCACCGACTTAAAGGAACTGACACCCGAACTCGTCAATCGGCTTATTACAAAGATTGAAATCTTTGATAGCACCAAAGACGAGAACGGCAAAAAGCACGTTCCTATTAAGGTACACTTTATCGGTGTTGGTATTCTTGAGATTCCCGACACACAGACAATTATTGCGGCAAAAGAAGAAATCCGCAAGAATCCGTCAAGTGCGGCGTAAAAGAGAAATACGGCGTAGCCTTAATCGGCTACACCGTATCTACATACCCCGACTGTCCTTGGCCACCTCTGGCTAACTTGTAGCGTATTTTTCTGCGTCCGGCGTGACCGCGAAGATTGCCGAGACGCTGGCAGAGGCAATCGGCGCGGACATCTTTGAGATTGAGCCGAAGGTGCCTTACACGGAAGCTGATCTGAACTGGATGGACAAGAAAGCCCGCAGCACGATTGAGATGAGCGATCCTGCTTTCCGTCCAGAGATTGCCGTGAAGCGGGACAACATGAAGGACTACGACACAATTTTTGTGGGCTTCCCGATCTGGTGGTACGTTGCGCCGACGATTATCAATACGTTCCTTGAGAGCTATGATCTGACCGGCAAGACAATTATCCCGTTTGCGACTTCCGGCGGAAGCGACATTGGCAAGACGAACGAGCGCCTTGCGCCGAGCTGCAAGCAGAAGTGTGTGCACTGCAATGGTCAGACATTGATTTTTCCGGCGGGACCGTGCACATACAGCGAACGGCCT
>ERZ1034952.2057-NODE-2057-length-15489-cov-12.289361_pt1 | contig 15489 bp, 17 predicted proteins | sample MGYA00520625_ERZ1034952 | MGnify/ENA primary metagenome ERZ1034952 (study PRJEB33766, sample SAMN09781773) | gut metagenome | biome: gut microbiome | host: Homo sapiens | place: Madagascar | study: EMG produced TPA metagenomics assembly of the PRJNA485056 data... | reverse complement strand
CATCTTTACATCACGTCGACTGACGTCTCCTTGCGTTTTTCGCCTTATGTCGGTGTTTGCAAGCGCACACCGCCGCAAGTCTCAGTTTCTCATCTTAATAGAGCTTCGCACCTGCTGGAATATGGTTATCAACCATAAGAAGATGAAGTTCTTCATCCTCTGAAGCCTTAAGATTGTTTACTGCTGAAAGTAACATACCGCAGGATTCTATTCCCATCATCTTTCTTGGTGGAAGGTTTGTGATAGCTATAAGTGTCTTTCCAACAAGCTCTTCTGGCTCATAGTAAGCATGGATTCCGCTAAGGATTGTACGGTCTGTGCCTGTTCCATCATCTAAAGTAAACTGAAGTAACTTCTTTGACTTAGGAACTGCAACACATTCCTTAACCTTAACAGCCCTGAAATCTGACTTAGAAAATGTATCAAAGTCAACAGCTTCTTCAAATAATGGCTCTACCTTAACATTAGAAAAATCAATCTTATCATTAGCTGTAAAGAATCCATTATTATCGCCGCCTGATGCCGCTCCTGCTTCTGTAGAAGTACTCTTTTCAGACTTTGCAGCACTCTTGTCTGAACCTAATGACTTCATTGTGGGGAACAATAATACATCCCTGATAGCCTGGGAGTCAGTTAACAGCATAACCAGTCTGTCGATACCGTAACCGATACCGCCTGTAGGTGGCATACCAATCTCCAGTGCATTCAGGAAATCTTCATCAGTATGCTCTGCTTCGTCATCACCTGCTGCCGCATTGGCATCCTGCTGTGCGAAACGTTCTCTCTGGTCGATAGGATCATTCAGCTCAGAGTAAGCATTACACATTTCCCATGTATTGATAAATAACTCGAAACGCTCTACCTTGGATGGGTCGCTTGGCTTTTTCTTGGTTAATGGTGAAATAGCCAGAGGATGATCCATGATAAATGTAGGCTGTACCAGATTCTCTTCGCAGAATTCTTCAAAGAATAAGTTTACGATATCACCCTTTGTATGACGCTCTTCATATTCTACATGATGTTCCTTTGCAATTGCCTTCGCTTCTTCATCTGTAGCAACTGCATCAAAATCAACACCTGCATATTTCTTAATGGCATCGATCATAGTCAGACGCTCAAATGGCTTGCCAAGGTCAATCTCTACACCATTGTAGGAAATCTTAGTAGAACCACATACTGTCTCTGCCAGATAACGGAACATGCTCTCTGTCAGTTCCATCATGCCTTCATAATCTGTATATGCCTGATATAACTCCATCAGAGTAAATTCAGGGTTATGACGTGTATCAACACCTTCATTACGGTATACACGGCCAATCTCGTATACTCTCTCCAAACCACCTACAATCAGTCTCTTCAGATATAATTCCAGAGAGATACGAAGCTTCACATCTTCATTCAAAGCATTATAGTGTGTTTCAAAAGGTCTTGCCGCTGCACCACCGGCATTAGATACCAGCGTAGGTGTTTCAACTTCCATGAAGTCTCTGCCTGCAAGGAAGTTACGAATCTCCTTTAAAATCTTGGAGCGCTTGATAAATACTTCCTTACTCTCATCATTCATGATGAGATCTACATATCTTTGACGATAACGGGTATCTGTATCTGTCAGTCCATGGAACTTCTCCGGAAGAATCTGTAAGCTCTTGGATAACAGTGTCATTTCTACAGCATGAATGGAGATCTCACCTGTCTTTGTACGGAATACATATCCCTTCACACCGAAGATATCACCGATATCAGACTTCTTGAAATCTGCATATGCTTCTTCACCGATAGCATCTTTTGCTACATAGACCTGAATAGTTCCTTTCAGATCCTTGATATTACAGAAAGAAGCTTTACCCATAACGCGCTTGAACATCATACGACCTGCTATAGATACATTAATAGGGCTTGCATCCATGATAGTACGTCTTTCATTGTAGTCCTCGTTTAATACTTCTTTTGCCTGCTGCTCATCTAACCCTTCCACGCTTGGCTGCTTTCTTCCTGCAAGAAGTTCTGTTTCATGAGCTGTATATAATTCTTTTGCATCACTTGTATGATGTGTCTGATCATATTTTGTAATCTGAAACGGGTCTTTGCCTGCTGCCTGTAATGCTGCAAGTTTCTCTCTTCTTACCTTGAGAAGCTGGTTAACATCCTGTTCCTGGTTCTTCTGTGTTTGATTCTGTTCCTGTGACACTTTTCCCAATACTCCTTTCATCTATGCTGAGATCGTGTATCTGTATTTCACACTTTCCGCAGTATAAGCGAAACTCTGTGTGTAGCTTCTTCTATGCTTCTGGCTTGTAAATATCCAGGATAGTGTATTCGATCACACCTGCTGGTGCTTCAACGGATACAATATCACCCTTCTTAGCGCCAATGAGAGCTTTACCAAGTGGAGACTCGTTAGAAATCTTGCCCTTTAAGCTGTTAGCCTCTGTAGCACCAACGATCTTGAATTCCATCTCATCGCCGAATTCATTGTCTTTTACTTTAACAGCAAGACCAAAGCTTACCTTCTCCAGGTTCTCGCTGTCATCTTCCATATCTACAACTTCTACGTTCTTTAAGATCTTCTCCAGCTCTTCGATTCTTGCTTCGATATCACGCTGCTCGTCTTTGGCTGCATCATATTCTGCGTTCTCTGATAAGTCGCCCTGCTCTCTTGCTTCCTTAATCTTCTGTGCTACTTCTTTTCTTCTGATGACCTTGAGTTCATGCAGCTCATCTTCATATTTTTTTAAACCTTCACGTGTTAATAAGTTTTTCTTTGCTTCCATGGTCCTATACCCTTTCTTCTATATATAATCTCTATTTTGTTCATATTCATAAGACACCTAAGTATAGCCTTTTTTACTGTCGGTGTCAAGATTTCAGCGAGCCTGAAAGATTCTGTTTATGCCCTCTTCCAGCTGTTCGAAGGTCTCCATTTCGTTTACCATATCACGCAGTCTGGCTGAATTGGGATATCCTTTGGTATACCAGGCTACGTGCTTTCGCATTTCCCGGATTCCAATATACTCACCCTTATACTTCAACTGTAGTCTGGCATGCTCCAATATGGTGTCTCTCACTTCATCCATGCCGGGTCTTGGTGGTATCACTCCTGTATCCAGATACTGTGTAATCTCTCTGAATATCCATGGATTGCCCTGACATGCTCTGCCTACCATAATGCCATCACATCCGGTCTCATCCATCATTTTCTTAGCAGAAAGTGCATCCACTATGTCTCCGTTTCCTATCACAGGTATGGACACTGCTTCTTTTACCTGTCTTATGATGTCCCAGTCGGCTTTTCCAGAATAATACTGCTCTCTGGTTCTTCCATGTACTGCTATCGCCGCAGCTCCGTTTGCTTCTGCGATCTTAGCCATTTCCACTGCATTTACATGGGCATCATCAAATCCTTTGCGGATTTTGACGGTTACAGGTTTGTGGATTGCCTGCACCAGCGCATGTATGATCTGTCCAGCCAGTTGTGGGTCTTTCATCAGGGCGCTGCCTTCATGGTTATTTACGACTTTGGGCACCGGACATCCCATGTTGACATCCAAAATGGCAAAAGGTCTTTCTTCTATTCTGGCTGCTGTCTCTGCCATAATATCCGGCTCTGAACCAAATAATTGCAAGGACACAGGCTTTTCCTCCGGATGAATCTCCAGAAGCGCTTCCGTGTTCTTGTTATTATAGTGCACAGCCTTGGCACTGACCATTTCCATACACAAAAGCCCGGCTCCCTGTTCCTTGCATAACAGTCTGAAAGGCAGATCCGTTACTCCTGCCATAGGTGCTAATATGACATTATTCTCCAGGGTAACGTCACCTATTGTAAGTTTCATGCTTAGTTATTCCTTTTATTTTTCTCATATATAATGCGAAGACCTTCCAGTGTCAGGGAATTGTTGTACTCCTGAATCAGATCTGTCTCCTCTGCGATAATGCGTCCCAGTCCACCTGTTGCCACTACTTTAAGGTTATCATAACCGGACTCCTGTTTAACTCTGCGGATGATGTATTCTGTCTGTCCGATCTGTCCAAACACCAGTCCTGCCTGCATACTGGTTATTGTCTCTCTTGCCAGTATGGTATCCGGCTTCTTAATCTCGATTTCAGGTAATTTCGCCGTATCTTCCCAAAGTGCCTTGGCACAGATACGAATGCCTGGAGCTGTAATACCAACTGAGAAACAGCCATCCTCTGTTACCAGATCATACGTAGTCGCTGTACCAAAATCCAGCACCAGAACCGGTCCGCCATAAAGCTCATAGGCAGCAACAACATCCACGATTCTGTCTGGTCCAATCTCCTTTGGATTCTCAGAAGTAATGCGGATACCTGTCTTAACTCCCGCACCGATAATGAGAACGTTCTGGTTTACATAACGTTTGATTCCTCCAATGAGAGAATGCATGATATTGGGAACCACGCTTGCCACTGTGATTCCTTCAATCTGATCAATTGCCAGATGATTCTTGCTCAACAGTTCCGTGATCAGTACTCCATATTCATCTGAAGTACGCGGAGTCTTACTCATCAGTCTGAATGTCGTCACCAGTTCCTTATCACGATACACACCAAAGGTTATGTTCGTATTACCTACATCGACTACTAATAACATATTTTTATCCTTTCTGTCAGTTATCATCCTCTTCTGCATCCAGAGCATCGCCTACACTTTCATGAAGGACAAATACACGGTAATACAGACTCAGGGATTCCAGAAGCTCCTGTCTCTGCACCTTGATTTCCTTCACTAACAGACCACTACTGATCTCGTCATAAAGAATGTCATCTTCATATGCTTCGGTGTCAAAGCTTACACTTCCATCTTCTTCAAATACAATTGTGAATACACCGCCTACCTCTTCTGTAAAAAGTACACAGATGATATGCAGTTCATCCTGTATTGATTGAGGGATTCCCTTAAACTGCTCATTAAAATAATATTTCTGTTCATATGCGTTTGCACCACAAAGCACAACTCGCTTATCCTGATTTTCCATTGTTTACCAGCCTTTTCCTAATTATACATATCCATATATGCCTCTGACTGATACTTCACCGGCATACACGGCAATAATCTCTCCATCCTCTTTCTCAACCAGAAGCTCTCCCTTCTCATTGATACTGCGGGCGATTCCTTCGTATTCACCCTTAGGATCAAGGACACGCACTTTCTTTTCTCTATTCAACAGATATTTGTTGTAAGTATCTACCAGCCCTGACAAATCATATGTCTTCTGGAATATCTCGTATTCCTGTTCAAAATAATGCATGACTCTTGCAATGAATCTGGAACGGCTCACTTTATGTCCAAGCTCCATGTAAAGTGAAGTTGCCCTGTCAGCCAGCTCTCCCTCAAAAGACGGCTGGTTCACATTGATGCCCACACCCACTACAACATAATGTATTGCATCCAGCTCGGCACTCATCTCTGTCAGAATACCGCATACCTTTTTCCCGTTCATCACGACATCATTGGGCCACTTGATACCACAGCCGTCAGGGTCAATCTCTTCCAAAGCCTCCACAACCGCCAGTGCCATGACCAGCGTCAGTGCAGATGCCTTATCCGGGTTGCAGTCCGGTCGAAGCAGCAAGGACATATAGATGGCTTCTCCTGAAGGAGATATCCAGGCTCTGCCTCTTCTGCCTCTTCCTGTTGTCTGCATGTCAGCCACTACCAGAGTACCCTCTGGTTTGCCCTCTTCTGCCAGTGCCTTTACATCCAGATTGGTGGAACCTGTCTCTTTATGGTAAACGAGATTTCTTGCTACCCATTTTGTATCTATATTGGCGCTGATCTCAATTGCAGACATCATATCATCACTTTCCGTCAGACGATATCCTTTATTATTGACTGCTTCGATCTGATAGCCATCCTTCTCCAGCTGTTTGATTGCCTTCCACACAGCAGTTCTGGATACGCCAAAATACTCACATAATTCCTGTCCGCTGACATAATCATCCTTCTCTTTCAAAAGACGGACAATCTCTTCCTTGTTCATATATCTTATGCCCCCAGAGTAGCTGCCATGACAGCTTTAATGGTATGCATACGGTTCTCTGCCTCATCAAAGACGAGAGACTGTGCAGATTCAAATACTTCATCTGTTACTTCCAGATCTGTAAATCCATACTTTTCTCCCTGCTCCTTACCGATCTTGGTCTTCAGATCATGGAAAGCAGGCAGACAATGCAGGAAGATTGCCTTTTCTCCGGCATTGCGCATTACATCGCTTGTAACCTTATAAGGGGAAAGGACTTTGATACGTTCTGCCCATACTTCCTCAGGCTCACCCATAGATACCCATACATCTGTATAAATAACATCTACATTCTTAGTACCTGCATCCACATCCTCTGTAAGTGTAATGGTAGCACCTGATTCCTTGGCATATTCCTGGCACTGTGCTACAAGCTCTGCAGCCGGGAAATATTCTTTCGCTGTACATGCAGTAAAATGCATGCCTAACTTGGAGCATGCAATCATCAGGGAATTACCCATATTGTAGCGGGCGTCTCCCATATAAGTCAGTTTAATTCCCTTGAGTGTACCAAAATGCTCTCTGATCGTAAGCATATCTGCTAACATCTGTGTAGGGTGATATTCATTGGTCAGACCATTCCATACAGGTACACCTGCATATTTTGCCAGTTCCTCTACGATAGTCTGTTCAAAACCTCTATATTCAATACCTTCATACATTCTTCCCAATACTCTTGCTGTATCGGCAATACTTTCTTTCTTACCAATCTGAGATCCTGTAGGGTCAAGATAAGTTGTTCCCATTCCCAGATCATGTGCTGCCACTTCAAAGGAGCATCTGGTTCTTGTACTTGTCTTTTCAAAAATAAGTGCTACGTTCTTACCACGAAGTGTATCATGAGGGATTCCCTTCTTCTTCTTCTCCTTGTAGGAAGCAGCCAAATCCAAAAGATATACAATCTCTTCCGGTGTATAATCTTTAAGTGTTAAAAAATGACGTCCTTTTAAATCCATAACTTCTCCTCCTTCAAATGTTGGTAACTGTTCAGAATAGCTCCATTGTACTACGTTTTATGTATCTGGGCAAGAAAAACAAAGAGTCCGCACAGGACTCCCATAACAAAAAGTGCAGATGTAAATATCTGCACTTTAAATCTGAATTACCAGAATACATGATTTCCAATAATAATGCCATCTTTGTTCCCTGCTCTTCTGAAATGCAGTGCATCTCCGATATTGCAGTTGCCGTTGATTGCTTCCTGTGCTGCCTGAAGACAGCTGGCTTTGATATTACCACTCAATGCCAAATTGCTCATCTTCGTTGAGTTAGCCGGCGAGAACTGACCTGATGCATAGATTACATCTGTAATCGTATTAGGATATGCCCCACATCTGACACGGTTCATAACAACAGATGCCACTGCAAGCTGTCCCTCATAGCTCTCTCCACCTGCTTCACACTGTACAAGGGCTGCAAGGATATTCAACTCAGATGCGGATGTCAGAACTGCTTCCTTCTGCTGCTTACGTGTTGCTTCTCTCTCTGCTGCTGCCTGCGCTCTGGCTGCTTCCTTCTCCGCTGCCTCTCTTGCCTGGATTGCTTCTACAGACTCTGCTGTATCCAGATCAAACTCTACCTTCACATATTCAGCAGCCACATAACCGGTCTCACCTTCATAATTGATGCTTACCCAGTCACCGTCTTCCTCTATTGCTTCTACAGCTTCGCCCATAGCCAGTAATCCAAGCACTCCTGAATCCAGGCTTGCTTCTTTTCTGACACGAAGTGTCTCTGTCTCTGAATAGGCTGTCAGAATACCGACTTCTTTTGCTTCCTTCTGTGCTTCTTCTCCAAAATACAGGTAATCATCGCTGACCCATCCTGTCACATCGCCAGACTGAATCTTGGTCCAGCTGTCCTGGCGCTGCAGAATGTCGCCACCGCAATCCTTGTATAATACTCCGACTTTCTCAGAATCCTGATTCGGCTCTTTACGTATATTAACATACTGATTAACTTTTGCCATAACAAGTGTAGATTCCGTGTCCTTCTCATCCATTGCATGGATCGGAGCAATATCTGAGGTCTGCTTTCTGACCAATGTGGTAAGCTCTGCATCATTCATTGCCACATCCACATCTACCAGAACGGCAGCTCCTGCATTCAACTGCTCTATTGAAGTATCCTGTTGCTTCTTAGTAGATGTTGTCACTACCAAATCCCGTGTCTCAGCAGCATCTGTAGTAATAGGCATCATTGTCATTACCATTGCCAGACACAGTACATATAGCATGGAACTCCATTTTCTAAGATTTGTTTCCATAGTTTTCTCCAATTTTTCAAAGTCTTTTCGTTCTTAATACAATCTTATAACAAATGTTACGTTTTTGTTAACATCATTACGATTTTATATAATAGCAAAGAGTCCACCACTTGTCAAGTGAACGGACTCTTTGTCTGTCTTTTCTATGCACTTTTCACAAAAAATTACATGGATTTTGATTTGTTGACGCAGGCTTCCATGGCATCCATAACAGCTGCACGAAATCCTTTCTCTTCCAGAACTTTCACCGCTTCGATAGTAGTTCCCGCAGGAGAGCATACCATATCTTTGAGTTCTGCCGGGTGCTTGCCGGTCTCAAGAACCATCTTTGCACTTCCCATTACGGACTGTGCTGCGAATTCATATGCCTGGCTTCTTGGCATTCCCGCCTGTACTGCCGCATCTGCCATAGCTTCTATGAACATGAATACATACGCCGGTGAACTGCCACTGACACCAATTACCGCATCCATCAGTCTCTCCGGTATCAAACTTGCCTTGCCGAAGCTCTCCATCAATTCAAGAGCAAGCTTCTCATCTTCTTTTGTGACTGTATTATTAATGCATACACCGGTACATGCTTCTCCAACAAGCGCAGGTACATTCGGCATACATCTTACCAGACGGATTGCCTTACCGAATTCCTTCTCAATCCAGTCAAGGCTCTTACCTGCTGCAATAGAAATGACAAGTGTGTCATTTGTTACAAACTCCTTAATTTCCGCAATCACTTCCGGGAAAAAGACAGGCTTTACTGCCAATACAACAGCATCTGCCTCTTTGGCAATCGCCGCATTATCCGTGCATGTTTTAATACCGTATTTCTCATGTATACGTTCAGCAGTCGCTTCCGTTTTAGAAGAACCGATCAGCTCGTCTTTTGTATACAATCCTTTTGCAAGAATTCCACCGATCATGGCATTCGCCATATTTCCCAGACCTATAAAACCAATCTTCATTTTAATAACCATGCCTTTCTCGCCTTTGTCTGGCTGCCTCATACATCAATATAGAGGTTGCCATTGCCGCATTAAGTGATTCCACCTGTCCTAACATGGGAATCTTAATATATCTCGTTGCCGCATCTGCTGTCTCTCTCTTCAATCCGTTTCCTTCATTACCAATAAGAAATGCTGTTCCAACACGATAGTCTGCCTCATCATAACATACACTGTCCTCAAGATGTGCTGCATAGACCTGGATTCCTTTATTTTTCAACGTGTAGATTGTGTCCTTCAGATCCGTTGTCTGATAAAAAGGCATTCTGTAGATTGATCCCATCGTGGCTCTGATTACCTTGGGGTTAAAGATATCTACCGTGTCTTTTGTCATAATGACACCATCTACTCCCGCGCCCTCTGCCGCTCTCAGAATCGTACCAAGATTGCCCGGGTCCTGCAGATCCTCCAATATAACCAGAAGTGGTGCCTTTTGCGTCAGCAGCTGTTCCAGTTCATAGTGAGGTGTCTTTAATACACTCAGGATTCCCTGTGGCGTTCTGGTATCTGCAACTCTTTTAAATACATCATCAGATACTATCTCATAGCCTGTCGTCTTGAGGCAATCCTTAAAGCTGCACTTTGCCCAGAAGCTCTCTGATACATAGACTTCCTTAATCCACGCCTGTGGCGCTTCCAGAAACATCTTAGATCCCTCTACAATAAAAGACTGTTGTGCGCGCCGCTCCTTGGATTTCTGGCATAATGCCATTAAATTCTTCATTTTCTGATTTGAAGCGCTTGTTATCATTCTAATCTCCCTGTGTTTATTTCTTATACTTATTTCCTATGCTTTTTCCTTGTATCCAAAAGCCTCGCAGCCACATCATTGTGTGCCATGACCATGAGATGTTCTTTATCCTGAATCACATAATCCGCTGAAGGCATGATATTCATCTCCTCATCCCCACTCCTTCGGATACCCAGAATGGACACCTTGTATTTTGCAGCAATGTTAGACTCTCTGATGCTCTTGCCTACCCATTCCTGCAAAGGACTGATCTCATAGATTCCATAAGGGCCAGGGAGATCAATATAGTCAAATATATTATCCAGGCTGTAACGCTCTGCCCATTTCTCCGCAATGTCCTTATCCGGATAGATTACCTCATCTGCCCCGTTGCGTAGCAGGAACTTCGCCTGAATATCCCTGGTCACTTTACTGATGACCCGCTTAGCCCCCAGTTCCTTTACCAGACTGGTAATCTCCAGACTACTCTGGAAATTCGTACCTATGCAGACAAATACAGCATCAAAATTCCTCACACCTATTGTCTTTAATACTTCTTCCTTGGTGCAGTCACCAATCTTGGAGCTGGTAGCATATGGCACCATATCCTCAATAGCTTCTTCATTCTCATCTATAATCATGACGTCATGTCCATTTTCCAGAAAGTTCTTCGCCAGATGATGACCAAAACATCCCATCCCAATAATCAATATAGATTTCATTGCGTTCTCCTATCCTACTATAATCTTTTCCTGCGGAAGCCTGATGGTATCTGATGTGTTTTTCTGGGCAAATACCAGTGCAAAAGACAAACTTCCCAATCGCCCACAATACATTAATACAATCAGAATCAACCGTGACACGGTGTTCAAATCTCTGGTTATACCCGTACTCATTCCTACTGTGTTGATTGCTGAGAATACTTCCAACAGCACATCTGCCATATCAAAAGGCTGCATCGCCATAATGATGACCGCTGCCAGCGCAGCCAGCATAAAATTCGTCACTACAACTGCATTTGCCTTCTTTACCACATCATCTGTCAGCCGTCTTCCAAACAGATTGATATCTTCGTGATTTCGTATCATTGCCACAGCATACAGAAGCAATACCACAATCGTTGTCGTCTTGGCACCACCTGCTGTAGAGCCTGGGCTTCCGCCTATAAACATCAGCAATATCGTCAACAGCTTACCTGCATTGGAAAGTCCTGCCACATCTGTGGTATTAAACCCTGCCGTTCTTGGTGTTACAGAGCAAAAGGCTGCACCCAATGCTTTTTCCACCGGAGTTAATCCAGCCAGTACTCCATGATTCTCAAGAACCAGAAAAACAATCGTTGCAATGACCGTCAACCCGATTGTAAACGTTAAAACAATCTTCGTATGAAGCAGATATTTCTTAAAATGCCATTTGTTACGCATCAGGTCATCCCATACAATAAAGCCGATACCTCCGGTCAGAATCAGGAACATGACCACCATATTGACCAGAACATCTCCTTCTAAGGACACCAATGACGCATAAGCCTCTTCATATCCCATCAGGTCAAATCCTGCATTGCAAAAAGCAGACACTGCATGAAAAATAGAAAAAGCAATTCCACGCTGTAATCCGAATCGTGGAATAAACCTGGTCGATAACAGCAGTGCTCCGATTCCTTCTATTAAAAAAGTTCCCTGCACAATCTTCCGTGCAAGTCTTACCACCCCTGCTATCTCCATAGAATTTACACTTTCCTGCAGATTCTCACGCTGTTTTAAGCCTATCTTCTTCTTCAGGATAATAGAGATATAGACACCTATCGTCATAAATCCCAGTCCGCCTATCTGAATCAACGTGAAAATCACGATAATTCCAAACGTAGTCCAGTTCTGATATGTGTCTGCTACGATCAGCCCTGTCACACAAGTCGCTGAAGTCGCTGTAAAAAGTGCATTCATGATATTGGGTTGCCCTGAACGCACGGAAATTGGCAGACTCAACAGCATTGTACCAATCATTATAATCAAAGCAAATCCTAACGCAACCAGTCTGGTAGTTGAACGTTTAATTTTGTTTTTATTTTGTTTTTTCAACTCCCTGTTATCTCCTTTATACGGTGTACTAGGCTCATTATAGCAATCCACCCTAACAAAAACAATCCGAAAATAAGAATCTTATCTTCGGATTGTATCATTGCATTTTATTTATTAAACCAGATTATCTGGATAACTTTCTGCAGATATCGTACTGATATTCGTTAATTGTCTTCTCCATGTTCAATGCTTCTTCAATGTCGAAGTCTACAAATTCACCATGCTTGTATGCTACAACACGGTTGGACTTACCTGCACACAGAATATCTGCTGCATATGCACCCATGATAGAAGCATAGAAACGGTCTTTACATGTAGGGCTGCCGCCACGCTGTAAGTAGCCAAGAATTGTTGCACGAGTCTCAATACCTGTAGCTGCTTCAATTCTCTTAGCCATAGATGTGGAATGTCCAATACCCTCTGCATTTACAATGATATGGTGAGTCTTACCACGTTTTCTGCTGGCAATGATATTGTTAATCAGTTCCTGCTCGTTATAATCATATTTCTCAGGAAGAAGGATATCCTCTGCACCATTTGCTACGCCTGTCCACAGAGCAATGTAACCTGCGTTACGTCCCATAACTTCGATGATAGAACATCTCTCATGAGATGAAGAGGTATCTCTTACCTTATCAATGGCTTCCATCGCTGTGTTGATTGCTGTATCAAATCCAATGGTATATTCTGTACATGCAATATCAAGGTCAATTGTACCAGGAAGACCAATGGTATTGATTCCATTTCTCGCAAGTGCCTGCGCACCACGATAAGAACCATCGCCACCAATTACTACCAAGCCATCAATACCGTGCTTTCTACAGATGTCTGCTGCATGAGCCTGTACATCCGGCTCCTTGAATTCCAGACAACGAGCTGTACCAAGAATTGTACCACCACGCTGAATAATATCAGAAACGTTCTGCTTCTGCATGTCAACGATCTCTTCATTTAAAAGACCTGCGTAACCTCTCTTAATACCCTTTACCGTAACGCCATTAGAAATTGCTTTTCTAACAACTGCACGGATTGCTGCATTCATACCCGGTGCATCTCCACCACTTGTCAACACACCAATGCACTTAATCTCTTTGGACATGATAATACCTCCTATGCATATATAACATAAACATTGTTATTTTTTTCTCATTCACCTTCTTATTTTAATCTATTTTATTCCAGATTACAATATAATTTGATAAAAAATTATCAAGTCTGGGGAAATATCTTATTTATTCCGTAGCTCTGTCATACTGAGTCTGGATACTCATGAGTTTCAATACTACATCTATATGCTTCATAGCTTCTCGACTGGGATTATATTCCTTATTCGTTCTCATCTGTATAAAATAGTCTGCTACTAGCCTGAAATCACTCTGAAACATTGCCACCTGTTCAGACGATAAATCCCATATCCTATTATTGCGCCTGCTACATTCATGACAATATCCGTTGTCTCACTCTTCCCACAGCTCAGAGCATATTGTAGTTGGCTACCGTCAGGTTAACCTGGAAATGCAGGTAGTTAATTACCATGACTGGTCGGAGCGCTCTCTCAATTACCTGGGTAGGTTATTTAACAACCTCAACAAAGGCGATGATTACAGCACTCCCCTTCCGGCAATCCAGATTGGTATTCTGGACTTCACACCTTTCCCGGAAAACCCCAGCTTTTATTCTAAAAATCTTATGATGGATACAGAAACCCACCACGTTTACAGTAGCAAATTTGCAATTCATGTGTTAGACTTAAAGCAGATAAATAATGCTTCCAGCGAAGATAAGCACTGGGGATTGGACAATTGGGCGAAGCTTTTTAAAGCTGCTACTTAGGAGGATGTTAAGATGATCGCAGCAAATAATAAATATCTTACAGAAGCCGCTAACACCATGCACGAACTCTACTCTAACCGCGAAATGCGTCGCCAGAAGGAGAACCGTGAAGATTTCATCCGCCGCCAGAAGCGTGACCAACGGATGCTGAAGGATCAGGCTGATATCATTGCTGAACAGGCTGACGAAATTGCTAAACTTCAGGCACAAATTGAGTCTTTAAAAAAATCTCTGTAGACACACTTCACTATATTGTAAATGATATAAGGCAGCATTTGTAGTCGCTGCCTTATATGTATAACATTCCTTATATTACTTGCAAAATCTCTTCAGAACATTTCTGCTGCATCCTATATGGAATAGGCTTAATATATTGCAGCTTAATTCACTTCCAGTATAATTCCAGTTTCTGCTGTGCTTCCTGCTCTGTCATAGAGAACTTCTTAACAAGCTGCATCTTTATTGCTTCTGCAGACACACCCAATTCCTGACATGACTCTACCATGGCTTGAATGCCCTCTGCCTTTCCTTCGGCTCTTCCTTCTATTCTCCCTTTACTGATCGCATTATCCAATACCTCACACATCGTCTTCACCTCTCCCTGCGCACCATTCTGCATCTCTTCAAACCTGTCATCCTGAGTCAGGACACTCATGAGTTTCAATACTGCATCCACATGCTTCATGACTTCCTGGCTGGGATTATATTCCTTATTCGTTCTCATCTGTACAAAATAGTCTGCCACTATCCTGAAATCGCTCTGAAACATTGCCACCTGTTCAGGCAATAAATATGCTATCTCAAATACATGTATCTTATAATCATTCACATACCGGCTTAATTCCTCCGGAATCTTCTTAAAACATTCCCTTAAACTTCTCGGTTTATCCCAATGGTCCATCCCAAAATACAATACAAGGGAAATCACCGGATATTTCTCTTCGCCCTCATGCCCTTTAAGTATCTGGCTGCGGTAAGTCGCCCCGTCGTACCCTATCATCCTAAGCGGCATGTATGGGTGCGCATCCGTCTGGTTCTCCAGTCCAAGCAACGCTATCTTGATATGCCCATCTTTCCAGAACTTGGCAATGTCCCTCTCCTGCTCATGAACCTTCTTATCAGCTTTATAAATAGTCTTGTTCCCATCCGCTTCCAGATGCTCCTGCAGAATGACCTGTTTACCATCACACAACAATACATTTATAATGTCAGCAAAAACATCATTGTATGCCGCCAGGTAATTCTCTGTCAGATCCTTTTCTCCCATATGTACCTCTCCATCTTATATGCTTTAAATAGTATTCGCATAATGCTGTTCAATAGGTATAATACTATATATTTTGTGCAGAGTCAATACATATGTTCGGAACTTTTGTTCTTGTTTGAATAAATAAAAACCGAACTTTATGATATTATATTATCACAAAAAGTCCGATTTTACTATGTATATTCATTTCCTTTTCTATTTTATTATCTATCCATTTACCCCCATTTAAAATTAATGCTCTAGCCATTTTGAAATCCTCATATGATGTAATTTTAA
>ERZ1034952.2052-NODE-2052-length-15519-cov-31.778324_pt1 | contig 15519 bp, 27 predicted proteins | sample MGYA00520625_ERZ1034952 | MGnify/ENA primary metagenome ERZ1034952 (study PRJEB33766, sample SAMN09781773) | gut metagenome | biome: gut microbiome | host: Homo sapiens | place: Madagascar | study: EMG produced TPA metagenomics assembly of the PRJNA485056 data... | reverse complement strand
TGTCTAAAGCTGATCTCAAGCAGCTTCTCAACCAAAGCCCGATCTCATATACAGCTCCCTTTGAGAGAGCATTTCTCCCCTTGTTCAGCCAGTAGGTGGGATTAGACTCATCAAACCAGACCTTGAACCTCTTAGGGAATCCCATTATGACTCTGAACTCCTCAAGACCCATAGGCCACCCCTCTGGGTTGAACTGCCTGTTTGAAGGTCTAAGAGTGAGAGGGGGAGCCCAGTTCCTGTTTCTGTATACTCCAGGGAGGGTTTTCATCTTCTGGGTTCTCATTGGCCACTTAAACTCTTGCTTGAACTTCCCGTTCCATAGCTCATGTACTTCATCTACAGTCAAAGTAGTTCTATTTGGGTCCCAATACTTGTACATTGACAGCTTTCTATCCCCCGTTTCTCGGTAGTTTAGCTCGGGTCTAATCATCCTAGAGATGTCACAGGTAGGGAATCTTTCACGCCTCCCAGAGAAAATTCTAGAGAAATATTTTTCAAATTCAGTGGAATCAGCTCGTATTCCCACTAATAGAAGCCTCTTTCTCGAAGTTTGGGAATTACCAAATGCCGAAACTGAATGGGAATGGACTATAAACTTGTACCCAGGCAAATTTGCTTCCCACTCGGGCAGTGGAATTAGGTCTAGGAGCTTCGGAAGATTCTCCATGACAAAGATTCTGGGTGTAAATTTTTTGACACATGACAGGAAAAGGTTCAAACATACGTCTTCACGGGGTTTCCCAAGGGTCTTTTTTCTCGAGTAAGAGAAAACAGAGCTGTGACCACAGGAGGGAGACCCCACAATCATGTCTGGGCTATCAATTTTCAGAGCATCAAGACTTTTTACAAACGGTACTTCCCCGAAATTCAGTCTCCACTGCTCTTCGTTTGGGGTATGAAACACCCCTCGAGGCTCGATGTTACCGATCAGCCATCTTCTCAACGGGTACAGAAGAGCTCCTTGAGCTCCACAGACACCCAAAATCTTCCAGTTTTGCATTGTTTCAAAAGAATTGAGTATATGAGGTACAAAACTGGTCTTGCGAGGAGCTATTTCAATGCAAATAATCAAAATTTTCAATGCAAATGAATCAAAACAGATTGAAAGTAGGGGATCCAGTGCTCATAACAGGGTCCTTTCACTATGACAAAGCTCTGGTGGAGAAGGTAGAAAAGGGGGTTGTATACCTCAACAACGGGATGAAGATAGATCATAACTATCAGAATCTTCAGAGATCTGAGTGCACCGCTCAGCCTTGGGATGAAGCAGAGTGGGAATACCAGAGGGCTATGCACTCTTATAAGAGCAATCTCACTATCATTAGGGACAATTTCCCTGCTCTGGAGAAGCCCTATGCTATCGGGATCAATCAGAAGCTCGAGAAGATAATCAACAAGTATGGCTTCAAACATATGTAATCATGAAATTAGCTTTTTGGATCATCCTTGTAGTGCTCTATGGTATAGGCACTGTCACTGTTAAATGGCTTGACACTATTCTGCCTGATCAATATGTCAACAATAAGGTTCACTACCCAGTGCTTCTCACTATGTGGATCATATCACCACTTCTGGTGATCTGGTTTGCTTTCAAGTTTATCTCTAGCCTCATCTTCAAAAAACGCAGATAATGGAATTCATAGATTCGTGCAAAGGGGTGTTCCTCTCTTCTTTCCAAATATGTAAGCTCAAGAAGTTCAACCGAAACTACAGGAGATATGAGATCTTGGACATATACCGACATCTAGTGGACTCAATAAAGTGGGCTATGATGAATCGGGACTACGTATGTCTGATCCCGTACAAGGGTAATCAGTGGTACATCACTTCTAGTGACAAGAGGATAATAGTTGATCCCGGGTTCACGGGTCATGAAGACACTATGAAAGCAGCTATCAGGTTGTTCTACATCAAGCAAGGTAAAATGTTTGTTCCTGGCTCTTCTAAGCTACCAATATTCAATATCATAAACGTCACCTATTCTAATTTCAAGTATGTCTAGAGTATTCAATTTCCAGAACCAGTCCAATCCCTATGGCACTGTGTTTCTCAATTTCTTAGACCGAAGCGGCAATGTAAATGTGCAAGCCATTCGCAATGATGGGGAAGATACTGATGAAGTAGATATATCCTACTTATTCAGATGCAAGAATCCAAAGATCTCTTATCCCTACGGGGGAGGCATCCACTTCTGCAACTACCGCTTGAAGTCTAAGTCTCCAGATATGATGGTATTCGAACTAAATCAGAAAGAGGTCACCTATCAGGGCAAGACTTATCTCATGTACGACTACCCATCAGCAGCTTTTGTCACTGCAATGCAGCATAATCGAATGGGACTGGTATGTGTCTCTTCTATTTGGGTTCATCGCAAGGGAGTAGTAGATCTGTACAGGTTCGGGAATATTCAAGCTCTGAACATCCCTCTGGTTATGTCTTCCGAGACTGATGACACTGTTCAGGGTCAGGCTCCGTACAACTTCCGCATCATCTTCAATGAAGAATCCTTTAACAAGATGCCTGCCAACCTGGTCAACTACTTCCTCAATCCAGAGAATTCTCTCATAGTAGAGAGAGTGAACACAGACTCGGTGTTCGGCAATTCCTTTAGGCCTGTAGTAGCATTCTACCCAGCTTTTGGCAAGGGAGACGGAGACTATATGGCTTTCCATGTAGTCACGGGAGAAGAAGTCTTTGCTCTGGACCTGGATCCAAGAGCAGAGAACCTCTGTTCTGGTGTATCTATAGCATCTGCTTATTCTGATGAGCAAGTGATCTCTGAAGAGAGTATCTCTAAGGCTAGACCTTACGATGTCTTAATTGGTTAGAGCTATGGAAGAGGCTAAATCAAGACCTTTTGAGAGAGAAGCATACGCTTATGCTAGTTCACTTAAGACTAATTCTGTAAGAGTAATGTGCAGATTAGCCTTCATGGCAGGAGCTAAATTAGCTGCACAAAGGGGAGCTGCTTGGGTCCAGCAGTATCTTTCTCACAGGAACCTTTCTGATCCACAGATCAGGGAAATCTTTTTGGAATCTATATCTAATCCTGAGTTTCGTGAAGAGTAAAGAAGATTGGGTATCTGGTTGGGCAATGAATAAAAGTCATCGGGACTGGATAAACTTTCTCAGGGTATGGGGTATTCTTAGGGGGTCCAAGTGATTCTTAGATATATTGCTAAGGGTTTAGTAATAAAAATATTTATTCTATTCTGGGAGGTCCTTTGGGCTTCCCTTTCTTGTTGAATAAGGGATTTCTTTATAGGGGCCCATCACCATTGGGTAGCGGAGAGATGTGGTAAATATCTTCTAAGTCTCTAGAGGATGTGGTATAAAGCTTCTTTGTATGTTAGTCGGTGTTCAGCTGGTCCATATAGCTTGTCGGAGGTCAGGTAGCCCATTACTATAAGTGCCTAAACACCAGGCAGTTAGAGGGGGGGACGGTTCCCCATATATGAGAAATCCCCTATAAAAATAGGGGATAACTTTATGAAACATTTTGAAACATTATCCGAAATAAATCTTTAAAATTTCGTCAGAAGTTTCGGAAATTGTTTCATCGTTGATTTTGTTGACGGAGAGGATTTGAACCTTAAACCAAATTTTTTGAAACTCTTGTTCAAAAGTTTCAATATCTGAATTTGTTAGACCCGAATTTGAAATTTTTATACCCTCCAAATAGGCTATAAATGCCATCTCATAAGCAATTTTGCCCAAAAGATTTTTACTTTGTTTCATTTTTTTATCTTCTTTTGAATGAATAAAATATGAAAAGTATCAAAAGCATTTTCAATTAGACCCCCGTACCCCTCAAAAGCATTTGTGAAGGATTCATTTGTTTCAGAATTACAAAGTTGTTGCATAAATTTTATTCGTTGCTCAGAATTTAGATGTAGTTCATGTTTCAACTCCGAAACAAATTCTGTGCAAATTAAATAAATAATAATATGCAAAACATTTGCATTTTTGTTATTCCAGACCTTATAAAGGATTTTTGCGCAAAGTCTTGAAAGCCAATTTATTTTCAAGGTTTTGGCATTTTGCCAAAGTGTTAAATATTTCATATTTTGATTTTATAGGGGGCTTTTGCCCCCCTTTATTTACTTACTTTGTCGTCAACTCTTTGCGCAAGATTTTTGTAAATTCCGCAAGGTCGGAAAGTTTGTCGGTACTTGTGTTGCTCTCGTACATGGTAAAAATATCTTTGTAAATTCCCGTGGCATATTTTTTCCAAGTTTGCGCCAAACTTTGGCGCTTTTCCTCATTTGTTGCCGAAAGCATTTCTGAAACAAAATTGTCACGATTGTTTCGGAGTTTTTTTCTCATAGCTTTGCGCTCCTTTTCAGTTTTGCCCGAAAAAATTTCCAGGCAGTAGATGGACTCCTTGCGACTTGCGGAAATTATTCCGTTGGAGGCTAACAAATTAAATTTAGCCGTCATATCCACTTTTGTAGGTGTGGTTACCTTTTTATCATTTGCCATATCACTTTTATTTAGCAAAATGACAGGTAATTTCTTACAACTTTTTATAACGTCTTTTATAGTAGGCTAAAATTACCTAATAAAAAAACCTACTTATATAATGACAATGTAGCCGATATATAAGGTTACTTTTAGACAATATGCCTAATTTCACGTATGGGTATATATATATTATATATTTTTCAATCTTGTCAAAGAACTTACTTTCCCACTGCCTAACGGCACAAAGTTACAACTATTTTTTACTATTTTCCAAAATTTTCAGTTAATTTTATCAAAATTTGAAGTTAATAGCCGATACAGATATTTCTAAAGCATTATTTTTTTAGCCAACTTTCAAATTTGATACGCAAAATCTAAAACCATTTAATATAAAAATCGTTTTAAGAGTATAAAATATTTTATAAACACCATTTGTTTTTTGTTTAATAAAATTTTACTAAATATTTTATAATATTTTAATAAAAAATTTAATTTAAAAAAGTTCCGAATTTGGAATGACTATAATTTTTGGAAGGGACAAAAGTTGGCCGGGGTGCGTTGAGTTGGTGGTCATAGCCGTGTATGTATTCTATGTCTGTGGCCAGATTACCAGTCCTAAAGTTGGACGGTACGTGCATGACGTAATGAAATATGGCCATTGTAGCGCAGTAATGTATACTTATGCTATGGCCATGTTACCCAGTACGTATGGTAATATTACTCTAGTAATGAGTTAGAGGGCTTCTGAAAGCGCTATGGGAATCTTACCTGTGGGAATCAGATAGCGAATTAGCCAAATAGTGTCAGATAGGCCTTTAGGCCATATAAGATAGCGCTATAGATAGCCATTATGCTAAACCTATTTTTTAACCTCTACAAAGGGCCCCATAGAGGTACGTAGAGAATGTTGCTATAAGCGCAAGAAAAGGCCCTATGTGTAGTAGGGCCTAGATAGCTAGTTAGCGAATTAGCTTAGCATTCCAGTGAGAATATGGCCAGATGGACTTTTGGTATTGAGAGCTTAAGTATGAATTGATCGTCATCGTCCAGTAGTTCCCGTAATTGTTCGAGGGTTTGGGAGAAGTCTTCATAGGTTTCAGTATCGATCTTGAAGGCAAAGCCCCAGACAGAGTTGTTAATTTGAGTAGTTTCCTGATGGATATCCAGGATCTGGATATTGGTTCTGTTCAGTAGATCTGGATCCCCGTATTGAAGGAGAAGATCGAAGTAACCAGGGTCTTCCATGTCTCCCGTGTAGATGTGACCTTCGCAAGTTTTGTTTTGTTCCAGGTACTTGCCGATTGTGATGAGCTGTTCTGAGAATGTTGCATTTGTTTTCATGATATGTATTGTTTTTAGTGGGCCCTGGTTAGAGGGCCCTTGGTTTGACTTAGAGAATGATGCAAGGTGCATATTCGTTGAAGTTGCTGTTGAGCCCAGTTTCCCAGTTAGTTATCGTTGTATCGATTTGGGCATATTTTGGGATCAGGTTGTCGTAGAGTCCCGCCCAGGTTTTGAGTGGAAGTTCCTGTAGAGCTTTCTGAATGGTAGCATTGTTGGAGTTTGTTAGTGCCTTGAGCATAGAGAAGAAAGCATCGATTCCGTTAGGGATATAGTCGAAGCATTCGTCATCGGTGAATGCAGTGAGAATCCCCCTGATGAGATTTGCGAAGGCTTCTGTGATGAAGAGTTCCAGTGTTCCAGTGTAACCATCCTTGGTATTGATGGAGTAGACCCTGAAGTTTTCGAGGGAGTAGTCTTCCAGTAACCTTTGAACTGTTTCAGTTCCGATTTGGGTTTTGAGAGCATCCAGATTGGCATCGTCCGCCAGTCTGATAGAGTTGAACTGAGTAACCATTGGATCGAAATCCTGATTGTTGCAGTTGATCTGCATGAATGTAACTTGTTGCATAACGTTTGTGTGTTTTGAGTTGTTGTTAGTATGTTGCATATTGCATTTAATTTTATTTATGCAAATATAATAATAATATATTGCATTGCAATAGGGCCGCCAACAGCTCTACCGGAGCTCTTTTTAACCCTATAAAATAAGCCTCAAAGAGGAAGATTTTATGGGTACGTAGTGTAATTATATCCTCGGTAAGTTGGGAATTTCTAGGAAAGTTGGGCAATATTACCTCTATGGTAAGTTTACCTTAGGGTATATTGGTAGGGCCCAAAGGCCTTAGTGGCCTATACAATTCTTACTGTACTTTATTCTAGACCTACCCTATGTAGTTGAGCCCTGGCGCTCATTTGTTGAGCTAGATGAACAAAGGCCAAAAGGCTCAATCTCCTGGAGCCCTGTGGAGTCCCAGAGTCGCGCTAAACTCACTTTTGAGACTCTCTTACTTTTACCATACGTAAATACATTAAATTAACACGTAGCTTTTTAACCAACAGCATTATATATATAGGGGGAAGCTCCTAAAGGCCTTTTTTGACTTCGTGTTCATTTCCATAGTAACTTAGCTAGCGTTTTGGCTCTTCTACAAAAATTACAAATTTTTCAATTTTAGCTCTCCACGGCTTTCGCTATCTCGTAACAGAGCACTTCCGGATCTCCCCGTTCGCGGATGGCCGGTGCCGCCTGTCGTCTACCCCATTTGACTAATACTTCCTCCCAATCTGACAAGAAAATTACTAATAAAAAATAACCTTCAAAGCGAACCAAAGAGAAAACTAATCATCTACCAACTTTGAAAAGAGAGAATAGGAGAAAGTATAGAGATAAGGAGTATAGAGTATAGAGTATAGAGTATTAGATATATAGGTACTAGGTGTATTGTATTTCATATAGAGGAGTATAACGTATAGCCCCTTTATGTATATATAATGTATATGTAGCCTTGTGTTAGTGGCTTTTATATAATTGTTTTGTTTTTTGGGGTTTTTAGGGGATATGTGTATACGCCAGAAGAGAGATACCTTTTATGGGAGTATCTCTCTTAGTTTTAGGGTTAGAAGTCTTCTGAATATGTCTTAGTTTTAGTCATAGGTTACTGGTGTGCTTCTTTAGCTAGAGTATCTGAATGGATAGGTTTGGAATTGATATCCATCAGGGTCATTTATGATCCTAAGATAGACAGTAGCTTGAATGGAATTGTCGAAATAGACGGAGTCTAGAGAATAGTAGAGATCTAGATGGAGCATTCTTAGCCAGGTCTTTATTTGATCCTCTAGGAGCAGTAGATTCTTGTTGTAGAAGAACCTTTGGGTTGCTTGTTGGAGAATCCCTAGCCTGTTCTCTATTGATAGTGTGAGATAATGTTTCATTATTGGTGTTTTTGAGGGGGCTAGAGGGATTGGGACTAGCCCCCTGGTATATATTAGCATTCGACTTGGATTATGATATATCCTGAGTCTAGCAAGATTCTGTGATCTATTGCGACTGAGTCATCGTCCAGGAGATCCCTGAGACTAGAGAAGTAGTCTGGTATCAAGTCTGGATCATGTGTTGGATTCGGGATGTAGAATGCAAATGACCAGCAGCTTGAGTATGGTGGATTTGGATATGTCGGGATGTCCAGGTGGATGTCCAGAATCTGGATATGGTCATCGTCCAGGATATTGAGTTCAGGTATATCCGGGTTGTAGGGGTCTTGGAATTGGAGTAGTCCGTCGAAATAGCCCGGGTTCTCTGAGTCAAAGGTGATGATTGTGCATTCTGGGTGTTGTGCTTGTAATTCGATTCCCCAGTCTTTGAGTTGTTCTCTGAGTGTTTTCATGATTTATTGAGTTTTGTGGAGCCCTTTGTTAGAGGGCTCCGAGTTTGACTTAGATAATGATAGCAGGGAAATCGAATTCAGCTTCGAGCAGTGATTCCCATGTTGGAAGGTCCGTGTCGATGTAGCGATAAGTCCCTCTGCCTGGGTGACCGAATGTTTCCATATAGGCATCGTAGAGTTTCCCGTAGAGATCCAGATTTATTTGAGGGATATACTGGATTTGGGATTGGATCAGCACCTGCAGTATTGATGAGAATTCATAGATTCCGCATGGGATATCGTCGAAGCAGGTATCGTCCCCTGAGGCAGTGAGCAGATCGTGCATGAGATTGGAGAAGACTTCGTTGAGGAAGTTTTTCAGTGTGAAGGAGAATTCGAGATGAATGGTGTAGAGGTGGAATTCATCGATTTCGCAGTCAGCAGGCAGGAATTTGTCTGGGGTGTTGACCCGTTCCTTGTAGAGATGGAAGAGTTCCGGGGTGAGTTCCTCTGATTGAGAATATTTGGTATTGAACCAATGGGTTTCGCCCGTGTAGTTATGGGCAATGAGTTTGATTGTGTTTTTGTTTGTGTGTTGCATATTGCATTTAATTTTATTTATGCAAATATAAATATAATATATTGCAATGCAATGGCGCCCCGTTAGAGCTTCTCGCAGAGCTTTTCGGGAAAGTTAATTATGAATTTGTATTCCCCGAGTTCTAGATTCTCTTTGAGGCCGTTTTGGCGGATTATTTTAATATACTTAGTAAAGGTATCTATATTCCCGTGACAGATATAGAGGAAAGTATTGTACTTCACCTGGTGTTCAAGTAGATCTGCATGATCTGGATTAGACTGAGTGAACTTGAGAATGAAGACCATTTGGTGACCCTGTCTTTGAGAGTGATATCTGAAGTTAAGACCCCATTTCTTGAAATGGGAGATCCAGCGTTGCACTTTTGTAGTGAAATACATATTCTTAGTCTTTTGAGTGTGTCCAATTTATGAATAGTATATGATCACTTTCGTCATATTGAAAGACAAGAACCTCCTGGTGTCCCTTGTAACTACCGTAAATAAAGGTAATTTTTCGAATCATCTCGAAACTGTCCCATTGGAATTTCTTATGAGTATGGCCTGCATAAAAGGTCTTCTCCAGAATAGTTTTGAAGTGATCCCTGATGAAGTCTACTGTGGGGTTGTCGGGAATATCAGTGATATACCAGGTAGTGTCTTTGATATCATAAAGAAAGCTCTTTATCTTAGCTCCCTGGAGTTGGCATATCTCCTGTAGTTTCTTAGTGAGATATATTTCTCTGTCTAGATTAGTTGGAAGATTGTACATAGCTAGCGATTTTAAGTTTGGGAGAGGGGGGTTGCCTCCCCCTGATGAGTCCCTGATTTACTTTGTCATAGCCTTGAGAAAGCGGTTGTATGCTTCTTGGTTTTCTTCCTTGGTATTGGATTCGAAGAGCTTGTTGATGTCCCGATAGGTTTCCTTGGCATAGGAAGTCCAGTCTTTCTTGAGATCCTGGATAGCCTTGTCATCCTTGTTCTTGAGAGCTTTGTCATATTTGGAGACATAGCTGGCAAGGGTATGCCTGAGCTCCCTGCGTTTGGCTTTTTTCTGCAGTGAGGTGAGGCCAGCCATTACCTGATCGGTGTAGACTGATACCCTGACGGATTTTACCTTGGTCTCTTTCTTAGCCTTAGTATCCTTTGTTGGGGTGTCGGCTGCTTTTGCAGTTACTTCCTGGATAGAGTTTTCCAGTGTCTCAGTGTTGATGAGTTCGGCCTTTTGTGTTTTCTGGGTCTTAGCCTTGACCTGTTTCTTTGTTGTTTTCATGATGTGTAATATTTAGTATTAGTACTTGAATTAATCTTGGATGATAATGGCTGGCATATCTGGTGTAGCAATCATCCCCTGTGCCCAAGTGAGAAATCCTGTTCCGATGTAGTTTCGACTTGCCTCGTCCTCTGGGTCAAAGGATTGCATATAAGTGTCGTAGAGATTTGCCCAGAGATCGAGATCGCAATCGTCTAGAGCTTCCTGGATATAAGGATTGTCGGATTCTTTGAAAGCCTGGAGCACTGAGAAGAATTCTTCAAGGGCACTTGGAAGATAGTCTAGGCATTCGTCGTCCCCGAAAGATTCGACCAGAGCCTTGAGAAGATTACCGAAAGCTTCCTTGATAAAGGTGTTGATAGAGCATTCATCGTTGGGCATTTCATAGACTGATAGGCAACAAGTTCCCATTGTGTCCAGTGATTCAAGCTGTTCCTCGTTAAGGAAACTCTTGTAAAACTCGATCTGTTTTGCATCAGGAAAGCCCTGAATAGAATTTGTTGTGCAAAACAGATGGGTTTCCCCGTTGTTTGCATTGAAGCTGATGAACTTTTGTTTGATTGTGTTGTTTTGCATAATGTTTATTAATTTTTAATTTGCAATGCAAATATAATAAGGGGGTTGCTCTAGTTATCGAGAGCTGTTATCATAGCTGCTTGAGGAGCTCATCTAGCTCATTTTCCAGCATTGTCACCCTATTTCTGAAACTCTTTCCCACCAGTGCCTGTTTGCATTGGGAACAGTTTTGATACCTTTTACAGTATTTATCCCTCTCACTATTTTCCAGGTAATAGGCTGCTGCACAATATCCCGTGGATAAACGTTCCCTCTCATAAAGTACTAATTGCTGTGCTGCTAATTGAAATACTTGAGAGACGCATTTTCTTTCTTCGGTAGTCATATTCTTATATCATTTCTAGCCATTCTTTTGCAAGAGCCTCCGTATCAAAGTCTTGGATTATGAGCATTATGTTAGTGTTATCCCAGGCAACCCAGGTATCATATCTGGGTTCATAATGATAGCCCTTTTGATAGCCTGGCTTAAGTGTGATATTGGCTTTAGCCTCATCCGGAAAGTGTTCCCGGATAAGGTGTTCCAGTCTTTTTTGTGAGGCTTTACCTCTCAGTATTTGTACCCGTGTTTTCATCTTCGATGATGTTTAGAGCAAATTTAGTTATGACCCTGATCTGAACCCTGAGACCCGCAAGGTAGACTTTCACTGTCTTGCCTTCTGAGAAAGCCTGAGCAGCAATTGTAGCACCCAGTTCTGAAAGCCTTTGGTCTAGATCCTTAAGAGCAATTTCTGGATTCTCATCGTCCCAGAGTCCCAAGTTTGAAGATACGTCCTGGAGAACTTCCTTTGGAAGGATTCCGATTCCCTGTGCCAGGTTCATATATGTCCAGAGCCTGTCTTGGTAGTTGAGTTTTGATTTGAATGTGATCATGATGTTTATTAATTTTAATTTGCAATGCAAATATAATATAAGAGTTGCTGGGGTTATCGAGAGCTCCCATCTGAAGCTCTAATCAGGGTGTAGCAAAACCTTTTTGCGTCCCCAGGAGCCATCTCTAGGGTATAGGGCATAAGCTCCTCATTAGCATATAACCTGAGCTGATTGTCATGGGGTTTCTCGATAACTTGAGCAGGACCGATACCACATAGGTCTCCGGGAAGAATCTCATCAGCTTCCAGATAAAGAGCGAATAATTCTTCCTTCTGTTTCGGGAGAAGCTGCAGAATGAATTCATCTTCGGTTCTGAGTATGCACTTCCGGTATCGTCCCAAGAAGTCTTTGATGAAGATGCGATTGTAGTGAGCATTGAAGCTGAATCCCAATTTATCGTCCCCGTAAAAGTAAATAGCACCTTCGATAGAGTTCTTATAGAAGCCTTTGAGAGGAGTATAGAAAGGATTTCCCGTAAAAGAAATATTGATGAATACGGTGCCTGAAAGCTTTGGATCAAGCAGTGCATTGAGAATTTGTTTTGGTGTTGCCATGTTGTGTTAAAGTTTTAAGGGGATCTTAAAGACCCCCTTAGATTATAGTAAGAAAACTGGGAATCTTGGTGTCTGATTCATCCCCTGTTCCCATGTGAGGATATCAGTGTCGATATATCCCGGAGCTTTTTGCATATAAGTGTTGTAGATACTGGCCCAGAGATCAAGATTGCATTGAGCAAGCCCCTCCCTAATGTTAGGGTTATCTGACTTGCTGAAAGTCTGCAGCACTGAGAAGAATTCTTCAATAGAAGCTGGAAGAAAGTCCTCCCGTTCATCTTCCCCGAAAGCCCCGATTAATTCTTTGAGAAGATTACCGAAAGCTTCTTTGATAAAATCTTCGATAGCATAAGGTCTAGAACCCTGGAGAAGTTCATAGACTGAGAGGCCCTCTGGATCAAATTCTTTGAGCTGTTCTGGAGTGAGTTTAGCTAAGTAAAAATCGATCTGATAAGAATCAGGTCTTCTTTTAAGCGAATTCCCCGTGACAAGGGTAGAAGTGTCCATGTTGCAGCTGTTAAAACTGATGAACCAGACTGGATTGATGTTTTGCATAATGTTTATTATTTTTTATATTGCAATGCAAATATAATAAGGGAGTTGCTGGGGTTATCGAGAGCTCTATTGAGAGCCCAGAAGATCTCCACTCCTACCCTTAAGCGGGATATATCTCGATCTCAGGGTCTTCGGCATTTCTGTCTATGTTCAACTCTATTTCTCTTCTTATCTCATGATGCTCATCTTCAAACGAGCCAAGAATGCCCTTATAATCCCCAGAGATCTGATCCATATCTTCCTGAGATATAGATACCATCTCTTTAGATGTGTCTACCCCCTGCTGTTGGGTAGCTACTACTACAGGGAATTCTGATGTATCATAATGCTCCTCTATGAATTTAGCATTAGTGACTGGCTTATCGAGTTTCTTGTTTTCTTCAATTATAACCTCAATAGCTTTGTCTAAGGTTATGCCCACATTCTCTTGGGTGTTGGTGTTTTGGTTGAATATGTTGATAGACCCTCCTCCCTGGAGAGATCGAAGGATTCCCTGGAGATTTGCAGTGCTCTGCATCTTTAGGCCCAGGACTTTGTTGACTTCTGCCGTGACAAATGGAACATATTTCTGTCCCTGAGATCTCTGTAGTATCTTGGCCTGTCCCTCAATGGCCATTCGATCTTCTAGTGCCCAGGTTATTTGTTGGCCTATCATTGAGTTTATCAGCTCTTCTTGCTTATCTCTATCCCACAGCTTAGTGCTTAGCAGAGAGTCCCTCATCTGTATTCTTATCCTCTCGGGATCTGTCTTAAGAAAGTCTGCTAACTCTACTGCTGACATAATTCTGCCGCACAACATCCCACTATTAGTTATCCAATACTGGATGAACAGAGAGTGTATTCTATCCAGAAACTCCGGTGTGGGATCCTTTCTGTAAGCTGCCATTGCCTGGGTCATTCCCAAAGGTCTTGGCAATCTGAATTCTTTAGTTTTTTTCATTATTCCAAAAGTTTTTATCTGACATAGTATATACACACCAAGATTCCCCTGTGCAGAGGGGAATCTCTAGTAATATCTTTAATGACCTACCATTTCAGGCTGATCTCTATGTAATCCCAATCTCTGTTCAACTTAAATATTTTGAAAGAGTCTCCCGGAAAATCTGGGCTTTGGAGCAGTTTCTCAAGGGTACATATCGTGTCGGTATGTACTAATCCTAAATCTAGTCTAATATCAGCTCTATTGTTGCCCTGAAAGATGCTTATCCTGAAGGTTTGACCATTGAGCAGGGTAAAAATTTTGTCAAGGACCTGGGGAATAGGGCCTGGTGGCCCTACTTCCTTTGGTCTCGCATCTAAGTGATTATCCTTTTGCATACCCTAACCCTGCATTTCGGAGATTTTGCCCTGCTCAGCCTTTTTTGCCAGGGCCCTGTTTCTCCGATTTTCGATCTCCTCATGTTCTTTTGGAAAGTATTCTTTCCTGAAAGGAATTATCACCTTTGCGTAGAATGCCCCCCAAAGCTCTTTCCTTAAAGGGCCGCAGGCCTTCTTATTGGATATCGCAGAGAACTTATTTTGAATTTCCCCTATAATTATTTGGAAAATTCTAAAATCGAACTCTAGGCCGGCATTTTTTCGGGTCTCTACTGTGATCCTTACTCTGTCCATGAATTCGGCCTTGAGATCTTCAAGGAAGAGATTTGTGTTGAAATGATTTGCAAGCTCTGGATTATCCAGATTGTACTTTTTTACGTATTCCTTAGTTGTCATATTAGATGGATTTAATGATTTGTGTTAGATAACCATATTTAGTGTCTTCCCAGTAATAGATGAAAGATAAATCTTGTCCCCGGAATGCTTGAGAAGCTTCTTTAGTCAAGCCCTTGGGTATTCCTGTTACATATAGATAATGTAGTCCTCTTGGGTCTAGAACTAGATAGGGAAATAGTTGTCCCTCAGTCCCCCAGTTGAAAGTACCCCTGACCCAGAAATCTGGAACATGAGGATCATAATTCTGACCCGAGGGCTGGTCTTTGTCTAGAGGAAGCAGCACATCTTCTATTAAGAAGTTGGGATCGATCTCCCTCTTGGGAGTGAGCCAGTCATAATAATGCTCTGTATTGAGAAAACGAATTCCCGTAAACTCTAATGGCAGTGTTTTTACTTGATCCGTGAACATTTTCTTTTGGGTTTTCGGTTCTCAACTATAGCTTCTTCTTGTTCTTCTAGATCAGGCTCTGGATCCTTGGGGACTAGATGCTTGATAGAGTCGAGGCTGTTCTGGACAATTGCCCTGATGAAGAGTCTACTAGGAGCAAAGAAGTAATCTTTGATATTGTCCTTATTGATGAGCATATCATAGAGCTGGAAGAATTTTTTTCGGGTTCTGAACTTGACATCTTCTTGGATGAGATATTGGGTCAGAACCCTTTTATGTAATTCGATAAGCTCTTTGAGTGATCTCTCAATAGCTCTTTTGGGAATAAGAGGTACCATAGCATTAGCATTAAAAGCATGATATAGTCAGACCTAGACTAACCCTGCGGCACCCTTGAGATACTTCTTTCTGTAGTCGTTGTACTCCTTCTGAAGAGCTTTGAATTCCTTGGATGAAGAATCGACCCGTCCCATTTTGAGTTCGAGCTTGTGAAGAGTTGCCCTTACTGTGCAACGGAATTTCTTCCTGTCCATAGAAGTGATGCAGTCTTCTGGGTAAAGGTATTTGACCTCCCTTACGGTAGAGACTTCCTCGATCAGTTTCTTGTTGACTTTCTTGACGGGTGACTCCTTTGGTCGTTTGATCTTAGGCAGACCCTTGGTCTTCGGGTCGGACTTTTTGGCCTCGGCCTTTGGCTTTGCCTGGATTGATTCCAGGGTCTTGTTCAGGATAACTTCCTGAAGTTTCTTGTTGTTTACCTGTTTCATGACAGTTATAATTAAAATTAACGTTGGTATAATTGCATTCCCTTTGCAATTATTTCAATGCAAATATAAATATAAT
>ERZ1034952.2051-NODE-2051-length-15527-cov-3.912164_pt1 | contig 15527 bp, 13 predicted proteins | sample MGYA00520625_ERZ1034952 | MGnify/ENA primary metagenome ERZ1034952 (study PRJEB33766, sample SAMN09781773) | gut metagenome | biome: gut microbiome | host: Homo sapiens | place: Madagascar | study: EMG produced TPA metagenomics assembly of the PRJNA485056 data... | reverse complement strand
AGGCTGTCGTGCGTTAAGTTGAGCGGGGCGCACAGCCCCGTTTTCCGCGTTGCAGGGCAACCTGCCTTGGTCGAATCGTTGGAGGAGCCAATGAAAATTCTGGGAATGGGCGTACCCGAGCTTCTCATCATCCTCGTGGTCATCCTGCTGATCTTCGGTCCTAAGAACCTGCCAAAGCTCGGCAGCGCGCTCGGCAAGACCGTCAAGAACCTGCGTGAGGGCATCGGCTCTGACGAGAAGAAGAAGGTCGAGGAGGCTTCCGACGACGAGGTCGTCGAGGAAGTGGTCGAGGAGGTCGTCGAAGAGGAGCCTACTCCCAAGCGCACCGTCAAGAAGGTTGTGAAGAAGAAGTCCGAGTAACGGCTTCGCGCACAGGGTCGGGCCGCCGCCGTGCGGCTCGGCCGTCATAAGGTCTACCAAGCACGCTTGTTTACCGAGCGTGCTCTTGTATTGAAAGGGAATGAAAACGATGGCAGAAGGCAACTACATCCTTACGCAGGAAGGCCGCGAGAAGCTCGAGGAGGAGCTTCACTACCTCGAGACCGAGAAGCGCGCCGAGGTGGGCGAGCGCATCAAGGTCGCGCGTGAGTTCGGCGATATCTCCGAGAACTCCGAGTACGACGACGCCAAGAACGAGCAGGGCATGATGGAGGCGCGCATCGCCGAGATCACGCGCATCCTGTCCGAGGCGACGGTCGTGAACACGCCGAAGCGTTCGAGCAAGGTGAACATCGGCTCCACCGTGACCGTCGAGATGAACGGCCGCGAGCGCACCTTCACCATCGTGGGCGGCGCCGAGAGTGACGTGGCCGCTGGCAAGATCTCGAACGAGTCGCCGGTGGGCGCGGCTCTGCTCGGCCACAAGAAGGGCGACGAGATCACCACCACCGGTCCTACGGGCAAGGAGATCGTCATGTCCGTGCTGAAGATCGAGCACTAGTCGTACGCATCGTCAAACAAGACAACCCAGATGATCGAAAGCGAGCTCCTCGGGTGCGAGGGGCTCGCTTTGCATATGTCGCTTGTGTAACGGACGTTGCTTTTCTAGCACTCGCCAGGTATGAGTGCTAACATGGCGAAGAACACTGTACGAGTAGCATTTGAGAAACGAGGCACACCATGTCATTCGAGAAGTTCACGGACAAAGCGCGCAAAGTGCTTGTCCTCGCTCAGGATGAGGCGCGAGCCTTGCATCAGCCCTACGTGGGCACCGAGCACATCCTGCTCGGTCTCATTCAGGAGAAGGAGGGTCTGGCGGCTCAGGCGCTCGCGCGTCTGAACGTCACATACGACGGCGCCGTGCAGGCCATCCGCCAGGTCGTCACCATCGACGAGGACACCGACGTGTCGGGTCACCTCTCGTTCACGCCGCGCGTGCGCCGCGTCCTTGAGAACTCACTGCGCGAGGCGATGCAGATGGGTCAGTCCTACATCGCCACTGAGCACCTCCTGCTCGGCATCGTGCGCGAGGGCGAGGGCACTGCGCTCGAGGTGCTCGGCCGCATGGGCGTGACGGGCGATGATATTCGCGGCGCGCTCAACGACCTCGTCGGCCAGAGCGCGGTGTACGCGGGTCGCAACGCGTTCGATCCCACGGCGAGCTCGTCCGACAGCATGCTCAAAGAGTTCGGCACCGATCTCACGAAGAAGGCGCGCGATGGCGAGCTCGACCCCGTGATCGGCCGTGCCGCCGAGATCGAGCGCGTCATGCAGATCCTCTCGCGCCGCCAGAAGAACAACCCGCTCATCCTCGGCGAGCCCGGCGTGGGCAAGACCGCCATCGCCGAGGGCCTCGCCCAGCTCATCGTGGCGAACCAGGTGCCCGACCTGCTGCGCAACAAGCGCCTCATCACGCTCGACGTGTCGGCGCTCGTGGCGGGTTCCAAGTACCGCGGCGAGTTCGAGGACCGCCTCAAGAAAGTCATCAAGGAGGTCATGGACGCGGGCGACGTGCTGCTGTTCATCGACGAGATCCACACCATCATCGGCGCAGGTGCGGCCGAAGGCTCCATCGACGCTGCCGCCATCCTCAAGCCGCCCCTGTCGCGCGGCGAGATCCAGATCATCGGCGCTACCACGCTCGAGGAGTACCGCAAGCACCTTGAGAAGGACTCGGCACTCGAGCGGCGCTTCCAACCGCTCACCATCAACGAGCCCAACGAGGAGCAGGCCGTGCGCATCATGGAGGGTCTGCGCGATCGCTATGAGGCGCATCATCAGGTGCACTTCACCGACGAGGCGCTGCGCGCCGCCGTCACGCTGTCGGATCGCTACATCCAGGATCGCTACCTGCCCGACAAGGCCATCGACGTGCTCGACGAGGCGGGCGCGCGCATGCGCATCCGTAACATGACGTTGCCCAAGGAGCTGCGCGAGCTCGACGACGAGCTGCGCCACGTGCGCGCCGAGAAGGACAAGGCCATCGGCGAGCAGAACTTCGAGCGCGCTGCCCAGCTGCGCGACGAGGAGAGCCAGCTCAAAACCAAGCGCGAGGAAGCCGAGAAACAGTGGCAGGAGGACACCTCCAAGACGGTGTCTCAGGTTGACGTGGAGGACATCGCCGACGTGGTGAGCATGTCCACCGGCGTGCCGGTGAGCAACCTCACCGAGGCTGAGACCGAGAAGCTTCTGCGCATGGAGGGCGTGCTCCACGAGCGCGTCATCGGCCAGGACGAGGCGGTCACGGCGCTGTCGAAGGCGATCCGCCGCTCGCGCGCGGGGCTCAAGGATCCGAAGCGTCCTGCGGGCTCGTTCATCTTCCTCGGCCCGTCGGGCGTGGGCAAGACCGAGCTCTCGAAGGCGCTCGCCGAGTTCCTGTTCAACTCTGAGGACGCGCTCATCTCGCTCGACATGTCCGAGTACATGGAGAAGCACAGTGTGAGCCGTCTCGTGGGTTCGCCCCCGGGCTATGTGGGCTTCGACGAGGGCGGTCAGCTGACCAAGGCCGTGCGCCAGCGCCCCTACTCGGTGGTGCTGTTCGATGAGATCGAGAAGGCGCATCCCGATGTGTTCAACATCCTGCTGCAAATCCTCGAGGAGGGGCGCCTCACCGACGCCCAGGGTCGCACGGTCGACTTCCGCAACACGGTCATCATCATGACGTCGAACGTGGGCGCGCGCGACATCGCGCAGACCACGCCGCTCGGCTTCTCCGATTCCGATCAGGCGGGCCTGTCCGACAAGGAGATCAAGACCCGCGTGATGAGCGAGATGAAGAAGCTGTTCAGGCCCGAGTTCCTGAACCGCGTTGACGAGATCATCGTGTTCAAGTCGCTCACGGCCGACGAGCTCGGCGAGATCGTCGAGCTCATGGTGTCCGATCTGCGCGACCGTATGGTCGCTCAGAACATGACGATCAACCTGAGCGAGGCGGCACGCAAGCTCATCGCGAAGGAGGGCACCGACACGTCGTTCGGCGCACGTCCGCTGCGCCGCGCGATCCAGCGTCTGCTCGAGGACCCCATCTCCGAGCAGATCCTCGAGGGCCGCTGGACGTCGGGTTCGGTGGTCGACGTGGACGTGGAGGGCGAAGGCGCCGATGCGCACCTCGTGTTCAACGAGGGAACGGGCTCGATCCCCGCGCCGCGCAAGCGCGACTCCATCGCGCGCGAGGCCGAGCTGCTGCTCACCAACTTCGATCTGAGTCATGCGGGATCGTCGCGTCCTGCGCCTGCAGGGTCGCTTTCCGACGGAGCCGCGGGGTAGGCGCTCCGCACGGGGCGCGGCATCCGGCTTTGCCTGCGGAAGGCGAGGCCGGCATGCCTGCGTGAAATAAATCGCTGAACGCCGAGGGGCTGCGAGAAAACTCGCAGCCCCTCGTTGCATGTCGTGCCGTTTGCGCCTTTTGCGCGGATGCGGGACCTTCCGTGATACGATGGGCGCATCATCGAGTTGACGAAGGGAAGGAATCCTCCATGATCGACAAGAAGGCATTCCACGCGCTGAGCTACGGCCTCTACATCATCTCGTCCGAGGCGGACGGGCAGGCTGCCGGCTGCGTGGCGAATACGTTTCAGCAGGTGACGTCTGCGCCGCTGCAGGTGAGCGTGGCGCTCAACAAGGAGAACGTCACGACGGGCGTCATCCGGAAGTCGGGTCGTTTGGCGGCTGTCTGCCTCGCCCAGGATGCGACGATGGAGCTTATCGGCGCATTCGGCTTCCGCTCGAGCGCTGATGAGGACAAGTTCGCGGGCTTCGCGTCGGCGCGCGACGAGGCGGGTATTCCCTACGTGGCCGAGCAGACGGTCGCGCGCTTTTCGGGCCGCGTCGTGCACGAGCTCGACCTCGGTTCGCACATCCTGTTCGTGGCCGAGATCGACGAGGCCGAGCGCGTCTCTGCTGCCGAGCCGATGACGTACGCCTACTACCACGCGGTGAAGGGCGGCAAGACCCCGCCGAAGGCGTCGAGCTATCTGGGCGCCGACGAGGACGCCGCCCCGGCTGCGGCTGCACCTGCCGCCGAAGCGTCAGCCGGCGCAGCCGCGGGTGACACCCCGGCTCCGGGCATGCGCTTCGCATGGCGTTGCACGATCTGCGGCCATATCGAGTATGTCGACGAGCTGCCCGATGACTTCACCTGCCCGCTGTGCGGCATGGGCAAGGACATGTTCGAGCGCATCGAAGTGCCCGTCGAGTAATCGCACATCGCATCGCCCCCGTGCCTGCTCCGCACGGGGGCGATTTCTACGTTTGACCGGACTCGAACGCCGCCGTTGCGCGCATCGCGTATACTGGGGGTCAACGAGGGGAGCAACCGAGCCGAGGGGGCGCGTCATGACTAAGATAGTTGATCCGATTTTCGAGCCGGAGGCTCTGCGTGAAGCCGACTTCGTGCTGGAGGATCCCGACTTCGACGCCCTCAACCAGTCTCAGCTGTCGCTTAAGGGCACGCTCGACAAGAAACCCCAGACGGCGGCGATCATCCTCGCCGGCGGCACGGGCGAGCGCTTCGGCCGCGAGGGCGGCAAGCAGCTCGTCGAGATCGCGGGCAAGCCGATCCTCACGTGGTCGGCGGAGGCGTTCGACGCCGTGGGCGATGTGGGGCTCATCGTGATCGTGTGCCCCGAGGACCGCTCGGAGGAATACCTCAAGCGCGCGATCGACCCGTTCCCCTTCGTCACGCCCGTGGTGCTCGCGCCCGCTGGCGCGATCCGCCAGGAATCGGCGCTCTCGGGTCTCAACTACGTGGGCGACGAGTTCGAGTACGTAGTGCTACACGACGGTGCGCGTCCGCTCATCTCGCCCGACATGATCCTGCACACGATCAACACCCTCAAGGGCAACTTCGACGCCGACGGCGCGGTGGTGGCGCATCCCGCCATCGATACGCTCAAGGTGGTCGAGGATGGCGTGATCATGGGCACGCCCGATCGCCGCGTGTTCTGGAACGCGCAGACGCCGCAGGTGTTCCGTACCGGCATCTACCGTCGCGCCCACGCTTCGGCGCTCGCCGACGGCTTCGTGGGCACCGACGACTCGTCGCTCATCGAGCGACTCGGCGGCAAGGTGCTCGTGGTGGAGGGCAAGCGCGACAACATCAAGCTCACGGTGCCCGAGGACTACGTCATGCTCGCGAGCGCGGTGCGCATGCTGCAGGATCGCGCCGAACGCGCGTAGCGCGCGTTGCGGCCGCGTGGCAGGCGGCGCACGTGCGCGGAGCGGCGCACAATCTAACGGTTTCGCAGCGGCGTTCGCGGTTATCCGCGGGCGCCGCTGCTCGGCAGGGGAGGACATCCATGGACATTCGGAATCTGCGCACGGGACTCGGCATGGACGTTCATGCCTTCGCCGAAGGTCGCAAGCTCATTTTGGGGGGCGTCGACATTCCGCACAGCCGCGGACTGCTCGGGCACTCCGACGCCGATGTGCTCGCGCATGCGATCGCCGACGCGCTGCTCGGCGCGGTGCGCGGCGGTGACATCGGCAAGCTCTTTCCCGATACCGACCCCGCCTACAAAGATGCCGACTCGCTCAAGTTGCTGGCCGCGGTGGCCGGCTTCGTGCGCGAACGGGGATTCGAGATCGTCGACGTTGATTCGGTCATTGCGGCGCAGGCTCCCAAGCTCTCGCCGTATCGCGACCAGATGCGCGCCAACCTCGCCCGCGCCATGGGCGTTGCGGTGGAGAACGTGGGCGTGAAGGCCACAACCACCGAGCACCTCGGCTTCGAGGGGCGTGAGGAGGGCATCACCGCGTATGCGACCTGTCTCGTCGTGCGGCAGGGCTGTGAAGAGTAAACGACTCAGGTGGCGCGGAGGTCGTTTTTCTCCGTGTTGTCCGGCGTTTTCCCGCGAAACGGGCGATGCCTGCTACAATTTCGCCATTCACTGAGAATGTCGCCGTCTGCGGCACGGCGCTCTGCGCGGGCGCTCGTGCAGGTGGGCGGTCGAGCTGCGACAACGGAAGATCGCCCGGGTGCTTTGCGGGACTTCGGGCGAATGCGAGGAGTTTTTCGCCATGATCAAAATCTACGACACCAAGCTGCGCCGCAAGGTTGACCTCGTGCCCCTTGAGGACGGGAAGATCAGCATGTACGTCTGCGGCCCCACGGTGTACAACCGCATCCACATCGGCAATGCGCGCACGTTCCTTTCCTTCGACACTATCCGCCGCTACCTCATGTGGCGCGGCTTCGACGTGACGTTCGTGCAGAACGTCACCGACGTCGATGACAAGATCATCAACCGCGCGAACGAGGAGGGCCGCACGGCCGCCGAGGTTGCTGCCGACTACACGCAGGCGTTCATCGACGACATGCATGCGGTGGGCGTGCTCGATCCCGACGTGCGCCCGAAGGCGACCGAGGAGATCGACACGATGATCGAGCTCGTCGAGGAGCTCATTGCCGAGGGGCACGCTTACGAGGTGGAAGGCGACGTGTACTTCGCCGTGCGCTCGTATCCGGCCTACGGCGGGCTGTCGGGGCGCGACATCGACGAGATGGAGGGCGGTCACCGCGAGCTGCGCGCCGACGGGCAGGGCCTCGAGGACCGCAAGCGCGATCCGCTCGACTTCGCGCTGTGGAAGGCCGCCAAGCCGGGCGAGCCGTCGTGGGCCTCGCCGTGGGGCGCGGGGCGTCCGGGCTGGCACATCGAGTGCTCGGCCATGTCCCACAAGTATCTGGGGCTGCCGTTCGACATTCACGGCGGCGGCGCCGACCTCGTGTTCCCACACCACGAGAACGAGCGTGCGCAGTCCGAGGCCGCATACGGCTGCACGTTCGCGAACCACTGGATGCACTCGGGCATGCTCCAGATCGTCAACGAGGAGACGGGCGAAGAGGAGAAGATGAGCAAGTCGCTCAACAACTTCCTCCTGCTCCACGAGGTGCTCGACCAGGTGTCGCCCGCGGTGCTGCGCATGCTCATGCTGCAGACGCATTACCGCAGCCCGCTCGTGTTCGGCGAGGCGCGCGTGGCCGAGGCCGCGAGCGCGCTCGAGCGCATCGAGAACTTCGTGAAGAACGCCGAGTGGCTGTGCTCGAACGCCGAGAGCGAGAAGCCCACCTCGTTCGACCTTGAGGCGTACGCCGCCGCCGCGCAGCGGATGCGCGAGGGCTTCACCGAAGCGATGGACGACGACTTCAACACGGCAGGTGCGCTCGGTGCCATCTTCACCTTCGTGGGCGAGGCCAACGCGCTGCTTGCCGATGCGTGCGTGTGCTGCCGGAACGTGGGAACGGTTAGGGAGGCCGAGGAGAGCCTCATCGAGCTTATGGGCGTGCTCGGCATCGGCCTGGCGGATCGTTCCTGCGCGGGCGCCGATGCGTGCCCCGAGGGCGTGTTCACGCTGGCCGCCGAGGTGGCGGGCTATGCGGGCTCCGACGGGCAGGAGGCGCTCGCCGCGCTGCTCGAGGCTCGTGCGCAGGCGCGTAAGGAGAAGAACTGGGCGGTGGCCGACGGCGTGCGCGACGGGCTCAAGGAGCTCGGCTACGTTATCGAGGACACGCCGCAGGGCGCACGCGTCACGTTCGAGGGCTAGGGATGCGGGAAGAACGTCCCGTGCGAAAGATGGAGCTGCTTGCGCCTGCGGGCGGTGTGGATCAGCTGCGCGCTGCCGTGCGCTTCGGCGCCGATGCGGTGTACCTGGCGGCCGACCGGTTCGGCATGCGCGCGCGTGCGGCCAACTTCGCGCTCGCCGACATCCCCGCTGCGGTGCGTTTCGCGCACGACGCGGGCTGCAAGGTGCACGTGACCTGCAACGTACTCATGAACGCCGACGACATCGAGGCGCTGCCCGATTACTTCCGCGCGCTCGATGTGGCGGGCGTCGACGCGCTCATCATCGGCGACATGGGGGCGTTCGCCCTCGCGCGTGAATACGCGCCGCACGTGGAGCTGCACGTGAGCACGCAGGCGAGTGTGGCGAACGCTGCGGCGGCGCGCGCGTGGCACGCGCTCGGCGCGAAGCGCGTGGTGTGCGCGCGGGAGATGAGCCTCGAGGAGATTCGCCGCATGCGCGAGGATACGCCTCCCGACCTCGAGATCGAAGCGTTCGTGCACGGCGCCATGTGCATGGCGGTGTCGGGTCGCTGCCTCATCAGCAGCTACCTTACGGGCCGTTCGGGCAACAAGGGGCACTGCACGCAGCCGTGCCGCTGGAGCTACACGCTCGAGGAGGAGAAGCGCCCGGGCGTGCATTTCCCCGTTGAGGAAGACGACCGCGGCACGTTCATCATGAACGCGAAGGACCTCAACATGATCGAGCACCTCGATGAGCTCGCCGCCGCGGGTGTTGACTCGGTCAAGATCGAGGGGCGCAACAAGAAGGCGTTCTATGTGGCGAGCGTGGTAAGCGCCTACCGTCGTGCGCTCGACGGCGCGCCGCTTGACGAGGTGGTGCCCGAGCTGCTCGACGTGTCGCACCGCCCGTACGGCACGGGGTTCTACTTCGGTGAAGCCGAGCAGGCGCCCGACTACGACGGTTACGAGCAGGAGACGCTTCACGTGGCCGATGTGGCGGCGTGCGAGCCCGACGACGCGGGCGGGTGGCTGCTCGACGCGATCTGCCGCAACCGCTTCGAGGAGGGCGACGTGCTCGAGGTGCTCGCGCCGCACGAGCGGCCGTGGGCGGTGACGGTGCGCGGCCTTACCTGGCTGCCCGACCCGACCGAGGACGACCCCGCGCCCGATCACGTGCTCGTTGCAGTGGCGAACCGCTCGTGCAACCGCTATCGCTTCACAGTGGAGCGCGCCATTGAGCCGGGTGCGTTTCTGCGGGCGCGTCGGCATCGCCGTTCGGCACGCCACGAATAGCGGGGCTATATGAAGAGTCGATAACGAACACTCGATAATTCGGAAGTTCGTCGGTCGATCCGCGGCGGGATTCCCCGTGTGTCTGCGTATAATGGCACGCATGGATACGATCAAGCATATTTTTCAAACGCGCACGCTTCCCGTTTCATTCGAGATGTTCCCGCCGAAGGGCGATCTCACGCTCGAGACGGCGCGGGAGGTTGCGCGCGGGATGGCCGCTTGCGCCCCCGACTTCATCTCCGTCACGTACTCGGCTGCGGGTAGCGGCAACGGCAAGGCAACCTCGGCTATCGCCGCGATGATCCAAGACGAGTTCCGGGTGACGAGCGTCGCCCACCTCACGTGCATCAGCGCTACCGACGAGGCGCTCGCCACCGCGATCGCCGACATGAGAAATCGCGGCATCGCCAACGTGCTCGCGCTGCGCGGTGACCTCGTGGAGGGGCAGGAACCCTCGCGCTATCGCTACGCGAAGGACCTCATTCCCGTGCTCAAGGACGCGGGCTTCTGCGTCGGCGCGGCGGCCTATCCCGAGGGCCATATCACGTGCGAGGACGACGCGCTCAACATCGAGCATCTCAAGATGAAGCAGGACGCCGGCGCCGACTTCTTCGTCACGCAGCTCTGCTTCGACAACGAGCGCATCTACCGCTTCGCCGATGCGGCCGACAAGGCGGGCATCACGACGCCCATCACGTACGGCATCATGCCGTTCATGAGCAAGTCGCAGCTCCAGCGCATGGTGTTCATGTGCGGGTCGTCGCTGCCCTCGCCCGTGATCAAGCTGCTCGCCAAGCACGAGGACGATCCCGATGCGCTGCGCGCCGCAGGCGTGGCCTACGCGTGCGAGCAGCTCGTCGATCTCGCGCGCCACGGCGTGGGCGGACTGCACGTGTACGCGATGAACCATCCCGACATCGCCCAGGCAACGACGGAGGCGCTCGCCGCCGCGGGCTTTCGCGAGGCGTGATCGTGCGGTGCGCCCTGACGGCGCATGTCGATCGGGAGGAAGCACTCGGATATCTCGGATGGGCCGGCCAGGAGCTCGATGCCGATCTGGCCGCGCGGCTCGATCGCGCCGTCGATCTGGTCGAGCGCGTCACGCCGACGGGTCTTGCTCAGGTGTTTCGCGTTGATGGTATCTCTTGCGACGCGGCGGGTGTGCCGTGCGCCGTGCATCTGGCGGGAACGCCGCTTGTGCTTGAGAGCCGCGATCTGGCGGCTCATCTGGGGCGCCCCTGCGAGGTGGTGCTCATGGCGGTGACGCTCGGCTTGGAGAGCGAGCGCGTGCTGCGGCGTGCGGGCGTGCGCTCGGCGGTCGACGGGCTGCTCGTCGACGCCTGCGCCTCGTCGTTCGTGGAGAGCGCGACGAACGACCTGAGCCGCCGCATCGCCGAAGACGCGGCCGCGCGCGGGCTGCGCGCCGGTGCACGCTTCAGTCCCGGCTACGGAGATCTTCCGCTCGAGGTGCAGCCGCGCTTCATCGCGGCGCTCGATGCGGGCAAGCTGATCGGGCTGTCGGTGACGGCGGGGAACCTGCTCGTGCCGATGAAGAGCATCACGGCGGTGGCGGGCCTCTACGACGCGCCCGGCGGCGCGGCCGGCGATTCCGCATCAGATGCGCCCGCGCCCGATGACGCGCTCGTGCCGAAGGCGACCGAGCGCCGTTGCACAACATGCCGTCTTGCTGATTCTTGCTTACTCAGAAAACAGGGAAGGACCTGCTATGAATCTCGATAACCGTATGCTGCGCGTGAAGGACGCCAAGCTCGAGCGCGCCCTCGCGGGCGAGGAGTTCCTGGTCTTCGACGGCGCCATGGGCACCATGATCCAGAAGGCGGGGCTCGACGGGCTCGCGACGCCGCCCGATCTGCTCAACCTGACGCACGCCGCCGACATCGAGGCGATCCACCGTGCCTATGTGGAGGCAGGCAGCGACGTGGTGGTAACCAACACGTTCAGCTCGAATCGTCTCAAGCTCGGCGATGCGGCGACGGCGGCCGACATGTACGCGGCGGCTGCGCGCATCGCGCGGGCGGCGGGCGCGCGCTACGTGGGCGGCGACATCGGGCCGACGGGCTCGCTGCTCGAGCCGCTCGGCACGCTCGCGTTCGACGATGCGTACGACCTGTTCGCCGAGCAGGCGCGCGCGGCCGAGGCGGCGGGTTGCGACCTCATCGTCATCGAGACGATGGCCGATCTGCGCGAGGCGAAGGCGGCGGTGCTCGCGGCGGTGGAGAACACGAGCCTTCCCGTGTTTGCAACGATGACGTTCGGCGAGGACGGCCGTACGTTTCTGGGAACGAGCCCCGCGATCGCGGCGTCGACGCTCTCGGCGATGGGCGTGTCGGCTGTGGGCGTGAACTGCTCGCTCGGCCCCGACGCGCTCGTACCCGTCGTGCGCGAGATCGCCCGCTACGCCCGCTGCCCGATCATGGTGCAGCCCAATGCCGGGCTGCCGCGCCTTGTCGGCGGCGAGACGGTCTACGATGTGACGCCCGCGGAGTTCGCTGCGGCCATGGAGCCGATCATCGAGGCGGGTGCTTCGGTGGTGGGCGGCTGCTGCGGCACGAACCCCGACTTCATTCGTGCGCTTGCCGCGCTCGTGGCGGGCAAGCGTCCCGCGAAGCCCGCGCGCGAGGAGGCGTTCGTGGTGACGAGCGCTCAGGAGATGGTGGCGCTTCCCCAAGGTGCGCCGCGCATCGCCGTGATCGGCGAGCGTATCAACCCCACGGGCAAGAAGAAGCTCAAGGCCGCCCTGCGCGAGCGTGACTACGACTACGTGGTGGGCGAGGCCATCGACCAGCAGGAGGCGGGGGCTGACATCCTCGACGTCAACGCAGGCCTTCCCGATATCGACGAGGTCGAGGTGCTGCGCGAGACGGTGGAGGCGCTGCAGGAGATGGTGACCGCGCCGCTGCAGATCGACTCGTCCGACCCCGCGGCCATCGAGGCCGCCGTGCGCGGCTACGCTGGCCGTCCGCTCATCAACTCCGTCAACGGCAAACGCGCGAGCCTCGACGCGGTTCTGCCGATCGCGAAGCACTACGGCTGCACGCTGGTGGGTCTCACGCTCGACGAGGACGGCATCCCGCCTACGGCGGAGGGGCGTCTGCACATCGCCGAGCGCATTGTGGCCGAGGCTGAGCGCTGGGGCATTCCCCGCTGCGACATTGCCATCGACTGCCTCGTGATGGCGGCCGCCACCAACCAGGCCGAGGTGCTCGAGATTCTGCGCGCGGTGAGCCTCGTGAAGGAGAGGCTCGGCGTGCGCACGGTGCTCGGCGTGTCCAACGTGAGCTTCGGCATGCCACAGCGCAACCTGATCAACGCGACGTTTCTGGCGGCAGCGTTCGGCGCGGGGCTCGACATGCCTATTCTGAACCCGCTTTCGGCGCGCTATCGCGACACGGTGGCGGCGTTCCGCGTGCTCAACGGGCAGGACGCCGCGGCGACGGGCTTCATCGCCGACTACGCCGACGCGGCCGACCCCTATGTCTCAGGCGCCGGCGCGGGCGCGGGTGCGGCGGGTGCGACGGTCGTCGCATCTGCACAGGACGCCGCGGCGCAGGGAGCTGCGGGCGGCGCTGGCGCGGGAGCGTGCCCCATCGCTGTGACGCCCGAGCTTGCCGATGCGGTCGAGCTCGTGACCGAGGCGTGCACGTACGTGCTGACAGGCCGCGGTGCGCTCATGCCCGACGTGACGCGCCGCCTGCTCGAACAGCACGGTCCTCTCGATGTGGTGAACGGCGTGTTCGTTCCCGTGCTCGACCTCGTGGGGCAGAACTACGATGCGGGCACGTTCTTCCTGCCGCAGCTCATGTCGTCAGCCGAGGCGGTGAAGGCGGGCTTCGACGTGGTGAAGGAGCGCGTTGAGGAGGAACGCGCCCAGGACGGTGCGGCCCCCGCGGACGCGGGTGCGGCGGCGCGCCGCACGGTGCTCGTGGCGACGGTTGAGGGCGACATCCACGACATCGGCAAAAACATCGTGAAGATGCTGCTTGAGAACTACGGGTTCGACGTGCTCGACCTCGGTCGCGACGTGCCGCCTGCGGCGGTGGTCGACGCCGCACGCGAACACGGCGTGCGCCTCGTGGGGCTCTCGGCCCTCATGACCACCACGGTGAGCGCGATGGAGCGCACGATCGCGCTGCTGCGCCGCGAGCTGCCCGATGTTGCCGTGATGGTGGGCGGTGCCGTGCTCACGGCCGACTACGCCGCGCAGATCGGCGCCGACTTCTACGCGAAGGACGCGGCGGCCTCTGCGCGCATCGCAACGGACTACTTTGCCGAAATTTAACTTTGCTGAACTTATGGGTGTTCGCTCGTGAGGTTATTGGTATGATTGACTCAGCGTAAAACCCGATGGAAAGGGGTCGTTATGGGAATGAAAGCTGCTGAGGCGCTCGAAATCTCCTACGATGAGCTGCCCACGTACCTCCACGCCAATCATTCGGTGTACATGGAGGTTGATGGCGCGACCTACTATCTGACCGACGTGAACGACCGCTACTGGCGCGTTCAGGACACCACCCAGTTCAACGACAAGGGTCACTACGTTGACTGCAGCGAACTGGTTCCGACCATCAGCGAGTTCCTTGAGCTCCCCTTCCTCGATGGGAAATCCGTGAAAGACCTCTTCGACGGCGCGACGTTCTTCGCATCGGAGAAGCCGGAATAGCACGCACAACTGAATACGCTTGCAGAGAGGCGACCCGAACGGGCCGCCTCTTTTGGTTCGGGGCGCGGTTTTGCGTGCGCAGGCGTTGTGCTATGATGCCGAGCTGTAACAGACGAGGACGGTGCGAGGCGCCGCTGCGCGAATGCGCGGGCGCGTTTGCACCGTCGAGTTATGAAAGAGGAGATCATGGCAGAAGAAGAGTGCACGCACGAGTGCTCGAGCTGCGGTGTCGCGGGGTGCGGTGATCGCACGGCCGCCGGCCCCTCCACGTTCGAGCCGAACAAGAAGAGCACTATCAAGCACGTCATCGGCGTGGTGTCGGGCAAGGGCGGCGTGGGCAAGTCCCTCGTGACGAGCCTGATCGCGAGCGAGCTCGCCAAGCGCGGCAACAAGGTGGCCATCCTCGACGCCGACGTGACGGGCCCGTCCATTCCGAAGTCGTTCGGCATCCACGGCCATCTTCTGGCCGATCAGGACGGCATCTATCCCGCCGAGTCCGAGAGCGGCATCAAGGTGATGTCGGTCAACCTCATGCTCCCCGAGGAGGACATGCCGGTTGCGTGGCGCGGCCCGGTCATCACGGGCATCCTGCGCCAGTTCTGGCAGGAGACCAACTGGGGCGAGATCGACTACATGCTCATCGACATGCCTCCGGGAACTTCCGACGTGTTCCTGACGGTGTTCCAGTCGTTCCCCGTTGACGGCATCATCACGGTTTCCGCTCCGCAGGAGCTCGTGGCGATGATCGTGGGCAAGGCGGTTAACCTGGCCCACAACCTGAACGTGCCGGTTATCGGCCTCGTTGAGAACATGGCCTACTTCAAGTGCGACGACTGCGGCAAGGAGCACCATATCTTCGGCGAGCCTCAGGGCCCGGCCGTTGCCGAGAAGTACAAGATTCCCGCCGTGGCTACGCTGCCGATCGACCCGAAGTTCGCGAAGCTCGTGGACGAGGGCAAGGTCGACCAGTACGACGTCGAGGGCAAGCTCGACGACATTCTCGATCAGGTGGAGAAAGCCCAGCGCGAGAAGGTCGAGGCAGAGGCGTAAGCTCCTTCCAGCGATCGCGTGACGAACGCCCTCCTCTTTCCGTTGCGGGAAGGGGAGGGCGTTTTTTGTGCGCTCGTCACAGCTTGCTGCGCTGCGCCAATCGTTACTTGCCGTGCGGCGTTGCCTGCCACCTGCACCGCCGCGCTTCCTTCGCGCGTCATGCCGTACCGTCCGTCGTTCGCGTCGCTTCTTCCTGCGCGCGTTTTGCCATAACGCGATAGAGCACCACACCTGCGCCTGCGAGCGCGATGGCGAGCGCTGCCACGATGCCTGCAGCCAGGTAATTTCCGTCGCCTAACGCACCTGCTGCAAGCGTTGAAGACACGACGGAGGGGGTGCGGCCCACGGTGGTGATCGCCACGATGCGCCCGACGGGACGGTCGGTGAGTCCTGCCGCATAGGTGAGCAGGTCCTTCGGCGTTCCAGGAATGAGGAAGCACAGGAACAGCAGCAGCTCGAAGCGGCGCGCATCGGCGATCCAGCGGACGGAGCGGATCTTCTCCACGGGGAAGAACAGGTTTACCGCGCGTACGCCGAAGGTG
>ERZ1034952.2050-NODE-2050-length-15531-cov-77.143383_pt1 | contig 15531 bp, 8 predicted proteins | sample MGYA00520625_ERZ1034952 | MGnify/ENA primary metagenome ERZ1034952 (study PRJEB33766, sample SAMN09781773) | gut metagenome | biome: gut microbiome | host: Homo sapiens | place: Madagascar | study: EMG produced TPA metagenomics assembly of the PRJNA485056 data... | reverse complement strand
CGCGAAGCTGGTGGGCGACACCATCCTGCAGGCGACGGAGAACGACACAGAGCAGCGGTATGACACGCTGACGCTGCCAGACGGGAGCATTGTGCAGCAGCCGGTCGGAAAGCCCATGGCGGAGACGGGCCTGTATGACGACGGGGAATACCCGTTCGTGGTCGACGCGCTGTTCCCGGTGGAGGGGAGCATAGCGGGATATGGCTATATCGACATCGGCAAGTCGACGCAGGAGCAGATCGACCGGATGAACCAAGCGATCGTAAAGAACGCGATCATGTCGACGACGCCTCGGTGGTTCAAGCGGTCGGACGGGTCGGTCAATGAGCAGGAATTCGCGGACTGGACGAAGCCGTTCGTGCATGTGGATGGGAATCTGGGGCAGGACAGTCTGCAGCCGATCCAGGTCAACATGCTCAACAGCAATTATATCGCCATTCTGCAGAACAAGATCGAGGAGCTCAAGTGGACAACGGGAAACACGGACGTCAACAACGGCGCGACGAGCTCCGGCGTGACGGCGGCCTCGGCCATTGCAGCGCTGCAGGAAGCGTCCGGCCGGAGCAGCAAGGACTCCACAAAGTCGGCTTACCGGGCCTACGCACGGATGATCCGGATGGTCATTGAGCGGATCCGGCAGTTCTATGATCTGCCGCGGCAGTTCCGGATCATCGGGCAGCGCGGGGCGGAGCAGTTCGTACAGTACAGCAATCAGGGGCTGCAGCCGCAGACGCTCTACGGCGCGAACGGACAGCCGGACGGACTGCGGAAACCGGTCTTCGACATTGAGGTCTCGGCGCAGAAGGCAAGCGAGTACGCGTCCATGGCGCAGAACGAGCTGGCGCTGCAGTTCTTCCAGCTGGGGTTCTTCAACCCACAGATGGTGGACCAGACGCTTGCAACGCTGGACATGATGGACTTTGACGGGAAAGACTCAATCATCCAGAAGGTCCAGGAGAACGCGGACCTGCAGCAGCGGCTGGTCGAGTGGCAGCAGCTGGCGCTGGCGTTGGCAGACCGGTACGATCCGGTCATGGGTGAGGGGCTGGCGCAGCAGATCCTGCAGGAGGGCGGACAGGCAGTCCCGCAGGCGAGCGCCGCGGCAGCGGAGAAGCCGGAGATCAACACCGGCGAGACGCAGGAGCCAAAGATCGTGGAGAATGCGCGCAAAAAGTCGGAAGAAAGCACGCAGCCGGGATAAGAACCGACGCACAAGCTCGGCTTGCGCGTCGGAAAGGAAGAAATGATCTCAGAGGATAAGAGCCGACGCTTGCGGCGGCCCGTTCCGGCGAGATTATTTCTGGCTAGCGTGGGGTGAAGTTGGGAAAAGTTTGTGCTACGATGATTTTAGAATAAACGCCAGAAAGGAATTTACAGCATGGAAGGCGAATTCACGGGCGCAGGCGCTCAGACCATGGGCGCAGCTGACGCCGCCGGTCAGCAGAGCGGGCAGGAGGCAGCCGCACAGGCGCAGGTGCAGCAGCAGCCGGTCACCGTCCCCGACGCTCAGGGACAGGGTACACAGCAGGAAGAAACGTTTGACAGTCTGATCCGGGGCCGGTACAAGCAGAACTTTGATTCTGCGGTGCAGAAGGTCGTAAAGCAGCGCGTGCGCGGACTGAACCAGTACAAGGGGCAGGCCGAGGCGATGGCGCCGATCATCGACCAGCTGGGCGCGCTCTACGGGATCGACACGTCGGACCCGCGGAAGACGGACTTCGCGGCACTGGCACAGCGCTTTTCCGCTGACGAGCGGCTTTATAGCGCGGAGGCCATGGAAAAGGGCATGTCGGCGGACGCCCTCAAAAAGGAGTACGCCGGCAGGGCCGAGAATACGGCCATGCGGCGGCAGCTGCAGGAGTACCAGATGCGAGAAGCCTTCGCCGGGATCCAGGCAGACTTTGCCCGGGATGTGACGGCGCGGTACGGCGCGGACTTTGAGACCGAGATGCAGAACCCGGATTTTGCGCGGCTCATGGGCGCGGGCGTGCCGCCGAAGACGGCCTATGAGGTCATCCACCAGCAGGAGATCGCACAGGCACAGGCGCAGCTGGTGGCGAACCAGGCGCGGGAGAACGTCATGCGGACCATCCAGGCACAGGGCGCAAGGCCACAGGAGATCGGCTCCGGCGCTGCGGGCGGAGAGAACGTCCCGATGAAAACACACTGGTCACGCGCGGAGGTGGAGGACATGCGCCGCCGCGCGGCAAGAGGGGAACGAGTGATCCCCTGAGAAAGGAGATAAGAAGCTATGTTTAAATCCAAAGTCGGATTTCAGTTTTTTGCTGACGCCGGTACGCTCGTCAACGCGACCGGCAACTACGTAAACGCAGGCACCGGTCAGACGACCGCATTCAGCGGCAACGACACGCTCGCGCCGACCATGAAGACGTTCTACGACACGCAGCTGCTCGAGAACGCGCGGCCCGAGCTGGTGCACGCGCAGTTTGCGGGCAAGCAGGCGCTGCCGCGCAACCACGGCAAGACCGTGGAATGGCGCAAGTGGAACACGCTGAAGGATGCAGACGAGCTGACCGAAGGCGTCATCCCGACCGGTCAGAAGATGGGCCAGACCAGCATGACGGCCAGCATCAAGCAGATCGGTACGTATGTGAGCGTTTCTGACCAGCTGGAGCTGCACGCGCTGGATAACGTCATTCTGGGCGCAACGGAAGAGCTCGGCGCTTCCGCCGGTACGTCCATCGACAAGCGCGTGCGCGATACCATCGTGGCGGGCTCGAACGTGCAGTACTGCGACAAGGTCGCAGCGGGCGGCGCGCATACGGCAGTCACCAGCCGCGCAGGCCTCGACCTGACGGCGAAGCTGACGCCGGACGAGGTCAACAAGGCCGTGACGACGCTGAAGAAGATGAAGGCTCCAAAAATCGACGGCAAGTATGTCGCGATCATCCATCCGTCGGTCGCATACGACCTGCGGTCCTCAGACGCATGGGTCGAGGCGCACAAGTATGCAGACGTCACGCCGCTGTTCTCGGGTGAGATCGGCGAGCTGCACGGCGTCCGGTTTGTCGAGACGACGGAGGCGAAGATCTTCAACAACTCGACCTGCCCGGTCAAGTCGGCGGCAGGCAATGAGGGGACGCCCCCTGCAACCTACTACAGCGTGTACGCGACGCTGTTCCTCGGCAAGGACGCATACAAGATGATCGACCCGGAGGGCGGCAATCTTGAGATGATCGTCAAGGGCAAGGACGAGATCGGCGGCCCGCTGAACCAGTTCTCGACCGTCGGCTATAAGGCCGAGATGGCGACAAAGATTGTCTATGAGGACAGAATGGTTCGCGTAGAGAGCTGCAGCGCGTACTCTGACAGCGACGAGGCCAACTGAGGAAGGAGAAAACAGTCATGGCAGAAGCAGTAAAGAAAGCGGCTGAGGGAGCCGTGGAAGTCAGTCCGTGGGACGTGAAGAAGACCATTTTCCTGCCTCGCGGGCAGGAGAACGAGGAGCAGAGCCGCTTTGTGGCGGTAAACGGACGGACGTTCATGGTGCCGAAGGGCAAGGACGTGCAGGTTCCGCTGCCGGTGTATGAGGTTCTGATGAACGCGCGGATGGCGGAGGAGGAAGCCTTCCGCCGCGCGCAGGCGGACAACTGACAAGTGAATGCCCATGACGGCATGAAGCAGAGGAAGGGGCAGAAATGCCCCTTCTTTTGGTAAGGAGGAAAAATGAAAATTCGGGAAGCGATCGAGACGGTCGACCGGTTACTGTCGAACCAGTACGAGACGCCGGATAAGGTCCGGTGGCTGTCGGAGCTGGACGGAATCGTGTATCGGGATATCATCTGTACGCACGAGCACGAGAAGGAACCGGAGCCGTTTACGGGCTACGGGGAGGACGTGGACTTAGAGACCCAGCTTCTGATCCCGTGGCCGTATGATGAGATCTACCGCTGGTATCTGGGGATGAAGATCTGCGACGCCAACGGGGAGACGACGAAGTATGCAAACGAGGCGGCGAAATACAACAGCTACTATCAGGGGTATTTCAACGCCTACAATCAGGCGTACATGCCGAAGCAGTACGCGACACATTTCAAGCTTTAAGGCGGTGAGACTATGAGCGTATATCGAGTAGAGTCGGGCGGCAGGGCCCCAGCTGGGCTTTCGACCGGCGACGAGGTCGTGACCGGCGGCGGCACGTACCGCATCACGGGCGTGAACGCGGACGGCAGCTACCAGTCGCAGCTGGTGAACAAGAACCAGACGACGAGGAACTACGGCGGCAGCTATCAGACCAGGAACAGCCCTTACACCATGTCCGGCGTGTCGGACTACACGAGAAGAAAGCTGAACGGACTGGAGGGAGGCTATACGCCGTCGGGCAGCGTACAGGCGGCGCAGGCGTATCTGGAGCAGGTCAAGGCCAGCAAGCCGGGCGCGTATCAATCGCGCTGGGACGATGAGCTGACGAGCCTGTATGACCAGATCCGGAACAGGAAGAAATTCAGCTATGACATGGGGACGGATCCTCTGTACCAGCAGTACAGGGAGCAATACCAGCGGCTCGGGCGGCTGGCCATGCAGGACACGATGGGGCAGGCGGCGGCACTCACGGGCGGCTATGGCTCAACATACGGCGAGCAGGTAGGCCAGCAGGCGTACAACGCGTATCTGCAGAACCTCAACGACATCGTGCCGCAGCTGCAGCAGCAGGCATATCAGCGGTATCAGGATGAGGGAACGGACCTCTATAACCAGTACAGCCTCGTGAAGGGCCGGGAAGATACGGACTACGGCCGGTACCGGGATACGGTCAGCGATTATTATTCGGATCTTTCGGATGCGCGGAGCGCGTACAACTCGGAGCGGTCGCTGGACCAGAGCCAGTGGGCGACGATGCTCGACTACTGGGCGCAGAAGGCAAACAACGAAAACGCAGCCTACCTGCAGGCGCTGGCGGCGGAGCAGGCTGCGGCGAAGAAATCCGGCGGCGGAGGCGGCGGTGGGAGAAGCAGTTCATCTTCAAAGCTGAGCGACAAGAAGAACAACACGCTTGCAAAAGCGGCGCAGGCGTACCGGGCAAAGAACCCGAATGTATATCTGGACAGCCGGACGCTGGACAACTACCTCAACAGCAAGGGCTACAATGCGCTGGAGGCCAATACGTTCAAGGCGTATCTGGAATACTACGGCGCGACGTATCTACGGCAGCGGTAACGGAGGGCAGCATGGGACGAATCACACTGACAGAGGAACAAAAGCGGATTGCAGAGAGCATCCGCAGCGGACAGGGAGCCAGCACACAGCAGGCTCCCTCCGCCTATCGCGGCGGAAGAATCACGCTGAACCAGAAGCAGATCCAGATCGCGAGCAAGTACGGCCTGCCGAACCCGGACTACGGGAAGAACGCGCAGAGCGGGCAGACAACCGTGGACGACCCGCTGCATAAGCAGTATGCGGCGTTTATGGCATATCAGAATGCCGTGCGCGAAGCGGAGCTCGCGCAGATAAAAATGAAGCCGTATTTGAGCGGGACGAAGAAGACGCCGACAAATACCTCAGAGCAGCTTACAACACAGGAACTGCGCCGCGAGCAGACGGAACAGAAAAATGCTGCGGCACGGATGCGGGCGCAAGGAAATCTCGGAACGCAAGCTCTGCGCCAGCAGAGCGCACTGCTGGCCGGCCGGTTTGCGCCGGCCACGCAGCAGGTGCGGGGGGACGTGGATGCGCAGAACCGGCGTGCAAAAGCGGCGCAGACCGTGCAGCGCGATCAGGTGCGCGGGATGCGGCGGACGTCGCAGGAGCTGGGCAAGCAGATCGAGGCGCTGGAGATCGAACAGGCGGACACGCATTTCTCCGGGACCGGGCTTTCGGAAAATGGGAAGAGCGTGACGCAGCTGCAGAACGAGATCGACGCGCTGAAGGAGCGCAAGGCGCAGGTCGACAGCCAGAGCGTGCTGGCCCGGGCACAGGAGGCGATCGGGAACCTGAGTAAGGAAGACCAGAATCTGCTCCGGCAGTACCGTGGGCAGGAACTGAACGGATATCAGGTGCGGGCGTATGCGAAGTACGACGCGAAGAAGGCGCTCAACGAAAAAGGCTACAGCGACGACACGCTCAAGCGGCTGGCGGAATGGCAGAAGGTGCTGGACGACTACGACAACGCACAGAAGCTCGATCAGGCCGCGCAGGAGATGGGAAGCGGATCCTTTGCGGGGAAAGCTGCGGCAACGCTGTTCTCTGCGGCGCTGGCGCCCGGAAAGGCGCTGGGCAATCTGGAATCGCTGCTCGGCGTATTGCCGAAGTGGGCGGGCGGATATCAAAATGAGGATATGCCGACGAACATCTACAGCCCGGCGTACAACGCGTCGCGCCTGTCCTCCGGCATTCGGCAGAGCGTGATGCAGAATATGAACCCGACGGGGCAGTTCCTCTATCAGGCGGGCACGTCAGCGCTGGACAGCGCGGTCAACATGGCGGCCTCGACGGGGCTCGTGGGAACCTTTGGCGGCGTGGCCGGTGCGGGGGCGAAGGACGCGGTTGCGGAGACCATGAACTGGGTGATGGGCTCGCAGGTCGCGGCGGATTCCGTGTATGAGGGGATTCAGAACGGCAAGTCCAACGCGGACGCGCTGGTCGACGGTATCGTCGAGGGCGCGATCGAGGGCTTCACGGAAAAGTATTCTGTGGGCGATATCATCGAGAACATGTTGAGCGGGAAGGCCGTGTGGAGGAAGGCACTGCGGTCGTTCGCGGCGGAAGGCGCGGAAGAGATCGCGTCCAACTGGCTAAACCGTGCGTATGACGTGGTGGCGAAGCATGACCGGGGTGAGGTCATGACGGCCTACGCAAATTATATTGCAGAGGGCAAAACGCCGGCACAGGCGCTGGCGGCGATGGTCGGAGACTTTGCAAAAGAAGACAGCCTTTCGTTCCTCGCGGGCGGCCTGTCCGGCCTTGCCATGTCCGGGACGTATGCGGGCGTGAACCGCGTGATTTTGGAAGCAAACGTCACGCAGACGGCCAGAGCGGTCATCGAGGCGGGCGAAGTGCAAGACGTCATCGACTATGGCATGGCGCAGGAAGAGGGCACGAAGGCGCACCAGCTGGCCGAGGAACTGCAGCAGACCGTGGACGATGGCGGCGAGGTGACGCAGAAGGCCGTGGAGAACACGCTGCGTGAGGTGGCGAAGGAGCAGCAGGCGGCCGTGGACGAAGGGCAGGAGCCGCGCGTGCCGGAGACGCTGACCAGGATCGAGCAGCTGCAGGAACAGGCCCGGCAGGAGCAGGAGCAGGCCGAGGCGGACGAGAAGACAGTCCAGATCTACAAGAGCGCTGCGGAGACGGCACAGGAAAACCAGAGGCTTGCACAGCAATATCAGCAGGAGCAGGAACAGAGCCGCGCACAACAGTCTGTACAGGCCGTTCAGCAGGCCCAGCAGGCGGCGCAGCGGCAGTACGACCAGGACAGCTTATTTGCGCCAATTCCGGGGACAGAGAACATGGGAGAGCTGGATCCGGTACAGTATGCCCAGCGGCAGACGGCGGACGCGGAGCAGGCGCTTGATGAAGCCGCGCTGCAGCAGGAGGAACAGTATCTGCAGACGCAGGCACAGAGAGCGGGCTACGACGAGCAGACGGCGGCGTATTTCCTGAACGGCAACACGACGGGCATGCCGGCGGAGCAGTATGCGAAGAGCTTCGGACAGGTCTATGAGCAGGGCAGACTCGGCGCGAGCGAGCAGCGGGCCATGCGCTATGCAGAGGGAATGAATCAGGACGTGGCGGCAGCCGCCTATCGAGCGGGCCTTGCCGCAGGGCAGAAAGGAGAAGGCAATGGCAGTATCGAGGTTACTGATGAAGGACAAGTCGGGCAGGCTGGTCAGCGTGCCGAAGGACAGGCTGGAGGCGTTCGCCAAAGCACAGCGCAGCAGCAAAGAGCTGACGCCGAAAGAAAGAGAGCGCAGGGTGCGCGAGATCTCGCAAAAGCTTGGGATGAAGTAGAACTTTCGACGCTCGGCTTTGGAAAGGACAACACGCAAAAAGTGCGCGTCATGCCGAAGGGACAAGAGGCCAGAAGCGAGGATATCCAGGCGGCGGAAAAGTTCTTCCGGTCGATGGGCGTGCAGAACGCGCGGTTCTTCACCGGGCAGCTGACGCAGGAGATCGACGGGCAGACGTTTTATGCGGATGCCGCCGTGACGGAGGATGGCTCCGTGCTCATCCGTGCAGACAGCGAGGAGTATTCTGCGTTCGAGCTGGCGAAGCACGAGGGGTATCATCTGCTTGTCAAGCGCTGGCCGGAGATGGCGGCGAAGATTCAGAAGCGGCTGCTGGGCGAGGGCAAGATCACAAAGGAGATGATCGAGAGCTATGTGGACGCATACGCCGGGATCTACGGCGACGACACGGACGCCTACGTCGAGGAGATCATCGCGGATACCTATGCCGGAATGAACCGCACGGACTACGGCACGAACAAGCTGCGCGCGGACGTGAAGATGGAGGTCGGCCAGTGGCAGAAAAAATCCGGCAGCGCGAGAGCACCGCCGGCGAAATACAGTATGGTCGGGCGTGGAGAAAACGGACTGAAAACGTATAAGAGCGATTTTTCCAGTGACATGACAATGGACGAAAAGCGCGAGTATATGTACAGGCTCATCACAGAAGCGTGGGATAAAAAAACCCTCAACCTGACGGTCTTGGAGGACGGGAAAGAAAAACAGATAACGGCTAGGTTTGATGGAGAAGCAAACGGACAGACATTCGCTGGGAAGATGGCGTATGGGAACAGACGAGGGAGCAGGACGGAGCGCTTGATTACGCTGAACATTGCAAACGACATCTGGGAAATCGCGAGTGAATCGATGTACGACAACAGCAAGAGCGGGACAAAACAAACGCAGGCCCATGACGGAACAGAGCGTTGGAGCTATTTCACGAATGCAATCAATTATGTGGATGAAGCACAGCCGAACCGGAATGGAACGTATGATTTTAATCTGGACGTAATGAGACGGGAAGATGGAGATTACGTCTACACGTTTTACCTCAAAAAAAGAAGAACCGACGCCCCCCGGACTTTCACTGCCGGGGTCAGCAGCAAAAATGCCGCCAACGCAGGTTCTTCTAAAAACAGTATATCCAAAACGGGAGAAACTGTCAAGGGGAAATTCTCTGCCAGCGCCGATCAAACGTCTGTAGAACAGCGGAAGCAGAACGACAAGACCGCACTCGACTATTTCGGGCGGACGTACAAGTGGAGCGAGACGGGCTATGTGCTGCTGAACGGCGCAAGGCTGGATTTCTCCGGGCGGCACGAGGGCGGGCCCGGCGGATATCGGACGGTCGATCATCGGGATATCATTGACGCGCTCGGCGAGGACTACGGCGGCGGAGATTACAGCGACGGCATGGTGCGCTTCATGCAGGAAGGAAACATCCGCATTTCGCCTGAGAGCGGAGGCATCAACCTTGCTGTCATGCCGACGAAGGCGCAGATGGACGCACTCAGCGATTTCATCAGCAAGGAGCGCGGTGAGGTCATTCTGGACATTGACGACGCACAGGGAAATACGATCTCCAGCACGGAATTTTCCAGAGGGACGCACGCCAACAAGGTGCTGCAAGCGATCCGGGATTATTTTGAAAACGGGACGCTCCCGCAGGCGGACAACACGCCGTCGGTCAGTCAGTTCCGGTATTCCGCGCAGGACGGGCGGTATCGGGATCTGATGGGGGAGAAGGCGGCGCAGTATGTGCGGCGGCTGGAGTCCGGACTGGTGAACGAGCTGGCGGAGAATCTGAGCGTGCCGGGGCAGGCGAAACGGGAGGTTTTGCGGCCGATGGCAGAAGAAGCACTGCGGTCGTTCTTTACGGACGGGCAGCTTGACCGGGCGAAGCTGAATGATCTCTTTGAAACGGCCTACCAGGCAGGCATCGAGGAAGATACACAGTACATCGAGCAATACGGAGACCTCAAGAAGTTCATCCGGGATCAGAAGCTTTCCATCTCCGAGACGGACCGGCAGGACATTGCGGACTACAACCTGTTCCGGAAGGCGGCCATGGGGACGCTGACGATCAGCAAGGACGGATTGCCGGTGGACGTGGCGTATCAGCAGCTGCAGGAGATGGCGCCGGAGCTGTTCCCGGCAGACATTACCGAGCCGAGCGACCAGCTGATGCAGATCTACGATGTGGCGCGCGGCATTCAGAAGGTACAGAAGACGCTGGATGAATACTACGGGGCGCAGGCGGCGAGCTTCAAGAAGTGGCAGCAAGCAAATTTCACGGAATCCATCGACCGGCTGACGAGCGGGCTGCGCGTGGCGCAGCGGTATCTGGACGCGCAGAACAAGGCCAAAGAAAAGCTTGCTATTCCGCAGACAGCGGAAGAAACGAAGCAGATGTGGGCGCAGCTGAAGGACGCAAGGCGAGTGGTCGAGAAAGCGCAGAGCAAGACGCTGCTGACGGAAGCCGACCAGAAGATCGTGAACCGGCTGCTGCGCGGGGAGACAAGCCCGGATTATGTGGCAGGGCTGGAAAACGGGCAGCAGATCCTGAAGGTCTACGAGGCAAAGGCTGACTATGATATGCTGGCGCTGAAGCTCAAGGCATGGAACGCGCAGCGCAAGCAGGGACTGCGGGACTTTGCCGAGCAGGCGCTGACGGAAGCCGAGGCGGTCAAGTGGGTCGACAAGAACATGGGGATCCAGTACCAGCGCGAGACGATGGAGCGGAACATTCGGGATATCGCGCGGAAGGGCAAGGTCTCCGACGAAAAGGCCAATGCTTTTATCAACAAGTATTTCTGGCCCGTACACGAAAACGAGAGCAAGCGCAAGAATTATCTGGTCGAACAGCAGGACAGGATCCGGGCGCTGGGGCTCGACCGGCAGGTACGGAAGGGGAATCTCGTTTCCGAGAGCTACGCGGTGCAGTGGCTGGGCGAGGCGGAATTCAACCGGGACTATCTCAAGCAGCATCCGCGTGTCGAAAGGCGCGGGGGGATGACGTTTGACGAGTGGAACGCGGCGATTCAGGAATTCGAGAAGCAAAACCCGAATCTGGATCTCGGCAAGGTGCGGGCAGCCGTGAAGATTTTCCATGAGGTCTACGACAAGCTGTTCCAGGATATGAACCGGGTGCGCATTGAGAACGGCTATGAGCCGGTCAATTATCTGCAGGGATATTTCCCACACTTCCAGGAGAACGAGGAAGGCGGCAGCATTCTGCAGAAGTTCGCAAGGGCGGCCGGGATCGAGGGCGATGTGTCGCCGCTGCCTGCGACGATCAACGGCCTCACGGCAAACTTCAAACCCGGCATCCGGTACATGGCGAACATCCAGAACCGACTTGGCTACGCGACGGCGTATGACGCGCTGCAGGGCTTTGACCGGTATATCGAGGTCGCGACGGACGTGATCTTCCACACGGCGGACATTCAGCGGCTGCGGGCGCTGGCAACGCAGATCCGGTACCGGGCGTCGGACGAGGGCCTGAAACAGCGGATCGACGCGATCATGATGAACCCGTTTCTGAATCCGGATGAGGCCAACGAGCAGGTGACGAACCTGACGAAGGAGGGACGGTATGGGCTTTCCAACTTCGTGGATGAGCTGGACGAATACACAAACCTTCTGGCGGGAAAGAAGTCGCGGCTCGACCGGGGCATGGAAAAACTCATGGGCCGGAGATTCTACAACGTCATGAAGAAGTTTGAATCCCGCGTGGGCGCGAACATGGTCGCGGCCAACGTGGGTTCGGCGCTCACAAACTTCATTCCGATCACGCAGGCATGGAGCCAGGTGTCGACGGCGGACGTGCTGCGCGGCATGTGGGATACGCTGAAAAACTACAAGACCGCTGACGGGTTGGATGCTGCGTCGACGTTCATCAACAACCGCAGCGGTTACAGGCGGCTGGCCATGAGCACGATGGATAAAGTCTCCGCCGGTGCAGGCTGGATGATGGAATCCATCGACACGTTTACGACGGGGAGCGTCGTGCGGGCACGGTATTACCAGAACCTGCGGCGCGGCATGAGCGAGATGAGCGCGATGCAGGAGGCGGACCAGTTTGCATCCGGCGTCATGGCAGACCGCAGCAAAGGCTCGACGCCGACGCTGTACTCTGCGCGGAACCCGCTGGTGAAGCTGTTCACGCAATTTCAGCTGGAGGTCAACAATGAGCTCAGCTGGATCTTCAAGGACATGGCGCAGGAGGAACGAAAGAAGGGCGTGGCGGCACTGGCCAAGGCCATGTTCAAATTCCTCATCGGCGCGTGGATCTACAATGAGTTCTACGAGAGCATTGTGGGCCGCCGCCCAGCGCTGGATCCGCTGGATATCATCAATGATACGGTCGGGGATTTCACGGGGTATCAGCTGCCGAACACGGTGCAGGCGGCGGTATCCGGGAAGTGGGACTTCACGAAGGAGAAGCCGGGCACGTATCAGGCGATCAAGAACCTTGAGGGGAACATCATTTCTGAGTTCCCGGGCACGCAGGCGTTGACGATTCTCGGCGTGGATGAGGCGCTGGGGCTGGACATTGACAGCGGCAGGATCGCCGTGGCGTCGGCCATCCCGAACCTCGGAAACATCGAGAAGGCGCTGCTGGCAAAGAACGAGGACATGGCGCCTGCGAAGAAGGCACAGACCATCGGAAACGAGCTTCTGAAGCCGGGCCTGTATCTGGCGACGCCGTTCGGCGGCGGGCAGATCCGCAAGGCATACCAGGGCGCGACGGCGGCGGCTCGCGGCGGCAGCTACACAGTGGACAACGAGGGCCGCGACATTCTGCAGTATCCCGTGTACAATGGCAACGCAGCCGACCGGGCGAAGAGCTGGGCACAGGCGCTGCTGTTCGGCAAGACGGCGACGGAAGAGGCACAGAGCTGGGTGGAGAGCGGGTTCAAGTCGCTGTCCGCGAAGGAGACTGCCGCCTATCAGGGCATGACCGAGGGAGGCGAGGACCAGCGGGAGACCTATGCGTTCATCCAGGCGGCGCGAAAGCTGGAGAAGAACTATGACAAGATGATGCTGCTGAAGGCCTATGATATCAGCGACGCGGCGAAGGCAGAGTATTATTATCAGGTCCTTGCCGGGGATACGCAGAAGGCGGAGATGGAACCAAAGAGCACGCAGGAGCGGATCGACTACATGAACGAGAAGATCCAGGACGCGCAGGACGCGAAGCAGAAGCAGGATCTCAAGGACGCCGTCGCCGCCGGGACCGTGACGCAGGAGAAGGCGATCCAGAAGATCCTTGCGAACGACTACGCCGAGGATGAGAACAAGGCGTACTGGCTCTACAAGGAGTGGACCGGCGGGAAGGACTATACGAAGTACGGCAAGATCCTGCAAACCATCGAAGATGGCGGGGATCTGAAAGCGGCGGCAAAGGAATACTTTGACCACGGAGCCGAGAAGGGCGATATCGGCAGTGAGATCACGAAGGCGTACAAGCCGCAGTACATTGCGGCCTCGCCAGAGGAGCGGAAGAAGCTCAAGGAGAAGCTGCTGGCGGCCTATGTGGCACTGGGGTTCAACCGGGCGGATAAGTCCAAGGATATTGACAAGTGGCTGAAAGACAGCAAGTAACGCAAGAAGGCCGGGGCGAATGCCCCGGCCTTCGGTGTATCGGTATGGTTACTGCGCTTTTTCCAGCTCCGCGAGGCGCTGGCTATGCAGGTGGACGACGGATTTGAGGAAGGAGACCTCTTCTTCGAGTTCTTCGACGCGGCTCTTCGGTGCGAGCGTCTCACGGAGGGCCTGCTGGCCTTCGATCAGGAGGTCCAGCTTCTTCATGACGCTGCTCTCGATGATGACGCGGGTGTTGGCTGCGGACTGCTTGAGCATGTCGTCTTTGGCCTGGTCGATCATGGATTGGATTTTCCCAATATCTTTTTCGTCGAGCATGGGGAAGCCTCCTTGTATTTGATGGTTCCAGTATAGCACCGGCGGGCGGGAATGGCAAGGGGAAGTTGCGCTGCGCGTGGGGTGAATCCGGCGCGGGGGTCTGCTACACTGGATGAAAAGGAGGGATGCGGTATGGCGACGCCAATTCCGGGGGCTTATCCGAGCCCGAGGATCGACAAAGGGGTGCTGCGATGGTACGAGGGAGACACATTCTCGATCGTGCTGCGGTTCGACCTGAAGGACCAGGACGGAGAGGCCGTCACGATCGGGACGACGGACAGCATGGCGGTCGTGTTTCTGGACGATACGCGGCAGACCGTCCACACGTTCAGCTTTGCGAAGGTGGAGAACGACCAGGTCACGCTGAACTTCGACGCGACGGTCACGGCAAAATTCACGAAGGGAAAGTACACCTACGATATCCGGTACACGCACGGCGACAAGACGACGCTGGCGAGCGGGAATCGGGCGTTCGTGGAGTAAGGAGCAGGCATGAGGGTAGAAATTCCAAATCAGATCACGGTGACGATCGGCGGGCTGATCTCCCGCGGGGTAAAGGCCGTGGAGGTTACGGACGCGGGGCGGCTTGTCTTCACGCTGACGGACGGCAGCACTGCGGATCTTGGCTCCATCATTGGCCCGCAGGGGCCAAAGGGCGAGACGGGACCGGAAGGCCCGCAGGGGCAGACCGGACCTGCCGGCGAACAGGGCGAAACCGGCGAGGCGGGCGCGAGCATCACGTCGGTCACGAAGAAATCGCAGAGCGGGACGACAGCAACCTATACGATGAAGCTGTCGGACGGCAAGGAATTTGATTTTGACGTCGAGACCGTCAAGGGTGAGAAGGGAGACACCGGCGCGAAGGGCGAGACTGGTGCACAGGGTCCGAAGGGAGAAACCGGCCCGCAGGGGCCAAAGGGCGAGACCGGCCCGCAGGGCGAGCAGGGGCCGAAGGGCGACACCGGCGCGACCGGCGCGGAAGGCCCGAAGGGCGCGACCGGCGACACTGGCCCGAAGGGAGAGCCCGGCGAAAAGGGAGAGAAAGGCGACAAGGGCGACACTGGCGCGACTGGCCCGCAGGGAGAAACCGGCCCGCAGGGGCAGACCGGTCCGCAGGGCCCGGCAGGCCCAACCGGCCCGAAGGGCGATACGGGAACGGGCTTTACGGTCAAGGGCTATTACGGCTCGGTATCCGCGCTGCAGGCATCGGTCAAGAATCCGGCGGTCGGAGACGCCTACGGCGTGGGCGCGGCTGCGCCGTATGACATTTACATCTACGACGGCGTAACGAAGGCGTGGGTCAACAACGGACCGCTGCAGGGCGCAAAGGGCGACAAGGGCGACAAAGGTGACCCCGGCGCGAAGGGCGAACCGGGCGAGACTGGACCGCAAGGACCTACGGGTCCGCAGGGTGAGACGGGGCCTCAGGGGCCAACGGGTCCGGCCGGAGACAACGGCGCGCCAGGCGCAAACGGCGTGACGCCGACGATCGGCACGAATGGAAACTGGTATCTGGGCAAGACCGACACCGGGAAGCCGTCGCGCGGCGAGAAAGGCGATAAGGGAGACAAAGGCAATCCCGGCGCAAAGGGCGAACCGGGCGAGACTGGACCGCAAGGACCTACGGGTCCGCAGGGTGAGA
>ERZ1034952.2047-NODE-2047-length-15542-cov-7.010073_pt1 | contig 15542 bp, 9 predicted proteins | sample MGYA00520625_ERZ1034952 | MGnify/ENA primary metagenome ERZ1034952 (study PRJEB33766, sample SAMN09781773) | gut metagenome | biome: gut microbiome | host: Homo sapiens | place: Madagascar | study: EMG produced TPA metagenomics assembly of the PRJNA485056 data... | reverse complement strand
ATAGGCATAATAATACTAATTTATTATAGCACAAAACAGCCCTCATTCCAACAAAATCCCTTTAAATAAGAAGAAAAAAACGAGAGCCCGGTTTACACCAGACTCCCGTCAAACGTCTTACACTTTATTTCTGTTTTCTCTTTTTGTAAACAACTACTCCACCTGCGATCACGATCACAGATACCAGAAGAACCAGGCCCCAGAATGCCGGATTCATCGGGTCACCAGTCTTAACCGGACTTGTTGCACTTCCGCCATGGCTGGATGCATTACTTCCGCCATGGCTGGATGCATCACTTCCACCGTTAGATGTACCAGAACCACCATTGCTTCCGCTAGGTGTTACAGTAGCATCCTTCTTGGTATTGGTAATCTCGATGCTTCCATGGTACTGATCAGACTCATTCAGCTTAACACTGTCTTCACCACTTACTACATATGCGAAAGCATCTTTATCGAGCACATTACCATTCTTATCGGTTTCCTTAACTGCATAAGTAACAGTATCTTTTATATCTTCTGAGAATGGAACCGTAACAGTTACTTTACCATTCTGCTTCAGTTCAACGGTGCTTACCACCTTACCAGAATCATCAAATACAGTTGCATAGAACTTGTCGTCTACATTCTTCTTCACACCGTCCACTACAACGTTCTTTGTAATCTCGATCTTTCCATTTACAAAGAAGCCTTCCGGAAGAGTTATAAAAATGTTATTTACATAAGCTGCAATATCTGTAGCAACCGTATTGTCATCCACTACAACACTGTTGTCTTTCTTGCCTGCTGCATTCGTAACATTGTACTGGAAGCGGTTTTCTTTATCAATCTCCACTCCAGTATTCAGCTTGATCGCCTTGTTGTTCTCATCAAGCTCAAATACATAATAGGTGCCTCTGAGGACATTACTGTAGGAAGCTTTGCCTGACTGTGCATTCTGGATATGGATTGTTCTGATGTAGTCATCACCATATGGGATTGTTCCATCCTTATCAAGAAAAAGACCAACCTTGTAAGTTGCATCGTCAGCAGTTATTTCATCCAGTTCAAACGTATTCGGGTTAATACGATAAAGTCTCTTCTCAACTGTAATACCTGCTGTGTTGCTCTTCTCTGCCTTTGGATAAGCCTGTACGTCGTAGATCCATCCTTCCTCTGTGCTTGCAAAAGGAACTGTTAAGAGCATCGGTGTTACCTTAACGGAGCTCTCTGCTGCACCGATCACCAGGTACATGCCCTCTTCCATATCGCTGTAAACAACCTTGCCCTGCTCATCCGAAACAGCCTCGACCGGATTTAATGAAGAAGCGTCTGCAACCTCGGCAAGCTTTTCGGCTGCTGCATACCATTCACTTGCATTCTTAAAGGAATCAAAATCGTATCCTGCAGATGACATGGAGCTTGTCAGTACAAAATGCACATTTCCATCAAACAAAACATCCGCAACCCTGTAAAGCTCTAACTTTACACCCGTCAGCGGTGTTGTCTTTCCTTCCTCATCCGTCTGCTGAACTGTCAGATTAAGACTTCCCTTCTTTCCGGCTTCGTAAGAACCTGCCTGAACCGTTCCTGCCAGGCAGCATGTCAACATGACAAACATTCCCAGGAAAGCCAAAAGCTTATTCCACATTTTAAATCTCTTTTTCTTCTGTTTCACCACGATCGGCCTCCTTGTTATTTTCTTTAATCTTCGTCTTTGCGGCTACTCTCTTCTGTTTTTCGGCTTTTGCGTCGAATAACAATATAAACAATGATAATCAGTATGATCATCGCTCCAAGACCAATGAGCATAATCTTTACCGGATCAACCTTTGCGATCTGCTGGATCGGTGTTTCCTCAACTGCATCCTCCGCCTCAACATACTCTGTCCGGATTCCCCTGATCAGAAGTCTGTGAGTATTGACTCCATAAGGTGTACAGGTTACCAGCGTCACATGATCCTCTCCCTCTATGATATCCAGCTCGCTGGATTCCTCCGGAAGAACCGTCTTGATCTGATCTACTTTGTATGCAAGAGTCTTTCCCAGCACATGGATCAGAAAAATATCTCCATTCTTCATCTGGTCAAGATCTGTAAAAATCTTTGCACTCGGAAGTCCTCTGTGCCCAGCCAGCACCGCATGTGTGCTTTCTCCGCCTATCGGAAGACTGGTGCCCTCAACATGCCCGACACCCTTTTCCAGAACCTCTGTGCTGAGGCCATGATAGATTGCAAGTGTCAGATTCAGCTTGGGGATCTCGATACTTCCCATCAGTCCGTCACCATTTGGATCCAGAACCTCATCGTATGGATGACTGAGAACATAATCGTCTTCGTTAAAGGCATCCACGATTGTATTAACCTTGTGCTCTGCGTTGTATTCCTCAGCCTCCTGCCAGAGCTTTTCGTACTGGTCATCCGACAGATTACTGACGGCTTCGTTGTACTTGGTTACAAGCTGCGCATCTCGGTACTCATTCCACAGGTTACTGATTGTTGGGTAAGTAAAAATACCCGCACCGACGAGAAAAAGTAATAGGATAAATATGTTAATAACTATAGAACCTTTTTTCTTCTTTTCTTTTGCCATAGTCTATTTTTTACCGCCTTTATTTGCTCGCCTCTTCAGCTTTGTTTCCTTTAAGTATAACACAAAAATAAAGAGTGCAGTAACGAATAGACCAACAAATACCCAAAGAAGATAATTTGTGTGAAGACTGCTTCCACTGAGCACTGTCTTCTCTTCTTTGACTTCCTCTTCTACATAAGGTACTCTGTGACCACGAACCAGAAGCCGTTCTGTATTTACTCCATAAGGAGTACAGGTTAAAAGCGTTACTAAATCCTGCCCATCTTCTACTGCCAGAGCAGTTGTATCTTCCGGTTTTACAACCGAAATCTTGTCCACCTCATAGCATAAGGTTTCATTTAACACATGGAGCAGAAAATGATCTCCTGGTTTCAACTGATCCAGATCTGTAAAAAGTGATGCACTCGGAAGTCCACGGTGTGCAGAAATAACAGCATGTGTGTTTGCTCCGCCAACCGGAAGAGAACTTCCCTCCAGATGGCCTGCACCCTTGTTCAAAACCTCTTCTTCCGTTGTGTGGTAGATTGGGATTTTGATATTGATCTTAGGAATCTCTACACTTCCCATCATCTCATCACCGGCGATGTTCAGTGTATTCATATAAACCGGATCTACTCCACTTGACTCTGCAAATGCAAAAGAGTCAGGAAGAACACATGGAAGTAAGGCTTCGTTATAGTCTTCTGCTTTCTTACGCTCTGCATCATAGTCAATTCCTTCTGCTGCTTCCTTTTCAGAAACCACCTGCTCATAACCACTGATCAACTGTTTCTGTCTGTAGTTATTCCATTGATTGGCTACAAAGGGATACAGCAGCAAGGACAAACCAGCTAAAAATATGATGCAAATTACTAAATTGCCTGCTTTTTTTTTCATCCGAGCTCTCCTTGCTGTTGTATTATTTTTTATGAATCCGGGGCAACTGCCCCGGATTCGATATTGCCGGGTTATAAACAATCACGAATGATTATTTGTTTGATCTTTTGCGGCTTGCAAAGAATAAGCCAGCTGCTGTAACCATGATCAGGCATCCAGCGATTGTGAAGATTGTTGTACCGATACCACCTGTTGATGGAAGAGTGGAGAGTTTGGTATCTGTATAGTCTTTATCAGTGAAGTTTGTAAAAGAGCTAACAGGTGTTGTTTCTTCTGTATATAATACAGTACCCTTTTCATCTGTTACATCTCTAGAAGTTGTTTGTCCCATTGTAACTGATGCGCCTGTTAACTGGATAGCCTTGTCATTAAGACTAAATCCTGCAGGTGCTTTTGTCTCTAATACGAAGTAAGTTTTGTCTGCATCCAAACCTTTGAATGTTGCAGTTCCATCATCACCGGTTGTTTTTTTCTGAGAATCGCCAAGACTAAGAGCCCATACTTTACTGTCATCATTTAATGTAAGTTCCACTGCACCATCAGCACCTTTAGTAGAAACGATATATAACTGGAATTCTGCACCTTTTAAACCTGTCTTTTCTTTATCTGCTGCATCTACTTTTTTAACAGTAAATTCAACTGCTGCAGACTCAACTTTGGCTACTGTATATTTTCCATTAGCTGTAGCTGTAGCACCATTTATTACTTTTGCATTGTCAATATTACTAATGTCATCAACTGTTACACTATATTTAACTGTTACAGTCTGACCTGCTTTTGCAGGATCATAGTTAAAGGTAATTGTCATTTTCTTATTTTCTTTAGAAAAATCAACTGTATAATCTGCATCTTTTGCCAAACCTGTATTGTTAGCTTTAACATTTAAGCTATTAGTGTTGAAAGTTGCATTTGTAATTTCATCCTCAATAACAAAGGTTCTTTCTGTAGCATTAGCAGGATAGTATGGATATGACTGTGTAATTGTATAGTTAATCACATCTCCTGTTGTAATAGAAGTATTCTGATCATCTACTCTCTGACCTTCAACTTTAACTTCATCAATCTCTTTTTTAATCTGATTTTTTGTACCTTTTGCTGTTACAACAGCATCTTTTAATGTACCTGTTGCATTATTATCAAATGCTACATATGCTGCCATATCACTGTAGGAATATCCTGTTTTAGTAGCTTTGATTACATATAAACCAGCAGAAGCTTTCGAATCTACAAGTTTATAAGAATCTGAATCTGCTGTTACTCCATCACCTCTGATAGCAATTGCGCCTAAAGCTGTTGCAAACTGTGATGCTAACTCTTCTTTTCCAATTGCACCTGTATTTGTTTCACCAGTTGCAGCATTAGTATTTGGATTATTATTTTCAAGTTGTCCAAGTTCAATTAATTTAGCAATTGCAATATCATCAGAAGCAGTATCTGTCAATCCAAAAGCGGTTCTAAAAGCATTTGCATAACCTTCTACAAATTTCCATCCATATGTAGAATTTTGATTAGCTTCTACAACCTGAACGTATTTTAAATTTGCACCATTTACATTATTAACAGTGATGCTTGCTGTAGCAGTCTGACTAGCAGCTGCAAATGTTGGAATACTCATTGCGAGTACCATAACCAGTGTTAATAACACTGCAAAGATTTTTCTCATCTTCTTCATAATCTTGTCTCCTTTACATTATCGGGCTTTGCCCATTTTTTTATTGTTCCCTTATGCGAGATAATTACGTTTTTTTGTGGCAGGGAGCCACTGAAAAATTAATCATTACAATTATTTTCCCAGCACCTCCTTGCATTTGTTTTTATATAATATCCATGCGGCTGTAGACATAAGTACCATGCCGCCGATCATATACCAGTAAATTCCGCTTCCACCAGTTGATGGGAGGGTGTAGACTTTCTGGTTGGTAAGTGTAATTACCACACCTGTTGCTGCACTAGCCTTGATCTTAGCACCATCCTCAGTACTACTCTCAGCACCATCCAATGATTTCAAAAGACCATTTTCAAATACTACCGTCCAACCACTGTCATTTTTCATATAACCAGCTGGAGCTTTGGTCTCATAAATTTTAAACGTTCCATCGAGTGCATTTAAATTTACAGTTTTTCCATTCACAGTTTTAGGTGTCCATGTAATTGCTCCATTTTCACCAGATGTTCCAGTTGCAAGTAGCTCGCCCTTCGCATTCTTCAGTTCAAATTCAGCACCAGAAAGACCAACATTATCATCAGCACTCTTTTTCACAGCTGACCATTTTAAGGTATTGGTAATTGTAAATGTATCACCATTTCTCGTTACGGTTGAAATGTAATTATCATTCTGCGAAACCTCTACTACCTGGTATTCAAATGCTGCTGGCAAGTTATTGATTACTGTTGTCCAATCTGGTGTGCCATTGTTATCTTCTGCTGTGATATAATCCGCCTCACCATAATCCTGCCAGTTACTACTATTCGGGCTCTTGTACTGCAATTGGTAGCCAACACTTCCAGGACGACCAGTAGCACCTCCATCATTCCAGTGTTTTGTTACGGTAATAGATGTTGACTCTAATTTGTTTTTAAAGAGTACATATACTCCATCATTAACTGAGCTAATATATGCATTTCCAACCTGCTGATAATATTCTGGTTCAATTTCAGATGCTTCTGTTAACATTGCCTTCTTTTTAAGGATTTTAACATTTTTGCTCCAATTATCAGCAGCATTTAATGTGTAGGCAACTCCATCCACAGTAACATTTAATTCTGTTGGACGAAGTCCAGCTGTATTTCCATTATCATCCCATGTTTTTTGAATGTGTAATTGTTCTGTCTGAAGAACGTTTGCAATGTAATAATTCTCATCCGCACAGTTTTCATCATATGTATTGGTAATGGTAAATGTTATCGAACCATCTTCATTATGCGTAGGAACAATATTACTACTATAGTTTGCAGGAATCTTTTCTTCTCTCACATAATATGCATATGTATCGAGATTGGAACCGCTTCCTTCAGATGTTTCAAGACCACTCCAAGTATACGTCCACCCATTACCTTCACTTAATTGAATGGTATCATATACATTTGCTTCACCATCGTTTGTGCTACGATACAGACTTACTGTTATTGGACTCTTTGGTCCATTACCAGACCATACTTTCTTTACAGTTATGTTGCTCGCTGTTATTTTATTATAATTATTTGTAACATCTACACTCGTACGATCTTCATTAATAACAATAGATGGGGTATAATCGGTTACTTTATCTTCTGTGACATTCTGAATTGCTCTTGTTACCGGAACTGTTTCATGGAACGTATACTTATCTGTACTTGTAAGTGTAATATCTCTTGTTCCTCCGTCCGTATAGGTAACATGCAATACAACATTAGGTGTCGATTCTGTCACACTGTCCGGGCGATTCCAATGCTTTGTATATGTCAGCGTATGTGTTGTCACCTGCACAACTGGCTTGCTATAAGAAGCTGTCTGTATAGGATCCGTTGTTCCATCAATCTGATATTGGAGTTTTGTTCCAGCATCGATATTGGAATAAAATCCAGCTTGACCTGCACTTGTAATTCCTGTATTCGGACCACCTGTATCCAGATATCCCCGCTCCGCATAAGTCTTATTAGCTAGATCAGAAGGTTTCACTTTAAAGCTTACTGTATAAGTTGCACCATCGTCCAATGATCCATTGTTAAGTAACTGAACCGTTATCGTCTTTGTTTCTTTATTAACGGATGCTGTATACTCTGATCCTGCCATAGCACTGGTTTGGCCTGACGCTGTTTTTTTAGTCACTGTAATCACCGGATCGTCTTCAACAAAATCTACATACTCACTCAACTGATCTGTAATGGTAACATTTTTATAAGTAGGAATTACCTTATTTAAAATATTTGTCAATGCACTGTCTAAATTAGTTCCATCCACAAGTTCAGAATTGTTTACCTCATCTGAAAACTTCTTCATTCCGTCCTTTGTACCTGTTGTAAGATATACGGAATATATTTTTGCAGTGCTCAAAGAACCTTTTACCTGTTTCGCTGCTTCATCATAATAATCGTCATCGGTTGAATTACCATACCCATACTCCGCCCATGTATTGTTTTTGTTTTTACAGGAATAGGTCGGTTTTCCATCAGAAAGGAATACAACGACTTTCTCATTGCCACTATTTGTCTTCTGACTCATCAGATCCTGTGCCTTAATCATCGCATAGGTCCAGTTTGTCCCACCTGATGCATTTAATGCATTTACTTTCTCTTTGAATGTTTCCTTACCAGAAGTACTATACCAATCAGTAGTTGTTGTTCCTCTCATATTAGAAAATGATACCATGGCTACCGAATTGACATTTCCACTCCTTGCAAATATTTTATCAACAATACCATTGGTTCCTGTTAATAAACTCTTAACTGTTGGAAGTAAATTGTAATAACCGGATCCATATCCATATGGAGAAGTTCCCATACTTCCGGAAGTATCAATTATAAATAATATATCTACGCCTGGTGTACTGCCCTTTGCACCTGTTACATCAAGATTTAATGTGTAGTCAGATGTAGCTTCATTGTAAGCGATATACTTTCTATGAGCCGGTTCACCCAATGTATTGGAACTAGATGTATCTGCATTTGAAGTAGTTGCTGTTGCATCTGCACCTGAGAACAAATTATTCAATCCAGTACTCATTCTTGAAATTACATTTTTCTTTGGTGCTTTGTTCGATGTTGTAGATGTGCTTAATCCAGTATCGCTGAACTGTGAGGTATATTTTGTACCGTCTCCGTTAATAGCATTTCCGTTATTGGTTATTGCTTTATATACATAAGCACTACTATTTTCACCTTCTGTAACGGTGTACTTGATCTTAACTTTTGTTCCATTATCCAGTTTATGGTATACAGGAACTCTCCAGGAACATTTCCATTCGTTATTTACAGGTAACGTAGTCGTTGCATCTGGAGTGACTTTTCCTGTTAGATCAAGAGTCTTTGTCTGGGTCGTTCCATTTTCATTTACTGTATAGGTAGCATGTAATGTAACATCCAGACTAGTTGGGCGTGTATTGTATTTATTATCTGCATCATCCCAAAACTTAGTGAAATTAATATTTTTATAATTATTTTCTTCGTACTTGTTCTTAAATGATACAATTGCTGTTGTTTCACCCCGCTGGATAGAAACTACTGAAGAATCCTCGCCTACTGTTGGAGCAGCATCACCAATCTGTGTACTGGTCTGTGCAGTAGTTGTGAGCGAATAACCATCCAAATCTGCATCTGCTTCTGTAATAGTAATCTCATATGTAGCGTCATTTGCAATCTTTTTGTTTGCAAATGTATATACCAGAGTACCATCACTCTGCAGCGTCATCTCACTACCAGAGATAGATGCTGATGTTGTACCTAATAAATTATCTATCTCGTCATTGGATAATGGGGTTTCACCATTTTTTACTGTAATGTTGAATTTTATGTTATTTTTTACTGCATTAATATCTGTACTTCCAAGTCCTTCAAAACTCTTTTTAATCTGAAGTGTGAATTCATCCTCTGTTACCGGCGGGAGTTGCTGTGAAAAACCAACTCTATCAAGGAAGTTACCTTGAGTTACTCCTGCTTTTGCATAAGCAGCAACAAAGAAGAATCTTGTCATATAAGAATCTGACACATACTGGCTTATTTCTTGATAATCATGCCAATTCTGATCATCACTGGAAATCTTTGCAACTAATACACCATCCTTATTATAAACAATTTTACTTGTTTCTTCTTTAGGCTCTGTATTATCAAAAGTAATTTCTGAACAATTTAATGAACTTAGATATGCCTGCAACTGAGCTTGTGTTTTTAATTCTTCATTACCAGTAGCTGCAGTTAATGCTGTCTTCGTTGGCATTATTACCAGATACATCATATCATATTCTGCTGTATTACTTTTTTCATAACCTCTAGCCCTATGTGATAACCAATAATTCATTGATTCACCACTATACGTCATAACATCCTGATATAAAGCACCTGCTGATTCTGCATTCAATTCAGCAAACTGAACACCCTCTTTTGCGCCGTCATTAGTGTTCCAATTATATGCATTTCTAAATCCTGAAATATTTGAATTTACAATTTCAATATTTACATTTCTTGTTGTCGGAGCTGTAGACTGCCATACCCCTCCCAATGTTTTATAAGAAGCATTAGAAAACTGTCCCATACCCCAACTAGAATTTACATTGGTGCCAACGCTATATAAAGGATTTTCAAAACCACCATTCTGTAGTTGGTTCCAATACTTTACATCATATATATCAGATTCATATACTTCTTCAGTTCCTTCTGCATTTTTTACTTTAACCTGAACCTGATATCGTACAGAAGTCTGTGTATTATTTAGTGCTCCATCATTTAATGCAATATTTAAAGATTTTCCATCATTTGTGATACTCCACTTATTACCACGCTTCTGATTCTCAACTGCTTCAAATGCTCCACCATTTATACTCTTTAACCATGTATAGGTTACTTCATTCCCTGCAGTCTCAATTATTTGTTGAAGGTCTGAATCACTAGCAAACTCGATATTCAAGTTACCACTGTTGATCAGATTATCCTTTAAAATCACGGATGTTTTCCTATATATTAAATATATCGTATCATTTTGATTACAAGGGTTCCATGTACTACCATCTGATGAATACATCAGATTCCACTTCCAACTATAACTATCATAAGAATAACTATAATTTCCTCTTACTTGTTTTACTGAATCACCTTCTTGGGGATCATTAATTTTGGCTCCAAGGTATATATATCCAGAAATATTTTCCGAATAATCTTCAACCTCTACAATATTTTCGTTGCTTACTTCAATATTATCTTGACCTTCAACTGTAATTTCCTGACCATTCGAATCAACATATGATACATTTAAGCTAGCTGCAGAATATGAGTAATACTTCCAAGTAATAGTAAATGTAGAAAAGCTTTCTGTTTCGAATTCTGCTTTCTGAACTTCGCCTGCTTCATTAGTTTCTACAGCAGCGCTGTTCTCTTTAGTCATATCGACTACAGAAGTTACTTCTCCATTTTCTTCTACAAAGTGCATTACAGAAACGCTAAGTTCTTTTGCTTCTGTATTCTCCTGACTTGTTTCTTCTTCCTCTACATCCATCTGTACTGCATCGGATTCTTTTACTTCGTCCGGAGCAGCTGCATTCTGATATTCCATGGAAATCTTAACTTTTCCATCTTCTGGATTAATTTTATTTCCATCATTGTCCTGGAAATAAATATCGTATGCAAGGAAACCTGCGATGGAATATTCTTCATTCGCAGCTTTTTCTTCAAGTCTGGCTGCTATATCTTCATACTGTGCATCTTCGCTCTTAATCGGAGTTACAACAAACTCTGCATCTTCTGGAAGAACACCTTTTGCAGCTGTTGCAGTTACAACCACATTGTCAATTGTCCGAGAGTAGGTTACTTCGTCTTCGACCTGAACTTCTACTTCGTCATTTGCATCTTCGTTTTCTGTACCCTGCTCTTCAGTCCCAACAACTTCCGCCATATCGCTTCTTACATAAGCTTCTGCTTCGTCGTAGGAAACTTTGTACCAGATGGTTTCGTCTTCACCGGTTACTGTTTCGAGAAGTGGAAGCTCTGTGTCTGTATCTACGGTTGCGATCACCTCGGCTTCTGTGGAAGGAGCTACGCGAAGATTAACTTCGTCTGCGATGATGCGGATCATTTTGATCTGTGTCTGATCTGGTGCTTCTTCTCCGTTCTCTTCGGTATTTTCGGTGTTGGTGTCTGCATTAACTTCTTCGTTATTTACTTCACCGTTATCTTCGTTGTTCTCATTGTTTTCATTATCATCTGCTGCCGGTGTGCTGCTCCATACAAATGTGTATGTATCAGCACCTGCTGCCTGGAAGGCTGCTCTGGTGAGCTGTCTGCTTTCGTTTGTTTCAACTGTAAGCTGGTCTTCTTCGGCTTTGAGCTCTGTCAGTTCCAGTTCGGAAGTTTCTTTGTTGGTTCTGATCATGGCTGCTGTCACTGTGGATGCGGCCGGGTCTGTCAGTTCCGGTGAAGAAGCTTCTATATAAGTAAAGCTGTAAGTAACTTTGCCTGCCGGTTCAACCGGGTTGCCATCTGCATCTGTAAAAGATACGTTGTAAGCAAGGAAGCCGTCGAGGTTTTTGCTCTGGCTCTGAAGCTGCTCTGTGATCTTGGCTGCCAGTTTGTTGTACTGGTCTGTCAGCTCAGCATCTTCGGTGTTGTTCTCGACTGCCTTGACGATCATCTGTGTTCCGTCTGGAAGGACACCTGCCGGAGCTTCGGCTTTGATCTCGATTGTTTCGTTTTTAAGATTTACGATACAGCTTACAGGCTGTGCTGCTTCTTCAGCTGGAGCACTGCCGCTGCTCTCAGATGATCCGTCTGTGAACATGTCCTCGACTGATGAGAAGTCAGCATCGCTGGAACCGAGGTCTTCGGATTCGCTGCAGGCTTCTGCAGGGCTTTCTTCCGATTCGAAATTCACATCTATGTCGAAATCATCTCCTGTTTCTTCGTATGTATCGACTCCTGCGGAATCGTCCTCAATCTCGACCATATCTACCATGTCGTCGAAGGAGTTTGCCTGAGATACATAGCTTGTATTTACTAATACAGTCGAACAGAACAACACGATTGCAAACATCATACTGAGCGCCCGACATGTCAGGTTTCTTTTCTGATTCCGTCTCCTTTTTTTGATTTTTTTATTATTTTCTCTTTTCATATTAACATCCCCTATTATATGCATGATGATAAAAAAAAATTATCGTTAACTGCTTCACGTACAACTTATTTAAGATTCTAACGACATTATAACAGGTGAACTGTTTCGTCACCTATTTCGTCAGCCGCTTTCGGCAACATTTTTTGCACTTTTTTGACAATTTTCAATTATTTTGAGTAAATCGAGCTCGCTGTTGAAATCTTCTCGCTCGTAATTTCTCATATGATACACACTTCCCTGCCATGTAGAACTCTGACGGTATCTGACATATACTGCCAGGGTGTCTATGCTGCCTCTTTGTTCAAGGATCCATTCACGGTTACTGATCTCGGTAAAAGAGATTCTTTTTGCATTTGATGGTTTCTGCTGTTTGTCTTCGTATGTCCGCAGCTCTGTTGATGACTGAGGAAAGTTCAGCTCGTTCATGAATTGCTCCATGAAGCGGAAGAGTTCATGAATACTTCGGAAGAATATTGGTTCTTCACTGTAATAACAGTAGAATCTTCCGGACCTTTCTACTCCGTCTATATTGTCTATGCAGACATTCACGATATTGGAAGCAGAAACGTTAAGTTTTTCTTTCGTCATTCATCCACCTCCAGTGCTCCGTCAATCAGTTTGATCAGTTCCAGCGCACTCCTGAAATTTTTCTTTTTATTGGCATCTGCCCACGTCACTTCGCCCTGCCATGTAGCATTATCGCAGTGACTCACATGTATCACAAATGTCCCCGTATGTTTTTTTTTTCCTTTTTCCATCTGCTTTATATCCTCCGTCAAGATCCGATCACAGTACTTTTTGTTTTTGATCACACAATAACACGCACTTATTTCAGAGTATTTTTATTATAACATTGGAGTTATTTCTTCAACTGTTTCGTGATTCTGCTTTTTGGACATTTTTTTGATTTTTTTCGACAATCTTTCTGATAATTTGTGAGGGATTTGCGGGCGCAAAAAAACCCGGAGGTGATTTCCGGGCTTGATAGCTTGTATAAGAATTGTTGTGTAGTAATTCTTCTATATTAATGTTATTTGTTTTAGTCGTTACAGACCTCGCCGAGTGAGGCAACATAGTAGTCGATTGCTACATTTTTTCGACGTGTGAGTCTTTTGTTGAATTCTTTGTTGATTCGTTTCGACACAATGGTGCAGTTTTCCTGGCTTATTCCTATCAGCATTACGAGATACTGTCGAATGTTGTATCTAGTGTAGAAGTCGCCTTTGCGGACTGCGTTCTGAATTGACTCGTGCAGAACGTTGGAGTAGTATTTCTGATTTTCGTCGTCTGCATCAATATTTGCAAAATCCAGAGTGCAGAGCATGAGAAACACGGAGATGCCGGTTCTTTCCATCATGCGGCTAAACACGTGGTAGATATCCACAAAGCTTGGATAAGTGCAGTAGTAAGCGCCTTCTATGGATTCTTTTTCGCGGAGACGGTACCTGATGTCTTCGATTGCGCCCGCTGCCTGTGAGGTTCGCTCTCCCATGAGCTTGAATCGCTCAAGCATCCCGCCAGATGGTGACAAACCGAGTTCTTCGAACATCAGCTTGGTTGTTCTTTTGTAGACTTCGAGGCCTTCTTTATATCGGGACATTCCGATCAGGCTGTCGATTTCCCATACCTGCCAGTCGTACAGTGGATAGATTTCGGCTGCTCTGTGTGCGATGCTGTGAAGCTCTTCGAATTTTTCTTCTGTTTTCAGGTAATGACACAATTCTTCGACACATTCAAAATACATATCTCGACAGGCGATGTTTTCTACTGCCGCCCAGTCCTCGCCCATCATATCCGGAAGGAATTCTCCTATATAGAGTTTCCAGGCTTTGGTGTAGATTTCCATTTTATTCTTTTTCGTTTTTTCGCGGCGAGCTGCCTCGATCGTCTGCTTAAATTCGCATACGTCTACTGCGACCTTGATGTCAGGATCCCAGGTACACATTCCGCCATTTATACGGATATAGCTGCTTTCCGGAAGCCCCGCCGCGGCGAGCTGCTTTCGAAGCCGAAATATCGTGTTGTTAAGACTGCCGTTTTTGTTTTCGACGTCGCTTCTCCCGTACAATGCCTCGATCAGAGCTACTTTGGATATGCCCCCGTCCTGTGAGTGAAGAATTATCAGCTGAAACAACTGCATGGTCTTGGATACTTTGTTGCGATCCAGAACCAGTTCTTTGCCATCATATTCCAGAGAAAAGCATCCCAACATTTGAATTTTTAATATTCTTCTTTCCATAATTATTTCTCCCATAATCAGCAATGTTTATGGATGCCATAATCGTTGTAAAACATTTTTTAAGTATACTGTTATACGTCATTTGCATAATCATAACATTATTTATGTGTTATAACCAGTGTATATGCCAAAAAATTTTTTCTTTTCTAAAAAAATAATATTTTGGGGCAGTCCCATCTTATTTCATCAAATAACTATAGATATCTCTTTTTGATACACCACGGTCTTTTGCAACCTGTTTCATCGCATCCTTACGGGAAATACCCTGTTTTTCATAAATCTCCATATGTTCTTCTATTGATATTTCTTCCCATGAAGCAACCGCTTCTTCTTTGAGCTCCTGACGGCTTTTGCCCTCAATTACAAGAACGCATTCACCAAGTGGCTTCTCATTTTCATAATATGCAATGAGATCTGCTATTGTTGTACGAAAAGCAGTTTCATGCTTCTTTGTCAGCTCCCGGCAAAGTGTCATCCGACGGTTACCCAGTGTTTCGCACAGATCTTTCAGTGTACGTACCAGTTTGTGCGGAGCTTCATAAATGATGATCGTCCTTGTCTCATTTACCAGTTCGCTCAGAATCTCACGACGCTCCTTCTTCTCCATCGGAAGAAATGCCTCGAATGCAAATCGTCGGGTTGGAAGTCCTGATAAAGTAAGTGCCGTAATACAGGCTGCCGGTCCCGGCAGTGATGTCACTTCGATTCCTGCATCATAACACATCGCAGCCAGTTCTTCTCCCGGATCAGAAATTCCCGGAGTGCCCGCATCCGTGATCAGTGCAACATTCATCCCATTCTGCATTTTTTCTATCAGTGCGTATGCCTTTTCTATTTTGTTGTACTCATGATAGCTGGTCATAGGTGTTTTTATTTCAAAATGGTTCAGAAGCTTGATACTGTTTCTGGTATCTTCTGCTGCGATCAGGTCTACTTCCTTTAATGTACGGAGCACCCGAAGCGTAATGTCCTCAAGATTTCCGATGGGTGTTGCACAGAGATAAAGTTTGCCTCTCATCCGAAGCAACTCCTTTCTTTTATGTCTTTCTGTAAATTTTATAT
>ERZ1034952.2046-NODE-2046-length-15552-cov-7.275279_pt1 | contig 15552 bp, 13 predicted proteins | sample MGYA00520625_ERZ1034952 | MGnify/ENA primary metagenome ERZ1034952 (study PRJEB33766, sample SAMN09781773) | gut metagenome | biome: gut microbiome | host: Homo sapiens | place: Madagascar | study: EMG produced TPA metagenomics assembly of the PRJNA485056 data... | reverse complement strand
GAGATCGTAGACCTTCTCAAGATTTCCAACGAGAAATACGGTCAGACGCTCATTGTCATCACCCATGACGAAAGCATTGCCCTTCAGGCAGACCGCATTATCTCCATTGACGACGGAAAAATCACGAGAGACGAGGTGATCCGCAGATGAATGTTTTCAACAAGGTCACCTTGGCTTCGCTGAAGAAAAACCGGACAAGGACCGTTGTTACGATCATCGGCATTATGCTCTCAGCCGCTATGATCTGCGCCTCAACGACCTTTGTTGCCAGTATGCAGAACTTTGTGCTGAGATATACGGTCTACAAAACCGGAGACTGGCACGGTGCTGTTTATGACGCCGCATACAAGGATTATGAGGATATCGGCGACTCCGGAAAGGTTGCGTCCGCCACCTATGCGCAGGTTCTCGGCTATGCAAGGATAAACAGCTCCAACGAGCGCAAGCCGTATCTGTTTGTCCTCGGCGGCGACGCGGCATCCGGATATTTTGAAACCATGCCCGTGCATCTTACCGCAGGAGAGCTTCCGAAAAACTCCTCGGAGATCATTTTGCCGGAACACCTTGCCACTAACGGAAAGGTGAGCTATAAAATCGGAGATACCGTTACTCTTGAGGTCGGTGACAGAATTCTTGACGGCAAAAGGCTGGGACAAATCAACCCTTTTTTCACCTATGACAGCGAAATTCAAGCCGAAGTTAAAAATGACGAAAAGCTCGAAAACACCGTGGCAAGGACTTACACGGTCGTCGGCATATATGAAAGACCGGCATTTGAGAATACCGACGCTCCCGGATACACGGCGCTTACCGTAGCCGACAGAGGAGCGGACGGGCAATCGCCGATCGACTGCCATTTCAAAATGAAAAAGCCCTCCGCCGTATACGACTTTATGAAAGAGACTGGCTACACGGATGCCTATCGTTATGCCTACAATACCGATGTTCTGATATATTCCGGCGTTTCGCGGTTTGATTCGGTTACCGCCACCCTTTACAGTCTTGCGGCTATTGTGATCGGGCTGATCGTCTTTGCATCCGTCTCTCTTATCTACAATGCATTTTCCATTTCCGTATCGGAAAGAACAAAGCAGTTCGGTTTGCTTTCGTCGGTGGGCGCTACCAAAAAACAACTCAGAAGGATGGTCACATTCGAAGCGTTGACCGTCAGTGCCATCGGCATTCCGCTTGGTATTGTTGTCGGAATCGGCGGCATCGGCATAACGCTTCTCCTGCTCGGCGACAAATTCAGCTCCATCGTCGGTAAAGCGCATGTCCCCTTGCGGCTCTGCGTATCATGGGAGTCGGTCGTTATTGCCGCTGTGATCGCACTGATAACGGTGCTTATCTCGGCATGGATTCCCTCGAAAAGAGCCACAAGGGTATCTGCCGTGGAAGCGATCCGCCAGAGCATGGATGTCAGAGCAGGCAATAAACCGGTAAAAACCTCAAGGCTCGCCTATAAACTGTTCGGCCTTCCCGGGGTCATAGCCGGAAAGTATTACAGGCGCAGCCGTAAAAGGTATCGGGCTACCGTTGTCAGCCTGTTTATGAGCATTGTTCTCTTTATCTCCGCCTCTGCCTTCACCGATTATCTGGTGAAATCGTCGACGGGGGCATTATCCTCCGAACAATTCGACCTGAAGTACACGGCAGACCTTGATCCTCCCGATTCAAAAACGCCGGACGAGGTGCTGGCGCTCCTCTCGTCCGAGCAGAATATTACCGGCAGTGCATATGCCAAAAGCCTGTTTTTGCAAGGTGACATCCCCCGTAAATATGTGACGGATACCTATATCAACCGCTTCGCCGATTTTGGCTCCGCAAAGGATAAAACCGACACGGATACTGTGGGAATTTCGGGATATCTGTACTTCGTGGATGATGCCGAATTTAACAGGTTGCTGAAAAAATACAGGCTCAGCGAAGCGGACTACTATAACAAAGAAAACCCTTTGGGCATTGCAATTGACAAAAATATTGAATTTGACCGGACACTTGAAAAGTATGTCACGCTGGATACACTGAAGGGTGACCGTTGTGAGATCGAATGCCTTCTGTATCGTGAGATCGACGGATACTTCCGGAAGGGAAACAAATTCGACGAAAACGACAACGAGTTTGTCATATATCAGTCGCGGAAGGATGAAAAGGACATCATAGAGCTTCCTGATGAGGAGTCGCTCGTCAGGTACACCCTGAGAGCCGAGAAAACCATTGAAGAGGCCCCGTTCTTCGTCAGCCGAAGCACGCCGGTGAAGCTGAGCATGATCTACCCTTACAGTATGATGGAAAGCGTTATCCCGAAGGAAGGGCTGAACAGCTTCAGGGAGACAGGCTTCTTTCTCACATCGGACAATCATGCCGCAAGTTTTGAAAAGCTGGCAACAATGCTGACCGAGAACGGACTCAGCACCAGAGAGCTTACAGATATTGCCCGATTTGCCGAGGCCAACCGTAATATCATAACGATTATCAAGGTTTTTGCCTACGGCTTTATCGTGCTGATCTCCCTGATCGCCGCTGCGAATGTGTTCAATACGATCTCCACGAATATCAGCCTGCGCCGCCGGGAGTTTGCCATGCTGAAATCGGTGGGCATGACGCAGAAGGGCTTTCGCAGGATGATGAACTACGAGTGCCTGCTGTACGGCTCCAAGGCACTGCTTCTCGGTTTGCCGGTGTCCTGCGGCATTACATATCTCATCTACCGCGCAGTCACAACGGCCTATGAAACCTCCTTCCATCTGCCGTGGGCAGCCATCGGCATCGCCGTGATGAGCGTGTTTCTTGTCGTATTCGCCACGATGATGTATTCAATGAGCAAGGTAAAAAAGGACAATCCCATCGATGCGCTTAAAAACGAAAATCTGTAAAAAAGAGGTGAAAGAAGATGTACAACAGCGAAAAAACCGCAAGCCGGCAGAACAAATGGGTTTCTCTGCTTATCTGCTGGCTGATCATTCTCGGCGGATACCTTTTGATCCGTATGGTCTTTCTTATATTCGGTCTGCAGCTTCACCTTGCCGCGCAGGGTGCTTGTCTTGTGTTACTTCCGTTTGTCTTCGGTGCGCTGTATTTACGGAAGCGCTGCAAGAAGCAAAAAACGTGGTTTTATGTACTCGGACTCCTGCTTCCTGCCGTTGCCGAGAAGCTGGCGCTGTATTTCCTCGGCGCGTATCTGTGCGGGGTCAGTCCATTCCGTGTCACAGCGGTCATGGAGGCAATCGGAAGGGCCGAACCGTATGCGGTACTCTTTACACGGATGCCCATGCGGTATGCAGTCAACCTGCTGTTCTTTAACGGGACATATATTCTTTGCGGAGCAGCCTTCTCTGCGCTCTGCTTTTTGGGCTTATACTTCCTGCAAAAGAGAAAAGCAGATGCATGATACAACCATCTGTGATCATGCCCCGTCAGAAACACCAAAAAATTTCAAACGAAGTCATTCATGCTTTGAAAAACAGGAATAGCTTAAACACATAAGGCAGCAAAAAGCAGTGCGATCCGGCAGGGACACTGCTTTTTTGTTACAAATTCTGTCTCGAATATTTCCCCTATGTATGGTTTTTTGCTGATATAATTGGTTAAAAAACATCACTGATCTTCGTCTTAATACTTCCGCTTTTCGAGGAAAGCTTCCTTCGCCTGCAGCGTATCTCCGCTCATATCGGCATACAAAAAGAGACGAGACGACGGCAAGCCCTCCTGCTTCGTCGAGCTTAATCATATAAGGAAACGAACTATCGGGCAACATCTTTTCACTGAAGGCTCTATGCAAAAACGCTCTGTTAATATAGCAAAAGCACCATATTTAGTCCTTTTGCTCTCGCAAATCTACTATATATTGATTTTCTCATTGACTTTTGCAACTGCATCATGTATACTGACAGTACAAGACTCTTAAACCGGAGGTGATGAAATGATCGGCGGCTTACAGAAGGTGACATTGCTGGATTTTCCGGGTAAAGTCGCCTGCACGGTATTTCTGACAGGCTGTAATCTCCGCTGCCCCTATTGTCATAATCCCGACCTTGTTTTGACGAAGGACAATGGGAAGTACATTTCCGAAAAAGAATTCTTTGAATTTCTTCTTTCCCGAAAGGGTAAGTTGGACGGTGTTTGCATCACCGGCGGCGAGCCGACGCTATACCCAAATCTGACAAATCTGATTTGCCGTATTAGAGAGATGGGTTTTCTTGTTAAGCTGGACAGCAACGGAACCGTCCCTGAAATACTTAAACTTCTTCTGCGCGAAAAGCTGCTTGATTACGTGGCAATAGATATCAAAAACGCTCCCGCCCGTTATGCAGAAACCTGCGGTGCAGATGTAATTGACCAGGTTAAAAAAAGTGCTGCACTGCTGAAAAACAGCAATATCGACTACGAGTTCCGCACAACGGTTTGCCATCCTTTTCATTCACCTGACGGTATGCAGGAAATCGGGCGTTGGCTCCGTGGAGCAAAGCGATATTTTATCCAGCCCTTTGTTGATTCCGGCAATCTGCTCGGCAGCGGGATATCAGCTATGGCAAAGCCGGAGCTAAAAACATTGCTGAAAGCCGTAAAACCGTATATACCTGCCGCAGAGCTGCGCGGCGTGTGAACGATAAAACAAACAATAAACAGAGGAGAATAGCTATGTACACAGTCATCAAACGAGACGGCAGAAGTGCCGAGTTTAATTTAACCCGTATATCTCACGCCATTACCAAGGCATTTGACGCAACCGGTATTCCTTACAGTCCGGATGTAATCAATCTTCTTTCCCTTCAGGTAACGGCGGATTTTGCTCCGAAGGTGAAGGATGATACGATCGATGTCGAATCCATACAGGACAGCGTTGAAAAAACGCTGCAGAGAGCCGGCTACGACAAGGTTGCCAAGGCATATATCCTATACCGCAAAAACCGCGAAAAGCTCCGTAATATGAGTTCCACCATACTGGACTACAAAGGGCTTGTGGACGGCTATCTGAAGGTATCCGACTGGCGAGTAAAAGAAAACTCTACCGTCACCTATTCTGTGGGCGGACTGATTCTGTCAAATTCCGGAGCCATCACCGCAAACTACTGGCTCAGCGAGATCTACGACGAGGAGATTGCCGACGCGCACCGCAATGCCGATCTGCATCTGCATGATCTCTCCATGCTAACCGGTTACTGCGCCGGCTGGAGCTTAAAGCAGCTCATTAAAGAGGGTCTCGGCGGTATTCCCGGCAAAATCACCTCCGCACCGGCAAAACATTTGGCGACGCTGTGCAATCAAATGGTCAACTTCCTTGGTATTATGCAAAATGAATGGGCGGGTGCACAGGCGTTTTCGAGCTTTGACACCTATCTTGCACCCTTTGTTCGCACGGACAAACTGACCTATAACGAAGTTAAGCATTGTATCGAAAGCTTTGTATACGGCGTCAATACGCCCAGCCGCTGGGGCACGCAGGCGCCTTTCACCAATATTACTCTCGACTGGACCGTACCGGCGGACCTTGCCGATCAGCCCTGCATCGTAGGCGGCAAGCCGATGGACTTCACCTACGGTGACTGCAAGACGGAGATGGATATGATCAACCGCGCCTTTATCGAGGTTATGATCGAGGGCGACGCCAACGGCCGCGGCTTCCAGTATCCCATCCCCACATATTCCATTACCAAAGATTTCGATTGGAGCGAAACCGAAAACAACCGTCTGTTATTTGAAATGACGGCGAAATTCGGCACACCCTATTTTTCCAACTACATCAATTCGGATATGGAGCCGTCCGATGTGCGCAGTATGTGCTGCCGGCTGCGGCTTGATTTGCGCGAGCTTCGCAAAAAGTCCGGCGGCTTTTTCGGCAGCGGCGAATCCACCGGATCCATCGGCGTCGTTACCGTCAATATGCCGCGCATCGCCTATCTCTCGGCAGACGAGGGAGAGTTCTTTACCCGTCTTGACCGGATGATGGACATTGCCGCACGCAGTCTGAAGATCAAACGCATGACAGTCGGCAAGCTGATGGAAGAAGGGCTGTATCCCTATACCAAACGGTATCTCGGCAGCTTTGACAATCACTTCTCGACCATCGGACTTCTCGGCATGAACGAAGCAGGGCTTAATGCCGCTTGGCTGCGCAAGGATCTGACCCATGAAGAGACGCAGGAATTTGCCGTCCGTGTTCTCAATCATATGCGCGAGCGTCTGTCGGATTATCAGGAACAATACGGTGATCTTTACAACTTAGAGGCGACCCCTGCCGAATCCACCTCCTACCGTCTTGCCAAGCACGACAAGGTGCATTTCCCTGACATCATAACAGCGCATGAGGGAGCAACCCCCTATTACACTAACTCCAGTCACCTGCCGGTAGGCTATACCGAAGATGTGTTCGCCGCTCTTGATGTGCAGGACAAGCTGCAGCCGCTTTATACCAGCGGTACGGTGTTTCACACCTTCCTCGGAGAAAAACTGCCGGATTGGAAGGCTGCCGCCGCCCTTGTGCGTAAGATAGCCGAGAACTACGAGTTGCCCTATTACACGCTGTCTCCCACCTATTCCATTTGCGCAGATCACGGTTACCTTGCCGGGGAGCAGGCAGTCTGCCCGCACTGCGGCAGAAAGACCGAGGTCTACAGCCGCATCACCGGCTACTACCGTCCGGTGCAGAACTGGAATGACGGCAAAAGTCAGGAGTTTAGGGACAGAAAAACCTATCATATCGGCAAGATAAAGAACGAAGCTAAAGCTGAGAATAAAATTTCGTCGGTTTGCGATGCGGACGGATATATTCTGTATACCACAGCCACCTGTCCGAATTGCCGTGCCGTCAAGCCGCTTTTGGAGAAATCCGGACTTTGTTATACGGAACGGGATGTAGATGAATATATTGAGGAGGCAACGACTCTGGGGCTCAGGCAGGCGCCCACTCTTGCTGTTCAATCGGGAGATAAAACCGTGTTATACACCGGTGTAGCGCAAATCAAAGCTTTGCTCAAGGAGTTGTCGTTATGACCGACATAGCGGTGATCGGCGGTGGCCCTGCGGGTCTTACCGCCGCTCTGTATGCCGCAAGGGCCGGAAAGTCCGTTACGGTGTATGAGCGAGAATGCATCGGAGGGCAGATAACACGCGCGCCGCAGGTAGAAAACTATCCGGGTATCGGAACTGTATCCGGCTTGCAGCTCGGCGACAGTATGGCGGCACAGGCAGAGGCTGCAGGTGCCGAGATAAGCCTTACGGACGTACAAAAAATTACGAAAGACAATATAGGTATCTTTCGTCTGGACACAGACGACGGCGAATACTATGCCAAGGCTGTCATCTATGCCTGCGGTGCACGTCCGAGAACGCTTGGACTACCCGGAGAAGCAGAGCTTATCGGTCATGGTGTCAGCTATTGCGCACTGTGCGATGGCAGCTTTTTTAAAGACCAGGATGTGACCGTAGTCGGAGGAGGAAACTCTGCTTTTGATGATGCTCTTCTTCTGAGTGAACGATGCCATCATGTAACACTGATTCATCGGAGAAGCAGCTTCCGTGCCGAGCAGATTCTTGTTGAGAGAGTGAAACAGCGCAATAACATATCTTTTTTGACCGACACGACCGTTTCTGAGCTGATACAGGAAAACGGACAGTTAACAGCTCTGATGCTGAAAAGCAAAATCGGAAAAGACGAAACTCTGCCGGTATCCGGGCTGTTCGTAGCCCTCGGCGGACTGCCGGACACGCAAGTGCTTGTCGGTCTCGCCACGCTTGACGAAAACGGCTATGTGATTTCCGATGAGAAAATGGCTGTTTCAGAAACTCCGGGATTATTTATCGCAGGCGATTGCCGCATAAAGAGTGTTCGCCAGCTTACAACCGCTGTTTCCGACGGCACGGTTGCCGCAGTTTCTGCCTGCACATATCTCGAACAACCAAAATAACGAAACAAATCCAATCTGAATTCTGTCAGAACAGATTTCTTCCGTTATAGTTCACCGTTAATATCGCAAAAAAAGATAGCCCTTGACTGCCTTTCATATCAGCAATCAAGGGCTATCCCTCACTCTTGATATCTAACATCTTTTCTTGTACCTCTCTTTCCTTGTTTGGTGGCACCTTGCTGTGTCCGCCAAATCTACGCCTCTCCTATATATAAACACCGCAGTGCGATGGACTTGCCTACTAAGGCGGCTTGGCCTGTCAGGCGTTATGTCGTCTTTCGGTGCCGGGGCTTTTCTCCCTGCTTATATACAAGGGAGCGAGTACTTAGGTCATTGGAATCACCCCTTCCTCTTTTCACCTATAGAATAGCATATTTTTCTCAAAAAAAACAATCGGCAGGATATACGAATTCCGACATTCGGTTTTGTACTTATATACAGACTTTTTCTTTTTGTTTTGTTTGTATTGACCAATCGGGTTGTTGTGTGTTATAATAATGGTGTTGTGGGGAATCCGGCGGAACAGTACCGTCGGACTTTTTTTGTGCAAGAAATATCTTATCGTTTTTTCTTCAAAAAACCGTGCTTTCTCCCTCCCAAAAGTGCTATTAAAACAAAAACAGTAGAAAAAGTCACAAATATATGGTATAATGTACTTGCTTATCCGGCAAGATCGGTTAAGCAGAAAAGCAATTCGAGAAAGGAGATCACGGAAAATGACCAAAAAAGAAATCGTTGATGCGGTTTCCGCAAGCGCAGGTGTATCTAAAAAGGATACCGCCGCAGTCATTGACTCGCTGCTTGCTGCGATTACCGACGCTGTCGTGAAAGGCGACTCTGTCCGGTTCACAGGCTTTGGTACATTTCAATCGCGTAAGAGACCTGCACGCGCAGGGCACAATCCCGCTACCGGTGCCACGATCGACATCCCGGCTTCTACCGTTCCGGCTTTCAAGGCCGGCAAGGCATTTAAGGATGCTCTGAAGAAGTAACCCACAAAAGCAGGACTTACAGCACAGAGGTACTGTGGGTCCTGTTTTTAGGGAAAAAGTAATACGGATCGGACGGTTCTTATCATGGATAAAACACAACCCATCCCCTTTGAGAGCGCACAGGAATTTCTTGTCATGCAAAACCTTTATGAGTCGGCTGTAAAGCAGTTGGCTCTGAAATTTGAAGTGCTGAACAGCGAATTCAATATACAATATTCACGCAATCCCATTCATCATATCGAAAGCCGGGTAAAATCTGCGCAGAGCATCATGGCAAAGCTTACAAAGAAAGGTATGCCTTTTACCATTGCCACCGCTAAAGAAAATATTAACGATATTGCCGGTGTGCGCGTTGTCTGCAACTATATAGATGATGTGTACCGTGTAGCCGAAATTTTTGAACGGCAGAAGGATGTGGAGATTCTAAAAAAGCAGGACTATATCAAAGAGCCGAACTACAACGGCTACCGTTCCCTGCATCTCGACATCCGTGTTCCCGTATATCTTTCGGACAGAACGGAATATGTTGTAGCGGAGATCCAGCTTCGCACGATTGCCATGGATTTCTGGGCAAGCCTTGAGCACGACATCCGGTATAAGGTGGACAAAACCAAGCTGCCCGAGGGAATCAACGAGGAAATGTTCGACTGCGCCGGAAAGATAGCGGAAATCGATCGGCAGATGCAGGATATGTACCGCAGAATCAAAGCGACGGAAAAAGCCGATTAAGCCAAAACAAGAAAAACGCCTTCGGATTCCGTAATATCCGGTTTCCGAGGGCGTAATTTTTTGATTTTATCACCTATTTTCAATCGGCACATATTCCTGAGTAGACTTCACTCCGATATATGCCGGGCGAATGATCTTTCCGGCATTCTGCAGCTCTTCCAGACGGTGGGCGCTCCATCCGGCAATGCGCGCCATTGCAAAAATCGGCGTATACAGTTCGCATGGCAGATCCAGCATCCGATATATAAGTCCCGAATAGAAATCCACATTCGCACTGACTCCCTTGTACATCTTCCGCTTCTTCGCAATGATCTCCGGCGCAAGCCTTGCCACCAGCGAATAAAGGACATATTCCTCTTTATATCCCTTTTCCGCGGCAAGAGATGCGGCGCAGTCCATTAAAAGCCCTGCTCTGGGGTCGGACTCGGAGTAAACGGCATGTCCGATACCGTAAATAAGTCCCGCACGGTCGAAGGCCTCCCTGTTTAAAAGCGCCGTCAGATAGCCTGCAACGGCGTTCTTGTCCTTAGTATTGATGCTCTTTTTCATATCCTCAAACATCCGCACAACCTTTATGTTGGCGCCGCCGTGACGCGGTCCCTTCAGTGAACCGAGCGCCGCCGCAATGGCGGAATAGGTATCGGTGCCGGAGGAGGTCACGACATGCGTGGTGAAGGTGGAATTGTTGCCGCCGCCGTGCTCGGCGTGCAGCACCAGAGCAAGGTCGAGCAGCTTTGCTTCAAGCGGTGTATATTCGCCGGTGATGCGTAGCATCCGCAGAGTATTTTCCGCCGTGGAAAGCCCTTTTTCCGGTCGGTGAATTACCAGACTCTGTCCGCAGTGAAAATGCTGATAGGACTGATAGCTGTATACCGCCAGCATCGGGAATGCCGCTATCAGATGCAGACACTGCCTCAGTACATTTTCGGTGGAAATATTGTCCGGGTCATCGTCATAGGTGTAGAGTGCCAGTACACAGCGGGAAAGGATGTTCATCACATCCCGCCCCGGTGCTTTCATAATCATATCTCTCACAAAGGATTTAGGCAGGCTGCGAAATTCGGCAAGCATTTTTTCAAATCGTTGCAGTTCCTTTTTGTCCGGCAACGAGGAAAACAGCAGCAGATAGGCGGTTTCCTCAAAGCCGAAGCGGTTTTCTGAGGAAAATCCGCCCACCAAATCGCAGATATTATATCCGCGGTAGTAAAGTTCCCCGGGGCAGGTATGAACGCTGCCGTCCGGTGCTTTTTCTTTTGCTTTTATGGTGGATATTTCGGTAAGACCGGTCACAACACCGTTGCCGCTCATATCTCTGAGCCCCCTGAACACGGCGTGTTCGGTATACATATCCGGCGTAATGCCGTTTCTCTCATCAGACAGTGCAGCAAGCCGCCGCAGATTTTCCGTTGTTTTTTTCGTATAGGTCATATCGGTTATTCCTTTCATCACCCCGAAAGGGTATATACATATGTGAAATATAAAAGCAAGCGCACAGCTCCCTTCTTACCGGGTCTGTGCGCCTGTCGGTTTTCCGTCATTTTTCTTTACAGCCTTGGCATCGATACAGTCGCACCGGTGTCATATTCAGATTTATACGATCAAAGTTGAAGCCTTGTCAAGCGGTCGTTGAACAACATGCGGCAAAACCGTATTCCGCACGGTCGCCGTTCTGCCATTCTGCGGTGATTCGGTAGACATTTTCTCCGTTTTTCAGGCTGAAGGAGTAATTTCCGTCCGAACGGTCGATATTGCAGGTCTCCTCAACGCTGTTACCCTTATTAAGACATTTTACCGTCACGGTATCGGGCTGAGTGTCAAAGTGCAGCGAAGCTTCTGCCGGTAAGGAAATGCTTACTTCGGGCAAATTGATTTCCGCCCCGATTCCGGTGCCGCAGGCATTTATATTAATCATTTGCCCGCTTCCGTCCGATGCCGGAATTGTCCGGTCGCAGCCGCAAAGCGCAGCGAGAATTTCGTCGTTTTCGATTTCTGTGTCCGCCTCGAGCCTGATCAGAAGGGACGGAACGTCGGTTTCGGAACTGAACGATTTCTGACGGAACACCGCGCCGTCCGGAACACATCTGTCAGCAGTTTTATCTGTCAGTCCGTATCGGTACACGGGGACTTGTGACGAACGTCCGGCTTCAAAGACCAACGTCTCGTTCTCTCTGCGGAATATGTAGGTGTTTCCCGTTTCATCATCGGCTTTGCATACAATGTACCCGTCCGTCTCGGTATATCTGCCGTGAGGCCAATAGGAGCTGAGCAAAGACAAGACGAGAGAAAAGGTTTTGTTGTCCGGATCAAGACACAGCGTTGCAAAGTCGTGCTCGGATCTGTAGGTGTAAGACTCCTTCGGAATGTACTCCGCAGCTTTCACAATTTCAAATTCCAGCAGATTTTTCAACGGTTCGGAACATTCGTCCCCGTATTGGAATCGAAATTCGGTCTGAAGACGGAATCTCTCACCTGCTGTCATATCGACATGACCCGGTATTGTATAAGAAACCCCTCCGACAGATCCGCTGTTTATACTGTAGCATACATCGGGGAAGAAGAGCTCTGTGTCAATTTCTTTCCAATTTTCCTCCTTCAGTCGATACAACTCATATGCCTTGCCGTACTCAATGGGGTTTCCGGAATTATTGACCCACAGCAAATCCAGAACAACATCCGAGCCGACCTCACGGACACCGATCACTTCGAAGCTTACGCCCTCGGCATCGCTTTTGTCATTCAGAAAACGGAACTTGCCGATCTCTTTTGTTTTCGGTGCTGACATTTGCCGGTTACGGCGGTTACCTGTATCCGCCGTAACCGCAGCGAATGCGCAGGCAACCACGGTTATTACGGCAAGAATTAAGACCACTATGGCAGAAACTTTTCGCTTCAACATTTACGATCACCTCTTTTTATCAGTATCGGAAGCAGAATCAAAATCGCGTCCTCCGTCGCTTTCGGTCAGCCGCTTGCCGTACACTACTTTCCGATGTCCGTGACTGCGCCGATAAATACCGGCAGCCCGCAAGCGTCGTCTATAACGGCGTAAACGAATGGGCGGTCAAGCGTAACGCTGTATAACCCCCCTGTATCAGAGGTTGCTTTAATATCCGCAGCGGTCGCCGCACCGGCTTTTGTTCCTTTTTCATCCACGGCGATATACGCCTTATGGAGTATGCGGCTGATAAATATATTGCTGCTGTCGGAATGACCGAGCGCCGAAAAATCCGCTTCTGCTGCTTCAAACGGCAGCGTCATACCGAGCGCTTTCAGCGCACTGCTCATTTCAATATCATAATCATATGAAAATTTCGGTATTGCCGTTTCCACCGGTACATCCTCGGCATTTTTTATCGTGTCGGCAAAGGACTTGCCGGTCATGGAGGCAGCATAGTCGCTGAGAGAAATATCTTCGTTCGGCAGCAGCGCAACAAAGCTGTAACCGTTCCTGTAAGGCTTTATAAAACCGATTGCCTTGCCGTCGTCAAGATATAGGTGCTCAGCCGAATACATCATCGAAGCCGTTCTCTTTGTGCCGTCAAGAGCGGTAAACGTGCCGTCTCTGACCTCGTCTTTTTTATAAATGTTTTCCCACTCAGCGTCGAACAGAACGGTGTTTATCAGATACATTACGGCGTCCGGGTCAATATCATCGATGATTTTTTCTATCATGCCGTCGGTATTCTTCTTTACCCAGTTGTTGATATACCGCAGTGTTTTCACGTCAAACGCCGACTTGTATACCGCAGCATCGAAGTAATCAGCGTTTTTCTGCAAAAAAGCCTTTTCCGCCGTAAATCCGTTATCCCTGACCCAAATAGAATTTGCGATATTCAGCTTTGCTGTTTTTTCGGAGGGCAGCGCTTTAATATAGGAATACAGATACTCGTTCAGCGTTTCCATGGGAATGTCTCCGCCGAGCAGGGATTCCGTTTGTGTAAGAGTCTCGCCCTTCGCTCCGTTCGCCGTCATGGAGAGCGCCAGCATGACCGACAGCGGGGAGATAAGACTGTTTTTGCTGTCGTCCCGCGTTTTTTGAAAAAGCCTGATCGCAAAGTCTGCACTGCTGTTTTTGAAAGCATCATCCGCAGCCCTGCCGGAAACAGGCTTTGCCTTAATTCCCTCCGTCAGATCTGCCGCACGTATCCCTGCCGTGCAGCCGGAAAGATTTACGGTGCCTGCACAAAGAACAAAGAAACACAAACAAACTGCTATCCGCCGTTTTATTCTCATTACACTTTCCTCCGAATTATTCTGATTCGTGTGCATTGTATGACGTAATCCGAATCACATTTTCGCGCAGTTCTTCACTGAATCCGTCGAGATCGTCGTATACGATCGCTCCCTCATTGATTAGGCGGCAAAGATCGGCAAGAAGCCCGGAGCTGCGCATCTCCGTCTGTACGCCGACGCGGTTTTTGTCACGGTGCAGGCGTCTGTCCAGCTCACGGAACTTTTCCGTCTCCGGGCCGTCACGGCTGAGCAGCTCAATGTATTCCCTGTTCAGCCTCCCGATATACGCTTCCTGCCATCCGGCGATTTTTTTACAAAACAAAAGCTGATCCCGCTTTGAAGGCCAATTTGCCTGCATAATTTCACCCGCGCCCGAATTATCCGTCATTAAAACAGATATCTCTTCAAATAGTCGGCCACCGCTTCGGAAACCTGTTTGACATCTTTACCTGACGTATTGATAAGCAGATCGTAGTTTTCACGTGCTCCCCATTTTTGTCGGCTGAAGTAGTTGTAATATCTTGCCCTTCCTTTATCAATAGAGCGCATATTTCTTCCAATCTTGGAATCGGATAAGTTTTCATCCTCCGGGCTTCGTTCCCGGCAGCGTTTCAGTTTGCTCTCTGCATCCGCGTAGACGAAAATACGGAACGGATCTTTTTCCTTCAAGATATAATCGGCACAGCGTCCCACAATAATGCAATCGGATTTATCTGCCAGTTCCTTAATGATGTTATGCTGCTCGGCAAACACAGTAAGACTCCTGTCAAACTCAGTATAAGCATAATATGCCGTATGAAAACTCGTGCCGGCATGAATGGGATAAGAGATATACGGGCGGTCTTCGGTGATGCGTTCCACATATTCCTCGGAGAGCTTTGTGCGCTTGGAAATCTCGGTTACGATTTCCTGATCGTAATAGGCAATCTGCAGCTTTTCTGCAATTCTGCGGCCGATCTCACGACCGCCGCTTCCAAACTCGCGTCCTATTGTGATAACCTTTTTCATTTGTCGCACCTCCTGTAAAAAGCCGTAAGGCACCGACCCTGCCATGCAAAGCCGATGCCTCGTTTTCTTTTGTCGGCTCGTGGGCTTTGCCGGAACTCCTTTGCCTACGGGTCTTTGTATAAAAGCTTTTCTGTCTCAGTTTGATTTCTTTTCCGCCACGTGGGTTCCGATATATTTACCGGTTTTAACACGGGCGTCTGACGGTTTCTTTGCATTTTCGGGGATTATCCAATATGCCCCGGCTTTTTGTGCCCCGGTTATGCGACCGTCTCCGCAAAGAGCAACCACACGGCGTCTTGAAAGGTGCCAGCGTTCCGCCGCTTCAATAGCTGAAATGTATTTTATGCTGTACATCGTTTACATCTCCTCTCTGACTATATTATATTCTCAACTTGGAACAATGTCAAGAGGAAGCAACAGTTCCGCTGTTTTTTTACATGTAAATTTTCGTTTTAAAGCACAAGGGCGGCGCAACCCGCCGCCCCTGCACCATATATGTGTCTGTATTCAGGTTTTATTTCTGCTGTTTCTTCCTTTTGTTAACAGCTGTGCAGACAACAGCTCCGCCGCTTACAAACAGCAGCGCAAACCATGACATAAGATTGCTGTTGTCGCCGGTCGGGGGAGCCTTCGGCAGCTTCGCCGTTACGGTGTCGGCTTTGGCGATTTCCTTGGTGCCGTCT
>ERZ1034952.2044-NODE-2044-length-15555-cov-6.814839_pt1 | contig 15555 bp, 15 predicted proteins | sample MGYA00520625_ERZ1034952 | MGnify/ENA primary metagenome ERZ1034952 (study PRJEB33766, sample SAMN09781773) | gut metagenome | biome: gut microbiome | host: Homo sapiens | place: Madagascar | study: EMG produced TPA metagenomics assembly of the PRJNA485056 data... | reverse complement strand
TCGGAAAAGAAAATGACGGTATCCGATGTTGTCAGGGCTCTTGACGGAAACGACTGGACGCCGTCTACCGTTTCTACATTTTTGCAGAGATTACTAAAAAAGAATGTTGTATCCTGCGAAAAAAAGGGAAACACAAATTTATATTATCCGATTTTGAAACAAAATGATTATGATATGTCTGAAACAGAAAGCTTTTTATCAAAGATATATAAAGGCTCTGTTAAAAACCTTGTTGCGGCGCTTTATGAGAATAAAAAGCTTTCAAAAAAAGATATGTCGGAGCTTAAAAGTATGTTTGATTTGGAGTGATAAACTTGTATAATGCTTTCAGAACGGTGTTTATATTAAGTCTGTTTGGGTTTGGAATAACAACACTGCTTTTTCTCCTGAAGCCTGTTACCGCAAAGAGGTTGCCGGCAAGATGGCAGTATTGTGTATGGGGTGTTGTGCTGATTTCCATGATACTGCCTGTATACAAGCTGATTCCGCAAAAAGAGGCTCAAAGATTCTCGATAACGCCGCAGAATCAAACGGTGCAGACGGAGGTGCAGCCGAATGAGGGAAACAATCCGGATACGGCTATAACCTATGATACACCGATTGAATACAGAGAGATTAAGCTGTCACCCAAAATTCAGATACGGCTTTTTGAACTTATTGCGTATATATGGAGTGCAGGAGTGCTTATATTTTTATTTACCGTTATTATAAGCTATTGCATGTATATATACCGTAAAAATAGAAATGCAGTAAAGATTTCCGACAGCAAATTGTTTGAAGAAGTAAAAAAGGAGCTTAAAATTAAAAGATATATCAGGCTTAAAGCATCATCGGAGGTGGGTTCTCCCATGCTTGTGGGGGTGTTGTTCCCGGTAGTATATATTCCCTGCCGTAAAATTCCCGATGAAAATATGCGAATGGTGCTTTTGCACGAGCTGACGCACTATAAGCGAAAGGATTTGCTTGTGAAGTGGTTTGCGGTTTTGGTAAATGCCGTTCATTGGTTTAATCCGCTCTGCTATCTTGCCTGTGCAAATCTGAGCGAGGCTTGCGAGGTATCGTGCGATATGTCGGTGACAAAAAACATGCCTGAAGATGAACAAAAGCTGTATATGCAAACAATTCTTAATTTAGTAGAGGAAAGGAGCTAAAAAAATGTTAGAGAATTTATACACAACTAAAATGAGTGCAAATAAAAAGACCTTACAGAACAGGTTCGCAAAAATCCGCTCAAAGAGCGGGCTGATTTCAAGGGTTACGGCGGTAGTGATGTCCTGCATGGTTGCTGTGACAATGCTCGGTGCAACCGTTGTTATGGCGGCGTATGACGGAGCTGCGGAAAATGCTGTTAAAACCGATTACACCGGTGAATTAAAAAACGATAATCAATCACTCAATGATGATGTTGCCGCAGCAAGAGCGGTAGTTGAAGAATACTTCAGAGCGGCAAACGAAAAGGGCAAAAGAGGAGAGCTTGAAACTCTGACGGCATGGTATAATACGCCTAATGTAATGCTGACCAGTGACGGCGATGCCGTTTTGACTTTGAAGAATATACATTATGATCCGAATGATACGGAAAAAGAAGATTATATCAATTACGGCAGAGGAAGCATTACAAATATATCATTAGACGATGTAATTGTATTCAGAGTTGATTACTGCGTAAGTATTCCGCAGGGCGGAGATGCAGGCGCATACAGCGAGGGAGATTATACTGATTGGAAGATGATTTTAATACGCGATGGAAAAGACGGCAAGTGGCTGATTGACGATATGGGATATTGATAAAAATACGGGCTGTTTAAAAAGTCTAATGACTTTTTAAACGGCCCGTATTTTTATGTCACAAATTGTTTACAAAACATTTTTTGACTTTGCGTATGTGCTGTGCTATAATTTAATATAACTAAATTAAGATGTCACCCAGCCTTTATAGGCGGCGGGGGACACTTGATTTTTCAGTGGCGGAATATAATCCCTCACTAAAAACGCTGAATGACGGAACTTACAGTCCATTATTGAAGTTTTAGGTTTAAAGGAGTGAAATATATGGAGGAGCAGACAAAAGGAGTTGCAGAAGCTCCGGCAGTTATAGAAATATGCGGACTTAATAAATCATATGGCTCAAACAAGGCGTTGGAGGATATAAACTTTAGCGTAAAAAAAGGCGAAATTATGGGGTTTCTCGGTCCAAACGGCGCAGGCAAATCAACAACCATGAATATACTTACGGGATACCTTGCCGCAAGCGGAGGAAGCGTAAAAATAGACGGCACAGACCTATCGGAAAACCCTGTTGAGGTACGGCGTAAAATAGGTTATCTTCCGGAACAGCCTCCGCTGTATCCGGAAATGACGGTTCATGAATATTTAAGCTTTGCTTATGATTTAAAGCAGGTCAGCCGCAAGGACAAGGAAGCTCACCTTAATCGTATAATGGAAACGGTAAAAATACGCAATGTAAAAGGGCGGCTTATAAAGAATCTTTCTAAAGGGTACAGACAAAGAGTCGGCTTGGCACAGGCTTTAATCGGAGATCCGGAGGTGCTTGTGCTGGACGAGCCGACAGTCGGTCTTGATCCTAAGCAGATAATGGAAATCCGCGAAGTTATAAGCGGTCTTGGCAAAAAACGCACGGTTATTTTAAGTACACATATTTTGCAGGAGGTAAGTGCGGTATGTGACAGTTATACTATAATAAACCGCGGAAAAATTATTGCAAAGGGCAGGTTTAATTCCGGGGATCACGGCGCGGAATATATGATAAGGGTTAAATGTGCCGGCGATACTGCAGCGAAGCTGCTTTCGCCGATAGACGGAATTATGTCTGTAAAGGATTGCGGCAGCAGCGAGCCTGAAACTGTTGATATTATGATAGTTTCTCAGCCGGAGGCGGATGTGCGTGAGGAGGTATTCCGCGCTTTTGCAGAGGCAGGATGTCCCATACTTTTATTTGAACCTGCGGCGCAGTCGCTTGAGGAATTGTTTATGCAGGCAATAAGCTCAGATAACGGAAACAATGGCGAAAGCAAGCAGGCGGCAAAGGGGGAAGAAGAATGAAGGCGATATTGGATAAAGAACTGAGAGGTTATTTTCGCTCTCCCATAGGATATATATTTACAGGAGTTTTCTTTGCGCTTTGCGCTATGTTCTTTGTTTCCGGAACGCTGTATTATCAAAGTGCCGATCTTAAATCTGTTTTTTCAAATGTAAATATATTGTATTTGTTTCTTGTTTCAATGCTGACTATGGGATTGTTTGCACCGGAGCGCAGCAGAAAAACAGATCAGCTGCTTTTAACAGCACCGGTAAGCGTCACTCAAATTGTATTAGGCAAGTTTTTTGCGGCGCTGTCGGTCTTTGGAATAACGCTTGTGCTTTCTTTAATATTTCCGATAATTATTTCTGTATTCGGAAACCCAAGCATAAGCGAAATAATCGGTGCATACATAGGCTTTATACTTCTTTGGGGAACATTCATAGCAATCGGAATGTTTATATCCGCTCTGACAGAAAGTCAAATGATAGCGGCGGTTGTAAGCTTCGGCGTTTTGCTCTTGGTATATTTTATGGGATGGTTTGCATCAAATATATCAAACGAGTTTATGCAAAAGCTGCTTAAATGGCTTTCAATAATGGATAGATATGAGGACTTCCAGAACGGTATATTAAAGCTTGAAAATATTGTGTATTATCTCAGTATAATAGGTATATTTGTTATACTGACGATTCAGGTTATACGCCGCCGTCAGTACGGTGAAAAACCCTTTCGTATAAACAATACTGTTGTTACCGCTGCGGCGGTTGCCGGAATACTCCTGTTTAACGGTGTGGTAAATGTGATAACGGCAAAGCTTCCGCTGCAAATCGACCTGACGCATGACAGTGTCTATAAGTTTTCGGATCAGACAAAAGAGGTTTTGTCAAAGGTAGATTCCGAGCTGAACATATATGCGATATATCCGGACTCGACCACAGGCGAGATTGTTGATACGATAAAGGAGCACCTTAAACAGTATCAGCAAATGAATAAGAATATTAAGGTAACATATATTGATCCGTATTCGGATCCGGCTTTTGCCCGTAAATACGGCGAGGATGCAGGTGTTGGTTCTATAATAGTTGAAAAGGGCGACCGCTTTAAGGTGGTTAAGCTGAATCAGCTGTACCGTCAAAGTCAGGCAACCGGTGAGGTATCTGTCGATACCGAAAAGCAGATTACCGGGGCTGTCAGCTATGTTTTGGGCAGCGCTGCACCTTTAAAGGCATATTTTACAGACGGTCATAATGAATATTCTTCTGCCGAGCTGAAAAAGGTGCTTGAATCAGAGGGATATGAAGTAGGAACGATAAGACTCGGCTCTGAGGAGATTCCTCAAGATGCATCCGTTGTGATATGCATGGCTCCGTCTGCGGATTTTTCAGCAGAGGAACGTGATGCCCTGGACGCATATCTTATGAACGGCGGCAAAGCAGGTTTTATATTTACAGCCGGAAACCGTGATACGGCGCGGCTTGATGATTATCTCGGCGAATGGGGCTTAAAACCCGATAATGATTATGTAATAGAAAGCGACAGCTCAATGGCTCTGCGTTCTTCATACGGAGTTCCTGTTCCGTCACCGCAGATGCAGAAACACAGTATAACAGATAAGCTGATAGAACAAAAAATTGCGTTTATGGCTCCGGATTCATGTTCGTTTACCGTAAATGACAATAATATTCAGCACACGTTTGTTACACCGCTGCTGACAACTTCTGACAAATCATGGGGAATTACAGATATGACGCGCACGGATACATCAAAAAAAGAAGGGGATATAAACGGTCCTCTTACAGTTGCCGCTATATCTGAAAAATCAGGTGACGGTAATACAGGAGCAATATTTGTACTCGGCTCACTCAGTTCGGCTGAAACAAGCGGAATATTAAGCAGCTCGGCTTACAGTAACGGTGATTTTATCACTAATGCATTTGCTTATCTGACAGACAGCACAGATTCGCTCAGTATACGCGCAAAGGTAATCAGCGCAGATACAATGTCAATGACGGAAAAACAGGTAAGAGTATTTTCGATTATCCTCCAGTATATACTGCCGCTGATTATACTTGTATCCGGACTTGTTATATGGCTCAGGAGGAGGTACCTGTAAATGACGGCAAAGAAAAAACTTATTCGTAATATAGCGGTATCGGCCATAGTGCTTGCCGTGCTCGGCGGAGCATACTATTTTGCCGTAAACTGGACGCCTGCCGATAAGGAAGAAAACAAAACGGAGCAAACTGAATCGTCGGCAATTTCACTGTTCAGTATTGATTCCGATAGCATAACTTCGGTATCAATAAGAAATCCGGAGCAGGCGTATACATTGGTACAGGGCGATGACGGCACAGTGACAATACCCGAAAAATCCGGAATTGAATTTATGCAAAGCTCTTTAAAAAGTGCTGTGTACGGATTTGCGTCAGTTTCGGCAGAACGTGAGATTACTTCCGATGTTACACGTGCGGCAGAGTTTGGGCTTGAACCGTGCTCTGCGGAGTTTGTTGTAAACCAAAAGGACGGCAGCCGCAACAGATTTATTATAGGTGATGCTCTGCCGGGTGATGATGCAGGCTATTATATGATGGAGGATAATGGTGACAGAATATATACAATTTCGTCATATAATGCAAAAAAGATATTTAAAACAACAGATTCATACCGCAGCACATCATTGGCAAGCATAGACAGCAGTACAATTAAGCGGATTTCGGTTGTAAAGAACGGAAATACTTTACTGGAGGTCTGTGCCGCGGAAAAGAATGGCACAACACTGAGCAATATGACCTCTGATTTTGTTGTGACAATCCCGTATCCGGGTGAAGCCGCATCCTCTGATATGCTTTCAAAGCTTGCGGAAAGCTTTAAGACGATTGAGATAAAAGGCTTTGCTGATGATAATCCGTCTGATTTAGATGCTTACGGATTAGGTAATAATAAAACGGTGTTGACAATAAACACTTCGGATGATAAGGAATATAAGCTTGCACTCGGTTCGGCAGCAGAGGACGGAGTGTATATGCAATGGAATAACGAGGCATCTGTATACATTGGCGATAAGGCATATCTTGACGCCGTTGAAACCCTGAACCCGATTGATTATGTTTCAAAGCTGGTAGAAATTCATAATATAGCAGATGTCGAGTCTGTTGATGTAATGAAAGACGGGGTTGTTCTGAAGCTGGAGATTGATCAAAGCAAACAGGATGAGGACAGCGGAAAGTTTAAGGTAAACGGTAAGGAAATGGCTGAAAAGGACTTTAAAAAGCTGTATCAGCAGGTTATAGGTGTTACGTTTACCGATTATGCGGCAGAAAAAGTTAGCGGTCAGCCGTTTATGACGATTACCTATAACATGTCTGACGGAAGTCGCAGCATGGTGGAGCTATACGATTATAACGAGCGCTGTTATGCGGCGCGCCGCAGTAACGGAAATTGCCTGACCGTTCTTAAATCGTCTATGGAGGAATTATTTAAAGCAATCGAGGATAATAAAGGGTAAAGTATGATAACAAATGTTTTTATAGATATAGATGATACCCTGCTTGATTTTAACGAATCGGCAAAGGAAGCAATAAAAATTGTAATGGCGGATAAGGAATTGGTTTATACGTCGGAGGTGTTTGATACATTTCTAAGGATAAACAATGCTCTTTGGCAGAAAATTGAGCTTGGACAGCTGACAAAGCAGGAACTCTTTGCTGTCAGATGGAATACGATTTTTAAGGAACTTGGTATAGACTATAACGGACCGGAGTTTGAAACATGCTTCAGAAACAAGCTCAGCAGCTGTGCCGTCCCTGTGCTTTATGCAAAAGAGGCGCTGGAATATCTTAGCGGTAAATATACTGTGCATGCCGCGAGCAATGCTATGTTCAGACAGCAGATGCAAAGGCTGAAGATAGCCGGAATGACTGAGTATTTTGATAAATTCTTCTTTTCGGAGGAGCTTGGATTTTTTAAACCGTCAAAAGGTTTTTTTGATGCATGCTTTGCTGAACTTTCCGGAGTGCAGCCGGGAGAGGTAATGATGATAGGCGATTCTGTTTCGGCGGATATAAACGGCGGAGCGGAGTACGGACTTAAAACCTGTTGGTTAAACCGACGCGGTCAAAGCTCCGACGTGGTAAAAGCAGATTATATAATTAGTTCCTTAAGCGAGATAAAAGAAATATTGTAAACAAAAATCAGGCATTAGCCTGATTTTTGCTTTTTATGCCTTTGTATACTTCGTATATTCCGATTATGAATAAGAATGAAGCAAAAAGCTTTTTTAAAATTTCTCCGGAGAGGTAAACGGCAAGCATTGTACCTCCTATCGCGCCTATAACGCCGCTTATTCCGATTATGGCAGCAGTTTTGATTTCAACATTCTTGTTTTTAATATGGATAATAAGCGATGCTATGGCAGTCGGCAGAAAATAAACAAGGTTTATTCCCTGCGCGGTCTGCTGGCTTACACCGCAGAGCAGAACCAGAGCAGGTATAAGTATTGCGCCGCCGCCTATACCCATTCCGCTGATAATTCCGCTCAAAAATCCGATAATTCCTATAAACATAAATAGTTCTCCCGTGTGGCGGCAGTGCCCTGTAATAAAAACATAATCTGCTGCGGCTAAAAAAACATTTTGACGGCGGTTGCCATTATCAGACCGCCGAATATTATTTTAAGCAGCCGCTTTGATATTTTATTCAGAACCTTTGCGCCGACTGCGCCGCCGATAATTCCGCCTATTGTTACCGGAATCCATAGTTTTATATCAAAAAAACCGCGTTTAATATAAAACACAGAACTTACCGCCGACAGCATAAGTATTATTGCTATGGCGGTGGCATGTGACTTCTTTTCATCTGCTTTAAGGAACATCTCCATTGCCGGGACAGCAACCGAGCCGCCTCCTGCGCCGAAAAGTCCGTTTAATGTTCCGGTGACAAGTCCGATTATTATATGCCGCCAATACTTCTTCATATAAATACCTCTGTTTTTTAAAAATATTTTAAACAGTTTTTTAAATATTATACAATAAAAATATTGTGGATAATAAATCGGCAGGGCTGTGGAAAACGACACAAATCCACATAATCATTGGTGTTTTTCTGTGGAAAACCCTGTGGATTCTGTTGATTGTAACTTTATGGTAATTGAATTGAAATATTTTCTGAGGTCTATTTCGGCTACAGAATTTTCGGACAGAGCTGATTTAAAGGGCATATATCGCATTTGGGAGAACGCGCGGAACAGTATTTTCTGCCGTGATATACCAGACAATGGCAAAAATCCGCCCAGCGGTTTTGCGGTACAATTTTTTGCAGGTCAAGCTCTATCTTATACGGATCCTTATTTTTTGTAAGTCCCATACGGTTGGAAAGGCGCGTTGCGTGTGTATCAACAACGATTCCGGGAATGCCGAAGAAGTCGCCCAGTACAAGATTTGCGGTTTTTCTTCCGACGCCCGGAAGCTTTAAAAGCTCCTCCATGCTGTTTGGAACCTTGCCGTCATATTTATCTATCAGCATACGGCAGCAGCCGATGATGTTTTTTGCCTTGTTACGGAAGAAACCCGTAGAACGTATATCCTCCTGCAGCTCAAGCTCATCGGCATATGCAAAGTCATATACATCCTTGTATTTTTTAAATAAGTCTTTTGTAACTATATTAACGCGTGCATCTGTGCATTGTGCGGCAAGCTGGGTTGCAATAACAAGCTGCAAAGCATCGGTGTATTCAAGCGTGCAGCCCGGATCACCGTATTCCTCGTCAAAAATATCAATTATATTCAAAACGCGCTGTTTTTTTGCGGATAAACTTTCTTTCATACAAAATTCCCCCTTGCAAAATGTCGTTAATACGATTATAATATAAATCAGCCGGGTTTTCAAGTCCGGCACAGTAATAAAGAGTATAATTAAAATAAAAATAATTTTGTACCGGAGGAGAAAAATGTTTGAATTGGAGAACCTCAGAAAAACCGATCCGGAAATTGCTCAGGCAATAGACCGGGAAATCAATCGTCAGCGTAATAAGATAGAGCTTATTGCGTCTGAAAACTTTGTCAGTCCGGCAGTAATGGAGGCAATGGGAACGCCGCTTACCAACAAATATGCGGAGGGTTATCCCGGCAAGCGTTATTACGGCGGCTGTGAGTATGTTGATATAGTAGAGGATTTGGCAAGAGAACGTGCAAAAGAATTGTTTGGCGCTGAATTTGTAAATGTGCAGCCACATTCCGGAGCGTCAGCAAACCTTGCGGTGTTCTTTGCAACAATGGAACCGGGAGATACATATCTCGGCATGAATCTTGCACACGGCGGACATCTTAGCCACGGTTCACCTGTTAATATATCGGGTAAGTATTTTAACGTTGTGCCATACGGCGTAGATGACGAAACCTGCCGGATAGATTATGACGAGGTAAGACGTCTTGCAATAGAAAACAAGCCCAAGTTGATTCTTGCCGGCGCAAGCGCGTATGCAAGAGAAATTGACTTTGCAAAATTCCGTGAAATAGCAGACGAGGTGGGCGCATATCTTATGGTTGATATGGCTCATATTGCAGGTCTTGTGGCAGCCGGACTTCATCAAAGCCCGGTTCCGTATGCAGACTTTGTTACGACAACCACGCACAAGACGCTTCGCGGGCCGCGCGGCGGTATGATTTTGTGCAAGGAGGAGTACGGCGCAATGATAAATAAGGCGGTATTCCCCGGAAATCAGGGCGGTCCTTTGATGCATGTTATTGCGGCAAAGGCGGTTTGCCTTAAAGAAGCGCTCTCACCTGAATTTAAGGCATATCAGATGCAGGTTAAGAATAATGCAGCCGCTCTTGCAGGGTCGCTGATGAATAACGGAATTGATATAGTTTCAGGCGGAACCGACAACCACCTGATGCTGCTTAATCTTCTTAAACAGGACAAAACCGGAAAAGAAGTGGAGCATAATCTTGATGAAGTGGGAATCACCTGTAACAAGAATACTATCCCGAATGATCCTAAGAGTCCGTTTGTTACAAGCGGTATTCGTCTGGGAACCCCGGCTGTTACAACACGTGGCTTTGTTGAGGAGGACATGAAGGAGATAGCGCAGCTGATAGCTCTTATTATCAATGATTTTGAAGGCAATAAAGAAGGAGTAGCAAAACGTGTACAGGCGCTTTGCGACAAGCATCCGCTTTATGAATAAGCCTCTTGCGGACAGAATACGGCCCACAACCATAGATGAGGTTGTGGGTCAGCGTCATATATTGGGAAAGGGATGTATTTTAAGGAATATTATTGAAAGCGGTAATATTCCCAATATGATTTTTTACGGTCTTTCCGGTACCGGAAAAACAACGGTTGCAAACATAGCCGCAATGGCGGCAAACAAAACGCTGTATAAGCTGAATGCGACCAATGCATCGGTTTCAGATATAAAAAACATAGTAAAAGAATCTGACGGCTTGCTCGGTCAGAACGGAATATTACTGTACCTTGACGAGATTCAGAATTTTAACAAAAAACAGCAGCAGTCATTGCTGGAGTATACCGAAAACGGAAAAATTACTTTAATCGCAAGTACGACAGAAAATCCGTATTTTTATGTATATAACGCGATACTCAGCCGCAGCACGGTGTTTGAGTTTAAGGCACTTGACGCTGAGGATATAGAGCAGGCGCTGGGCAGAGCACTGGAGATATTAAAAAAAGAGGACTTCCCGCATAACAGTGTTGTTCTGGATGATGGTGTGCTCCATCATATGGCAGAAAAATCCGACGGTGATGTGCGAAAGGCATTGAACTCACTTGAACTTGCCGTTAATTATACGCCGCCCGATAAGGACGGAGAGATTCATATTACAATGGATTCAGCAGTACAATGCACACAGCGCAAAGCCTTTTTGTATGACCGAAAGGGCGACAGTCATTATGATATTTTAAGCGCGTTTCAGAAATCCATCAGAGGTAGTGATCCGGATGCTGCGGTGCATTATCTTGCGCGGCTTGTGGCGGCGGATGACATACAATCCATATGCAGGCGGCTTATGGTCATAGCGTGCGAGGATATAGGTCTTGCTTATCCGTCAGCAATAACTGTGGTAAAGGCGTGCGTTGACAGCGCGCTTATGCTGGGATTTCCGGAGGCGCGGCTTCCGCTGGCGCAGGCGGTTATTCTGCTTGCAACCGCACCTAAGTCAAATACGGCGCATAATGCGATAAATGCTGCTCTGTATGATATAGAGCATATTGATACGGGAACGATACCTCGCCGTCTGCAGAATAAACACTATGACGGTGAAGGCAACACTGAAAAAGGACAGAATTATATGTATCCGCATGATTATCCGAATCATTATGTAAAGCAGCAGTATCTTCCGGATAAAATAAAGGACAAAAAGTATTATATCCCAGGAAATAATAAAACTGAACAGGCGGCAAAGGAATACTGGGATAAAATTAAAAAAACAGAGCGCTGAGGCTCTGTTTTTTTCGTCATATTTACTATATTCCAAAATGTTTAAAACTATTGACATTTTGGGTAAAATGCGGTATCTTTAATTTTGTTGTAAAAAAATTTTAAAAGGGGGTATCTGTATTGGAGAATATTGTCAGCCTTAAGGATATCGTTGTAACTTTTGACGGAGAGCAGATTCTCAATAACATCAGTCTGGACATAAAGGACAAGGAATTTGTTACCTTGCTTGGCCCGTCCGGCTGCGGAAAAACTACTACTTTGAGAATTATCGGCGGTTTTCTTGAACCTGACAGCGGTACGGTTACGTTTGAAGGGAAAAAGATCAATAATGTTCCGCCTTATAAGCGGAACGTAAACACTGTTTTTCAGCGTTATGCGCTGTTTCCGCATCTTAATGTCTATGAAAACATAGCTTTCGGACTGAGGGTAAAAAAGCTGCCCGATAAGGAAATACGAAAGCGTGTAGGCGAGATGCTGGAGCTTGTGAATCTTCGCGGGTATGAAAAGCGCAGTATATCACGTTTGTCCGGCGGACAGCAGCAGCGTGTTGCTATAGCAAGGGCTTTGGTTAATCGTCCGCGCGTTTTGCTGTTGGACGAGCCTTTGGGTGCGCTTGATTTAAAGCTAAGGCAGGATATGCAGATAGAGCTTAAAAAGATTCAGCAGCAGCTGGAAATCACCTTTATTTATGTAACGCACGATCAGGAGGAGGCATTGACTATGAGCGATACGGTCGTAGTCATGAATCACGGCAATATTCAGCAGATAGGTACGCCTGTTGATATATATAACGAGCCGCGCAACGCTTTTGTTGCCGACTTTATAGGTGAGAGTAACATTATACCGGGAATAATGCTTAAAGACCGCCTTGTTGAGATAAGCGGACGGGAGTTTGAATGTGTTGACGGCGGATTTGGAAACAATACTCCAGTTGACGTTGTTATCAGACCTGAGGATATAGCTATTATACCGGCTGAAAATGCCAAAATTACAGGTGTTGTTACCTCTGTTACCTTCAAAGGCGTTCATTATGAGATGGTGGTTGAGGCATATGACTTCAGCTGGCTGATACAGTCAACAAAGGCTGTGGAAAACGGTTCGGCTGTCGGAATAAGTTTCGGGCCGGATGATATACATATCATGCGTAAGATGAAAGGTTAGGTGAGGTAGAATGAAAAGAAAGCTTCTTGCCGCACCGTATCTTGTATGGATGGTTGTATTTGCGGTTGTTCCGCTGATGATGGTTGCGTACTTTGCCTTTACCGACGGTGACGGAAACTTCACTCTTGAATACGTTGCTGAGGTTGCACAGTATTCAAATATTTTTGTGCGTTCTATATGGCTTGCAGCAATAGCGACGGTTATATGTCTTGTGATTTCATATCCGGTGGCATTTATACTTGCAAGAATGGACATAAAAGTACAAAGCACTATGGTGATGATTATAGTTCTTCCTATGTGGATGAATTTTCTGCTCAGAACATATGCATGGATGACAATTCTGGGAAACGAGGGGATAATAAACACCCTTTTGGGATATATCGGACTCGGCCCGTATAAGATGCTCAACACTCAGGGGGCTGTCGTGCTCGGTATGGTCTATGATTATCTGCCGTATATGGTTCTTCCGCTTTATTCGGTAATGGTAAAAATAGATAAAAGCGTACTTGAAGCAGCACAGGATTTGGGGTGCAACAGCTTTAAATCATTGTTCCGTGTTGTTCTGCCGCTCAGTCTGCCCGGAGTAATGTCCGGAATAACAATGGTTTTTGTGCCCGCAATAAGCACGTTTATCATATCAAGAATGTTGGGCGGTGGCTCAAACCTACTTATCGGTGATTTGATAGAGATGCAGTTCCTCGGCAATTCGTATAATCCAAACCTCGGCGCCGGAATATCTCTTGTGCTGATGGTTATAATTCTGCTTATTATGACGCTTATGAATCAGTTTGATGTGGATGACGACCGCGTTTTGGTATAGGGGGTGCAGATATGAAAAAGCTTTCAAAAATTTATATAAGCATAATCATTGCTTTTTTGTACCTTCCGATACTGGTGCTTATAGTTTTTTCGTTTAATACGACAAAAAGCCGTTCGGTATTTTCAGGTTTTACATTTGACTGGTATAAAAAGCTGTTTAATAACGAACTTATTATGACATCACTGGGGAATACGCTGATTATTGCAGTTATTGCATCGGTTATAGCAACAATTCTCGGCACGATAGCGGCAATCGGAATAAGCAAAATGCGTAAGGCTCCTAAAACTGTTGTGATGCAGATGACAAACATTCCGATTATGAACCCGGAAATCGTTACCGGTGTTTCGCTTATGCTGCTTTTTGTGTTTTTTGCTGCAAGAATGAATTTTGAATTTGGTTTTAAAACCTTAATTATTGCACACATAACCTTTGACGTGCCTTATGTTGTGCTTAATGTAATGCCAAAGCTGAGGCAGATGGACGCTAATATTTATGAGGCAGCCCAGGATTTGGGCTGCGGTCCGGTTCGTTCGTTCATGCGTGTCGTATTGCCTGAAATTATGTCGGGCGTAATATCCGGATTTTTGATGGCGTTTACCTTTTCGTTGGATGACTTTGTGGTAAGTTATTTTACAAGCGGTTCTACGGCACAGACCTTGCCTATTACAATCTATGCCATGACAAGAAGAAAGGTAAGCCCTGAGATAAATGCACTGTCAACAATTATCTTTGCGGTAGTTCTTGTTGTACTTATCGTAAAGAATTTACTTGAGCGCAGGGCAATCAGAAAGGAGGCGCAGAGATGAAACGACTCTTGTTTCTGATTTTTGCGGTTTTGATAGCCGTTACGCCCTTGACTGCCTGCGATACAATGGCGGTTGATGACGAGTCGGAGGAAACAGCCGATATCGGTGATACAGCTCCGGAGATTGAAGATGCGGAGTATTATCAGAGATTTAAAAATGATAAGATTTCAATAAATGTATATAACTGGGGTGAGTATATTCCCGACGGCAGTGAGGAGGGCGTTATGAATCTTAATGCCGAGTTTACAAAGCTGACCGGGATTAAGGTGAATTACAGCACTTATGCCACGAATGAGGAACTTTATGCAAAGCTGAAGGGCGGCGGTGCAAGCTATGACATTATTATTCCTTCTGATTATATGATTTCCAGAATGATAAATGAGGATATGCTTGAACCTTTGGATTTTGAAAATATCCCGAACAGCTGCTATACAATGGAAAAATTTTTAAATCCGGAATATGATTCAGAGAATAAATATTCTGTGCCTTATACATGGGGAACTGTCGGAATCATATATGATAATACCGCGATTGATCCGGAGGAAACCGAGATTGATTGGGATATATTGTGGGACGAAAAGTATGCGGATTCCGTTTTGATGTTTGACAATCCGAGGGATGCTTTTGCCATAGCGGAAATACGGCTCGGAATATCTCTTAATTCTGAGAACCCTGATGAGCTTGAAAAAGCAGCGAATTTGCTGATTAAACAAAAACCCGTCGTACAGGCATATGTAATGGATGAAATATTCGATAAGATGGGCGCCGGAGAGGCAGTTCTTGCCCCGTACTATGCCGGTGATGCCGTAACCCTTATGGATGAATATGATCATCTGAGCTTTGCTACGCCGAAAAGCGGAACAAATTTGTTCTTTGACGCGGTGTGTATACCTAAGGGAGCAAAACAGAAAGAGGCTGCGGAGATGTATATAAACTTCCTCAGTGAACCAGATGTTGCATATGCGATTGTCGATTTTATAGGATATTCAACACCGAATATGGCAGCATATGAAATGCTTGATGATGAAATCAAAAATGACGGAATTTCTTATCCGGATGATGAATTTCTGGCTGAAAAGACCACCGTATTTAAAAATCTGTCTGATGAAGCAAACCAAAAAATGCAGGATTTATGGACGACAATGAAAAGCGCGGAAACAAAAACAGTTAATGTATGGATAGTTCCGCTGTTTATGATTATCTGTGTTCTAACTTCGGTCGGTGTATTGATAAGAAGATATATAAAGAATAAAAAAGATATATGCTAAAG
>ERZ1034952.2042-NODE-2042-length-15561-cov-9.543532_pt1 | contig 15561 bp, 10 predicted proteins | sample MGYA00520625_ERZ1034952 | MGnify/ENA primary metagenome ERZ1034952 (study PRJEB33766, sample SAMN09781773) | gut metagenome | biome: gut microbiome | host: Homo sapiens | place: Madagascar | study: EMG produced TPA metagenomics assembly of the PRJNA485056 data... | reverse complement strand
AAATTTTTTCACACTTGCTTTTTTGACGATTCTGTATCATAATTAATTTACGAAAATAAATCAACAGGGGGGGTCGCCCGGAATCATGGCCAGACATAAGAAAGAGATCAACATCAAACTCGTGGCGGAAGAGGCGGGCGTTTCGCTCGCCACCGTGTCGCGGGTCATCAACAACCGGACCGATGTGAGCGAAGCGATGCGCCGCAAAGTCTCGGCGGTAGTCGAAAAGTTCAATTTTGCGCCGACCAAGGGGAGCGAGCGGCGGATCAACATCGGCGTCATCGTCGTCATGGACACCTCGCTCGTGAACGAGTATATCTCGCAGGTGCTCGACGGCGTGGCCGATTACAGCGACGGCGGGTTGCTCGACGTCACGGTGATTTTCTACCGGATCACCCCCGATGCGAAGCCGCTGCTGCAGCTGATCCGCGAACGTCGCTGCGACGCGGTCGTGCTGTTCCCGCCGGAACGGGTCACCGACCAGCTGCCGCAGCTCATCGAATCGGAGATTCCGGTCATGCTGGTCAACGGCAGCACGAACGCCCCGAAAATGGGCTTCCTGAACAACGAATCCTACACCGGCGCCGTCAAGGCGATGGAGTATCTCGCCGAATGCGGACACACGAAGATCGGCTTTCTCTGCAACGCGCTCGAGAACAGCGAGAACCACCAGCAGCGGCTGCAGGGCTACCTGGACGTCATGGCGAAGATCAGCCCGGACCGCAAATCCGGCTGGATCATCCCGCACCAGCCGACGCCCGAGACCACCGAGGCCGGTTACAACCAGTGCACGCAGCTCCTGCTGACCTGTCCGGAAATCACCGCGGTCTTCTGCACGAACGACGAAATGGCGGTCGGCGCGGTCAAGGCCTGCTGGGATGCGAATCTGCGCGTGCCGGAGGACATCTCGATCATCGGCTTCGACGATATTCCGTACGGCCGCTACCTGCACCCGGCGCTGACCACGGTCCGGCAGCCGCTGACCGAGTTCGGCTACCGCGCGGTCAAGTACCTCGATGAACTGCTGAAGAACCAGCGTGCCGGTCTGCCCTGCGAAACGCTGGATACAAAACTGATCGTTCGCGATTCCGTCATGAATATAACCGGGGAGAAAAAACAATGAGACCATCCGCATACCTGACTGCCGGAGCGCTTCTGTTCGGAACCGCTCTCGGCGCGGCAGACTTCCTGCTGACCGACAACGAACGTCCGGGCTGGGGTTCGAACACCTTCCCCGCCGGCGAACCGCGCCTGAAAACCGGGGCGACCCTGTCGGTCGTCACGGACGGGGCATTCGCCTCCAGCCCGGAATTCGCCAAAACCGCGGCCCGGCCCGACGGGACCTTCCGGGCGCTGCTGGACGGGCGGCGCGGACCGGAGGGCGACTGTCAGGGATTCGGCTCCTGGCAGCCGAAGACCCGTTTTGAAAGTTTTGTGATCGACCTCAAAAAGCCGTACGGCCTGACCCGGGCGGCGGTCTGGGCGCAGTTCAATAAAACCCAGAAATCCGGCGATGTCGAAATCCTCGTGAGCTCAGACGGCAAAACCTTCGTTCCGGCCGCCTCCGGCGCATTCGCGGACGGGCTGTCGAGCGAAGCGGATAAGCTCGGCATTCCGCTCGAACTCCCATTCTCCGAACCGGTCACGGCGCAGTATGTGCAGTTCCGGGTCAAGGTGCGCGACGGTTCCCCGCAGCAGGTCATCAGCGAAGTTGCGGTCTGGGGCAACGAGGCCGGAAGCGCGCAGGCGGCTGAAGCGATTGCCGTTCCGGTCGCCCCGGATGTGAAGATCAGCGAAAAACGGCTGAGCGGCAACCCGGCCGGCAACACCTTCCCGGCCGGAGAAGCGGCTCTCGCCACCGGCGCGACACTCAGCTGGGTCACAGACGGGCCATATGCAACGAAGTCCGAAGAGATGCTGAAGACCGGTTCGCGTCCGGACGGCACCTGCCGCGTCCTGCTCGACGGACGGCGCGGCACCGACGGGAACTGCCAGGCGTTCGGCAACTGGGGCGGCCAGTACTATGCAACCTTCACGCTCGACCTGAAGGACACCTATCTCATCACCCGCGCGGCAATCTGGTCGCAGCAGACGAAAACGCAGGGCTTCGAGACCTTCGAGCTTCTGCTGTCGGCGGACGGGGCGAAATTCGTTTCGGTCGGCAGCATAAACTGCCCGGAAGGGCTGCTGAACCAAGCTGAAAAACTTGGTGAACCGGTCGAACTCAAACTCGAAAAACCGGCGGCGGCGCGCTATGTCCGGTTCCGGGTCAAAAAGCATCCGGCCCGCATGCAGATGATCCTCTCCGAGGTCGCGGTCTGGGGCGACCGGCTGCCGCAGGGAGCTGACCGGACCGCCTACCTGCCCGAGAACCAGCGTCCCGAAGTCGCCGTGACGGGAAGCGGCATCGGCTCAAGCGCCCTGACGCTCGACTGGAGCGGCTTCGGCTCAGCCTCGCAGGTGAAAAGTTACCGGGTCTACCGCTCGCAGAAACCGTTTTCGAAAATCACCGAAGAAGGCGTCGAACGGATCGGCGAATATCCGGCCGCGACCGTCAGAACCGTCGTCTATCCGCTGACGCCCGGAGAGACCGGCAGCTACGGCGTGACGGCGGTTTACGACGACGGCGAATACCCGGTCGTCAAGCCGTTCACCTGGACGGCGCCGGGACCGATCGACGTGAAAACCTTCGGCGACATGCTGGCCATCAATCACTTCTGGGGCGGCGGCGGAGCGCGTCATGCCAAGCGCACCCGCGAATGGGAAACCGTTGCGCTTGATCTGCTGGCCGAAACGCCGTTCAAAACGATCCGCTGGTGGGAGAGCTACCCGGAAATCCTCAAAATGCTCTACGAGCGCGGCATCGCGGCGACGACCTTCTCCGGCAAGCGCAATTATGCCAACGGCGACCGGATGGGCGTCCACCTCTACGGAGCGGGTAACGAGCCGCACCTGCACGGCATCCGGGGGGCCGACTATGCAAAGCGCGTCGCCGACATCAACCGGGAGCTGAAGGCGGATGTGCCGCACGCGCTGCTTTATGCTCCGACCGTCTGCCTCGACGGCCGTTCGCTCGACTTTCTCGAGAAGTTCTACGCGGCGGGAGCAAAGGAGCATTTCGACGTGCTCGACATTCACAACTACCTCGGCAACACGGCCGACTTCGTCTATCCGCCCGGCTATCCGTCCGGCAGCCCCGAAGGACTTTTCGAACGCATCGCGAAAGTCCGGGAGATCATGGCGAAGTACGGCGACGCCGGCAAACCGATGATCACGACCGAATTCGGCTACACCGACTGCAACGTCGCCAATCCGGTCGGGGAGATGACGCCGGAACGCAAGGCCGCATTCCTCGTGCGCGGACTCATCATCCAGCACGTGCTCGGTTTCCGCCGCGTCTTCGTCTACAGTTTCTGGGACGAAGGCGAGGACCCGAACTACACCGAACACTCCTTCGGCATGCTCGATTACAAAGGGCAGAAGAAACCGGCTTACTACGCCAGCCAGGTGCTCGGCCGCGAACTCGGAAAATGCGTTTACGATTTCCCGATGAAGGGTTCCGATGAGGTGAATTACGGTTACGTCTACCGGAATCCGGAAACGAACCGCTTCGTCACCGTCGTCTGGAACGGCGCTTCCGAAATGGCCGGAACCTTCCGCACCCGGCCGGGAACCGTCACCGTCGTTTCGATGACAGGTAAAAAAAAGGAGATCCGGACCGCGCCGGACGGCTCTTTCCGCACGGTCTTCGGCCCCGCCCCGGTCTATCTCGAAAGCGCCGCTCCGGCGGAGCTGGTGAAAACGGTCGCGGTCGAAGAAAAAACCGCCTCCGACCGCGTCGGCCTCAAGCCCGACTCTCCGGTCGTGGTGACCGGGCCGGGCCGGAAGTCCGAAATCGGAGCGACGCTCACAAATCCGACCGCCGAAACGCTCGAGGTTCACCTTTCGCTCGAAACTCCGGAGGGAAAGGCGCTCGCCTCGAAAACCGTGAAGCTCGCCCCCGGCCAAAGCGAACGCGCCGTGCTGGCGGTACCGGCCCCGGCCGGGCTGATTCTCGACCGTTACGAACTTGCGATCAACTATGAGGGAAAGTACGAAAGCCGTTCCGACAAGACCACGCTCTTCGTCCGCCGCCTCGCGGAGAAGCCCGGCGTGACGACGGGAAAGATGTACGGTTATCAAAACGACGTTTATGTGCTCTCTGACGACACGCTTGAAGTCACCGTCGATCCGCAGCGCGGCGGACGCATCCTCGAGATTTTCGACCGGCGGACCGGCGCCAACCAGATCACCGTCCCGTACGACCGCCTCGGCGGACTGCACAACATCGCGTTCTACTACTGCATCTGGGATGAAGTCAGGGCGCCGAACGGCAGCGGCATCGGCCGCAATACGCCGTACAAAGTCCGGCTCCTGCCGGACGGCATCGAAATGTCGGCCGAAAACCCCGGCAATCTCGCAGCAGTCAAGACATTGACCCTGAAGGGAAACGGTGTTCTCGACCTGAAAGTCCGGCTTGACAGCCGCAGCAGCCGGGAGCTGGCCTGCTCGTGGTACATGCACCCGGAATACACGATCGGCGGCGAAGCGGTCAGCCACTCCGATCTGCTGACGCTGCCGATCGGCGGCAAAGAGCTCGAAATTCCGTACTGGACCGGTCTCGGCGACCGGACGACACCGGAATTCTCCGATGGTTACTGGCTGCTGACCAGCCCGTCGAAACATTACCGGATCCGCCAGGATTTCTCCCTTGACGAATTCCGCAAGCCGCGCCTCTGGTTCGGCATCGGCTGCTGCAACTTCGAAATGGAGAGCAGCAGGGATCTGAAGCTCGCTCCGGGCCAAAGCTGGACCGGTGATCTGAAATGGACGTTTTCAACCCTCAAACAATAAAGGAAGCCGTTATGAAAAAACAATTCACGTTGATCGAGCTTCTCGTGGTGATCGCGATCATCACCATCCTCGCCGCGATGCTTCTGCCGGCACTGAACCAGGCGCGGGAACGGGCCAAGAACATCAGTTGCACCAGCAACCTGAAACAGCAGGGCACCTTGGTTGCACTGTACATCGATGAAAACGAAGGATATATCGTCCCGGCAAAATCGCAGGGGCTGCCGGTCGGAAAAGGCGGCTCGAACTGGACACACAACTACGCCCGCCTGCTCGGTCTGCTCTATATGCAGATTGCGGATAAAGACGACTATTTCCGCAATACGATTTTTGCCTGCCCGGCCCTTTCCGACAAATACGGCGAAAACGGCTGGAGCTGGTGGATGCGCGGCTACGGTTTTAACGCCTACAATATGACACATGAGTCTTCCGAACCGCAGGGCCTTATGGTGAGAATCGACGGCGGCGACGGAATACCGCACTCCAAGCCGCGTAAAATCTCCGCAGTGGCAAGTCCCGCCGCCGTCATGGCCATCTCCGATATCCGTAACGATACGGTCTATTACAACAGCGGCAGCATCAGCCCGACCCAGGGAGGGGAGAAGCCCTACAACCGTCACAACCTCGGCGGAAACATCTGCTATCTGGACGGTCACGTCAGATCGTGGACCTACAAGGAGTACAGCAGCCGGCTCACCCGCGACAATATCTCAGATTGCGTCGCCTATTACAAGCATACAGGAAACGACTGATCATGAGTATTGAAATCTTCGCGCCCGCCCTCCCCTCGATCCCGTGGCAGGAGCGTCCGGCCGGCTCGCGTGAAACCGTCTGGCGGTACAGCGGCAACCCGGTCATCGGCCGCGACGCGACGCCGACCTCGAACAGTGTGTTCAACAGCGCAGTCGTACCGTTCCGGGACGGGTTCGCCGGCGTTTTCCGCGCCGACGACCGCCGCCGCTACATGCAGCTGCACACCGGTTTCAGCAAAGACGGCATCGACTGGGAGCTCACGCCGGAACCGATCCGCTTCCTCCCGGAATGCCCGTCGGCGGGGAGCTTCACGCAAGGATACGATCCGCGCGTTCTCTGGCTTGAGGACCGCTGGTACGTCATCTGGTGCAACTGCGTGAACGGGCCGACCATCGGGCTCGGGTACACCTTTGATTTCAAGGAGTTCCATCAGCTGCCGAACGCATTTCCGCCGTTCAACCGCAACGGCGTCCTGTTCCCGCGCAAGATCGGCGGGAAATATGCGATGCTGAACCGTCCGAGCGACAACGGGCACACGCCGTTCGGAGATATCTTCTACTGCGAAAGTCCGGATCTCCGGCACTGGGGCTATCACCGTCACGTCATGTCGGCCACCGACGGCTGGCAGGCAACCAAAATCGGCGCCGGCCCGATCCCGATCGAAACCAGTGAAGGGTGGCTGCTCTTCTATCACGGCGTTTTGACCAGCTGCAACGGTTTCGTTTACAGCTTCGGCGCCGCGCTGCTCGACCGCGAAGAACCGTGGAAGGTGCTTGCACGCTCAAAGGAGTACCTGCTCGCCCCGCGCGAACTCTACGAGTGTGTCGGCGATGTTCCGAACGTAACCTTCCCGTGCGCCGCCCTATGCGACGCCCCCACCGGACGCATCGCGCTCTACTACGGCTGCGCCGACTCGGTCACCGGCCTCGCCTTCTGCCGCGCCGATGAAGTCATCGCCCGTCTTCTCTGAACTTCCCTTTCTCCATGTTCAAAGGGAGGAACCGCTTCCCGGCCGGCGGAACGCCCGCGCCGGGAAGAAGGAGACGGGGGAGAACCAGGCGCCTCCCCCACTCTCCCCGTCCGCCGTCAATGGTCAGCGAACCTTGAACGTGCGGATTTCGAACGGCTTGAACTCGAGTTCGACCGCGTCTCCACGGAATTCAAAACTGCCGAGCTCCTCCCATTCGATCAGGTTTGTTTCGACCAGCTTCACACCGCTGAGCGTCGTACGAAGCGTCGCGGCGGTTGCGCTGCCGGCCGTTTCGACGAGGCGGATCACGAGATCGTCGCTCTTCTCGGCTTTCTTGACGACTTCGAGCGAAACACTTCCGCCGGAAACCGAGAACGGAGCGGCAACCTTTGCGGCGCGGCCGGGAAGCAGAATCGGCGCCCGGTTCAGCTGCACGGCCTCGCTCCAGACGTTCGACTCGGTCAGGCTGCCGGTATGCGGCAGATAGGCATAGGTGAAAACCTGCCTGCCCTGGTCTGCTTCCCAATCCGGATATTTCGGAGAACGCAGCAGACACAGATCGAGGTTCCCCTGGTTCGTCCGGTAGCCGTATTTGCAGTCGGTCAGCAGCGCCGCGCCGTAATTCGACGCGGAGAAGTCGACGTACCGGTGGCCGACCACCTCGAACTTCGCCATATCCCAGCTCGTATTGCCGTGGGTCGGCCGCTTCGCATAGCCGTACTGGATCTCGAACGCGGCCTCGGAGGTCTGCACAGCAACCGGGAAGTTGACCCGCAGCATCCGGCGGCTCTCATGCCAGTCCACCTCGGTCACAAAGTCGAGCCGCTTCGAATTGACGGCCAGCCGGACCTTCTGGCGGATAAGCGAAGCTTCGCCGATCTTCCACTCGAACGACATGGTCGACTCAACCGGGCCGGCCGCGACCTTCGAATGCGACACGAGTTCGGCGCCGGTCCGCTGCTCCTGATCGTAGAAAACATCGACGTCCCACGCTTCGAAGGTGTTCGGGCGGTCGACATAGAGATTGAACACGTTGCCGTTCTCGCCGGGACGCAGCGTTTCGCGCCCGGTCTCCTTGTCGAAAGCGCGGACAAGCTCGCCGCGCGCATCGAACTCATAGCGGATCAGCGTGTTTTCGAGGATCAGGCTGCCGTTCTCAAGCACCTGCGGCGACAGCTTCTTCCCGCGTTTCCAGACGGCAACACCGGAGGCCGGAACCGTCCCGAGCGCCCGGAGCCCCTGTACTTCGACCGCATTGCCTTCGGAATCGATGACTTCACAATCCTCCCATCCGGCTGGCAGATCGATCACATTCGTATACGGCGTCGAAACCGTATTGACGAGCGTCAGTGCATCGGCCTCCGGCACGGTCACGGCTTCTCCGGCGCGGCGGATCAGCCGTTCGCAGAGCTCGAACAGCGCCGCATGTTCCTTCTCGGTCACCTCGTAGACCTTGCGGATCGAGGAACCCGGGATAATATCATGGAACTGATTGATGAGAAGCGTTTTCCACGCTTTGTCAAGCTCTTCGGCCGGATAGTCGGCCCGCGGCGCCATCGAGCAGAGAAATTCGGTCGCCGCCAGAAGCTGCTCAAGCTTGCGGTTGTTGCGCTTCGTGCGCGACTGGGTGGTCAGCGTGCCGCGGTGCATCTCGAGATAAAGCTCGCCGACCCAGCGGCAGAGCTTGCGGTTCCTGACCGCATCGCTCGCGGCCAGCCGTTCGAAGAACTTGTCGGCCCGCCCGAAGCTGACCTTCGGCATGCCTTCCATGTTTCCGAGCAGCAGCGCCCGCTCGATATGCTCCTCCTTCGGGCCGCCGCCGCCGTCGCCGATGCCGAAGAGGCTGATGAACTCATCGAGCAGGTCGGACTCCTTGAAGCGGTTCTGCGCCGCGACCAGCTCCTCCGGGACGACGAACGCGTTATAGGTGTCCTCCGGCGGGAAGTGGGTCAACACTTCGCTGCCGTCGATGCCCTCCCAGAAGAAGGTGTTGTGCGGGAAGCGGTTGAACTGGTTCCACGAAATTTTCTGGGTCAGGAAGAAGTCGCAGCCGGACTTGCGGATGATCTGCGGCAGGGCCGCCGAGTAACCGAATACGTCCGGAATCCACAGATTCTTCACGTCGAACCCGAATTCGTCCATGTAGAAGTTCTTGCCGTGCAGGAACTGGCGGACCATCGACTCGCCGGAGATCAAATTGCAGTCGGCCTCGACCCACATGCCGCCCTGCAGCTCCCAGCGGCCTTCGGCGACGCGCTGCTTGATCTTCTCGTAAAGCTTCGGGTAGTGCTCCTTCACAAACGCATAGTGCTGCGGCTGCGAGGCGCCGAACACATAGCCCGGATATTTATCCATCATATCGAGCTGGTTGGCGAAGGTGCGCGCACACTTGCGGACCGTCTCCCGGACCGGCCAGAGCCAGCCTGTGTCGATATGGGCGTGCCCGACCGCGCTGACCTTCAGCGCCGACGCGAGCGCCGGCAGCGCCAGCATCTTCGCGAGCGGTTCACGGGCCTTCGCGGCATTGGCCGGATCGTCGGCATAGAGATTGACCGTCTCGTTCATGGCCGCGAGAAGCCTGCGGCGGCGGTAATCGTTCTCGGGAAGCGTATCATAGTAATTCAGAAGCAGTTCCATCTCAATGCGCAAATGCCAGAGCTCGGTATTGAACAAACCGATCCGCATGACCTTGACCTTGCCCGGGAAATACCCCGCCGGCTTCTCGATGAGCCGGTGCGGCTCCTCATCCATATAGACGCCGAAGATCGAATTCGCGGCCGCTTCGATCCAGAGGTCGACGGCGCCGCCCCTGCGCAGCGACTCCGGAACCTGGAAGAACTCCTTCGTGTAGTGCGTATTGAAGAGGCTGTTGCCGGTCGTCGCGCAGAGCGGAAGCCCGTCGGCGTCGAAGATCAGGCTTTCGCCGGAGAGGTTCAACTGGAGGGCGACGGGACGGTCCTTCCACGACTCCGGCAGCTGCGCCTTCAGCCGGAACCAGGCGCTGTCCCATGCCTCGCCCCAGTCGCCGCCGACATCGATCGGCCGGTACTCGAGCGTTTCGCGCTCCTCCCAGCGAACCGGCTCGGCGGTACGGGCGAACTCCGCCGCCGGAATGATCGTCTCAGACAAAAGATCGGGTTCGCAGCGCCGCAGAAAACGGCGGCAGCGATCCAGATACAGCTTCATTTCTTCCTGTCGCATCCGACTTTCCTTTCCTTGAAACACAAAAATACAACCGATTGCATTTGTATTTATAACATATCATCGCTTCGAAAAAATACAATCCCCGGAAACAGCGAAAAAACGCAAAGCGAAAGCGGCAATGCGCAACCGGGAAGAATTGGCCGCCCCCTTTCCCCGGCGAAAAAAAAACGCGGTCCGGGTGATTGCGGACTGCTGCATCACCGGCAGATCCGGTTTCCTTCAGGACCTCGATCCGGCCATACCGCGCCGGAAGGGCTCCTGTCTGCCGGCCGACGGCGCAGGGATACGGCTCCGGGTTGTAAAAGCGGCGGGGATGCGGTATATTAGAATATTTCCCGAACAGCATTCCACGATTCAAGGAGGGTGAGGAGATGGGGCACATCGCAAACAACGCCGCCGAACTGATCGGACATACGCCGCTCGTGCGGATCAACAAGCTCAACCGCGGCAACGCGGAAATTCTCGTAAAAGTCGAATCCGCCAATCCCGGCGGCAGCGTGAAGGACCGCGTCGGCCTCGCAATGATCGCGGACGCCGAAAAACGCGGGCTCCTGAAGCCCGGCAGCCTCATCGTCGAACCGACCAGCGGCAACACCGGGATCGGGCTCGCCCTCGCGGCGGCGGTCAAAGGATACCGGCTGATCCTGACCATGCCGGACACCATGAGCATCGAACGGCGCAAGCTCCTCGCGGCCTACGGCGCGGAGGTCGTGCTGACCGACGGCGCGCTCGGCATGAAGGGGGCCATCGCCAAAGCGGAGGAGATCCGCGATGCGAATCCCGGCAGCTTCATCCCGCAGCAATTCGCCAACCCCGCGAATCCGGCAGTCCACAAGGCGACGACCGGACCGGAGATCTGGGCTGATGCCGATGGAAAAATCGATGCGTTCATCGCCGGAGTCGGCACGGGCGGAACCATCACCGGAGTCGGCAGCTATCTGAAGGAGCGCAATCCGGCCGTCAAACTCATCGCAGTCGAACCGGACACCTCGGCGGTCCTCTCCGGCCGTCCGGCGGGACCGCACAAAATTCAGGGAATCGGCGCCGGCTTCGTGCCGGATGTGCTCGACCGCAAGCTGATCGACAGAGTCGTCACGGTCAGCGCGGAAAAAGCCGGGGAAGTTGCCCGGGAGTGCGCGAAAAGCGAAGGACTCCTGATCGGCATCTCCTCCGGCGCGGCGCTCGCCGCCGCCCTCGAAATGAGCCGGCAGCCCGAATGGCGCGGAAAAACCCTCGTCGTCCTGCTGCCGGATTCCGGCGAACGCTACCTGTCGACCTGGCTTTTCGAAAACATTTAGAGTTTATCCCTGAATAAGCTCTTAGGCCGGATAAACAGAATTCCGACTCCCGCCAAACGGGCTTCACACCAGTTCCGGGAATGAACGCAGCAGGGAGGGAAATCCTTTCCTCCCTGTGAGCCTTCTACGGAATCAGCCAGTGATGATCCGCAAACGGCTTGCCTTCCGCACGGCCCGATTTTGAACGGGTAATCAGAACGGCATCGGCCGACGGCGTCTCGTCCCGCCGGATCTCCCGGACATTGCGTCTCAAATAGAAATAAGCGGCGCCGCGCGTCCGCTCCGGGGCGGAGAGAAGAACGGTTTCGCGGCCGGAGCGCTCCATCGCCCGGCACACCTCGAACATCGGACGAAGGGAATTTTCCCGATTCAGAAACGGCGCCGAAGCGGTATCGATCGCGACAAAGAAAAGCGCCCATGCCGCACCGGTCAGCCAGACGCGCCGCACGCTGCGCGGAGAAAACCACGCCGCCAGAAGAAACGCCGCCGCCAGCAACGGATAGCAGAAGCTCCACCCCTCCGAAATGACAATGAATACGGCGGCGGTGATGCAGAGAAGCACAACCGCCGTGCGCCATACCGCGGGTCGGCCGCCGTACCGGGTCAGAAAACTCCGAACCTTCTCCGGCAACTCCGTCAGAAGCACGCCGCACAGGAGGGCGCACGGAGCATACAGCGGCAGCAGGTAAACAATGCGTTTTCCGGAAGCCGCGGTCAGCAGCAGCAGCGGAACGAACAGGAAAGAGAGCACCAGCAGCATCCCGGCATCGCCGTCCCGGCGGACGCGTTTCACCGCATGCCAGACGGCGAACGGCACGAGCGGCAGCCACGGCCAGAACAGGCTCGGCATCTTAATCAGGTAGTAGTAGAAAGGTTCGGAATGGTCGCCCTGGCTGCCGGAAAACCGGCCGAAATTGTTGACGACCAGCACCGTGTGCAGCATGTCCGCTCCTCCGGCGGCATAGAGTCTCCAATACCAGACGGAGACGGCGGCAAGCGCCAGGAGCGTCCCGGCTCCCAGCACAGCATAAGACGGGAACGAGAAACGTCTTGCAAAACAGTCGCGCCCGACGAGCCAGCAGCCGAGGACGGCAACCGGCAGAACAAGCCCGATCAGTCCCTTGGTCATGACCCCGCCGGCCGCGGCGGCGGCAAAAAGAAGCAGAAAGAGAACCTTCCTCCGTATCGTTCCGGCCTCCGTCCAAAGATAAAACGCAAAAACCGCCAGCAGGATGCAGAAGGCGAGCAGCATATCCACCATGCACTTCCGGCTGTTCCCGAAAAACTGCGCACTGGTCATCAGCATGACGCAGCAGCCGAGCGCACACCACGGCGGCAGCCGGAGTCTCCGGGCGAACAGATAGACGATCAGCCCGCAGCCGAGCGCCGCCAGCGCCGAAGGCAGCTTCGCCGCCCGGTCGTCTATGCCGAAACACGCATAGGAAGCGGCGGCGCTCCAGTAATAGAGCGGCGGATACTCGAGAAACGGCTCCCCGTTCAGCCGCGGAATCAGATAATCCCCCTCGAGATACATCTCGGCGGCGATGCCGGCCACCCGGGTCTCATCTCCACTCTCGAGTTCGCGGACACCCAGCCCCGCAAGCGTAATCAGAATCCCGAACAGAAGCGCCAGCGCAAACGCCTGACGCCCGCTCAGTGCAAATAATGACTTCATTCCTTATGAACCTCCTCATCCGGTTTATCCGGATATAATATACACCGCGAGATTCAACGGAATATGAAAATCATATTATTTTTTGTTCATATTCACGCCGGTCTCACGCTCCGGGCAGGCGCCAGCGCGACGCGAGCAACGCGCATTGCGCCCCCGGAACCGGCTGCTGATAGTAGACGGTGAACAAAGAACCGTCCGACAGCTCGACCGTGGACGGATAGCCGAGGTCGCCCGTCGGGCCGTCGTCGCGGAGGATGTAATCGGTCTCCCAGCTGCGGCCGCCGTCGCTGCTCAGCATGACACGCTGGCCGCAGCCGTCCCGGCGGCAGCCATAGGAGGAAACGAGCATCCCCGAACTGTGCAGCAGGAGGTGCGGCGGACTGCCGGCGGCGATCCGGGCGGCGGGACTCCAGGTGCGGCCGCCGTCCGCCGACTCGCTCTGCCAGACGGAGAAATACTCCTCGCCCTCGAGCCGCAACTGGCAGAGAATCCGGCCGTCCGGCAGACCGAGCGCGTGCGATTCGCAAAACCGGGTACCGGGCAGCGGATTCGGTATTTCGGCAAGCTCGTCCCAGTTGTCGCCATCATCCGCGCTGCGCAGAACGACCACGCCGCTGCCGCCGAAACGGTCCATTTTGAATTCAAGCGTGCCGTCCGGCTTCGATACGCCGAACCGGGTTCCGATGTAAATCAGGGACCCGTCCGGCAGCAGGGACGGACCGTGCGGAGAGCTTGCGGCAACCGGAATCCGTTTCCCGAACCGGCCGTCCGGCATGCGGCGGCGCAGGAAACTCCCGATATGGCGCGACACGATATCGTCCTCCCACGAGTCGAGCACCGGGCGGAAATCAGCACAGTCCGGCATCGCGGCGCCGGCGGGATAGTAGATGCGCGTATCCGACCCGAAATGGGTCACCAGCAAACTCCCGTCCGGCAGCGCGCAAAGCCCCGCGTCGCGGTCGTCGACCGGAGAGTCGTTCACGATGACCGGGCCACTCCAGCTTCTTCCCTCGTCGGCGCTCGTCCAAAGCACGGTCCTGCCGAACGGGCAGATGTGACTGCTGCGGAATCCGGACGCAGCCGCCGCCAGCGTGCCGTCCGGCAGCTTCGCCACCGTCGGCCAGCCGAAATAGCCGAACGGACGGCTCCCCTCAAATACGATCTCATGGACGGCATTGATTCGTCTGGAGCACATGTTTTCCTCCCCGATTGCTGTTCCAATGAAGTGCGAATACGGTCATGGCGACGGTCAGAAGGGCCGATGCCGCGAAATAATTCCGGAATCTGCCCTCCCCCTCCCCCGGCATGACGGCAAACAGGCCCCCGGCCAGCAGGCAGCCGGAAAAACCGCCGAGCGACTGTTCCAGCGTGAACGCGGCCACATAATGATTCGCGCCGCCGGATTCCGCGAGCCCGGACGAAGCATTCCCCTCGAGATTGCGCAGCGTCAAAGAGAGAAAGCCGTTGTTGCCGTTGTAAACCAGGAACAGAAACAGCGTCAGAAACAGCGCCGACGCAGGCATGAGCGCCCAGCCGAAACTCGCCAGCGCGATGACCGCCGATCCGGCGGCCATCGTTGCCGCATATCCGTAACGGTCGGCCAGCCGTCCGGCCCGGGAAGCGCCGGCCGCCGCAGCGAGCGACAGCCCGAGTTCGAGCAGAATAATCCAGAAAGGCGGGAAGTTTTTTATTTTCAACAGAAAAACCACGAGATAAGTCGAGAGCAGGCCGGTCCACAGCGCATGTAGAAAACCGAACCCGAGCAGCGGTCGGAAACGCGCATTCCGGAACGGGCGCAGCCAGGCCCCGAACCGGACCGGCTCCCGGCGCGGCCGCTCCGGGATGCGCACCCGATAGACCGCCGACATGGCCGGCAGATCGGCCGTCAGCGTGGCCAGCTGGAGAATCAGCAGCAGCCGGAAGAAGCCGTCGCCGTCGAGCCCGTCGAGCAGCCAGGCCCCGCCGAGGGCGGTCAGCGCCGACACCGGTCCGGGCAGCGCCGCGAGAATCGCCCCGCGCCGGTTGAACTCCGCCGCCGGCAGCGCACTTTTGTAAATAGCCAGCAGGCTGTTGTTTGCAAACAATGCAAACGTATAACCGCCGGAAAAGACGATCAGGCAGACGGCGAACAGAATCCTGCCGTCGTCAGTGAGCAAAGCGGCGGCCGGCATGGCCAGCGGCAGAACCGCCCGGGCAAAATAACACCAGAGGCAGACCAGACGGTCGCAGTTCAGCTTCCGCAGCAGCCCCGCCGCCACCCAGTACGCGAGAGCCGGCAGCAGAAACATGCTGCTCTTGATCACGCCGAAACGGGACAGGTCGAAATTCATGCGCAGCAGGATCATATCGGTGATGACCCAGTTGGCGCCGAGGGCGATCGCCACCGCATTCAGAGCTTGAAACTCCGCGAGCCTCCGGAAATTGTAATCGGAAGAGCGGCGCATGAGTCACCCCCTCACCGACACGGGCGGAACGCCGTAATACCGCTTGAAAGAGTTGCAGAAATAGAACGGACAGCTCCAGCCGGTCAGCCGCGCCGCATCCGAAACCAGATAGTTGCCGGATTCGAGAAGTTCGCGCGCCTTTTCGAGCCGGATCGCAATCAGCTGCCGCCGGATGCCCGAGCCGCCGTTGCGGCGGAACAGCCGGTTCAGATATTGCGGCGTAACGCCGATGAAGGCGGCCAGATCCTCAACGCCGAGTTCGCGCTTATAATAGTCGATCATGAAAAAGCATTCAATTGCTTGATTATCAATAGAAAAATTTGATAA
>ERZ1034952.2041-NODE-2041-length-15572-cov-6.951344_pt1 | contig 15572 bp, 18 predicted proteins | sample MGYA00520625_ERZ1034952 | MGnify/ENA primary metagenome ERZ1034952 (study PRJEB33766, sample SAMN09781773) | gut metagenome | biome: gut microbiome | host: Homo sapiens | place: Madagascar | study: EMG produced TPA metagenomics assembly of the PRJNA485056 data... | reverse complement strand
ATATTATGATGATTTTTTCGAAAAAGTATGGAAAACATACCCAAAGAAGTTAGGAAAAGCAGCAGTAACAAAACAGGCTAAAAAGGAACTGTATGAAGCTGGAGAGGATGTTGTTCTGGAAGCTATAAACTCATACATAGCAGACATACGGGAAAATGGAACAGAACCACGGTATATACTGTATGGATCTACATTTTTTAATAGCAGGTGGCGTGATTATATCAGAGAACCGAAAGTACAGGCTGAGTTTGAGGAAGAACCAGAGGAATGTATTGATTTATGGAGTGAGGAATAATGGGATATTACGAGTTCAAAGAATCGGATGCTCTAGAGTTTGCTAGGGCTTCAGGAATTCAGACCAAACAGAAGGGGGACGAGCTCCAGTTTTTCTATTGTCCATACTGCAACGGTGGAAGAAACCGAGATAAGGGGACGTTTGCAATAAATCTGATCAGCGGACAGTTTAAATGTTTACGGTCTTCCTGTTCCGTTTCTGGAAATATGCTTACCCTTGCGGCTGATTTCTCATGGTTTACCCTTGGGAGCGATATAGATGCGTATTATCAGACCAGGAGACAGAAGAAATTCCGGAAGTTCAAGAAGATGCACCCGGTAAAGCCAAAACCGGCCGCTCTTACATATCTGGAGAGTAGAAAGATAACTGCTGCCACTGCTGCAAGATACCAGATCACCGTTCAGACAGAGCATGAGAATATACTGGTGTTTCCTTTCCTGGACGAAAAAGGATCCTTGCAGTTCATCAAATACCGCAAGACAGACTTTAATCCGGCAGTGGACAAAGGAAAAGAGTGGTGTGAAGCGAATTGCAAGCCGATCCTGTTCGGTATGTACCAGTGTAATCTGGAGAATAAAACGCTAATCCTCACAGAAGGACAACTTGACAGCTTATCGGTTGCAGAAGCCGGAATCGAGAATGCAGTATCGGTTCCAAACGGGAAGAACGGCTTTACATGGATTCCGTATTGTTGGGACTGGCTACAGAATTTTGATACGCTGGTCGTGTTTGGTGATTGTGAAAACGGTACGATCACACTTCTTGAAGATATGCGGCGGCGTTTCCGGGGCATTGTCAAGGCAGTAAGGCAGCAGGACTATAAAGGCTGCAAAGATGCAAATGAGATCTTAAAGAAATATGGCCGGGATGCAGTAAGACAGGCGGTAGAAGGAGCAGAAGTGATCCCGATACAGCAGGTAAAGCAATTGTCCGATGTGAGGGCGGTAGATCTGTTTTCACTTCCGAAAATCCCAACAGGGATAGAGAGCCTTGATAAAGTCTTGTCCGGTGGTATCTACCTGGGGCAGACAGTGATCCTTACAGGTAAGAGAGGTGATGGTAAAAGTACTCTTGGTTCTCAGATTTTGGCAAACGCACTGAATGAGGGCAAGACAGTCTTTGCATATTCCGGGGAACTGCCTGATTACTTCTTCAAGAGATGGATAGATCTGCAGATTGCAGGAAAGCATAATGTGATCGACAAGGCAGGATCTGGAGGAACTGTAAACTATTATATACCTAATGAGAAAGTTAACAGGATTTCAGAGTGGTACAGAGGACGCGCTTATCTGTTTGATAACCAGTCAACAGAAGATGATGAACTTGGAGATCTTCTTGAGATTATAGAGAAAGCGGTACAGCAGTATGAAGTGCAACTGCTGCTCTTGGACAATCTTATGACTGCCCTTGATGTGGGAATGAATGTGGACTTGTACCGGGCGCAGAGTAAGTTTGTGGATAAACTGGTAAAAATAGCGAAGCGACAGCAGGTAGCTGTAATTTTGGTTGTTCATCCGAGAAAGAACAGGAATGGATCAGATGACAATGATGCGGTGAGTGGAAGTGCAGATATTACGAACAAAGTAGACGTTGTGCTGACTTATAGGCGTGATAAAACATTGAAGGAGAATCAAAGACTTCTGACTGTATCAAAGAATCGCTTAACCGGAAAGTTGGCAACGGGGGAGAAGGCATTGACTTTGTATTATGACAATGCATCAAAGCGGATCAGTGACAACGTAGAAGAATTTACTAGGGGTTATGGTTGGGAAGCGGATAAAGATGGTTTTGTATCGGTAACGCAAGAACAGATTGAACAGATGGAGATACCTTTTGAATGACAGAGCAGGAACTAAAGGGATATTATAATGCTTTTACGGATGCGTGGAAGTTTTTTCGTAAATGGGCGGTGATGGATCTGCCCATGACAGAGGAGCAATGGGCGCAAGCAGTAAAAGAAAGTGAAGAATTCATTGACAAATACGATCGGGGAAAGATGGTTGAATATTTGATGTTGGCGGTAATACAGAAACTGGAAGAACTGGAAAGGCAGGCGAAGAAATGAAGATTCATTCACAGGATGGGTGTGGTGTATTTGAGTTTGGAAGTGCATTTATTCCGAGAAATGGGCCTGATAATGAAATACGAATCAAGGGACAGAATGAGAAGTATAGTCATTTCCTAGGGAAATACATAGATGAAGCCAGGGCTAAAGGCGTACTGGTGGATATTGAGACGGCATATTGCAGAGGATTGAAGATCTTTTATATGCCATTGAAGTAGGGAGCAGCTTCATGAGCAACGAGGAGATTGTACAAGAAATTAAAGCAGGCAGAGACATAGAAAATAATATGTTCAAGCTCTGGCAGCAGAACCAAGGTATGATCGAAGAACTGGCCGGTAAATACTGTCATATGGCAGAAAAGGAAGATCTGAAGCAGGAGGCATACTTTGCTATCTGCAAGGCGGTAGATTCTTATGATCCGGATAAAGGTAGTAGCTTTTTGACGTGGGCGATCTTCTGGATTCGGCAGCAGATGCAACGATATTGTCAGAATAACAGTATAGTGAGAGTGCCGGTGCATCTAGGCGAGAAGGTACAGCGATACAAGAAGTTGCAAAACTTATTTTATCTTCATACCGGCAGGTTACCAGATACAAGGGAATGCTGTCATTATCTGGGATGTTCGGAGGTAACGCTTGAAAAGATCAGGGAGAGTGAGCGCGCAAGCTGTATTGGAAGTATAGCTGCACCTGCTGCCGGTTCGGAAGATGGCAGTATAACGGTTGGTGACAGTATCGCGGATCCAGCAGACCATTATGAGGATATGCTGGATGATATTGAAGACCGGCAACTGAAGGAAACACTCTGGGGTATTGTGAATGATCTTCCGGAGCAGCAGGCAGATGTGATCAGAGCAAGGTATCAGGAGAATCTGACCATGAAAGAGACTGCTACCAGGACAGGAACCACAATCGAAGCAGCACGGCAATGTGAGAGAAAAGCTCTCAGGGAGATGCGAAAGCCCAGTAAAGCAAACCGGCTTAAAGCGTTTTATGATTCATCGTACATATACAACAGGGCTTTGTATGGGAATGGAACAGCAGAGTTTAACAGAACATGGACAAGCAGCACAGAAAGAGTTGCGTTGGATCTGACGGAATAGCTTTTTAAAAAACGAAACGAATTGTGTGAACGGCCGGAAAGATAAAATAAATGAATGGGGCATGATAGCCGATTTTTCAGATGTTTTGAACAGGCATAAATGCAGGGGCATATAGTAAAATGTTGCAACGTTGCATTTGTAGAAGACTAAGAAATGCTAAGGTTTCTGTGAAGCGGATGATGGAGTAAATGTTAAAAAATAACAAGGTATTCAATTCATCAAATACAGTATTGTCCCCTGAGATTAAAAACCCAAAAGGGTATATCAAAAATGTCCGGAGCGTTCCGTATTTTTGCGGAACGTTCCATAACCTTAATGCTAACTTTTGCTAACATTTTTTCGAGTATTTATGTTAAGAATTGTTAAGGTTTGCGGAAGTTTTATGTTGAGAAATGTCAAGGTTTTTCTGAGAAAAATAACAATAATTCCGGGAATAATGGTATATGCGCAAGACTGAACATAACCTAGATTGTGAGCAGTGCGCATAACCTTAATTTTTATGGTCGTGCTCACGGGTGCGCATAACCGTAAATTTCTGGTTGTGAGCAGTGCGCAAAAAAGGGGGTGCGCAACTATATACTACGTATATATGTATGTGCGCACCCCACCTAGCGGGGGTAGGTAGTCGTGCTGTAAGCTAAGCACGACGACCACCCACCCCGCACTCAGGTGGGCACCATACCTTGAGCAGTGAAAAAGGGAGTTGAGAAAATGACAAGTGAGTTAATGAACACGGTAACGCGCGCGGGAGTAACGTGCCGAGAGCAAAATTGCGTTGGGCTCAAAAATGAGAAACCAATAGTTTTTTCCAAAAGTGGAAGAAAGAAAATATAAGAATGATGTTAAATGATTGATGCAATAGTATGATTGCAATCACATTATAAAAATGGTTTTGCTCAAAAATGAGCGAAAGTATTCATGAACTTGTTCGCTTTCCAAATTTGGAAAGCAAGTTTGTTGGTAAGGATGTAGCTGAGATTCTTGGGTACGAGAGAGCTACAAAAGCAATCAGAGACCATGTGGATGAGGAAGATGTTGATGAAATCCCAATTCAGGACTCCATCGGCAGAATGCAGAACACACCTATCATCAATGAATCCGGTCTTTACGGCCTTGTGCTATCAAGTAAGCTTGCATCTGCAAAGAGATTTTCGGCATGGTTCGATATAAACTCTCAGGACTTTGTTGAAAACGAAGATTATACCAGCGTACTTACAAGTACGGAGGTTCAAAAGCGTTATTTGATACAAATTGGAGAACGCAAAAACGCGTTTACCGGAAAGTAAAAATATGATCTGTAAAGTGGCAGCAGCCCGAGCCAAAAATGGATTTGCCATTTCTGCAGGTGTGTATCGTCTTTCCTGAATGGTGCTGAATTATCAGTAGGACAGGGCTGGAAAGAGCAAAAACGGACGAAAACCGCTTAAGGGTATATTTGTATAGGGTAAGGCAGAATAAACGAAAATAGCCGTTTATTACAAATGCAATAAACGGCTTGAGATGGTGGCGCAAATAATTTAACACCCAGTTAAAGAGTGATCTTGCTGAAATCAATATACAGATCATCGTAAATACCTGCCTTGACTGTATCAGCAAAGGTGTATTGTTCGGAATCGCTGGTATCGAAGTTGTAGACAATGACAAAATTTTTAAGCGGGTCCACAATCCAGTATTCACGAACGCCGGCCGTCCTGTACTTGAACAGTTTTGTGAAATAGTCCATTCTTCTGCTACCTGGTGACACAATCTCGATGATCCAGTCAGGAGCACCAGTGCAGCCCTTATCGTTGAGTTTGTTTTGATCGCAGATCACAGATATATCCGGTTCTACATAGTTTTTGTCGTTCTCGTTCAGGAATACCGCGAATGGGGAAACATAGGTCTTGCAGGAACCGCCTTTAGCGTCGATGTAGTCTGCAATCTTCCGGTAGAGTGTTCCAACGATGTCCTGATGTCTTCTGGTTGGGGGTGCCATATAGTAGATTTGACCGTCAATCAGCTCGGCTCTGGTGCCTTCCGGTAAATTGTAAATATCCTCGATGGTGTATTCTTCATGCTGTGGTAATGGCATAGTAACACGTCCTTTCTTGATAGAGAGTGTTGACAAAGCAACAATGATTATGCGTTATCATGTTCCATTCGCTGATCTACTGCTTTCTTGATGTAGCCGTTTACGGATTCACCGGCAGCAGTTGCAGCGGCTTTGATTTCTTCGTATTTTTCCTTTTGAACATCAAGAGGAATTCGTTTTAAACTTTTTTTTGCATAGTTATAACGTGCTTGTTTTTGGCTTTCGGATAATGGCATAATACACCTTCTTTCTGGTTGCTAATAAAATGGGGATGGTTAAACATAGAACACCTTCTCCACTGTACTGTTATTGTATCATAAATGGCAATATATGTACATGTACAAAATAAACCAAAATATACGTACATGTTTGTGCAATATGTGAATTGAAATATACATGTACATGTACTATACTATAATCAGTTCAAGGGAACAGAACAACAGCGAAGGTTGACGGGAGTACCGAAAGGGAAAGCAAGACGACAACATAACACCGGGAAACAGGATAAGAGAGATTGAGATTGCCAGAGAAGCATAGATGTTTAAAGCCTGCCGGGGCTGTTGAGGGATCCTTAGAAGAAAGGAGAATGCAGGATGAAGTACAACTTATCAAAAATCATGTTGAAAGCCTGGAAGGTTTACCGCAAGACAAAAGGAATCAGCTTCGGGGAATCTCTTCACAGAGCATGGTTATCTGCAAAGGCTGCGGAAATTAACGCAAAGAGAATTGAGACAGCGAAACAGGCGGCGGGCATCACAGAGAAAACTAATACTTTTGCAAAGTGGAGAGAACTGGGGTATAAGGTGATTCATGGATCCAAGGCATTATTTAACTGCTGCCTGATCTGGGGAAGTCGTGGAGATGGAGCAGAATATAAAGCAAGCTTCTTTGGAGCGTCACAGGTTGAGCTGGTGGGATAAAAGAAAAGGAGAAAACAGAATATGAGATTCAACACAAAGAAATACCAGGAACTTATGACAGAGCAGGAGCTGACACCGGAGATCATCTGTAGAACTACCGGACTGGGAGAGAGATCTTTTCAGTGGATCATGACCAACGGCTTTGCTTCTGAGGATGCAATGGAGCGTTTGGCAGAGGTAACAGGTACGCCGGTTGGTGAATTACTGCTGCCGGATATTTCCGGAACTGTAGAGAATACGATCGAGTTTATTAAAGGCTCTGCAAGAGCAACGGTGACATTCTCACAGGGGCGTTACATTTCAAGAATTAAAAAACTTGCAGAGAAGTATCCAGAAGAATGTGAGATTGTGGCAATCAATAAGAGTACCGGAGAGGGTGAGAGCATTTGTGCACATATTCCTACAGCATGGGTAAAAATTAATCCACCGAGAAAGCTGACAGATGAGCAAAAAGAAGAATTGGAAAAACGGTTCTGGAGAGATAATTAAAATATTTTTTACGCCCACAGCAAAGTAAAAAAATAGACCTAAAATCAATTCAAACTACTTCAAGGCACAATTTATAGCCTAAAGGGTAATAAAGCGAAATTGCAAGAAAAAATATCAAGTAAGAAAGGAACAGCAGGATATGTCAGTAATGGATGTAGTAATCATATTTCTGTCTGGTGTAATGACCACATTATACTGTGAGTACATACACGGAAAAGAAATATAAAAAAGTGCCCTTGTCAGAGCGGCAACTCCGACAGGGGCGAGTAACCCGGTAACCCACAAATTAACCAGATCTTTGTCATTATACAGGAATCTGGTTCTCAAAATCAAGAAAAAAGAGGTTGAGACCATTGGAAAAGCTAAAAAGTATTAAGAAAATTTTATTCGATATGGATAACGATTTAACTGCGGCTGAATGTGCCATAGTCAAAGGTAAATTTCAGAGTGTTCAGTTATATGATGATTTTTCAACAGAGAAAACAGAATTTCAAAAAATACATAACTGGAAAAGTTGCCGCATTATGTCAGAAATTTTACTCGATTATATTGTTGAAACTGAAAAGAAGTTGAAGACAGTAAGAGAATCTTTTAACACATTGTGGAAGCAAGAAGTAAAGAATGAAGCCAAAGAAAGCAAAATAGTGAGTGGTGAAAGAGTGGAAAATAACCATGATGCAGAGCTTTTAAAGAAACAAATCCAGCAGGAGATTGAAGCAGTCCAGAGTATAAAACATCTGAAACAAATACGAATGATCATCAGAAAGTTAGATGGATTTGAAGTAAAAGACAGAGGAACGGAGCAGGAACATGATGAATAGAGAAATAAAACATACTGCTGCAGAACTCGTTCTTGAATTGGCCAAAGCAACACCAGAGGATTATCAGAAGATGAAACTAATGATGTTGGCATCCGTGAAATCTTTTAGGGTGAAAATATTTCTACAGAAAGCTTTTATACTTGCAGAAGAGAGACGCCCGTTGCTGATCGAGATGAAATAAAAATGTGATATCCGTTTTGCGAAAAAAGAGAGAAATGATGGCCCAACCCAAAGTGTGGGGGTCAGGTATCACTTCTCTCATTGGATAAATTTTACAATAATATCCGCGAAAGAGCAATGCTTTTGCGAAGATCGAAGAAGATACTCATTGCAAAGAAATTTGCGCCGGCGCAATTACCGGAAGCGTGATCCGGGAGCTGGTGCGGTCCTTCTGTTAATTCTGGGCATGCTGTTGGCGCAGTCTGAACCGGAACGGCAGCAGGAAAAAAGAACATTTCGCTTGTACAATCCTTTTGGATTATGGGTACTAGGAAGGGTTCTTGATTATAAGATTACAATAATATGCTGAAAAATGCAATATTGTAAATCCTGAGGGCGTGGAGCAATACCCCGGTGTGCTGCCAATACTACCGGGTAGATAAATGTATAAATGTTATTCCGACATTTCCGACACCCTAAAAAGGGGTGCAGGCAAGATATAACACAGCAATACAGATCGGGGCGGCAACTGCTGCCCTGTACCATTCTGAGAAAGGAGATGCCTATGGCGGCAACCAGAAGAGACAACAGAGGTATCGTTTTGGAAAAGGGCGAAAGTCAGGATAAAACCGGACGATACCGTTACAGATACTATGACGATGCTCAGCAGGCGCATGATGTATATTCATGGAAGCTCAGGCCGGAAGATGAGATGCCGGAAGGGAAGAAGCCGGGTGCAAGTTTGCGGGAACTCGAAAAGGGGATTCAGAAGGGTATTCTGGATGAGATAAAGGTCTGGGAAGGAAACATAACGGTAAATAAGCTGATAGACGAGCATATCAGGACGCAATCGCCATATTGGGAACCGACTACGCTGAACAGTGTCAAAAGTGCTTACAGGGTTCATATCAAGAAAAGCATCGGCAGGAAGAAAATATCTAAAGTTACATCGGATATGATAGAGAATTTTTACAATGACATTCTGAACGACAAAGAAAAACCGGTAAAATTCGGCATGATTGAGCTGATCAACAGGATCCTGAATGCTGCGTTTACACTGGCCGTTAAAAGAAATCTGATCAGAAACAATCCGGTAACCGGTTGTGCAGGGGCAGTGAAGAAGAAAAATAATATAGAAAATACAGTAAAACATTCTCTTGAAGATGTCCAGCAGGCAGATTTGCTAGAATTTATACGAAACACACCTACACTTGCTTGTTATTATCCGTTCTTTTATATTCTTGCATGGACCGGCTGCAGGATTGGAGAACTTCTGGGGCTTACCTGGTATGATCTGGACTTTAATCAGGAGATCATAAGTATCAATCACAAAATTACATATACAAAAGTAGACGGGCATTATCAGTTTGTTCTGGGACAGACAAAGACGGTGAATGGAAGTCGAGAAATTCCAATGCTTGCAGATGTAAAGGATATGCTGTTGGAACTGAGGCAGGCAGCAGGATGGTCAAAAATAGCCGTGATCGGAAGACCAGAGCTGAGCGTGAAAGATACCAGACCGTTTATTTTTACAAACAGTAAGGGGAATCTGATACCGCAGGTGACCATGGAACACCTGTTGCAGCAGATTATAAGGGAGTACAACAAAAAGGCAGCGGAGAAGATTCAGAATGTGACACCACATACTTTCAGGCATTCGTTCTGCTGCTGGTTGTGCGAAAACGTTTCGGGGGAGAACAGCATGGATGATATAAAATATATCCAGTCTATCATGGGACATAAAGATGCCAGTACAACGCTGAATATCTATTCAGAAGTGCGTAAAAATAATGTGAAGGACAAACATGCATCCCTGAAGCTGAAAGCCCGTAAAGCATGAAACTATTCCGGCAGTACAACAAAATATAATAAATTTATTGAAAACGTCCTGTGGAAATGCAGGGCGTTTTTTCTGGAAAATATACTCTGTTTTTACCCCGCTTTTTACCCCAAAATCTCAGTCATACCCCAGTTTTTACCCCGATGCCAATGACACGTGATAACATAGGATAAAAAGAAGAATGCCGTAAATACGCCATTTGTGGCGCTTGACGGCACGTAATAACATCAGATAAAATCAATGGTTGTTTTTTACCTTTGAAATTGTTATAGTAGTATTATCTGGGGTAATATGTCCATTGGGATATTAAGATCAACTTCTCATATGACGCAGCTCAGATATGGTCATAAATCAGAAAGGAATTCTATGAAAAAAAAGAAACATGTGATTTCCAGCGTTCTTCCGGGCAGTATTGGTGAAGAACTGGAACTGGAACCGGGAGATGTGCTGGCGGAGATCAATCACCAGCCGGTGGAAGATGTGTTTGATTACCGTTATCTCCTGAATGATGAATATATAGAGCTTTTGATAGAGAAAGCAAATGGCGAGCTCTGGGAGCTCGAAGTTGAAAAGGATTACGACGAAGATCTTGGGATCGAATTTGAGAATGGTCTGATGGATGATTACCGTTCCTGCAGCAATCACTGTATGTTCTGCTTTATCGATCAGATGCCGCCGGGTATGAGAGAGACCCTGTATTTTAAAGATGATGATTCCAGGCTATCTTTTCTGCAGGGAAACTATGTGACATTGACAAACATGAGTCAGGAAGATATAGACCGTGTGATCAAATACCATCTTTCACCGATCAATGTATCTTTTCAGGCGATGAACCCGAAGCTTCGGTGCAAAATGCTGCACAATCGTTTTGCAGGAGATGCATTAAAAAAAGTGGATCAGCTTTATGAGGCAGGGATCACAATGAACGGGCAGATTGTTCTCTGCAAAGGCGTCAATGATGGAGAAGAGCTGGAATACAGCTTGCAGGAAATGGCGAAATATGCACCGGTTCTTCAGAGTGTGTCCGTTGTTCCGGTCGGTCTGACGAAATTCCGTGACGGACTTTATCCGCTGGAGCCATTTACAAAAGAAGATGCAAAAGCAGTTCTGGAGCAGATACACCGCTGGCAGAATATTATGTACGAAAAACATGGAATCCACTTTATCCATGCGTCAGATGAATGGTATATTCTTGCAGGTGAGAAACTCCCGGAAGAAGGACGCTATGATGGTTATCTGCAGCTGGAAAACGGAGTTGGTATGCTCCGGCTTCTGGATACAGAAGTGCGCGAAGCCGTTGCCAGTAGAGATGGCGATGACAGATCATATCATGTTACCGTTGCGACAGGCAGACTTGCAGCACCCTATATAGAGAAATGCATGGAAACCATTCGAGAAAAATATCCGAAGATCACGTTTGAGGTGATCGCCATCAAGAATAATTTTTTTGGCGAAAAAATCACGGTGTCCGGACTTATTACCGGACAGGATCTGACAGAACAGCTTTCCGACAGAAAGCTTGGAGACAGACTTCTGATTCCGTGTAATATGCTGAGAAGTGGGGAAAATGTTTTTCTCGATGACATTACAGTAACTGAACTTTCCGAGAAACTTGGAAGAGAGATTATCGTTGTAGATCCGGCAGGGGCTGACCTTGTATCGGCAGTGCTGGATTCGGCAGAAAATAAAAAACAGATAAGGAGACAAATGTATGAGCAAACCGGTAGTGGCAATAGTGGGCAGGCCTAATGTTGGTAAGTCTACGTTATTTAATGCGCTGGCAGGCGAAATGATATCAATTGTAAAAGATACACCGGGTGTTACCCGTGACAGAATTTATGCAGATGTGACATGGCTGGACAAGGCGTTCACACTGATCGACACAGGCGGTATCGAGCCTGACAGTGGCGATATTATCTTATCACAGATGAGAGAGCAGGCACAGATCGCCATCGACACTGCTGATGTAATTGTGTTTATTACGGATGTACAGCAGGGACTCGTGGATTCTGATGCAAAAGTAGCAGATATGCTGCGCAGAAGCCAGAAACCAGTTGTTCTGGTCGTAAATAAAGTAGACAGTGTCCAGAAATACATGATGGATGTTTATGAGTTTTATAATCTGGGAATCGGTGAACCGATTGCAATTTCAGCAGCAAACCGTACCGGTATTGGTGATATGCTGGATGAAATCGTAAAGGAATTCCCGGAAGATGCAGACACAGATGAAGATGATGACATTCCGAAGATTGCAGTCGTAGGAAAACCAAATGTAGGTAAGTCATCCCTGATCAACAAGCTTCTTGGTGAAGACCGCGTGATTGTTTCTGACATCGCCGGAACGACCAGAGATGCTGTAGATGCAAAAGTCAAATGGAAAGACAGAGAATATATCTTTATTGATACAGCAGGTCTTCGACGCAAAGGTAAAATCAAAGAAGAGCTGGAACGTTACAGCGTGATCCGTACAGTTACGGCAGTGGAGCGTGCAGATGTGGTGGTTGTTGTGATTGATGCAACAGAAGGTGTGACCGAGCAGGATGCAAAGATTGCCGGTATTGCACATGAACGTGGCAAGGGTGTTGTGATCGCAGTTAATAAATGGGATGCAGTTGAAAAAGACGACAAGACCATTTACAAGCACACGAACCGTATCCGCGAAGTACTTGCATACATGCCATATGCAGAACTGGTATTTATCTCTGCGAAATCAGGTCAGCGTCTGCCGAGATTGTTTGAAACAATTGATGCAGTTATTGAGAACCAGACTTTACGTATTCAGACAGGTGTACTCAATGAGATTCTTTCCGAAGCAGTTGCGATGCAGCAGCCGCCGTCAGACAGAGGCAAACGCCTGAAGATCTTCTATATGACACAGGTGGGTGTAAAACCACCGACATTTGTTATTTTTGTAAATGACAAAGAACTGATGCATTTCTCTTACACCAGATACATCGAAAATAAAGTAAGAGATGCTTTTGGCTTCAGGGGAACTTCCCTGAAATTTATTATCCGTGAACGCGGGGAAAAGAGCTGAGTAAAATGACGGAACGTTTGATTAGTATTCTGATTGGCTATGTGTTTGGGCTTTTCCAGACATCCTATATCATCGGAAAAATGCACAAAACCGATATTCGTGAGCATGGAAGCGGTAACGCAGGAACGACAAATGCCCTGCGTACTTTCGGAAAGAAGGCAGGGGCAATGACGTTGATTGGCGACTGCCTGAAATGTGTGCTTGCGATTGTGGTGGTCAGACTGATTTTTGCAGACAGGGCGGCAGAGATGATACCGCTGCTCTGCATTTATGCCGCTGCAGGATGTATTCTCGGACATAATTTTCCGATCACGCTTGGATTCCGGGGAGGAAAGGGAATTGCAGCGTCTGTCGGATTCCTGATCGCATTTGACTGGAGAATGTTTGTGATATGTGCAGTGGTATTTTTTGCACTCTTCTTTACAACACACTATGTTTCTTTATGTTCACTGACATCTTATCTGGCGGCTCTGATTGCGATGATTGTCTTTGGAGAGACCGGTGGATATGGTATGGACAGAATACATACGACGGAAATGTACCTTGTGATGGCTGCGCTTACTGTACTGGCATTCTGGCGTCACAGAGCAAATATTGTACGATTATCAAAAGGAACAGAAAGCAAGGTCTTTCTGAGTAAATCAAAAACAAAGAAAGGTTAAATGGTGGGGCAAATGGCAAAAGTAAATGTACTGGGAGCTGGAAGCTGGGGAACAGCCCTTTCACTGCTCCTGCACAAAAACGGACATCAGGTAAAACTTTGGTCAGCACTTGAAAACGAAGTAAAGATGCTGAACGAAAAACGTGAACATGAATCAAAACTTCCGGGAGTTCATATTCCGGAAGAAGTTGAAATCACGACAGACCTTGAGGGATGCCTGAAAGATGTAGATGTAGCAGTTCTTGCTGTGCCGTCTCCTTTTACCAGAAGTACTGCAAAACAGATGGCTCCGTTTGTTAAAGAAGGCCAGATCATTGTCAACGTGGCAAAAGGTGTTGAGGAACATACACTGATGACTTTGAGCGATATTATCAGTGAAGAGATTCCGGCAGCGAATGTCTGCGTTCTTTCCGGCCCGAGCCATGCAGAAGAGGTGGGAAGAGGTATTCCGACAACCTGCGTAGTCAGCGCTGAAAAGAGGGAAACAGCAGAGTACCTTCAGGGAATATTTATGAGTCCGGTATTCCGTGTATACACAACCCCGGATATTCTTGGCGTGGAACTTGGCGGGGCACTGAAAAATGTCATCGCACTTGCAGCAGGTACCGCGGATGGTCTTGGATACGGAGATAATACAAAGGCAGCGCTGATCACACGCGGAATTGCAGAAATTGCCCGCCTTGGTACAAAGATGGGAGCAAGTCAGGAGACTTTCTACGGACTTACCGGTATGGGAGACCTGATCGTAACCTGCGCAAGTGTACACAGCCGTAACCGTAAAGCTGGCTATCTTATGGGCAAAGGATACACCATGCAGCAGGCAATGGACGAAGTAAAGATGGTGGTAGAAGGCGTATATTCTGCAAAAGCGGCGAAGAGCCTTGCTGAAAAGTATGATGTGGATATGCCGATTATAATGGAAGTAAATAAGGTGCTGTTTGAGGACAAACCGGCTGCTGATGCAGTACGTGATCTGATGCTCCGCGATAAAAAAGTGGAAACACCGATGCTTCCGTGGTAATGAACGTAGAGATGAAACGTGCGGTATTAAATAAAAAAGATGATGCAAGAGAAATAGGCATAAAAGAAACCGGCTGATCACTTTGACCAGTCGGTTTTTTACTGCATAAATGTGTGGATGCAGTTCCGAATTCCAAAATAAAAATTAAAAAACAATATCCCTGAGATCCTCCGGAATAGAAGCACTGTGATAATTTTGATTCAGTGTATCGAGAAGATCCATATCTTCCTGATCGATTGTAAAATCAAAAATTCGGGCATTGGAAGCGATACGTTCCGGGTGAGTGGACTTTGGTATTGCAGAAATTCCTTTCTGGATTGCCCAGCGAAGTCCGACCTGTGCCGGTGTATGTGCGTATTTGGTGCCGAGAACACAAAGAATATCATTGTCAAGATAAGCACCCCGCGCCAGTGGTGCATAGGCCTGTACCTGAATTCCGTTTGACTGACAGTATTCAATCAGTTCTTTAGGGTAGCAGAGAGGATGGCATTCAATCTGGTTGACAACAGGTACGATGCCGGAGACTCTGCGAAGTTCCTCGAGATGGCGAATTTCAAAATTGCTGACACCGATAGAAAGTGCGCGTCCGGATTCAAGGATTTTTTCCATGTCTTTCCATGTATTTAAGAAACAGCCCGGAACCGGCCAGTGAATCAGGTAGAGATCAATGTAATCCAGACCAAGACGGTCAAGACTTCGCTGCAGAGAACCCTCTACATCACCAAGCCGTTGCGCATTATTCCAGATCTTTGTGGTGATAAAAAGATCTTTGCGGGGAATACCGCATTTTGCAAGAGCATGTCCGACAAACTCTTCGTTTTTATAAGCAGATGCCGTATCAAACAGGCGGTAACCGTTCTGGACAGCAGCGGTAATTGCTGTTTCTGCCTCAGCATCGTCAGTGATCTTATATAATCCCAGACCGAGTAATGGCATGGTACGGTCATTATTTAAAAATACGGAAGTGGTCAAAATGGTTCCTCCTTGTTAGCAAAATCCACAATTTTTGTATATTATACCATGAAATTGTGAAAGAAGAACATCAAATATGTTAAAAAATTAATACAAGTGTGGTGGAATAATATAAATGA
>ERZ1034952.2035-NODE-2035-length-15587-cov-12.410829_pt1 | contig 15587 bp, 14 predicted proteins | sample MGYA00520625_ERZ1034952 | MGnify/ENA primary metagenome ERZ1034952 (study PRJEB33766, sample SAMN09781773) | gut metagenome | biome: gut microbiome | host: Homo sapiens | place: Madagascar | study: EMG produced TPA metagenomics assembly of the PRJNA485056 data... | reverse complement strand
CATCTACGGCGGCACCTTCAACCTCATCTCCGTCACCATGAAGAAGATGGGCATTACCGCCACCTTCGTGGACCCGCTGTGCAGCGAGGAAGAACTGGATGCCGCGTTCCAGCCCAACACCAAGGTCGTGTTTGGTGAGACCATCGCCAACCCTGCCCTCACCGTGCTGGACATTGAAAAGTTCGCCAAGGCCGCACACGCCCACGGCGTACCGCTCATCGTGGACAACACTTTCCCCACGCCGGTCAACTGCCGCCCCTTCGAGTGGGGCGCTGACATCGTGACCCACTCCACCACCAAGTACATGGACGGCCATGGCGCTGTGCTGGGCGGTGCTATCGTGGACGGCGGCAAGTTTGACTGGATGGCCCACGCCGACAAGTTCCCCGGCCTGTGTACTCCCGATGAGAGCTATCATGGCATCACCTACGCGGAGCGCTTCGGCAAAGAGGGTGCTTTCATCACCAAGGCCACCGCACAGCTCATGCGCGACTTCGGCTCGATGCAGTCCCCCATGAACGCCTATATGCTGAACCTCGGCCTTGAGAGCCTCCACGTCCGGATGCAGCGCCACTGCGCCAACGGCATGGCCGTTGCAAAGTTCCTTGAGGCTCACCCGAAAGTGGCCTATGTCAACTACTGCGGCCTCGAGTCCAGCCCCTACCATGCGCTGGCGGAGAAGTATCTGCCGAACGGCAGCTGCGGCGTCGTTTCCTTCGGCCTGGCCGGCGGCCGCGAAGCCGCCAGCACCTTTATGAAGGAACTGAAGCTTGCCGCCATTGAGACCCACGTTGCCGATGCCCGCACCTGCTGCCTGAACCCGGCTTCCAGCACCCATCGCCAGATGAACGACGAGCAGCTGGCCGCTGCCGGTGTGCCTGCTGAGCTGGTGCGGATGAGCTGCGGCCTCGAGAGCAGCGAAGACCTCATCGCCGATATTGCACAGGCGCTGGATAAGATCTAAGAAACACGGTCAGCGCCATCTGCCGGTTTCGGCCCCTTCCCGTGAAAAAAAGCGTCTCTGGATGCAGATAAAAACTTCCCGCTAAAACCGTCAAAAGGAGCAACGATGCTATGCCGCTGATCATCCCCAAGACTCTTCCCGCCTACGATGCCCTCTACGAGGAAAACGTCTTCGTCATGCACCGGGAACGGGCACTCTCCCAGCACATCCGTCCGCTGGAGATCCTCATCCTGAACCTCATGCCGACCAAGATCGCCACCGAGACCCAGATCGCCCGCCTGCTGGCCAATACGCCCATTCAGGTCCACATGACCCTGCTGCAGACGGCCAGCCATGCGGCGACCCATGTCTCTGCGGCCCACCTCGAGGCGTTTTATAAGACCTTCGACGAGGTGAAGAACAACCGCTACGATGGCATGATCATCACCGGTGCGCCTGTGGAGAAAATAGACTTTGAACAGGTGGACTACTGGCAGGAGCTGTGCGAGATCATGGACTTCAGCGAGACGAACGTCTACTCCACCCTTCATGTCTGCTGGGGCGCACAGGCGGGACTTTATTATCACTATGGCATCCGCAAGCAGCTTCTCGACCAGAAGATGTTCGGCGTCTTCGAGCATAAAGTCACCCGTCCCTCGAACCCGCTGGTGCGCGGCTTTGATGAGGTGTTCTACGCCCCCCACAGCCGCCACACCGGCATCAGCCGGGAGGACGTGCTGAACTGCAAGGCTCTGCGCATCCTCGCCGAGAGCGACGAGGCCGGCCCCTTCCTGATGAGTACCGAGAATGGACGGCAGATCTTCGTCACCGGCCACCCGGAGTACGACAAGTACACACTGGACGCCGAGTACAAGCGGGATGTCGGCAAGGGCCTGCCCATCGCGGTGCCAAAGAACTATTACCCCAACGACGACCCCGAGCAGCCGCCTCTCTTCCGCTGGCGTGCTCACGCACACCTGCTGTATGAGAACTGGCTGAACTACTACGTCTACCAGAATACGCCCTACGACCTGGGCGCTATCAGCAAGGTGGAGCACGAGGAAGAATAAAATCAGCCCTCTCCGTCTGGTGGGGAGGGGGCATTTTTGCAAGGAGAATACTTATGGGAATCGAAGCAAAATGGAAGAGCCGGGGCATCCGGGTGGGCAAACTGCCCTGCGGGCCGCTGGACAAGATAAGCGATGTGCCGGGCGTGACGGTGGGCCACTGCACACTGGCGGACGGCGAGGTCCAGACCGGCGTGACCGCGCTGCTGCCCCATCAGGGCGATATTTTCCACGATAAAGTGATGGCGGCCAGCCATGTCATCAACGGCTTCGGCAAGACCACCGGCCTTGTCCAGATCGACGAGCTGGGGACGCTGGAAACGCCCATCCTCTTCACCAATACCCTCAGCGTAGGTACTGTGGAGACAGCGCTGGTGAAGTATATGCTGGATAAGAACCCCGACATCTGCGAGACTACAGGCAGCGTCAACCCGGTGGTCTGCGAGTGCAACGACAGCGGCCTCAACGACATCCGGGGCCTCCACGTCACAGAAGAAAACGTGAGGGCCGCGCTGGCCGACTGCCGCGCTGATTTCGCCGAGGGCGCTGTGGGCGCGGGCCGGGGAATGCGCTGCCACGGCCTGAAAGGCGGCATCGGCTCGGCCTCCCGTGTGGTGGAGCTGGACGGGAAACAGTACACCATCGGTGCGCTGGTGCTCTCCAACCACGCCGTCTTCGATGACCTCGTAGTGGCAGGCACCCCCATCCAGAGCCTGCTGGACGCCCACATCCCGCCCCACGAGGACAAGGGCTCCATCATCACGGTGCTGGCGACGGACATCCCCTTGAGTGAGCGCCAGCTGCGGCGGCTCTGCCACCGGGCGCTGGTGGGTCTGTCCCGCACCGGCTCTTTCTGCGGCAACGGCTCCGGCGAGATCGTCATTGCCTTCACCACCGCCAACCGGGTGCCGCACTACTCCGAAAAGGCCATCCTGCCGATGGGTATGCTCCACGACGACGCCATCAATCCGCTGTTCCGGGCGGTGGCCGAGTGCGTGGAGGAAAGTGTGCTGAGCAGTCTGCTCCATGCCGAGACGGTCACAGGCTATCATGGCCGGACGGTCAGATGTCTGAGTGATCTGCTCGACGAGAAATAAAAAAATGGGAAGCGCTTTTGTGCTTCCCATTTTTCATAGTATTATCTGCGGGGCTTCCGCGTCGGCTTTTTCTTCCGCACGCTGTAGCCGAAGGTCCCCAGCTTTTTGCCCAGAGCCAGATATTCGCCGTGGCTGTAGACGATGAGTTTGGCCTTGTCGAGGCAGAGCTTACCGTTCTCGTCCAACAGGCTCTCGTCCACGTCGCAGGCGACTACTTCGGCGAGGAAGAGGTCGTGGCTGCCCAGCGGGATGACCTGCGTGACCTTGCACTCGAGGTTGACGGGGCTTTCTTCGAGGATGGGGCAGTCCGTCAGCACCGAGCCGGGGGCAGAATGGAGTTTGCAGGCTGCGAATTTATCGAAGTCCCGGCCGCTCCTGACGCCGCACCAGTCCACCGACTTCACCAGTGCCTCGGTGGGTAGGTTGATGGCAAACTGGCCGCTCTCCCTGATGAGGTGGTGGCTGTACCGCTCGGGGCGGACGCTGATGGATACCATGCTGGGCTGGGTGCAGATGGTGCCGGTCCAGCCGATGGTGATGAGGTTGGGCTTGTCCAGCCCGCCGCAGGAGACCAGCACCGGCGGCTCCGGGTTCAGGAGGGTGCTGCCTTTCCAGCTCTGTTTGCTCATCCGTGATACTTCCTTTCGTAGGGAGCCCATGTGCGCTCGCTGATGATGTAGCGGGGGCGGGCCTTGGTCTCCATATAGATTTTGCCGACGTATTCGCCGATGACGCCCAGACACACCAGCTGGACGCCGCCCATGAAGCAGACGATGCAGATGGTGGAGGCCCAGCCTGCCACGGCGCTGCCCAGAACAGCCTGCACGATGGCCCAGATGACGCCGATGAAGCTGATGAGGCTGACCGCGATGCCTGCGCCGGTGATGAGGCGGATGGGCTTGTTCGACAGGCTGGTGATGCCGTCGAAGGCGAGGGCCAGCATCTTGCTGAGGGGATAGTGGCTCTCGCCGGCCAGACGCTCGTGGCGCTCGTAGTAGACGGTGTCGCTGGGGTAGCCCACCAGCGGCACCATGCCCCGCAGGAAAATGTTTACCTCGCGGTAGTCGGCGAAGCTCTCCAGCACCCGGGTGCTGATGAGTCGGTAGTCGGCGTGGTTGAATACGATGTCTGCGCCCAGCGCGTTCATCACATGGTAGAAGCCCTCGGCGGTGAACCGCTTGAAGAAGGTGTCGGTGTCCCGGCGGCTGCGCACGCCGTAGACTACCTCGGTGCCGTCCAGATACTTTTTGACCATCTCGTCCATGGCGTTGATGTCGTCCTGACCGTCGCAGTCGATGGAGATGGTGATGTCGCAGCTGCCGCTGTGGAGCGCCTCCATCAGCCCGGCCAGCACGGCGTTCTGGTGGCCGCGGTTCCGGCTCTGGGAGATGCCGATGAAGTGCTCATCCTCAGAGGCGAACTTCTGGATGAGGGACCAGGTGGCATCGCGGGAGCCGTCGTTGACGAAGAGCACCCGGCTCTTCTCGCTGACAAGGCCCGCTGCGGAGAGGTCGTTTATCTTTTTCAGGAACAGGGGGGCTGTGATGGGCAGTACCTGTTCTTCATTGTAGCAGGGAATGACGATCCATAAAATCGGTTTGGACATGATGAAGTTCTCCTTCTATATAAGGCTCTCCCAAAGGGAGAGGCTGTTACAGAACCATGTGCCGCAGCGCGTCCGGTTCCAGCAGCTTGAAGCTGCTCTTATAGGTCTCGAGCAGGCCGTCCCGCTGCATCAGGCTCAACTCCCGGGAGAGGGCGCTGCGGTCGCAGTTGAGGTAGTCGGCCAGCTGGATGCGGGAGTAGGGAATGGTGAAGGTGAGGCTGTGGTGAACCTCGGCCTCGCTGAGCAGGTAGGCGCACACCTTGGCCCGCAGGCTTTTGAGCAGCAGCAGGTCTACCCGGCGGGAGAGCAGGAAGTATTTGTCGCTGATGGTGCGCACAAGGTTCTGCAGCACCCGCTGGCGGGCCGGGTCGGCCCCGGGCAGCAGAAGCTTCTCGTAAGGCACCAACAGCACCTCGCAGGGGGCCGAGGCCATCACCGTTACCGGGCTGGAAAGGCTCGAGCCGCCCAGCACGTCGCCGAACACACCGCCCGGCCCCATCTGGCTGATGGGCAGACGCGCCCCGCTGGCGGCGGGATGGTAGGCCTCGATGGCGCCGGAGAGCACCACGCCCACCCGGCGGTTCGACTGTCCGGCCAGTACGAGGGTCTCGCCCCGGCTGTAGGTGCGCAATACGGCCCCCACTTCGCCCAGCAGGACCCGGAGCGCTTCGGCTTCCAGCCCGGCGAACAGAGAGGTGGATTGTAACAGCGGAAGATAATTTTCCATACCCATTCCGTGAGGTTTTCCCCGGGCCCTCACCGCCCTTCTGCGATTCCGTTGCGTGCGCAACGGTATTTTTTCTCTTATTATAGTAAACTTAAGGGCGTAAAGCAAATGGTTTTGCAAATTTTTTGCGGGAAAATTTCTCCCAATGAAAGTGAGGAACGAAATCCTATGAAAAAACTGACATCTCTGCTGCTGTCGCTGATGCTGATGGTCAGCGTGCTGGCCTGCGGCGCATCGGCCAAGACGAGCAAAAAAGTGCGCATCGCCGGCCTGAAAGGCCCCACCACCATGGGCCTCGTCAACCTGCTGAGCATGGAGAAGGACGGCACGGCTTCCCTCGACTATGACCTGCAGCTCTACGGCGCTGCCGATGAGATCGTGCCGAAGCTCATCAAGGGCGAACTCGACATGGCCGCTATCCCGGCCAACCTCGCCGCGACCCTCTACCAGAAGACGAACGGCGGCATCCAGGTCATGGCCGTCAACACGCTGGGCGTCCTCTACGTCGTGGAGAAGGGCAATACCGTCCACAGCTTCGCCGACCTCAAGGGCCGCACCATCCTTTCCACCGGCAAAGGCACGACGCCCGAGTACGTCCTGCTCTATCTGCTCAAGAAGAACGGCCTCGACCCCGACAAGGACGTGAAGATCGAATACTACAGCGAGGCTTCCGAGGTCACGGCCCAGATGGCCGCTGCCAGGAAGGATGCCATCGCCGTTCTGCCTCAGCCCTACGTCACCGCTGCCCAGATGAAGGACAGCGACCTCCGCGTCGTCCTCGACCTGACCAGGGAATGGAACAGGGTCTGTGACACCCAGCTCATCACCGGCGTCACCGTGGTGCGCACCGAGTACGCAAAGCAGAACCCCGACGTCATCGCAGCTTTCCTGACCGACTACCAGAAGAGCGTCAAGGCGGCGAACGAGGACATCGACGGCACCGCCGCCCTCTGTGAGGAAGTCGGCGTGGTAGCCAAGGCTGCTATCGCCAAGAAGGCCCTGCCCAAGTGCAACATCGTTTACCGCAACGGTCAGGAGATGAAGAAAGACATCTCTGCTTACCTGCAGGTGCTCTACGATGCCTCTCCCGCCGCCGTGGGCGGCAAGCTGCCGGACGATAACTTCTACTACACCGAGCCGTCCGTCCTGCGCAAGGTCATGGCGGCTATCCGCAATTCCGCAAAGTAAGCTTTGAAACAAAGAAGGGGCTGCTGCACATCGTTTTAGCCGAAAGTGCAGCAGCCCCTTTCTTAGATCAGAAGGCCCGCGCCGATGCCGATGAGAGCCGGCAGCAGCCAGCCAAAGCCGAGGCTGCTCAGGGGCAGAGCGTTCATCAAGGCGGAGAGGGGGCCGAAGGGCAGGGCAGCAGGGATGCTCTGGATGGCCGTGAAGAGGATGCTCAGCCGCCAGACCGATGTCCGCTGGAACCGTCCGGGCAGGAACTCCACCACGATGAGGACGATGGCGATGGGGTAGATGGCGTTCAGCACCGGAACGGAAAGGCTCAGGATGTCCGCAAGGCCGATGTTCGCCAGCAGCATACTCACCAGCGCGAAGAAGGCCACAATGGCGGGGTAGGGAAGCTGGGGCAGAAGCTCGTGGAAGTATTCGCCTACGCTGGCGATGAGGCCGACGCAGGTGTTGAAGCAGGCGATGACGAAGATAACGGCCAGAAGCACCTGTCCCACCCGGCCAAACAGGCCGTCGGCCAGTGCCGTCAGGACGGAGGCACCGGTGTCGCTGCCGGGGAACGCAGCCCCCGAGATGCCGCCGATGTGGGTCAGCATGGCGTAGACCACCAGCAGCATCCCGCCTGCGATGAACCCGGCCCGGATGGTGCCGCGCCGGACGGCAGCTTCTTCCGTGATGCCCACCGCCTGAATGTTCAGCGCGATGACCGCGCCGAAATTGAGCGCTGCCAGCGCGTCCATGGTCTGATAGCCGTCCAGCACGCCCTGTGCGGCGGGGAGGGCGGCGTAAGCCTCGGCAGGCGTGCCGTAGCCGGGCGCGGCCGGGCGGAGGATGCAGCCCGCGAACAGCACCACGATGAGCACCAGCAGGGCAGGGCAGAGGATGCGGCCCAGCCGCTGGGTCAGCTTTTCGGGCTTGAGGGCCACGAAGTACGCCGCAGCAAAGAACACGAGGGAGTAGATGAACTGTCCTGGTGTGCTCCGCCCCACCAGCGGCGTCAGCATCTCAAACGAGGTGCTGGCCGTGCGGGGGATAGCGAGGCAGGGACCGATGGACAGATAGACCAGCACAGCGAACACCTGTGCGAAGCGGGGATGGACCCGCCCGGCCAGCGCAGGCAGACCGCCTGCCCGGGCCACCGCTGCCACGCCCGCGATGGGCAGGCCGATGGCGCTGATGGCAAAGCCCACAAAAGCGGGCCAGAGCGCCGTTCCGGCCTGTGCGCCGAGAAAGGGCGGGAAGATGAGGTTGCCTGCTCCGAAGAACATCGAGAACAGGGTGAACCCCACCAGAAGGAGCTTTTTGCCCCGGAGGGCCTGAGCGGAATCGTGCATGGTCATCTCTCCCAGCTGTGCGCGGAGGCACGTAGAATAAGGATTACTTTATTCCAGTGTAGTGTTTTATGACCTTCATGTCAAGAGAAGAAAAGATGAAGGATTGTATTCTCATACATGATGTGATATTCTGAAAGCGAGAAAACGAACAGGAGCAAAGAAATACATGGATAAAACAAAAAAACGCCGCATTCAAATCTTAGCGGCGTCGGTGTTCTGGCTGGGCGTCTGGCAGGCGGCGGCTGTGGCCATCGGGCAGGAAGTCTTTCTTGTCTCGCCGGTGCAGGCCATCGGTACGCTGGTGGAGCTGCTGCCGCAGGCCGAGTTCTGGCAGCGCATCGGTTTCAGCGCCGGGCGCATCCTGTTGGGCTTCGGGCTGGGCGTTTTGTCCAGCGCGGTGCTGGCGGTAGCCGCCGAAAAGTGGGAGTGGGTGGACACCCTTCTCGCCCCCGTGATGCAGCTGGTCAAGGCTACTCCGGTGGCGAGCTTCATCATTCTGGCGCTGGTGTGGGTCAGCGGCTCGTCGCTGTCCGTCCTTATCAGCTTTTTGATGGTGCTGCCCGTCCTCTACAGCGCAGTGCGCACCGGCATCGGGAGTGCTGACCGCCAGCTTCTCGAAATGGCGCAGGTGTTCCGTCTGCCTCTGGGGCGGCGTCTGCGGGCGATCTGGCTCCCGGCGGTGCTGCCCGCGTTCCGGCAGGGATGCAGCGTGGCGCTGGGCATCTGCTGGAAGAGCGGCGTGGCGGCGGAGGTCATCGGCCTGCCGGACGGCAGCATCGGCGACGCGCTTTACCGGGCAAAAATTACCCTTTCCACCGGGGAGCTGTTTGCCTGGACCTTCGTCATCATCCTGCTGAGCGCCGTATTCGAAAAGCTGTTCCTCGCTCTGCTGGATAAAGCGGTAGCGGCAGTTCTGGGCGAAGAAGAGGCTGAAAAATGAGTGAAACCAACAACAAACTGGAAATAAAGAAGCTGTCTAAACGATTCGGAGAGAAAATCCTCTTCGAAAACCTCTCGCTTACCGTGGACGGCCCGGCGGTGCTCTGGGCGCCAAGCGGCTGGGGCAAGACGACCCTGCTCCGCATCCTGATGGGGCTGGAAGCGCCAACCTCCGGCAGCGTGGAGGGCGTGGGCCGGGTCGGCGCGGTCTTTCAGGAAGACAGGCTCTGCCCCCAGCTGACCGCCGAAGAGAATGTGGCGCTGGTGCTGACCGCAGAACAGTACAAGGTCAAAATACAATACAAAGAGCAGATACGAGATGACCTTATACAATTAGGACTGGATGATGAGGCCCTTGCCCTGCCTGCCCGGAAGCTCTCCGGCGGACAGAAGCGCCGCACCGCCTTGCTGCGCGCTCTCTGGGCCGAGAGCGACACGCTTCTGTTCGATGAGCCCTTCACCGGCATGGACCCCGCCGCCATGAAAAAAGCCGCAGCCATGCTCAAGGCACGCTGCGGCACAAAGCCCACCCTGCTGGCGACCCATGACAAAGAAGCCATCCGGGAGCTGGGGTGGAAAGTAATCGAACTGGGCTGAAACGAAAGGAGCCTGACCATGGAGAAAAAGACGAGCTGCCTGCTCTGCGTTCTTACCGCGCTGCTTCTCGCTGTGCTCTATCTCTGGGCCGCCCTCCGCCCGGGCATCTGGCTGCGGGATGCCTTTTTGTATCGTCAGGCCGACGGCAGCTTTTCGGGCAAGGATGCGTATGCCGCCTACACCATGCAGGTTGCTCAGACGGAAAACGGTGCGGAAGTGGATTTCACGCTGGACGGAGAGACGCGGCACTATCGGCTCGAATCGAAAGCCGAGGGCATGAGCGACCCGGGCGTAAAAATTGAGCAGGACGGAGTGGTCATTTTTACTGGGACCGCGCTGGGCGACCCCGGCGACGCCATCCTGTGGCGGGAAGACGATGGGGGCCTTGCCGACGAGGTGAACGTCATTGTCAATGGCGAATACCAGAAATCCGACCTCTGGCCCAGTTGTAACTGGCTCTATAATGTAGCCGTCGGCGGGCGGCTGGAGACCCGGGGCAGCGTGGCGTTCCTGCTGCCGATAGGGGCGCTGGTGGTGCTCCTTGTGCTGGATGTCCGGTTCCCGCTGCTGTTCTGGAACCTCCGCCACGGGCTGGAAGTGTACGGCGGTGAGCCAACCGAATGGTATTACGCGATGCAGAGGGTGAGCCGCATTACCAGCGTCATCGGTGTTTTTGTGCTGGCGGCGATGAGCTTTGCTGTTCACTGAGGCTCACAGCAGCTCGGCAAGGATGCTGTTCTGTACGATGAGCCCGGCAGGCGTGAGGGCGAGGGTGTGGCCGTCAAAGTTGGCATAGCCGCTCTTCACGCAGTTTTTCACAAAGGCCAGCTGTGCGGTGGAAAACTCCCTGCCATAGCGTTTTTTGTATTCGTCGAGGCTCAGACCTTTGCGCAGACGCAGCTGCAAGATGAGATAATCCTCCGCACCGCAGCCGCCGTCCATGACGGGTGCGGCCTCGTCCCGCAGAAAGGCTTCGGTGTCGGCGGGGTAGTAGAACCGTTTGCCGCCCATGCAGGAGTGGGCCGCAGGGCCGATGCCCAGATAGTCGCCGCAGTCCCAGTAGATGAGGTTGTGCTTTCCCTCATAGCCCGGGCGGGCGAAGTTGGAGATCTCATATTGCCGGTAGCCATGATGTTCCAGCTGCTCGACGGCGTAGAGGTAAAAATCTGCCGCCTCGTCGGAGGTGGGCAGACCCTCGGGGGGCGTCCGGCCAAAGGCGGAGTCGGGCTCGATTTTCAAGAGGTAGGCGGAAATGTGGGCTGCGCCGCCATCCTCGATAAGCTCCAGCGTCTCGTCGAACTCGGCCTGCGTATAATGGGGCAGGGCCAGCATGATGTCGCCGCTGATGTTTTCGAACCCGGCCCGGCGTGCGGCGGCGAAAGCGGCCCGCGCCTGCTTTGCCGTGTGGGGGCGGCCCAGCGTCTTGAGCTGGCTGTCCCGGGCCGACTGGACGCCGAAGGAAATGCGGTTGACGCCCGCCTCCCGGAATGCCCGGAGAGAGTCTTCGGTCACGGTCTCAGGGTTGGCTTCCAGAGTGATCTCGGCCCCGGGCAGGGGCTGCGCGGCGGCGATGAGCCGGGCGGCGTCTGCCGGGTCCAGCAGGCTGGGCGTTCCGCCGCCGAAATAAAGGGTGTCCGGCCGCAGGGGCGCGTCCGGCGCAAACCGGGAGAGTTCCCGCAAAAGGGCGTCTACATAGGCCCGGGGGACGCCGCGCTGGCCGGGGGCGGAGTAGAAATCACAGTACCGGCATTTGGAAAAACAGTAAGGAATATGCAGATAAAGTCCGAGGGACATCAAATATCACAGCCTTTTTCATGAATCGTTCATTTCTATGCAGTATACTATATTTCGTAGACCGGGGCAAGGCCGAGGCCGATGCCCTGATTTTGAATGGAGGATTCCTTATGGATTACAACAACTATGACCGCGGCTATGCGGAGCCTTCGATGAGCGCATCGGACTATATGACCCGCACCTACCGCTGGATGGCCGGCGGCCTGCTCGTCACCTTCGCAATGGCCTATATCACGGCGACTACGCCGCTCATTTATCTGGTCGATTCGCTTTACTTCCTGCTTACCATCGGTGAGCTGGCGCTGGTGTTCATGCTCAGCGCCCGGGTGCAGAAGATGTCCATCGACGGTGCAAGAGCCGCGTTCTTCGGATATGCCATCTTAAACGGCATGGTCCTGAGCTACTACTTCCTGATGTTCTCGGTAGGCACGCTGGTCATGGCCTTCCTCGCCACGGCGGTCTACTTCGGCCTCATGGCTGTGTACGGCACCACCACCCATAAAGACCTCACGGGCTGGGGCCCCCGCCTCATGATGGCTCTGGTGGCCATGATCGTCACCAGCCTCGTGGGCGCGCTCTTCGGCTTTGGCTTCGGCACCTCGGTGCTCTACTGCGGCATCGGCCTGGTGGTGTTCATGCTGCTCACCGCCTATGATACCCAGAAGCTCCGCCAGATCTACGCCTACTATGCAGGCGACGCCGAGCTGGCCGAGAAGGCTTCCATCTATGGCGCACTGACCCTGTATCTGGACTTCATCAACATCTTCCTGTATGTCGTCCGTCTGCTGGGCATGAACAGCCGCAGCCGCAACAATTAAATCAAATTTTCCGGAGCCGCCGTGCAGAGCGTTTGCACGGCGGCTCTTTTTGTCAGAATGCCTGCTTTGGATCATGATAACTGTGCGATTTGCCAAAAATCGAGGAAAAGGTTGACAGAATGCGGGGGGGGGGGTAAAATTTGTGGGGGGATGCGCGAGACGATGTTTGCGGCAGCAGCACACAGAGCTTATTTTTATTGAGGAGGGGTTTCGAATGAAACTGTTCAAAAAGGTTCTCGCCGCAGCCCTCGCGGGCGTGCTGGCACTGTCCGTCCTGACGGGCTGTAACAACAGCAATAGTGTGGCTACCGTGAAAATGCTCGATGCGCTGAATGACTGGGCGAAGGTCTATGGTGTGGATACTACCTTCGAAAAGGGCAATAAAGAATTGCAGGAACAGGTAAACGCACTGGTGAAGACCGTGGATGAGGTCGGCAAGGGCATCGATTTTGGAGATGCCAAGGACTTCGATGATGTGTACAACGCCATTATGAAAGATAAAGCTGCAAGGCTGAAGCTGGGGGCTTGGGCAGCGAAGTTTACTCAAGCAAATGTTGGTGATGGTTCGCCGCTGTATGAGTGTGGCTTTGCCGATATTAGCGTAGCGCTGTCTGCAAGTAGCAATAAGAACATTTACTATGCAGGTCAGCTGATGACTTCCATAGGCCCCATCAATGCTCCTGACACGGAGTGGGATAATGGTGAGCCTAATTGGACTGTGGGTGACAAATCTTATGTTGCCGTTGCGACCGGCGAGGTTGGCGGTAAGAAGTACATGATCGCGCTCTTCCAGACCACTGCTGTAACGAATCCGAAGTATCAGCCGGGTGACAATGGCATGGGCGAAGGTGCTAGTAAGGATTGAGCCTCAGCCGCAGCAATGCCCGCCCACTGAATCATGAACCCGTTAGGCCCCGGTCCGCCGGGGCCTTTTTGCGTCTTTATGAATAAACCCCGCTCCATCGCTCCAAACTACCACCAAAGAAACGATTCCGTACACAAAGATGGATTGGAGTAACGAACGATGGAGCAATTCAGAAAGTTTTTGCGGGACAAAGCCTTTGCGCTGGTGCTTACCGCCTGCCTGCTGGCGGCGGCAGCGGCCGGGGTGTGGGCTGTGCGCACGGTGCGCAATGAGCTGAAGCAAGATCTGGACGCGGTGCGAAGCCCGTCCAGCACCGCCCCCGGCATCGACGAGGGCATCAACACATCGCCCGGCGTTGCCGGAGAGGAGGAAGCCGAATGGCAGCAGCAGAACGCACCCGCAGCAAACAGCGTGGCCAATGTGCCAAAAGCCGACAGCTCGTCCGGTGGGGCTGCGTCCTCTTCTGGTGCGCGGTCTGGCTCTGGTTCGGTGCGCGAACCCTCCGCGCTGCAAACCGAGTCCTTGCCTGCCAGCAGTTCGGCTGCGCCTGCCTCCACGCAGCCTGTCTCGGGGCACGTCTTAAACAGCTACAGCGGCGATGAGCTGGTCTACAGCAAGACGCTGGGTGACTGGCGCACCCACAACGGTGTGGACTACGCCGCCAGCAGGGGCGCGGAAGTGACCGCCCCGGCGGCAGGCAAGGTGGTGGAGACTGGCACGGACGACAAGTGGGGGCCTGTGGTCGCCATCGAAGATGCTTCCGGCAGGATTTGGCGGGTCTGCGGTACGACGGACGCCAAGGTGAAGAAGGGCGACACCGTCTCGGCCGGGCAGACCATCGGCAAGGTGGGCAGCGTGAGCTGTGAGTGTGCCGAGGAGAGCCACATCCACTTGGAAGTCATGGAGGGCGAAAAGTATCTCGACCCCATCAAGGCCATGAAATAAGCAAAATTTTCCGGGCAGGTGCAGCAGAACGCTGTACCTGTTTTTTTCACATTGCTTTTGGCGGTCGATTCTGGTATGATAAACTAGAATAAGTGTGAAGACAGAAGAAAAAGCGGAGGAAACGAAACATGAAGGTCTTAGTGGTAGGCGGCGGTGCTGCCGGCCTGATGGCGGCGGGCGCGGCCCTGCGGCAGGGGCATAAGGTGACGGTGCTGGAACATATGGAAAAGCCGGCTCAGAAAATTCTCGTCACCGGCAAGGGACGCTGCAATGTGACCAACGACTGCACCGCAGAGGAATTTCTGCACCATGTGCGGACGAACCCCCGCTTTCTGTTCTCGTCGCTGGGGGCTTTCCCGCCGGCCAAGACGATGGAGCTGTTTGAGTCTCTCGGTGTGGAGCTGAAAGTGGAGCGCGGACGCCGGGTGTTCCCGGTGTCAGATAAGGCTGAAGAGATTCGGCAGGCTCTTCTGCGGTACGCAGACGGAGCGGACATCGTCCACGACGGGGCAAAAAAGCTGCTGCTGGAGCCGCTGGCCCAGCCGGAAGAAGCGCCTGCCGCGCCGGAAAATCCGCGCCACCCGAAAAAGAAAAAGCCCGGCCCGGCCTATCGCTGCGTGGGTGTGCGGGGAACTTCGGGCCGGGAGTACAAGGCGGACGCCGTGCTGGTGGCAACGGGCGGCCTGAGCTACCCCACCACCGGCTCCACCGGCGACGGCTACAAGCTGGCCCGGCAGGCGGGCCACACCCTCGTGGAGCCTGTCCCCAGCCTCGTCAGCCTCGTGAGCCATGACGCCGACTGCAAGAAGATGATGGGCCTCGCCCTCAAGAACGTGACTCTCACCCTCCACGAGGACGGCAAACCTATCTTCGAGGAGCAGGGCGAGATGCTGTTCACCCACTTCGGCATCAGCGGGCCGCTGACCCTCAGCGCGTCGAGCCATCTGGGCGACATGAAGAAGCACAAGTACGAAGCTTTTATTGATTTGAAGCCTGCCCTCAGTGAGGAACAGCTTTATGACCGCATCACCCGGGACTTTGCCCTTCTGGCGAACCACGCGGCGCAGGGCGCACTGGTGAAGCTGCTGCCGTCCAGTATGCAGCCGGTCATGGTGGCCCGCTGGGGCATCGACCCGGCCACCAGGGCAAACCAGATCACCCGGGAGCAGAAGCGGGAACTGGTACAGCTGATGAAGCACTGGCGGGTGTCCATCGACGCCCGGGGCGATTTGGCACACGCAGTCATCACGTCAGGCGGCGTGTCGGTGCGGGAGGTTGACCCCAAGACTATGCAGAGCAAAAAGGCCCTCGGCCTCTACTTTGCAGGCGAGGTGCTGGATGTGGACGCCTATACCGGCGGCTACAACCTGCAGATCGCATTCTGCACGGCACAGAGTTTTGCGAATCATCTGGAATAACCTCTCAGTCTGCTTCGCAGACGGCCCCCTCGTTAGGGCAACAACAACGACTGCCGCCAGCGGTGGAACGGCGTCAGCCGTGACGGAGAGGTTTAAGCGGCTGGAAATTTCAGATTCATAGAGAAGGAGATATAAAAATGATTTCTGTTGCGATCGACGGGCCTGCGGGCGCAGGCAAATCTACGCTGGCGCGGCGTCTGGCTGCGGACTTCGGCTACATTTATGTGGACACCGGTGCGATGTTCC
>ERZ1034952.2034-NODE-2034-length-15588-cov-8.454387_pt1 | contig 15588 bp, 14 predicted proteins | sample MGYA00520625_ERZ1034952 | MGnify/ENA primary metagenome ERZ1034952 (study PRJEB33766, sample SAMN09781773) | gut metagenome | biome: gut microbiome | host: Homo sapiens | place: Madagascar | study: EMG produced TPA metagenomics assembly of the PRJNA485056 data... | reverse complement strand
TTCAGTAGGTTAGAACGCCAGCCTGTCACGCTGGAGGTCAAGGGTTCGAACCCCTTTCGGGTCGCCAATGCTGCCCTAGCTCAGCAGGCAGAGCACTTCCTTGGTAAGGAAGAGGTCGGCAGTTCGAATCTGCTCAACAGCTCCAAAGAAAGCACTTGCAAATGCAGGTGCTTTTTGAATACAATCGAAAGCTAAAAATATGTTTGGAATCAAGGAGGAACCTATATGTACATAAAAGACAGCAGGATTGACAGCGGCAACGCTTTTGACCGGGGAAAAACATCTGAAGACTATGCAAAATACCGCGACATATATCCCCAAGCTTTCTATGACACGCTTATAAGCCGCGGTTTATGCGTTGAAAATCAAACAGTTCTTGATCCGGGCACAGGCACGGGCGTTTTACCCCCGAAATATGTATCGTTACGGCGCAAAATGGACAGGCTGTGATATATCCGAAAACCAAATTAAACTTGCTCGCTGCCTTTCCGAAGGAATGAACATAGAATACATTGCAGGATCTGCCGAAACAGCAGATTTTAAAGGAAAAAAGTTTGATATAATTACATCATGCCAATGCTTTTGGTATTTTAAACACGAAACGCTGAAATTACTTTGTGAAATACTGCGACGGGTCACACGGAACATCGTTTTTGCGTATTTCAAAATGCAAATGAGGTCCGGTACTGTTTCCGGTGCTCCCCACCTCGCCGATAACCGTTCCCTGAGCAGCAAAAACACCTGTCGCCGCAAGCGTTACGCTGAGATGTCCGTAATACGTTTTAAAGCCGTTTTTATGCTCCATTATTATAAGCTTTCCGTATCCGCCCGCTTCGCCGCAGAAAATCACCGTACCGGATTCTGCCGCATGCACCTTGTCACCCATATTTGCGGCTATATCTATACCGTCATGATTTTTACCCCAGCGCTGACCGAAAACCGATGAAACAGCGCCATTTACAGGTACCTTGAAATTAAGACTGTCTTTTTCAGACACAATTCGGTCCACAGGTTCGGAAACAACATTTTCAGAAATAACATACCGCTGTGTTTCCTCTCCGTTTGTCTTTGAAACAAAATAAGTTACATTTTTTACACCGTCTGCGCCCTCGGAAATTATAGTTCCCGACGGTGCATCGGTGTTTTTTTCGCCCCTTGTTTTAAAAGGAATTTGCTCACAAAGCGTTATCTCTTCATTGGTTATTACCGGAATCTTCAAAAGCCTGAGCTTATCTGCCGCGTCACATGGGAGCATAAACGCACTTGCAGGAAAAACTCCCTCCGCAACACTCACCCTGTCATCAAGATGCAATAAAACGGTGTTTTCGGTTTTGTATTTGTCCCCATAAGAATATACCGTTTCCAAAAATGCCTGATAAGACGAAAGCGCAAAAAGCTTTTCTCCGCCGAGACTTACCATGACTCCGCGCGAAGTTTGTCCGCTTGCGATACGCAGATTGCCTTCAAGACTGTCCGCGGTATCTTTTTGTGAGCGCAGGACAAATCTCGGAAACAGATTTACGCTTCCCTGCGATATTCCCGCGTTTTTTTCTGCATTTACCGCCTCAGCTCTTGTTGCGGCGCAGCCTATGTACGCCCCGTTTAAATAAACATTATAGCCTGTCCCGACAGTGCCGGCAGCAAAAGTAAGCACTGCTGCCGCCAAAACCACCGCAGCGGCTTTTTTTATTCTCGTGCCGCTGCCCGAAAAAATAATAACTCTTCCGAAAAATAATTTCCGCAGTTTATACTTACCGGATCTTTTTTTACGCATAAAAATCCCTCCGGCAACAATTATAAGCCGAAGGGATTTAAAAAGTCTATCGAAACGAGACGTCGAAAACGCTGTTTCTTTGAATTATTTTATGCTATTTTGACACGCTGAAAAGAAGCTTTTCTTCTTCCGCATCTACACAAAGCGTTTCATACGGTTTTATTTCACCCGTTACAATCATTCTTGCCGCCTTGTCTTCAAGCTCCTTTTGTATAGCTCTTCTCAGCGGACGCGCACCGTTTTTAATATCCGTGCCGCGTTTTAAAATAAACTCTCTTGCTTCATCCGATATTTTAAACTTTATGTCGCGGCGCAAAAGCATCTCGGAAAACTCAGAAAGCATTTTATCCAAAATTTCAAGCAAAACATCATGATTCAGCGGATTAAACGTAATTATTTCATCAATTCTGTTTAAAAACTCGGGTCTGAACTGCTCTCTCAAAGCCGCCGTAACTTTGTCTGCGGAAGCCATACGGTCATCACGCGTGAATCCCGGTGCATTACCTTTAAAGTCGCTGCCGGCATTTGACGTCATGACAATCATAGTGTTGCTGAAATCCACGGATTTGCCGTGGCTGTCTGTTATTTTTCCGTCATCAAGTATCTGAAGCAATATATTTGCAACATCGGCATGCGCTTTTTCTATTTCATCAAACAAAATGATAGAATACGGTTTGCGGCGCACTTTTTCCGTGAGCTGTCCGGCATCATCATAACCAACATATCCGGGAGGTGAGCCGATTATTTTTGCCGCGGAATGTTTCTCCATATATTCTGACATATCAAGTCTTATAAGCGCTTCTTCGCTGCCGAAAACTGCTTCCGCAAGAGAAAGCACCAATTCTGTTTTTCCGACTCCCGTAGAACCCGTGAATATAAACGAAACGGGACGGCGTTTTTTCTCAAGTCTTACACGGCTTCTCAAAATTGCCGCAGAAACGGCATCAATCGCATTGTCCTGACCTTTTACGCGTTTTCTGAGCGTTTGCGGAAGTTCCAAAAGACGCTTATTTTCATCCATGGAAATTTTTGCCGCGGGGATTTTTGTCCATCTTTCTATAACAAAAGCAACATCGTCTTCAGTAATGCAAACATCCTTTTTTTCCGCCTCAAGTTTTTTAATATCCTCGCTTATTCGGCAGCGCTTTGTTCTCAGTTCAGCCGCTTCGCGGAAATTTTCATCGTTTTCCGGGGCTTCTTGTAATTTGTCTAAAGAATCCGAAACTTCATTCATCTCGCACTGCAGCTTTGCAAGTTTAATCAAAGCCGTATTTTTAAGGTTTGCTTTTGACGCCGCTTCGTCTATTACATCTATAGCCTTATCGGGCAAAAATCTGTCTGTTATATATCTTTCGCTGAGTTTTACCGCAGCGGAAACCACGCTGTCCGGTATTGAAACCTTGTGATAATCCTCATAATAACCTTTTATTCCGCGGATTATATCAATTGCTTCTTCAACCGTAGGTTCTTCTATAAGGATAGGTCCGAAACGGCGCTCGAGTGCGCTGTCTTTTTCTATATATTTTCTGTATTCCGTGGTGGTGGTGGCGCCTATTACCCGAATTTCACCCCTTGCCAAAGCGGGTTTTAATATGTTGGCGGCGCTCATCGCTCCATCACTTTCACCTGCTCCGACAATATTGTGCAGCTCGTCTATAACCAAAATTATATTTCCGGCTTTTTTTACTTCGTCCAAAATTCCTTTAAGACGTGATTCGAATTGACCGCGAAACTGTGTTCCGGCAACAATCGATGTAAAATCAAGCAGATATACTTCATAGTCCAAAAGTTTTTCCGGCACAGTTCCTGCCGCAATTCTCATTGCAAGCCCTTCGGCAATTGCCGTTTTGCCGACACCAGGTTCGCCTATAAGGCAAGGATTATTTTTGGTACGTCTGTTAAGTATTTCAATACAGCGTGTTATTTCATCATCTCGCCCGATAACCGCATCAACTTCTCCGGCTGCCGCTTTTTTTGTCAGATTGGTGCCGTAAGAATCCAAAAGACGTCTTTTCTTTCCGCCCTTTTTATCTTTTTTGGGTTTTTCTTCGCCATCGGGACCCATGAGCTTAAAAAAGCTTTTCACGGGGTTATCATAATCATCATCGTCCAAATCATAATCACCGTTTTCCGGCATTGCCATAATCTCTGCCATCTGCTCTTCGAATTTGTCGATTTCTTCGGGCGAAACCCCCATAGCCTCCATGGATTTTGACAAATCAACGCCAAGCTCTCTGGCACATTTTAAGCAAAGACCTTCGCTCTTTGTTTTGCCGTTTTCCACTCTTGTGACAAAAACAACCGCCATATTCTTTTTGCATCGCGCACACATTACCATATTTCAATCTCCAATTAATAAACAACAACAGTTGTTCCGAATGTCATATAAAGCTCCATCCATGCAATATCGTCATCCATCATACGTATGCATCCGTGTGAAGCGGGTTTGCCCATTGTGGCATCGGTAAGATAAGAGCCGTCGGGCGAGTAAAGTCTTGAATGGAAAGCAAGTCCTCTGTATATATCAAAATACAGAACCGGTCTTACCTGATATTCGGGTTTTATCCACGCCTTATCTTTGGCGCAATATTTATAAGTGCCGAACGGCGTGGGTGTTTTATTTGCGCCCGTGCAGCAGGAAAACGATTTTTGCAATACCCATGAGTTCTGTTTTCCCATAAAGATATTGACTTTCTGGCGCTGCGTACTTATCCATATAAGATACGGCGTAGAGCTTGAATAATCAGATGCGTTTACAAACGTTTCTTTTTCGCTCCGCGTATAGTCACCCGAAAGTGTAAAGTTTGCGGTTGACACAGAAAGCGCACTGTACGGAATCCACGCATATGTTCCGTCAGCAAGACCTATATATGCGGAAACTTCTTCGTTATGATCATAGTAATACACATTTGTACCGGCATTTATGTAGCCTTTTTTTCCTGTCAGGTTTTTTGAAGAATACGAATCCGTTCCCTTCAAAACCGTACCCGACACACGCATGGGCTGAACCATACCCAAAACGCGCTGCGCCTCTGCGTCAAGATATACTCCGTCCAAAAACGGAATATCCACGGTTTCTCTGCGCAAAACACCGTCTATGTTAATATCAATGCCGACTTTTGCGATTTCGCCCGCAGCGCCGTAATAAGGCAAAACTGCATTATATGTGATTGCCGCTCCGTCATACAAACCGAAGTTGCTGTAATATCCGCCTTCAAGAGGAGTTCCGTTCTCTGTCCACTGAATTGCGGCATATGTCCCGTAAGGGATATTCGAAAACGAAACCTCGCATATAACAGGCTGATTTTTCTTCAACCCTTCACTTGCACGCAGGAAGCTTATTTTTATCGCGTCCACAACATTTTTTGACGGCGCCGGTTCCGACGGCTGCGCCGGGGTCGGCGTCTGCGTCGGACGCGGATAATCGCCTATAACTTCCAGTATTTTAAGATCGCGCGCCGAAGCCGAAACAACGGTGCAGAATAAAGCGGTAATGACACATAAAACCGACAAAATCAGCTTTTTTTTCATTTTGCTTAGTCCTTTCTGATATCCACACGGCGGATTTTTCCGCTTATGGTTTTAGGCAGCTCTTCCACAAATTCCACAATTCTGGGGTATTTATAAGGAGCCGTCTGCTTCTTTACATAATTCTGAATTTCCTTAGCCAGCTCGTCAGACGCTTCATATCCGCGCGCAAGCACGATTGTAGCTTTGATAACGGTGCCTCTGATAGGATCTGCCGCACCGGTTACCGCACATTCCAAAACAGCCGGATGCTCGATAAGAACACTTTCAATTTCGAAAGGTCCGATTCTGTAACCTGAAGCTTTTATAATATCGTCCGTTCTGCCGACATACCAAATATAACCGTCTTCATCGCGCCAAGCTGTATCGCCCGTGTGATAAAGTCCGTTATGCCAAGCCTCTTTTGTTTTTTCTTCGTTTAAGTAATATCCTTTGAAAAGACCGATAATTCCCGTTTCGGGAGCTTCGATTACAATTTCGCCCGTTTCACCCGTCGGAACATCATTGTCATTTTCATCAACGATTCTCATGTTATAAAGCGGCGACGGTTTGCCCATTGAACCGGGTTTCGGGGTAGTCCCCACAAAGTTTGCCGCCTGCAGAACGGATTCCGTCTGTCCGAATCCCTCCATAAGCATAAGACCCGTCAAGTCTTTGAATTTATTTACAACCTCGGGGTTAACCGCTTCTCCTGCCGTTGTTGCATATCTGAGAGAGGAAAGATCGTAGCCTTCGATTCCTTCTTTGATAAAGAAACGGTAAATCGTGAGCGGTGCACAGAAAGTTGTAATTTTATATTTTTCAATCATGTGCAGCACATCTGACGGAATAAACTTGTTAAAGTCATACACAAACACGGCGCAGCGCATGAACCACTGTCCGTAAAGCTTGCCCCATACGGCTTTGCCCCAACCTGTTTCGGCAAGAGTAAAGTGCAGCCCGTCCGGCTTCACGTTGTGCCAGAATGCTGCTGTTACAATATGTGCAATCGGGTATGTAAAATCATGTACAACCATCTTGGGCATGCCTGTTGTTCCTGATGTAAAATACATCAGCATCGGGTCGTAACATGAATTTTCAATTCTTTCAAGTTCGGGAGATGCCGACTGCATTTCCTCATCGAGAAGATAAAAACCGTCTCGTTTCTCATTTACCGTAAAGCATGCTTCAACCGTCGGCGACTCGGGAAGCGCGTCCTGAACATGCTGATATACAGGCTCGTCCGACGTGCAGATAATAGCCTTTACGGACGCTGCGTTAAATCTGTATACATAATCTTTTTTTGTGAGCAGATTTGTTGCCGGAACAACAACCGCACCGATTTTATGCAAAGCCGTGATAGCATACCAGAACTGGTAGTGGCGCTTTAACACAAGCATTACAAAATCGCCTTTTTTAATACCGTGCTTTAAAAGCACATTTGCTATTCTGTTTGAATTTTCAGACACTTCTTTGAAAGAGATAATCTTTTCGTCACCGCGCTCATTGCACCATACAACGGCTATTTTCTCAGGTTCTCTCTCTGCAATAAAATCAACCACATCGTAGCCGAAATTGAAATTTTCCGTGGGCTTCGGAACAAACTTATTTAAAACGCCCTTTTCATCGAAACCGCATTCGCAGTATTTGCTGTAAACATCGTACAAATTAATCATGTCCTTTCTGAAATCAGGACAGCGGTTTTGCGGGTTTTAAAACTATTGCGAGAAATTCGCAGTCCTCCCCCTCGGCGGCAACCATGCCGTGCCCCTGTCCGCTGTCGTAATAAACTGTGTCACCTTCGTAGAGAATTTCGGTTTTATCCTCAAAGCGGCATTTAAGCGCACCTTTAAGAATAATATCAATCTCCTGTCCCTCGTGACGGCTCAGGGTTATCGGATTTTGCTCCGCCTCTTTTGAATATGCTGCCTTTACATAAAACGGTTCGGCAAGTTTATTTTTGAAAAACGGCGCCTTGTGCAGATAGGAAAAACCTTTTCTGCGCGTAATGGGCAAGCCTTCTCCGCGTCTTACAATACTGTATGACGATAGCTTCGGGCTTGTGCCTTTCAAAATGTCAACTATATCCACGCCGAAACGCTCCGCGCATTTGTATATAAACGTAAAAGAAAAGTCACTTTCGCCGCTTTCGAGCTTTTCGTACTCGTCAAGCGATACATCCGTCTTTTCAGCCATTTCGGCAGGCGTTATATCCATAAGCTCGCGGAGCCCCCGTATTCGGGCTGCTATCTCTGCAATCTCTTTAATCTTATCCATTTGTTACGCCATCCTTTCATCATTAATTTATATTATTATATATTTTTGCGGCGGATTTGTCAATGGTAAAACAGCCTTAATCCGAGTCTTTCGGGCACTTTTTATGAAATAGACAAAAAGAATGCGAAAGCACTTTCGGAAAATGGCGGTTTTTATGGGTTTATTTAAGGGTTGATGCCTTGCAAAACATTTGTTAAAATATTAAAAAAGGGGGTTATATACATGTTTTATAATTTAAAAAAACGTCTTGACGCATTAAATACCGCTTCAGGATTTTCAGTCATTTTCGGCTGCATCGCAGCAACTCTTCTGATGATATTTTCCGAAAACACTCTGCTAAAGGGTGACTACTATCTTGGCATGAACATGGCGAAAACCGCCGTAAATATTTTTGCCGAAGGAGTTTTTTTGGGACTTTCGGGAGAATTTTTGCATACACTTATTGACAGACGGGGAAAATAAATATATAATAAGAAAAAAGACGAAAGGTTTGATATATAATGGCTGAACTCAGATACGATCCGCTCACAAACGATTGGATTATGATTGCTTCCCACAGGCAGAACCGTCCGCAGATGCCCAAAGACTGGTGCCCGTTTTGCCCCGGTTCCGGCAAAGTTCCGGATGATTTTGATGTTTTGGAATATGACAACGACTTCCCGGCTCTTTCACAGAATCCGCCGGTGCCGGACGATGTTGCCGCAGGTCCTTACAAAACAGCTCCGTGCCACGGCAAGTGCGAAGTTATTCTTTATTCAAAAGAGCACACGGTAACTCTCCCCGAGCTGCCGCTCCCTCATGTAAGAAAACTTGTGGATCTGTGGTGCGAACGCCACAACATAATTAGTGCGGACGAAAAAATTAAATACGTATTTATCTTTGAAAACCGCGGCGAAGTTGTCGGGGTTACAATGCCTCATCCGCACGGTCAGATATACGGATATCCGTTTATCCCCAAAAAGCTGGAGCTTGAATGTGCTTCAATGAAAAAACACAAAAAGGAAACCGGAAAATGCCTTATATGCGATATGATGGAAACGGAAATTTCCGAGAAAAAACGCATAATATTCGAAAATGAAGATTTTGTTGTTTTCATTCCGTTCTTCTCCGCATATCCCTACGGGCTTTATATCGTTTCAAAGGCTCACAAGCAATATATTACCGAATTTACTGAACGCGAAAAAGATAATCTTGCGGCAGCTATCAAAAATGCCGCCGGAACGCTTGACAGTCTTTTTGACTACACGTTCCCCTATATGATGTGCATGCATCAGGCTCCGGTAAATTCGGGTGATGTAAGCGATTTTCACTTCCACATAGAATTTTATCCGCCGATGCGTTCGCGCGACAAGCAGAAATTTAACGCTTCAAGTGAAACCGGTGCATGGGCACACTGCAACCCCACCTGCCCCGAAGAAAAAGCGGAAGAGCTGCGCGCCGCATATAAAAAATTTACAAGTAAATAAATCGAAAGGATTTTACACATGAAAAAAATAAAGGTAATGGCAGTTTTTGGCACGCGCCCGGAAGCCATAAAAATGGCTCCGCTTGTGCTGGAACTGAAAAAAAGACCGGAAATCGAAACGACCGTCTGCGTTACGGCTCAGCACCGCCAGATGCTTGACCAGGTTTTGGACCTTTTCGGTATAGTGCCCGATTATGATCTTGACATAATGAAGGAGCGGCAGACGCTTGTGGGCATCACCACAAGGGCCCTCGAGGGGCTTGACCGTGTTATGGCAGAGGCTAAACCTGATATTGTTCTCGTACATGGAGACACTACCACAAGCTTTGTCGGCAGTCTTGCGGCATTTTATAATCACGCTGAAATAGGCCATGTTGAAGCAGGTCTGCGCACGTACGACAAATGGTCCCCTTTCCCTGAGGAAATGAACCGCCGTCTCACAGGCGTTATGGCTGATATGCATTTTTCACCCACACGCAAAAACCGTGAAAATCTTTTACGCGAAGGCGTTAAGTCCGAAGATATTTTTATTACCGGAAACACCGTTATAGACGCGCTTAAAACAACCGTTTCCGATGACTACAAATTCCATAGCCAAGAGCTTGCGGATATCCTGAAAACCGACCGCAGAATTGTTTTGATGACGGCGCACCGCCGCGAAAATCTCGGCGAACCTCTTTACAATATAACAAGAGCCGTAAGGAGACTTGCGGATAAATTTGAAGATATTGAGGTTATTTATCCCGTTCATTTAAACCCGGCTGTCAGAGATGTTGCCCGTGAAGTTCTGGGCGGTCATGACAGAATTCACCTTATCGAACCGCTTGAAGCCGGTGACATGCACAATGCCATGGCACGCTCCGAGATTGTCATGACAGACTCCGGCGGTTTGCAGGAGGAAGCTCCGTCGCTCGGCAAACCCGTTCTTGTTTTAAGACACGAGACAGAACGTCCCGAAGCTGTGGAAGCCGGCACAGTAAAGCTTGCCGGTGTTGATGAAGACACGATTTTTGAAATGGCAAGTCAGCTTCTTTCCGATAAAGCTGCTTATGACAAGATGGCAAAGGCTGTGAACCCCTACGGGGACGGCCGTGCTTCCGAAAGAATTGCAGACGCTTTAATATATCATTTTCTGGGCGGTAAAAGACCTCAGGATTTAGTTTAATCACGAAAGGAATACATAAAAAATGAAGATAAGAACACGATTCGCCCCAAGTCCCACGGGTTACATGCATGTGGGAAATCTGCGTACGGCTCTGTATGCATACCTCCTGGCAAAACATGACGGCGGCGATTTTATATTAAGAATAGAGGATACCGATCAGGGCAGATACGTTGAAGGCGCTGTTGACCTTATTTACAAAGCTCTTAAAGACACAGGACTTAAACATGATGAAGGTCCCGACATCGGCGGTCCCTACGGTCCCTACATACAAAGCGAGAGACGCGCGCTCTATAAAGAATATGCCGAAAAACTGGTTGAACTCGGCGGCGCTTACTATTGCTTCTGCGACAAAGAACGTCTCGACAGCGTAAGAGAAGCACAGGAAGCCGCTAAACTTCCCCCGAAATATGACGGGCACTGCCGCAGCCTTTCAAAAGAAGAGGTTGAAGAAAAACTTCGCTCGGGAATTCCTTATGTTATCCGTCAGAAAATCCCGAAAACGGGAACAACAACGTTTCACGATGAAGTTTTCGGTGATATAACTGCTCCCAATGACACTTTGGATGACAATATTCTTCTTAAATCCGACGGTCTTCCAACGTACAATTTTGCAAATGTAATAGACGACCATTTAATGCATATAACCCATGTTATCCGCGGAAGCGAATATCTTTCTTCAACTCCCAAATACAATCTTCTTTATGAAGCTTTCGGCTGGGAAATTCCGAAATATGTGCACTGCTCCCCCGTTATGAAAGAGGCAGGTAAAAAGCTTAGCAAGCGTGAAGGAGATGCGTCATACGAAGATTTTCTTGCGAAAGGCTATTTGAAAGAGGCAATTCTCAATTATATCTGTCTGCTCGGCTGGAACCCGGGTGACGACAGAGAGATTATGTCCCTCGAGGAAATGGTTGAAGCTTTTTCCGTTAAAGGCATAAGCAAATCTCCTGCAATTTTCGATGTTGAAAAACTCAATTGGATGAATGGAGAATACATAAGAAAACTTACCTTGGAAGAATTTAACAAAGAAGCAGAGCCCTACTATAAGCAAGCTGTTAAAAGAAATGTTGACCATATGATTCTCTCCGAATGTCTGCACGACAGAACCGAAAAGTTTTCAGATATTCCGGCTCAGCTTGATTTTATTGACGAATTGCCTGATTATGAAATTGATTTGTATACTCACAAAAAAATGAAAACAAACCCCGAAAATTCACTGGAATCTCTCGAAAGAATGCTGCCGGTTCTTGAAAGCATCGATAACTGGGACGGCGAAACGATTCATGAGAAGCTTTTTGAGCTCATAGCAGAAATGGGTGTTAAAAACGGAATTGTTTTATGGCCTTTGCGTGTTTCTCTTTCCGGCAAAGCATTTACGCCGGGCGGCGGAATTGAGCTCGCTCGCCTGTTAGGCAAAGATGAAACGCTGGCACGAGTTAAAAAGGGCATAGAAAAACTTAAATAAGGAGGCGGCATATGGACAAACGTTTAAAAACTGCGCTTTTCGGTTACAGTAAAAAAGGAGTTGCGGCATATGTTGACGAACTTGTTTCAACGTACGAAAAAAACATTGCTGAACTTCGCGAAGAAACGGAACAGCTTAAAAGACAAAATCAAACCCTTATGAGCGAAAACGCGGAAAGCTTTAAGAAGCTTACAGCGCTTGAAGGCGAACGCGACTTTGTTTCCAAAGCTGTCATATCCGCAGAGCAGCGCGCTCAGGAAGTTATGGAAGAAACAAAAAAAGAAATGGCAACTCTTAAAGCAAATAAGGCGGCCGAAATAGCTCTTGCGGAAGAAGAACTTAAAAAGCTCCGTGCTCAAATTGCAGAACTTAAGCAGTCTGCGGTTGCAACTCTCAGAAAATACGAAGCTCAGATGGACGATTTGGTTGTTGAAAAATAAAAAACAAACATATGAGGGGTGCAGCAAAACGATTTAGTTTTGCTGCACCCCTCTTTTGGAGCTTCAGAAAAATAGTGCCAAATGAGCAAGTGCCAAAGCGCAAACTTTGGATTATCCGAAGGCGTACATAGGTACGTCAAGAGCTGAAGTTTGTTCATCTCATAAAACATTTTACATCTCTTATGCATGTGCGGTCTGTGCATTTTGCCAAACCCCGTTTGCTTTTAAACCTGATTTCCTCCCACAACCCCTGTGGTTCCATGCTGTGCAAAACGATTTGATTTTACAATGGCTTTATACTGCGTCGGCAGCATACCGCATTGTTTTTTAAATGCGTTCGAAAAAGCCGACAGATTATCATAACCCACACTGAGAGCCGCCTGTACTATATTTACGCCCGGCTTACACAGTATTTTTTTTGCCGAATCTATTTTTCTTTTAAGAATATAATCCTTCGGTGACATATGCTCGTATTTTTCAAACAGTCTGTATAAATACGTTCTTTCCAGGTTTACCGCGCAGCAGATATCGCTCACTTTAATGTTTCTGTGATAATTCCTGTCAACAAAGCTTTTTGCTGCCCGTACATATTCATGTTTTATATTTTTATATTTGTCGTGAACTGATGCAATGCTTCCGTACTCTGTCAAATCGGAAATAAGCCTGTAAAACTCCGCTATGCGCACATACGCGCCTTTATTTTGCGCATAAGCTCCGAGAAATTTCATAAAGCTTTTTTCCGCCTCGTCGGCTTTATCCGTATGATAAATCGGATTTTCCGCCGAAAGACCCATTTCCTCGAGAAAACCGCCGCCGCTGAATATAAACCACGCATAATCCCACGGATCGGTTTTTTCGGCACGGTAAAACGTTATTTTATCGGGACAAATCAAAAAGCCGTCGCCGCGCGACAAGGCATACTCGTTTTTTCCGTCGTCAAAATAACCCCTTCCTCCGAGAACCATATGAAAAAGATAGCACCCCGCCATAAACGGCCCGTAATGCTGCGTTCTTGCGCACTGCTCTCTTCCTCCGCCCAAAAGCGTCAGCTCCTTAACCGAAAAATTATCGTCAAAATATGAAATCAAGGCTATCCCCTCCTTCTGTTTCATTTTAACCCAAACTCTGTGCAATGTCAAATGTTTTTGCTGAAAAATTTTTAATTTTAGCAACATTTTTTATATTATATTTGCGCATTAAACAATAATACGGAGTTTTTAAAACAACATAATTGCAGGTTTTTGTGTTGCTATAAACGATTTTTGATGATATAATTTAAATATAAACTTTTTTGAAAGGGGATTTAATTCATGAACAGAAAAATCGGCTTGTATCTCGCGTGTGTCGGGATATTTTCAGTCTCTCTCTGCCTCAGCGCCGCTGCGCAAAACGGCACGAGCGTTGCGTTCCTTAAAAACAATTCAGAGGTATTTACCGTGTCGGACGGGGAATTTAATGCCGAAATCACCTTTGCTTCTCCCGTTCCTTCCGAAACCCACTCCGTTCTCATATCCTATGACGGCGCCCGAATCACCGATATCTCATATGAATTTCTGCCGTCAGGCGCGGAAACCTTTACAACAAAAAAGGTTTCGGTTTCAAAAGACTCCGCCGCTCAAAGGAGGAGGTATTGCAGTGGAAAATGCTGGGCTTGACGGCACATCTTTGAAAGAGCCGTCCGCAGAGCTTTTAAAAGCTCTTTCCGCAATTGACAAATCATATGATACCGCTCTGCTTGACTACATTGCAAGCATGTACGATACCGAACGCGGAATCTTCTTCTATTCCTCAAGCGCAAGAGATAACGAAGGTTTTGCATCGGACATCGAAAGCACAAGCCAGGCTGTAAATATTCTGAAATATCTCGGCGTCTGGAACACGGCGTATATGCCCGAAAACTTTATCTCAAAAATGGTCGAAAGCATTCAGAAATGTCAAAGCGATGCGGACGGTTATTTTTACGATATACAGTTTGGCAGCGACGTTTCGCAGTCCAAAAGAGAAAGAAATAATTCTCAAGCTCTTTCTATCATAGCCATGGGCGGAGAACCTCTCTTCAAGACTGCAGCAGAAAGAATGCGTGACGAAATGACTCAAAATAAAGCGTCGGCTCTTTCTTCTGATTCGATTTTCGCTTCCGAGCAGTCTTATACTAAATGGCTTTACGCACTTTTTGAAGAACATGATGCATATTATGCCGGCAATATAATTTCATCTTCATGGTCAACCATAAAAAGCGCCGGTTACGATAGTTTAACCAGGGATTATATTTCTTCATTGCAAAATGCCGAAACCGGTCTTTGGGGCAGCAACGCGGATTACGCCGCACTTAACGCGGCGATGAAATGCGCCACGGTTTATGAACCGGGACACCCCTTTCCCAACATTGAGAAAGCAATTGACTCTTCTCTCTATGTTATAAAGAATTGCTCTACACAAACAACTGCCATGGTCTGGAATCCCTTTGCACTATTCTCAAAAATGATTTCAAGTTACGGCAATAATATTGACAAGTCACTTGCTCAAAAATTCAATTCAGCCTTAGCCGAAGCCTATACCCATGCCGCGGCTGAACTTGCCGACTACAGACAACCCGACAGCGGTTATTCGTGGCTCAAAACCGGGAGTTCAATTAAATCTCAGGAAGCCATAGTATCTCTCGGTCTTGCCGAAGGAGATATGAACGGTACTGCCCTCGCGGTTTATTTAAGAAATAATACATACAATCTTGCGGGCGTTAAATCTTCAGACTATCCTATCTTTACCGATAATGAAATACGTGATTTCTGGGATAAAATAAAAAGCTCAAAGCCAATTCAAAAAAAGGTTAAACCTATTGGCTTTAAGTCAGATTTCAGCAACATTAAAACCGGAGGAATTCCAGAGTATTGCACTTCATCTGCCGAAAACGGATTTATAGGTGTCTTAGAAAAAGCTCCTGACAGAATTAAAAATCCGGTGCTGCGTATTTATTCCGAGGGTAAAAACTCGGTGAGATTTGCTTCTTCATGCTCCTCTCCCGAATCTTATTCGACATTATCATTGCAGTTTGACATATATATAGATCCCGACTGCGTCGGCAACTTTTTTTACAATACTTTAGGCAATTCTTCAACCGCCGTTTCATGGTGTATATCAGCTTCAAACGGTCTTGCAAATATTTCTGTCAGAGAAAGCGATGAGGGGCTCGGATCTTCTTTAGGCACAATGTCCCTTGGGGAGTGGTATACACTGCGTATAGATTATACACCGAAAAACGGGAAGTCCGTCCTATATATCGATTCATCACCTAAAGGTTCATCGTTGTCTTATTACGGTAAGTCTGACGGAAAAACACCTGTTACAAAAATTGACGGTTTTTCATTTGCGACATTTAAATCCGCAAAAGCTGATGTATATATCGATAATATAAGTTTAAGTTTTAATTAATTAAAATCTTCAATATACATAATAGGAATGATAAAAACTCCAAAACGCAGGAGAACTGACTCAACT
>ERZ1034952.2029-NODE-2029-length-15613-cov-7.118396_pt1 | contig 15613 bp, 19 predicted proteins | sample MGYA00520625_ERZ1034952 | MGnify/ENA primary metagenome ERZ1034952 (study PRJEB33766, sample SAMN09781773) | gut metagenome | biome: gut microbiome | host: Homo sapiens | place: Madagascar | study: EMG produced TPA metagenomics assembly of the PRJNA485056 data... | reverse complement strand
CTTGGGAGCCTCGGCCTTGGGAGCTTCCGGCTTCTTGGCTACCGGCTTGGGCTTGGAGCGGGAAGCGGAGGACAGCGCAACCTTGGGTGCCTCGGGCACGGGGTCAGGCACTTCGTAGGTCACCTCAATCTTGGCAGGCTGCGCGCCGAATCCCAAAAAACCGGACTTGGGCATCTGCACCACCTGATAGGAGTAGCTGTCAGCATCCAGCCCCAGCTGGGCGGTAACGTTTGCCTTGGCTTCTTCCAGCGTCTTGCCAGTGATAATACTCTTCTTTTCCATGGCTCATTCCTCCGTCTTTTGGGAAGTGTAGCGGTTGGGGTCATAGGCACGACCCTTGCAGTAGGGGCGGTCGGCAATGCCGGAGAGGGTTTCGGGCTCGGACGCTTTCTCCTCCACCGTCAGACCCTTTCTGGCGGCGTATTCCTTGGCAGCGGCGGAGCGCTCGGCTTCCTCCTGCTCCCGCTGCTTCTTCTGCATTTTCTTCTTGCTGGTGTTTTCGGTGATGCCCTCGGGGTTGGCTGCACGGCGCTCGGCACGGACGCGCTCCTTCTCAGCCTCAATCCGATCCTGTTCCAGACGGCGCTTCAGGCGCTCGGCATCCTCGGCATCATACTGGGTGCGGTATTTCTTGGTCAGCATCATGTCCTCGACGGTTCTCACCACGCCGCCCACCAGCCAGTACAGCGACAGGGAAGCAGGCACCGTGAAGCCAATCCACAGCATCATCAGGGGCATGGTATACATCATGACCTTGTTGGTCTGGGCTGCCTGGGAATTCTGCGCGGTTTCCGTATCCTGGATGCCGTCTTTATTGGTGACCACGGAATCATTCATCTTCTGGTTGAGCCACATGGTGACCACCTGGTTACCGGCAGACAGCATCGCCAGCAGGAACAGCCCAACATTGGGCCAGCTCCAGAAAGAGGCGGCGAACACATTGAACGGAGGAATCAGACCCAGGTTGCAGCCCAGGAAACCGAAGTTGATGCCGTTGAGGGCAGTCTGGCTGATGGCAGGAATGGCCTCCTTCAGCACGTCGGCATACTGGGGAATGAGCTGGGCGGCAGTAATCTGGTCGTAGTAGGCGTTGGCGCTGAACGTACCGGCAGGAACCGTATTTTTCAGCACGTCCACAATCTGCTGTGCCACTTCCAGCGGCTCATGGAGCATATAAACAAGGGGCTGGCGCACCACGGTATACAGCGGAAGGATAATCAGCATCGGGACGAGACTCCACAGGCAGCCGCCGCCCATGGACACGCCCTCCTCTTTGTAAAGCGCCTGGACGGCTGCGTTCTGACGCTGGGGGTCGTCGGCATAGCGGCGCTGGATGTCCTGCATCTGGGGCTGGAGGCGGGACATTTTCATCATGCTTTTTTTGGATTTTGCGGTCATGGGCAGCAGAATCAGCTGAACAATAACGGCAAACAGAATCAGGGCAACGCCATAGTTGTTGGTAAACTGATACAGCCAGCCCATCAAATAGCCGAAGGGAACCTGGATAATATCAGCAATGGAAAACAGGAACATGGACTTTCCTCCTTCAATTTTGGAAGTCATGGTACGGGGTCATAGAAGTCCCCATGGTAAAAGGGGTGGCACTTTGCAATCCGCTTGACTGCCAGCCACCCTCCGCGCAATGCCCCGTAGCGGCAGATTGCCTCATAGGCATAGGCAGAGCAGGTTGGACGGAATCGACATCTGGGAGGGAAGGCGGGGGAAATATACCTCTGATAAAAGCGAATGAGCAGGAGCAGCAGTTTCTTCATTGGATTTCTTCTTCCCGGAGGATTCCGAGTTTTGCAGACAGCCGAAGGTAGCTTGCCGTGAGGCGGTCGAAGGGAGCCTCCACGGCGCGGGTTCTGGCCACCACAACAATGTCCCAGCCGGGCTGGAACCGTTCTTCGTTGAGGCGGTAAACTTCCCGCAGGCGTCTGCGTGTCCGGTTTCGCTGCACGGCGTGACCCAGCTTTTTGCTGGTGGTGATGCCCACCCGATTCTGCCCCGTCCGATTTTTGCGGGCGTAAATGGCAAGGTAGGAATCCGCAGCACCGGAGGTATGGTACAGGCGCTGGAAAACATGATTGAGCTTTAGACTGGTGGAATACTTCATACTGCAAAACTCCAAAAATCCGAACAGATAAAAAGGGAGCGGGGCGAATGTCCATTCACCCCGCTTTTGCTCCCATTTTGCTCAGAGCAACATTCCCACACCGGGGTGCCCAATGCTCATCAAGCGGACAGAACCTTGCGGCCCTTGGCACGACGGCGGGCAAGAACCTTACGGCCATTGGAAGAAGCCATTCTCTGACGGAAACCATGCACCTTAGAACGGTGACGCTTGCTGGGCTGATAGGTACGCTTCATGCAGTTACACCTCCTTAAACATTCATCATATGCTCGACAGCCTGATAGACCGCAGCAACGCAAAATAAGTGACTTTAACAGTCATTCCGTGATATTATAACCGAAAACAATTCGCAGGTCAACACATTTTTTTCTTTTCTTTTTCGTGGCGCACGGGGCTTGAACCCATACGGCACTTCCCTCACCCGCCCGGTAACGATACATGGAAAAAACCGTTCCTTTGTAATGGAATGCGGTAAATCGGAGCGTGTTGGCATGAAGCGCCGTTGACATCTTACAATCTCTGGTCTGTCCAATCCACGTCCTGCTTCACTTCCTTGGCAGGGACACCGGCAATGACACAGTTGGGATGTTCAAATGCGTGGGTCAACAGGGAGCCTGCGCCCACGATGCAGTCCTGGGGAACCTGAGCCCCCTTGAGCACCGTGACCTTGGTGCCAATCCACACATGGCGGCCAATGCGGATGGATTTAGAGGGGTTCATTCGCTCCCGCGTTCCCTTGCGGAGCACCGAATGGGAATCTCCGGTGCGCATATAAACATCGCTGGAAAACATACAGTTACCCCCGATGGAAATCGCTGTGCCCTCAATGGCCGCCAGCTCAGCGCGGCCATACAGGCCGGTATGATTTCCAATCTCGATGGTGTTCCCATCGCCCTCCATGCAGAAAACCACATGGTTCAAATAGCATCGCTCCCCGATCACAATGGTGTTGTTGCTTCCGCCGATGTACATTTCGCAGTGGTGAAGCCTTGTCAGGTCGCCAATCACCAATCGGTTTCCCGTCCCGCTGCTGACAATGCGGCATCGGTTCAGTCTTGCGATTCCGATTTCTTTTTTGAGCTTCCCGCGGAAGGAATTGAGAAAGGGCAGATGATTGTAAACGCCCAGCAGCACCCGAAACCCGCTCCTGTACTTTTTCAGGATTGCAATGACCTTTTCCGTATCCATGTGCAGCGACACTCCTTATACAATATAGGCGATTATAGCACGGTTCTCTACCCCTGTCCAGCCGCTCACAGAAAATCACGGCGATTGTGAAACGCACCGGGCAATTATTTGCACATACAATCATCGTGTAAAATCTCCCCTGCTTCTTGACAAATTCCGAATACGACTGTAAACTGAAATTGTGCAACGATAATTAGGAGGCGTTTTTTATGACACCCAAGGTTTATTTTACCAATTTCTGCACCACCGGCGGCGAAACCCTGCCTCAAAAGCTGGCACGACTGCTGCTGTCCGCCGGGATGGATCAAATCGACTTCAAGGACAAGTATGTTGCCATCAAGATTCACTTCGGTGAGCTGGGCAATATGGCCTATCTGCGCCCCGGCTACGCCCGGGTGGTGGTGGATCTCGTAAAGGATTTGGGGGGCAAGCCCTTCCTGACCGATGCCAACACCATGTATGTCGGCTCCCGGAAAAACGCCCTGGATCACCTGGAAACCGCCTATCTCAACGGCTTCACCCCCTACTCCACCGGCTGCCATGTGATTATTGCCGACGGTCTGAAGGGCACCGACGATGTGGCTGTTCCCGTCCGGGGCGGCGAATATGTGGACAAGGCCATGATTGGCCGGGCGGTGATGGATGCCGACATCGTCATCTCCCTGAACCACTTTAAGGGGCACGAGGAAGCAGGCTTCGGCGGCGCTCTGAAAAACCTGGGTATGGGCTGCGGCTCCAACCGGGGCAAGCGGGATATGCACAGCGCCGGTCGTCCCTGCATCGACCCGGAAAAGTGCGTGGCCTGTGGTGCCTGCGCCAACATCTGCGCCCACGACGGCCCCCAGATTGACAAAGCCACAGGCAAAATGCACATCAACTGGGTCAACTGCATGGGCTGCGGACGCTGCGTGGATGTATGCCCCATGGGTGCCATTTATCACAGCCAGGAAAACGCCGTGCGGATGCTGAACTATAAGATTGCCGAATACGCCAAGGCAGTGGTGGACGGCAGACCCAATTTCCACATCAGCCTGGTGCGGGATGTCAGCCCCTACTGCGACTGCCATGCAGAAAACGACCTGCCCATCGTCCCCGACGTGGGTATGTTTGCCTCCTTCGACCCGGTGGCGCTGGATCTGGCCTGCGCCGAGGCGGTCATCAAGCAGCCCGTCAACCCCGGCAGCCGTCTGGAAAAGATGACAAAGCCCGGTGTTGACCATTTCACCGCCGATTTCCCCGTGTCCGACTGGCGCACCCAGATTTCCCACGGCAAGAAGATTGGTCTGGGCGAAGATTCCTATGAGCTGGTGACCATCTGATGGAAACAACCCACGGAAAATTGGCGGCAGAGCTGTTCCTCAAAGGCTATAACTGCTCCCAGTCGGTGGTGGTAGCCTTCAGTGATGTTACCGGCATGACCCCGCGCCACGCCGCCCGGATTTCCAGCTCCTTCGGCGGCGGCATGGGACGAATGCGGGAGGTCTGCGGCGCGGTCAGCGGAATGCTGCTGGTGGCAGGGCTGCTGTATGGCTATGATACCCCCGGCGACGATGAAAGCAAACGTCAGCACTATCAGCTGGTGCAGACCCTGGCGGGAAAATTCCGGGAGCAGGAGCACAGCATCATCTGTCGGGAGATTCTGAAAAATCCCCCCAGCGACCCCAATCCCACGCCCCGCACCGATGACTTTTATAAGAGCCGTCCCTGCGCCCGCCTGGTGGCACTGGCGGCGGACATTCTGGACGAGTACATTCAGACCCATCCCGTCCCCAATCTCTGATAAAAAAATCGAGCCAGATAACAGGCTCGATTTTTTTATTGCCGCTTTTGGGTCGGCCCGGACTGAATCACCGGGGGCTTGGGGTCGGAAAGTTCCCAGTTGGGCTTCTTTCTTTCGTCCTCTTTCATGGATTTTCACCTCACGGGTAGTGTGTCCAATGAAGTGAAAATCATACCTCTCCGGCGCGAAGCGCCCATGCCTCCCCTGAAAGGGTGTTGCAGAGCGCAGCGAATCTTTCAAAATTATGATTGCCGGTGGCAATCATTCCACCGTTAAATGGTGGTTGAGCGTCAGCGAAACCGGAGGGGTTTGTCCGTCAACAGAGCGGTACAAAGAAACCCCTCTGCGACTCGCTAAGTGCCGCCTACGGCGGTTGCTCGCTTGCATAGCGCCTGCGGGCGCTTAAGTCAGCCCGTTCGGGCTGCCAGCTCCAGCTCTGCATTAAGCATCTGTACGCCATAAATGGCTACAGCTGCTAAACCTTTCAGGGGCGCCGAGGGCGCTTCGCGCCAAAATGCTCCCGCTCAATGAAGCGCTCTCTATTCTCCCCTGGTTTGGCGTGCAGTGTCGTTACCGGGCGGGTTAGGGAACCAACGTATTGGCACACCCCCCCGTGCGTCACTGTCAGGCGGCACTGCCGCCAAACAATGGAGAAATTTTCTTCCGGTACAGTCTGCGATACAGCAGCAACGTGACTGCCAGGCTGACCACCTCCGCAATGGGGAAGCTCCACCACACGCTGTTCACGTCCCCGGTCAGGCTCAATAGATACGCCACCGGCAGCAGCACCACCAGCTGGCGGCACAGGGACACAAGGGTAGAATAAATGCCGTTGCCCAGCGCCTGGAAGCTGGCACTCAGGATAATGCCAAAGGCAGCAACGGGGAAACTGATACTGATAATCCGCAGTGCCTTCACACCCATGTGCATGAATTCGTCGGTGGGATTGAACATCCCCAGCAGTGCCTCGGGCAGCAGCTGGAAGGAGGCAAGCCCCACCAGCATAAAGAGGAATGCAGCGCCGCAGGCAATTTTCAGCGTCTTGGTCATCCGTTCCGGCTTCCGCGCGCCATAATTAAAGGCAATGATGGAAATGGTGGCATTGTTCAGACCAAACAGGGGCATGAAGAAGAAGCTTTGCAGCTTATAGTATACGCCAAACACGCCGGTGGCTGTCTCCTGGAAGCCCTGGAAAATCTGGTTCATGCCAAAGTTCATCACAGAACCGATGCTGTTCATCACCATGGCAGGCACGCCAACCGCCAGAACCGGTACAAGAATCTCTTTCTTGGGGCGAATATACTTGATGCCCAGCTGAATGTCTGGATTAAACCGGATATTGAAGTACAGCCCCAGCGCCGCACCCACCCACTGGCCGATGACGGTTGCAATCGCCGCACCGGCAATGCCCATGGCCGGAAGTCCAAAATAACCGTGGATGAAAATGGGGTCGAGAATGATGTTGATGATTGCACCGGCGGACTGGCTGACCATGGTCAGCACGGTTCTGCCCGTAGACTGGAGCAACCGTTCACACAAAATCTGGACAAAGCAGCCAAGGGTGAAAATGCAGCAAATGCTGGTGTAGGCAATGCCTCCCTCCACCGTCTCGGTGACGCTGGACTGCATCTCAAAATAGGGTCTTGTACCAAAGAAGCCAAAGAGCATGAACAGCACAATGGAAATAATGGTCAAGAAAATACCGTTGCCGGCGGTGTAGTCGGCGGCCTCCTGATTCCGCTCCCCCAAGCTCTTGGACAACAGGGAATTAACACCCACACCAATGCCCACCGCAAAGCCAATCTGCATATTCTGCACCGGGAAGGCCAGGGACAGCGCTGTCACCGCACTTTGGGACACCTGGGACACATAAATGCTGTCCACCACGTTGTACAGCGCCTGCACAATCATGGAAATAATCATGGGCAGCGCCATGTTGAACAGCAGCTTGCCCACGGGCATCACGCCCATTTTGTTTTCCTGCAACACAGGAGCGTTCATCTTGCTTTCCATCTTGGTTTTCTACTCTCCTCAATACGATAGTCATTTCAGAAGCATTATAGGGGAAGTCCCCTTCTTTTGCAAGAAAAATTCATATCCTTACAGTATTTTCGTCATTTATTAAAACTTTTCACCAGAAATATACCATTCCCTGCGCTTTTTCCCCAATCCGGCTGAAAAATGCGTTCCGCACACAAAAACACCGCTGCAAATTTTGCAGCGGTGTCTTCATGTAAGCCCTTACAGATACTGCTTCATAGTCTCGGAGACGTTGGCGGGGTCTTCAGACAGCGTCACGGTAATCTCCATGTTGTTTTCGGCAGCAAACTTTGCAGCCCAAGCAACAAAATCCTCGGCAGCAGTCAAATCGCAGCCGATGGTCTTATACAGGTTGTCAATAAACACATGAGTGATGTCAAAGTTACCTGCGTGCATACCGCTCAGGAAGCCCTTGAGCATTTCTGCGCTGCCAATACCATACTCCTGGGAATCCACCAGGCGAACCTTATAGGTAACGTCGTAGGTCAGCTTTTTGCCATACTCGATGCAAACCACATCGCCGCTGGCCTGCTCCACAGCTGCATTGATGCTGTCGATCAGTTTTTTGGTCTTGCCGGAGCCTTTCAGGCCCATAATAACATGAATCATCGGATTTTCCTCCTTTGCTATGCCAGACTAGTTGGCTTGATATCATTCTAGCAGGAAACGAAAAAAATTTCAACAACAATTTACGCTATTTTTTACAATTTACTCAATGTTCAAATCCGGGCTTGCCCAGCAGGGCAAACATATTGTGCTTGTACTGCTCCACCCCCGGCTGGTCAAAGGGATTTACACCCAGAATGTAGGCCGAAAGGACACAGCTCAGCTCCATAAAATAGAACAGCTCCCCCAGCTTTGCTTCGTCCAGTGCCCCGCAGTCCACGGTCATCACCGGCACACCGCCGTCGCTGTGCGCCAGTACCATGCCCAGATAGGCGCTTTCGTCCACGGCATCCAGCGTCTTCCCTGCCAGATAATTCAGCTTATCCAGATTTTTCACATCGCTGCCGATGCTGCACGGCGCCTCGACCGGGTCAAAATGGAGCACGGTTTCAAACAGATTCCGCTTGCCCTGCTGAATCAGCTGCCCCATGGAATGCAGCTCCTCGGTGAACACTGCCGTGGCCGGGAAAATGCCCTTGCCGTCCTTTCCTTCGGATTCTCCGAACAGCTTGCGCCACCAGGCAGAAAAGCCGCGGAAATCCGGCTCAAAGGCGCTGAAAATTTCAATCTCCTTCCCGTGCCGGTACAATAGGTTCCGCACGGCGGCATACAGCCACACCGGGTTTTCATAGGAGCGGAGGTCATATTCCTCCTTGGCTGTTCTTGCGCCATCCAGCACAAGCCGAATGTCGATGCCCGCCACAGCCATGGGCAGCAGCCCCGCCGCACTGAGCACGGAAAACCGTCCGCTGACATCCGGCGGAATGGAAAAGGTTCCCCACCCCTCCTCATTTGCCATTTGCCGCAGCGCCCCCTGCACCGGGTCGGTGACGGCGACAATGCGCCCCCGGGCGCCGTCCGTGCCGTACTTCCGTTCCAGCCGCCAGCGCAGGGCGCGGGTAGCAATGGCCGTCTCGGTGGCCGTGCCGGACTTGGAGACAATGGCAATGGAAAAATCCCGGTCATCCAGAATGCGGCACAGCTCGTTCCATTGCCGGGTGCTCAGGCTGTTTCCGGCATAAAAAATCTGGGGATTTCCCTTCGTGCCCCTGCCGATGTTCCGGTTCTGGCCTTGCAGCAGCTCGATGGCCGCCCGCGCCCCCAAGGACGCACCGCCAACGCCAACCACCACCACCGCCTCCGACTGGCTCCGCAGTCTGTCTGCCGTCTCCTCCATACGGGACAGCTCCGCGTCAGTCAGCCGGGCAGGCAGATTCCGCCAGCCCCGGTAACGCTTTACCTCCTCCGTCCCCACATCCAGGGCGGCATGGGCGGCGCTGACCTCCTTTTCAATCTCCATCAGGTCGGCAAACTCAACACTTCCCCACACATTGGAAATGTCAACTTTTATCATAACGGGAACACGTCCTTTCCGCTTGCATCGTCTTTTCTGTATTTTACAGCAAAAAAGCCGCAAACGCAAGTGTCCTGCCGGATGAAAATTATCCCGTATCCCAGGGGGCGGCTATAGCCGCCCGCCAGCGGCAAAGCCGCCCGGGTCGCCTATTAGGCGACCCCTACGCACATTCTGCCATTCATCCAACCGCTCTGTTGCGTACACTTCGGGAGGCTAAGAGACTCCCCTACTGGGCGTATGCCATTCAGCTGCGTGCTTACTAAAATCCGGCATTGCGGGCGCAGTCAAAAACGCCCCCAGCACCATTGGGCTGAGGGCGTAAAATTTTTAGCTGAGGTTTCCGTTTTTGTCGCACCGCAATGTGAGGGAAGCCGAAACCTGGTTCGCCAGAACGCCACCGGACGATTCACCCATTGTCGCATTGGCAGATGCGGTATTCCCGCTTTTGCTTGCATTTTTGGAGATGACGTACCATCCCTGTGAATATATGCTTGCACTGCAAGTGGATGATGTACAGGTTGCGCTGGAACCCGTGTAAGAAAAGCTGCCATTCAAAACGAACTGCCAGCAAAGCGTTCCCTTGGAATCATAATAATTTTTTACCTTTGACCCGGAAACCGTCCCGCCTGCACGGGTTTGCATTTTATAGATGCTTTCGGTCTCATAGCTGCCATCCGCAAATACCTCCGTCACCACTTCTTCCCCATAGGCTGCCGCATTGCTGAAAACCGGGAACATGGTTACAGCCAACACCATTGCCATCACACAACACAGTAATCGTTTCATCCTTCTGTCTCCTCCTCTGGATATGTTACCCTTACAACATTCGTAATGTATTCTTCAAAATATCCACCGTCATTGAGGTGATGTTGCCACCAAATGCCGCCTACCACAGCCGCACGGTATATAAAAAAAGCCAGCGCCACCGCAGAAACAGCCCAGATAATTCTTCTCCTCACACGCATATCCTTGACGAACTCGGAAGCACTCATGTTTTCCATGTAGCCTTCGATAATCTGCCGTGGGGTGCCAAACTTCGCAATCAATGTGGCTTCATCCAGCACGGCGCATTCCTCGGTTTGCTCGTAAACCGCTTCCCTGATTTGTCCCAGCAGCACCCGCTTGGTCTTGCCGGGAATGGGAAGCGCCCGCCGCACCTTCCGCAGATAGCGCTCGATAACCGTCTTTTTTCTTCTCTGGTTCATTTTACCTCATCCCAACGCCAAAAAAATCCGCACAAAATGCACTTTATCCTTCCGTTGTCGCCGCTGGATCTGTTATATAATAAACGGGATATTCAATGCTGCCATTGATGCGGTGATTCAACCAAATGCCGCCAACCACAAGGGTGCGGACAATAAAAGCAGCCAATAGCGCCGCAACCACAATCCGAATCACCTTTCGTCTCACACACATATCGTCCATAAACTCGGAGACGCTCATATTTTCCACATAGCTCTCGATTATCTGCCGTGGAGTTCCAAATTTCGCCACCAATGCGGCCTCGTCCAGCGTTACGGTCTCCCGGGTCTGCTCATAAATGGATTCTCTGATTTGCTGCACCAGTGCCCGTTTGGTCTTGCCGGGGATGGGAAGCGCCCGCCGCACCTTCCGCAGATAGCCCTCGATGATCGCCCTTTTACTTCTCTGGTTCATCCGTTTCACCCACAATCAAAAAGACACCCTGCACAACGGATTTGTAATCCGCAATCAATTCCGCCAATCGCTGCGCTCCGCCAGGCTCCAAATGATAGTATACCCGATTCATTCGTTTGCCCACCGGAACCTTCCGGCTGGAAATCAGGCCCTGGTCTTCCAGCTTGTATAGCACCGGGTACAGTGACCCCTCTTGCGTCACAATCTTCCCCTCGCTGAGCCGCTGTATCTCCGTCACCAGCTGATAACCGTACATATCTTCCCGTTTCAGCAGGCTCAGCAGCACCAGCGACATCACGCCCCGGCGGAAATTAGACTGCTCTCCATCCATTGCCATGTTACACGCTCCGTTTCTAGGGTGATTGTATCATAGCCCCTTTTGCATTTCAATGCCTTTGTAACAAAAATGATATTGACAAATAGTAATGCAAATGCTATATTCAAGTTAGGCAGTGTACACGTCTTCATGAACCCGAAACTTCAAGTCTCACCAGGAGGTTTATTATGCTGAAAAAAATCTTAACCACACTTCTCTGTATCTCCCTGCTCATCAGCATTATCCCTTGTTCGTTTGCTGACACCGATACACGCAATGACGCACCGGAAGCAGATGGTTTGCTCCTCATTGTGCAGTCCGAACAGGCTGAAGCATCCTCTGATTTCTTTTTCTATCTCTCCCCTAACCCGGAGGAGCAGAAGCTCACCGTAACGCAGCTGCCCGCTGACCAGAGCATTTCCCTCTCCTCCTACAAAAATCACGTTCTCTCCAATTCGCTGACCCTGCACCAAGCCTTTCTTCTGGGGCAAGCCTGGGAGGGGGAAGCCATGGCCATTGACTTTTCCACCGTTGCGGCGCAAAGCAGCTTTGGCATCTCCCCTGCCCATACGCTTCTGATTTCCCGGAAAGAGGATTCCCCCAACGTGCTTGCCGAAGTTCTGTCCCAGCTGCACATTGCCGCTGTCAGCGCTGACCCGCTGGCTGCACTGGGGCGCATCCTCGTTGGCATTGCCCAGCTGGACGATGCAGCGCAGAGCCAGCTGATTGCATTTATCGCAGACAACACCGGAGCTGATGCCGATGCGGACACAATCTGCACCTATCTCACCGAGCTGGTAAGCGGGTGTGACGGCTGTACGATTTCCGTTTCCCCTGCTGCTTAAAATATGATTCACACCACAACGGAGCCTCATTTCAAACAGGCTCCGTTTCTCCATTAACCATTGACAAAAATTATTTGCACTGGTATACTCAAATTGAGCCAGCTATTTTCCGTCATCCTGCAAAACTTCCTATCTAATTTTGAAAGGAATGAATTCTGCTGACATGAAACAGAAAATTACCATTTCCACGCTGTCCCTTATTTTATTGATTGTGGTCATGTTGGTTTCTTTGGCTGCAAATCTGATGCAGTATGAACGTGCAACTTCCGATATTCCCTTGCCCATTACAGGTTCTTATTGTACAAACGCCTTTTCAACCAATTGCACCTATCTTGTATTTGATAAAACCGAATCGTACACCTTATACAATCAAACGGACGGCGTTCTGGAGCAAGGAAGTTATGCCAAATACATCGACAATCAGTATTCACTAACAGGGGACTCAGGGGCAGAGGGAAATGTGATTCTGACAGAAGATGGTTTATATTATATTCCAGCGGATGCCACCGTCACATTTTTCCAACGTTTTTCGGACATCCCCACATACATTGGCAGTTGGGTAGAGAATGCCGACATGAAAGCATAACATGATAGCACAAATGCCCATGCACCACGAGGAAAGGAAAATAACCATGAAAAACGTATTTACCCGTGTCTTTCTTTGTTTTTTGCTCACTTTTGCGTGCTTCCTTGGGACGGCGGCGGGTACGGTTCCCGAAAAAGCATCGCTGCACATTACCGTTACCCCTGAGTACAGTTCCGGCTGCACCAAAATTCCCCTGCCCCAGAGCAAGTTCAAGGAAGTCACCCTTTGGGATATTGCCGACATTACCATCGACATCGACGGCACTCCCCGGAAGCTGGCGGATGCCCTGCAAGACGGTTCCGTTACCGTTGAGCAGCTCATCGCTGACGCACGGCAGGATGCCGACCAGGGCTATTGCCATGAAAAGGCAACATCAAAGAACGGACTGACGGAGTTTACCTACTACTATGGCGATTTTCGACTGCATTACGTTTATGACATTTACGAGACCCCCGACGGCAAGCAGCATTTGATTGCGGATTTTTCAATCATCGAAAGCCACAGCGACGTCGTGTCTTATCGCTATTCCTACGACGAAAACGGAAACTGCATTGACTTCGAGGACTGGGGGCTGACGTTCACGATTTCCCAAGCGAATGATGTCATCACCGTTGTGTGTACCCAGTCCGGCGGGCAGCAATTTGGAAATCTTCAGTTCAGCGAAGCGTTCCTGGAAAAGAAAAATCCCGCCACCCAGGAATGGGAATCACTGGAAGATAACTTCACCTATGACTGCATCGGAACTGCCCTCACCATGGGCGGGACAACGGAATTGACCTTTGATGTTACGGAAAAGGGCAAGCCTCTCCCCGCCGGTGATTATTCCCTTGCCATGCAATTTACGGATTGCTACGACCCGGAGGAGATACCCTCCCTCATGCGGAAATACCACGACAGGCAGTGGTACACCGTGGAATTTACCATCCAATAAATGAGCACCTCTTACAGATGAAAAGCCCACCGGGAAGATTTCTTCTCCCGGTGGGTTTGCATTTGATGGATGATGGTATCATTGATGCAGCGAGGCATGGGCGGCGCTGACCTCCTTTTCAATCTCCATCAGGTCTGCAAATTCAACATTTCCCCACACATTGGAAATGTCAATTTTTATCATAACGGGAACACGCCCTTTCCGCTTGCATCGTCTTTTCTGTACCCGTAGGGGCGGCTCGAAGCCGCCCGCTGCGGCGCAGCCGCAACATTCAACAAACCGCTCAGTTGCGTGGGCTTCGGGAGGCTAAGAGCCTCCCCTACAGCGTAGAATCACTGCACCCGTAGGGGCGGCTCGAAGCCGCCCGCACCCCCGGTTTTTCGATAGCACCCGGTTGAACGGGGCAACATCCGACATTGTACCATTCAACGAACGGTTCAGTCTCGTAACGTTCGGGCGGATTCTATCCACCCCCACAAGGTGCTGTTCAATGCGGTTTCTGAGCGGTAACGAACCGGGCGGGTCAGGGTACTACCGTATCGGTGCATGGTTCGTAGCGTCATTGTCCGGCGGCACTGCCGCCTTTACCTCTGCCTCCCGACGCTTGAAAATCCGCGGGAAACTGGTGAAGATGACGACGGAGGTGATGATACCCGCCACCAAGTCCGCAATGCCCTCTGACAGATACACACCCACAAACCCCAACCGTGCCGTCAGCAGGAAGCACAGGGGAATGAGAATCACCACCTTGCGGTTCACCGCCAGCAGCAGGGCGGACTTTGCCTGACCCAAGGCCACATTCACATTTTGCAGTGTCATCTGCACAAAGAACATGATAGAGCCCATCAGGAACAGCGGGCAGTAGCTTTTCACAATCTCCGTCACCGTCTCACTGGCCGAGAACACCCGGGCGTACAACTCCGGCCACCGCATGGAGAACGACCACACCACCACGCAGAACACAAAGCCGATGGCAGTCACATAGCCAATGCCCTGCTTCAGCCGCTTGGCATCTCCACGGCCATAGTTATAGCTGACAAAGGGCTGCACGCCATTGCCCAGGCCGTTGAGGGGCAGAGAAATCAACTGCAACGCACTGAGCATCACCGTCAGCGCCGCCGTATAGTCGCTGTTGCCGCCGGTAGAGCGGTTCAGGTTGATGTTAAACACAATCTGAATGGCGCACTCCGTGATGGTCATCACAAAGGGGGTAATGCCCAGGGACATAATGCTTGCGATCACGTCCCATTGCAGGCGCATCTGGATGGGCTTAAACCGGAAAATGGACTTTTTCCCGAAGAAGAACAGCACCACCCACACACAGGAAGCCGTTTGGGACAGCACCGTTGCCAGACTGGAGCCGGCAACGCCCATATCCAGGGTGAAGATAAAAATGGGGTCGAGGATGATGTTCAGCACCGCCCCCAGCAGCACCGAGGCCATCGCAATGACGGAAAATCCCTGGGTGAGAATAAACGGGTTCAAGCCCTGGCTCAGCATGACAAACACCGTGCCGCAGGCGTAAATTTTCAGATAGGATACGGCAAAGTCCACTGCGCTGTCCGGGCAGCCGAACAGCACCACTATCTCCCGGGCGAACAGGAAGGCAACAAGGCCGATGGCTGTGCCCAACAGCACCAGCAGAAGGCTGGCAGTGTTAAAAATCCGGCCGGCCTCCTCCGGCTTTCCCTCGCCCAGCTTGATGCCCGCCCGGGGCGCGCCGCCCTGACCCACCAGGTTTGCAAAGGCAGAGAGAATCAGCGTAATGGGCAGCACAACACCCAGGGCTGCCAAAGCATCCATGCCGCCTTCGGCAATCTGTGCCACATACATCCGGTCTACAATATTATAAAGAAAGGTAATGAGCTGGGCAATCACCGCCGGAATACTCAGGCGGACAATCAATGGAAAGATTTTCCCCGTCCCCAGCTCTTGGGTTATGTCTTTTTTGGATTTGTTGATGTTCAGCATTTGTTATCCTTTGTCTGTGAGCAGTCATATCGCATATGCCTTTGCAGGGGCGTGTGCGTTCATCCGGGTACTAACGGAAATCCAGAGTTGCGGGCGGATGCTATCCGCCCCTACAACTGCGGCGGCAAAGCCGCCGACGGGTC
>ERZ1034952.2028-NODE-2028-length-15614-cov-8.673180_pt1 | contig 15614 bp, 14 predicted proteins | sample MGYA00520625_ERZ1034952 | MGnify/ENA primary metagenome ERZ1034952 (study PRJEB33766, sample SAMN09781773) | gut metagenome | biome: gut microbiome | host: Homo sapiens | place: Madagascar | study: EMG produced TPA metagenomics assembly of the PRJNA485056 data... | reverse complement strand
ATCTAACGCGTCTGCCAATTCCGCCATATCCGCATATTCTGTTTTGTTCGTGAGCCGTGTCGCTCGGAACGATAGTTATTATACCAGATGCAACAGAAATGTCAACACCTATTTTCAAATTTTTCTGACAAATTTTTGCATGGAAATTGATGCAGTCCGTACAGCGGCTGTGGGGCGAAAAATTCATTAAAGTGTGGTACAATAAAAGCCACGCGGCGGGGCGCTTCCCGTACAATGATAAAAACGAGGGAATGCATATGGCAAACGGAATCATCTTTCTGGTGGGTGCACTGATCATGTTTTACATGGCGCTGCGCAGTGTGCGGCAGCGGCGCAGTCTCTGCACGAACGGCGAAAAAGTACAGGCACGCATCACTGGCACAGTGCAGAGCCGGGACGGCACGGCCTATGTGCTGGAGTTCACCACGGCGGGCGGCAGCCACCGGCTGCAGTACCCCAAACCCTCCCGCAGCAAGGATTTTGCCGAGGGCAGCGTGGTGACCCTGTACTACGACCCGGAAGCCCCGGAGAAAATGTATGTGGAGGGCGATAAGTCGGTGCTGGGCGCCGAGGCGCTATACGCAGGCATCGGCGTGGCATTGCTGGTGCTGATGTTCGCACTGCTGTGAGAGGAGGAACCATAAGATGAAACTGGAACATTTTGGTATGGCAGAGCCGGGGGACTGCCGGCTGGTATTTACGGCGGATGCCGAAGAGCTTGAACGGGCCATCACGGCCGAGCAGGCTGCGCCGGACGCCCCGCAGGCCGAAGAGGACTTGCTGACGGCGGCGGTGAACCGCACCATCCTGGAGAGCTTTTCGGCCCTGTATGAGCAGATCGCGGCGGAGTACGGCGTTACGCCGGTGACCGACCCGGACTTTGAATTGCTGGCCGTGAACCGGGCCGAAGGGTTCCGGGCCGGGGCGCAGTTCTATGCCCTGCCGCCGCTGACGCTGGGCCGGTACACCGGTTTTGTGCAGGCGGTAGAGCCGCACCTCATCCGGCAGCTTACCATTGAAATGGAGATCAACCGTCATCATGGCGATGAGGAGCGTGCGGCAGATGCTGCTGGAAAGGCCGCCCTGCGTCAGCAGGTGGCCCGGGAACTCTACGCCCAGCGCTGCGTGCAGGCAAAGGCCCGCGCGGAAAAAGAAGTCATCTGGCAGCTGGGGGACGAGGTGACCGGTCCTCTGCCCAAACAGCTGGTGGGCGGCAACTACTTCGCCGAGCAGCGGCAGTTCAACCTGAGCCTGCAGGCCAACGGCATCAACTTTGATCAGTTCCTCAAGGTGCGGGGCCAGACGGTGGAAGAGTTCCGCTCCTGGCTGCACACCCAGGCGGAACGCAAGCTGCGCAGCTGGCTGGGGCTGCTGCTGGTAGCGGAAGCAGAGGGCCTGCAGCCCACGGAAACCGAGGTGACGGCCGCCCTGACCGACTGGAATGAGAAACTGGACGGGGAACGCACCTTTCCGGCCAACGATGCCCGCAAGGTGCGCCAGCGCCTGATGCGTGCAAAGGCGACGTCCTTTGTGCTGGAGCATTCCACCCTGACCCCGCCCCCGGCAGAACCGGTGGTGCAGGAACTGCCTCAGAAATAAGGAAAAAAGCCGTGTTCCCACGCCGACAGATCGGCAGGGAGCACGGCTTTTAAAGGATGGGAGCTAGGTTTGGGCTCAGGCTTCTTTCAGATGCAGCACACCGGCCTGCACCAGACGCTTGCGCAGCAGGGCACCCACAATGCAGGACACCACGATCTTGGCCAGATCCAGCACGATGAAGGGATACACGCACACAGCCAGTGCATGGCCCAGGTCGCACTGCATCTGGAACACGAACCAGGCGGTACCCAGGACGTAGCAGGCGGCATCGCCCAGCACCAGACCCACGGCGGAGACCACCGGCTGGCCATTGCTTTTTTCGATGAACAGGCCGCCGATGAAAGCCAGCAGCAGGTAGCCCACCAGATAGCCGCCGGTGGGGCCTGCCACCTTGGCCAAACCGGCACCGTAGCCGGAGAACACCGGAACGCCGATGAGGCCGATGGCCAGATAGATGACGACACTCAGGGTGCCGAACTTGGGGCCCAGCAGCCAGGCGGTCAGGCAGATGACAAAGTTTGCCAGCGAGATGGGAATGGCTCCGATGGGTACGGTCAGCGGGCCGAGCACGCACAGCACGGCGGCCATCACCGCAGTAACGGCCATCTGGTAAGTGGTGATTTTTTGATTTTTCATAGTAAAATTCCTCTCTGTAAAAATTCGCAAGGCAGTTCTGTGCAAGAGTATAGCCTGTGAACGGACAAACGGTCAACAAAAAAGTTTGCGCAGGGTTTACAATTGACTGGAGAGGGGAGAGAACGGAAGGGAGACTGTATGGGCGGAGGACACGTTTCACGGCCGGATTTCGGCATGGCACAGCCGGACCCGGCACATCCGCTGACCGAATTCTATCTGCTGGTGCAGCAGGCTCTGGATAAGGCAGGCTGCTTTGCGCTGCCTGCCCTGTATGCCAGCCTGCAGGCCCCGGCGCGCCGGATCTACCCGGAAGAAGCGCGGGAGTATCTGCGTCTTGCGCCGCAGGCAGGGGAGGGCTTTGTCCGCCTGCAGGCGGCGGTGCAGATGCAGGTGCTGTACAGCAGCCTGCAGGTGGCGGCCGACGGTGCCCCGGCGGCGCTGCTGCTCACCGAAGAATGCACCCGCAGCGTGACGGCGCTGCAATTGCTGCCGCCCTTTGTGTGGGAGGATCCGCTGCCGCCGCTGCCGGATGTTCCGGCGGCACTCACTTTGCAGCTGACCGTGCAGGATGTGGAGGCCATCGACGCTGACCCGGCAGCTCTGGGGCGGCGGCTGGTGGGCAGCCCGGCGGGTAAGTGCTGGCTGACCCACCCCAGGGCCGAGACCTTTCTGGCAGAGCGGGTAGCGCTGCTGCAGCGGGTCTACCGCCGCTGACCGGCCGGAAAAAAATGAAGCAGCGAGGGAACTGCCGCAGACGCGGCGGCTCCCTCTTTTGTTTTGCAGGGGTTCATGGTATACTAAAACCGATACGCCGCTGCGGCGGGGTGAAAAAAGTTTTGTTGCACGTTTGTGAATGATACGCAATAATCGGGACTGCTCAACCGTTTCTTGAGTGAAATGTCCCCGTGGAAAGTATTTCCACTGTGCCCGTTGAGGGCGTCAAAGGAGAGTTTGAACAATGGGACAGCTGACCAAAAACGAAGTGTTCGCGCTGGCGGTGCAGCGATACAGCGACGCCGTTTACCGCGCGGCCGTGCACAATTGCCGATGCACGGCCGATGCCGAGGATGTGGTGCAGGATGTATTTGAAAAGCTCCTGCATTACGAGGGCTGCTTTGAGAGTGAGGAGCATCTCAAGGCGTGGCTGCTGCGGGTGGCCATCAACCGCTGCCGGGACCTGACCCGTGCGGCGCACCAGAAGGATACCGAACTGGACGAGAACCTGCCCGCACCGGAACAGATGGAGGACGGCAGTGTGCTGGATGCAGTGAAGGCCCTGCCGGAGAATTACCGCAACGCCATTTACTTACACTATTATGAAGGGTACACCACGGCGGAGATCGGCCGGATGCTGAAGGTGCCCACCAACACGGTGTTGAGCTGGCTGCGGCGGGCGAGGGCACAGTTACAGACGATGCTGAAGGAGGAGATCGAAGATGAGGTGGTATGAGTACAAGATGGAGACGGATGACCTCCACGCCCCGGAAGATCTGAAGGCAAAGCTGCTGGCCATGGCCGACACCCTGCCCGAAGAGGAAAAGAACCGCCCGATGATGCCGGCGCAGGCAGACAACACGGCTGTCGTGCGCCCGCAGGAACCGCCCAAAAAGGCAAAGCTCATCCATTTCCCTGCAAAGCCGGTGGGCGCGCTGGCCGCCTGTCTGGCCGTGTGCGTGGTGGGCTACGGTGCCCTGAGCACCGGGAAGCTGGACATCGGTGCAAAGAGCAGCAACATGGCTCTGTATTCGGCCAATAGTTCCGCAGCTTCCACCGCAGGTGGCTTTACCGCCCAGCAGGCCATGCTGGACGCCCCGGAAGCGGCTACCTACAGTCTGGACGCCGGTGCGACGGACCGCATGAATGTGGGTACAGATGTCCTTTCGGAGAACGACGCTGCTGCCGCCGAGGACCGGCAGGCCAGCACCAGCCCCAAGATCATCTACACCGCCAACCTGACCCTGGAAAGCAAGGACTACGACACGGCCCGCGCGGCACTGGATGCTGCCCTGAATGACGCAGGCGGGTATCTGGAATCCAGCAGTGAATATTCAGACGTCGGGTCCAGCCGCAGCGTCAACCTGACCTTCCGTGTGCCGGAAGAAAATTACCAGAGCTTTCTGGATGCTGTGGCGCAGGCGGGCAATGTGACCTACAAGAGCCAGCAGGCCGACGATGTGACCACCCAGTACATGGACGTGGAAACGCGGCTGGCCAATCTGGAAGCCCAGCGCACCCGTCTGCAGGAGCTGCAGGCCCAGGCCGACAATCTGTCCGACCTGCTGCAGATCGAGACCAGCCTGACCGACGTGCAGTCCCAGATCGAGAGCTGGCAGAGCCAGCTGGACTGGTACAGCAATCAGGTGCAGCAGTGCACCGTGTACGTCAACCTGAGCGAGGTGCAGAACTACACCCCCACCGATGAGAGCTTCCTGGGCAGCGTCGGTGCAGCCTTTGCACAGGGCTGGTCCAATTTTGTAAACGGTCTGCAGCAGCTGGCCGTCTGGCTGGCCGGTGCCTGGCCGGTGGTGCTGGTGGTCGCGGCCGCCGCCGCAGGCTTTGCCGTCTGGCGCAAAAAGCGGAAAAAGTAAGGGCACAAGGCCCTCCTGCACAAAATTCAAAATTTTTGGAAAAAGGGGTTGACATTGTTCCCACCCTGTGGTATTATACTTGAGCAGTCAGCGAACAGCTGATGAGCGAAAAGTAAATATCGCGGGGTGGAGCAGTCTGGTAGCTCGTCGGGCTCATAACCCGAAGGTCGTTGGTTCAAATCCGGCCCCCGCAACCACCAAGCGTTCTGAGATTTCTCAGAACGCTTTTTTGATTATCTGTGTTTTGCGAATTGAATGAAGTATAGGATGTTTTTAAATCCTATAAGTGACGTTGAAAATAGTGCTCGTTACGATTGATCCTATGGAATCTACAAAGATGGTATATAAGATTGCGATAATAGATTTGGTAAAACGATCGTGAAGTTTACAACTGAAAAATTAGCGTGTGCGGTGGCTATTCTTTTTAAACTGGAGCAAAGTTTTACTCGAATATAGAAAAAATAGATTACAGCTGTTATAATAATAAGGGATTTCTAATACATAAAAGGGTGCGGTTATATGCTTGATCATATTATTTCAAAAACAGCCGAATTTCTTGAGAGCATGCCAAAGTCGATACGCAAGAAGAAAGGCCAGTTCTTTACATCGAAAGAAACGGCTGAATTTATGGCGTCCTTATTTGACATTAGCAAACTGTCAACTAAAGTTGAAATTTTAGACCCGGGTGCAGGGACTGGAATACTTTCAGCAGCCTTATTAGATAGATTCTTTTCTGAAAAAAGATTTTCAGAAATTCAACTGACTTGCTATGAAAATGATTTAGAGGTGCTCCCCGTACTGCGAGAAAATTTAGAGTTTATTCAGAATCACGCACCAATAAAATTTGGTTTTACAATTGTTGTGAATGATTATTTGATTTCGCAAGCATCATTGTTTGAAAGCAAGGAACCTGAAAAAGATGTTTCTAAAAAGTATGATTTAATTATCGGAAATCCACCATATTTGCGTGTAATGAGAGACAACCCTGCTGCAGTGGCAATGCCAACAGTGGTCCATGGTGCGCCTAATTTATACTTCTTATTTGCTGCGATGTCCTTATTTAATCTGAAAAGTGACGCGGAAATGGTTTATATTATCCCTCGGAGTTGGACATCTGGAGAATATTTTAAAGCTTTCCGAAACTATTTTTTGAAGGACGGCAAATTGGAACGCATTCATCTGTTTGTTAGTCGGGATAAGGTTTTCAGTCAAGAGCAGGTATTACAGGAAACAATTATAATAAAAGTCAAAAGAACAAAGAAAAAGCCACGGCAGGTTGTTGTTTCGTCTAGCCAGGCAAACAATGATTATAATAATATGACAGAGATTGCTGTTCCATATGATTCCGTTGTTGCGGGAAAGAATCTGTATGTGTATTTGCCGACTTGCTCAAATGATGTGGAAACAATATACACGATCAATCGGTATGATACAACACTTCCTGACATAGGGCTGCGCATGAGAACCGGAATTGTTGTTGATTTTCGACAACGTGATGAACTGCGAACAAACCCAGGTGACCATATTGTTCCATTGTTTTATGGACAACATATAAAGGATGGCAGAGTAACACATATTCCATCCGGTAAAGATTATGACTGGATTACGGATGAAAAACCGGGTTTGATTCAAGAAAACAAGAATTATGTTTTCTGCAAGCGATTTACTGCAAAAGAAGAAAAACGACGGCTACAATGTGGTATCTACCTTGCTGAAGATTTTCCGGGCTATAAATATATTGGAACGCAGAATAAAATCAATTATGTTGACCGTCTCGATGGGAGACCTTTAACAAAGATGTTGGTGTATGGCATTTATGCGTTATTCAATACAACTTTGTATGATATGTATTATCGTATTCTAAATGGAAGTACGCAGGTTAATAGTACAGAGGTGAACAATATTCCGGTTCCGCCTATTGAAGTTATTGAGAAAATTGGCAGCAGAATTATACAAGAAGATGACCTGACAACAGAATGTTGTGATAGAATCGTAAAGGAGGAGGCTTATTGTGGGGAAAATTGAAGACGCAAAAACAATTCTCAGGGAGTTGGGAATGCCAGAGCTGCAACAAAATGAGATTGCTGCATATAGTCTGCTCACATTGGCGAATATCAAAGCGGGCGATGAGTGGAGTGTGGCAACAAACGAGTGGATCAGAATTCATGATGTTCTTCAATTCACCAGTCAGAACTATGGAAAAGCGTATGCAGAAAATACGCGGGAAACCATACGAAAAAACTGTATGCATCAATTCCGTGAGGCAGCACTGATCGAAGATAATGGAAAGGCAACAAATAGCCCTAATTACCGCTATCGAATTACCGACGAGGCAATTGCTCTTGTGAGAGCTTTTCATACTACTGCATGGAAATCTGAGTTGGAAAACTTTCAGAAAATGCACAATACCTTAATGGAGAAATATACCAGCAAAAAGAAAATGGAGATGATGCCGGTTCGTGTTAATGGGAAAGAATTGAAATTTAGCCCCGGTAAACATAATACATTGCAAAGGGCAATTATAGAAGAATTTGCCCCACGCTTTGCGCCGAACTGTGAGTGCCTGTATATTGGGGACACTACAAAGAAGGACCTTGTAAAAAATGTAGATAAATTATTTCAGCTTGGTTTTACAATAACACTTCATGATAAGATGCCAGATGTGGTACTTTATGTTCCGGATAAAAATTGGCTTTATTTTATAGAAGCGGTTACAAGTACTGGTCCAATGAGTCCGCAAAGAGTCATTGAAATCGAAAAGATGACAGAAAATGTTGCAGTTGGAAAAATATATGTAACTGCGTTTCCGAATTTTTCCACATACAAAAAATTTAGTGAGCAATTGGCATGGGAAACAGAAGTGTGGCTGTCCGATATGCCAGATCACATGATACATTTGAATGGTAACAAATTTTTGGGACCAAGAAAATGAATGAAGCGGAGAGGAAAGTTTATACCCGCTTTATTAACACTAGGAACGCCCTTCGTCTACATTGCTGCAGAGACGAAGGGCGTTTGCCATTTATAAATGTTCTGCCAGCTCAAACATGGCGCGCACGCTGGCGCGGCTGCGTTCCTGGCGGGAGATGAGCAGGAAGTTGAAGTTCCACTGCGGGCCGTCGATGGGCACGCTGCACAGGTCCGGGCGCAGGTAAGCGGCAGCAGAGGAGGGCAGCAGCCCGATGCCCACCCCGGCGCTGGCCAGCAGGAACAGCTCCTCCAGCGTCCGGGTGTGAAGGACCGGGTTTCCTTTCAGACCCAGCTGATTATAGTACTGGCGCAGCAGCTCCTCGGTGTTGCCCCGGGGGTCCTCTTGCGTCAGGATCAGGGTGTCGCCCCGCAGCTGCTGAGGCGCAATTCTTTCTTCTCCGGCAAGGGGATGGTCGGCCGGCAGCAGCCAGGTGGCGTGCACCTGCTGCAGAACGATGAAATCCAGCCCTTCTAAATCGGGCAGGTCAAAATCCATGGCGACCAGCAGGTCGATCTTCCGGTCCACCAGCTGGCTGACCAGCTGCTGCCGGGAGCCGGTCACGGTGGAGAGATGCACATCCGGGTGCAGGCGGTGGTACTGGTGGAGCATCCCGGTGATGGCGTGCTGCTCCAGGATGGTGGGGATGCCCAGAGTCAGGTGGGTCTGCTGCTCCTGGGCGATGGTCTGGGTCCGGGTCACGACCTCTTCCAGCCGGGCCGTGAGCTCGTTGACCTGCTGGAAGAAATACTCCCCGGCCAGCGTCAGCTTGACATGGGCTGTGTCGCGCTCCAGCAGGGTGACATGCAGCTCCTCTTCCAACGCGCAGATCTGGCGGCTGATGGCTGTCTGGGACACAAAGCAGGCCCGCGCCGCCTTGGTAAAGCTGCCGGAGCGGGCTACCCGCTGAAAGTACATGATCTGCTGCAATGTCATACGCTTTTTCTCCTGCCTGCATCAAAAATTGTGGAACCTTGCCAAGAGTATAACAAATTTCTTGTGCAAACTCAACCACCTTATGCGTCTAAGTTATAAGCGGGCAAATTATTGGTATTTCAAATCTTTGCCGAAACCTGTTAAACTTGTGACAAGAGCGCCGGGCCTACACAAGACCGGTGCAAAAGAAGAAAAGAGGTAACCAAATGAAGAGTAAAATCTCTCGCCGCAGCTTCCTGCGCAACATTGCTGCCGCTGGCAGCGGTGCCGCTGCGCTGGGTCTGCTGGCAGGCTGCAGCTCCAGCAGCACCGCCGCATCCTCCGGCAGCACCGCAGCCGCCGAGGACAAGTACACCCCGGGCACCTATTCTGCCTCCAAGACCATCTCCTACTCCGAGATCGGTGTCTCCATGACCTTTGATGCCAACAGCATCACCGCATGCGAGATCACTTCTTCCGGTGCACAGGACCTGCTGACCGACGACAAAAAGACCGCCATGGCCAAGGCCATCGTGGAGGGCCAGAGCGCCGATGTGGACGCTGTGACCAGCTGCACGCTGGTGGCTTCCGTGGGTGCCATCCAGGAGTGCGTGGCCGACTGTATCGCACAGGCTACCGGCACTGAGGTGGAAAAGCCTGAGACGACCGAAGTGACCGGCCGCGTGCCCGGCTACTGCGGCCCCGGCGACTGGCTGGGTGAGGCTCCGGCTGACCCCGACAAGTACGAGGATGCAGGCACCTATGATGTGATCGTTGTGGGCGGCGGCCATGCCGGCGTCGGCGCAGCCTTTGGCGCTGTGGACGAGGGCGCTACCGTGGCGGTCATTGAAAAGCAGGCATGGGGCAACTTCGTGGATCTGGACGGCTCCGGCTCCAACATGAGCGGCTGGTACGGCGAGGACATCGGCCACGTCAACTCCAAGCTGCTGATCGAGCGCGGCTATGGCCCCTATGACACCGGTGCCATCACCTCCGAGTTCTGCAAGCGTGCCGCAGGCCGTGTGAACCCCGAGATCATCAAGAACTTCGTGCAGTATTCCGGCCAGATGTTCGACCGCTACGAGGAGATCTACGACTCCTATGAGGAAGAGCGCAAGGCCAACGACAGCGACGTGTATCTGGCCGATACCGCGGTCATCGTGCCCAAGGCTACCGGCGACGGCAAGACCGGCGACCAGTGGGTGGACGGCGAGCCCGCAGGCGGTGCTGGCCACTACGACATGAGCGATATGTTCTCTTATCCCCTGTGCAACACCCAGGCAGCTTACGGCCAGCAGAAGGCCAGCTACCCCATCAGCTGCGGCGGCTACCTGACCTGGCCCTGCAACGCCCAGTTCTACGGCTATCAGGGCAACAACATCGAGTACATCCACAAGTACATCGTCAAGTATGTGCAGGAGACCCCCAACTGTGCCTGGGACTTTGAGCGCGAGGGCATCAAGCTCATCCAGGACGACAGCGGCAAGGTCACCGGCGTGTACGCCAAGGGCGCAGACGGCACCTACTACCGCTACAACTGCAACAAGGGCGTCATCCTGTGCGCAGGCGACTTCATCGGCAACCCCGAGATGTGCTGGGCTCTGCTGAACGAGGGCATGGAGTGGGCTGAGCGCAGCGGCGCGACCGCTGACAGCTGGGCCTCTGCAGGCACCCGCAACGGCCAGGGCCACAAGATGGCCTGCTGGGCAGGCGGCATGATCGAGCCCACCCCCCGTGGCTGGATGGCCATCGGCGGCGGCGCTTCCGGCCCCTGGGGCACCGCTCCCATGCTGATGCTGAACAGCCGCGGCAAGCGCTTCATGAACGAGGGCGCCATTGCGCAGATGCAGGCCACCTGCCTGCGTCAGCCCGCCGGTCTGGCCTGCTACGTCACCGACGCCAACTGGGCCAAGACCCTGAAGGCTGCTCCGCTGGACCACGGCGCACCCAACTTTGGCATGCAGGACTACTGGGATAAGATCGAGCAGGACATGAACAACACCGTGTCCGGCCAGGCCAACACCATCACCATTGCAAACCTGGCCGAGCGCACCCAGATGGCCGGTACCATCTACCGTGCCGACACTCTGGAGGAGTTGGCAGATCTGCTGGGCTACAAGGGCGCTGCCAAGCAGAACTTCCTGGACAGCATCGCACACTACAACGAGCTGTGCTATGCAGGCGTGGACAGCGACTACGGCAAGGATGCACCGTACATGGTGCCCATCGACACCGCTCCGTTCTTCGGCGGCACCAGCTCCACCGGCCACTCCTCCAACCCGATGATGGTCACCATGAGCGGTGTCATCACCGACGAGACCCAGAACGTCCTGAACAAGGACTGGGAGCCCATCGAGGGCCTGTATGTGGCTGGCAACTGCCTGGGCGGTCGTTACGGCTTTGGCTACAGCACTCCGTTCGCCGGCAACTCGGTCGGTATGGCCATGACCCACGGCTGGACCGCAGGCCATCAGGTGGCTTCCGACAAGAAGTTCCTGGGTGAGCCCGTGGAGGCCATGGAGGCACCCGCAGGCGGCCCCGGCGGTCCCGGCGGCCCCGGCGGCCCCCACTGATCTCTTCTGACGCGTTTCTTTTTCTTCTTCTCTGGGGAAGCCCCGTTACAGGGCTTCCCCTTTTGCATGAATGCGTGTATACTTTATAAAAAACGACAAGGAGCATCACCATGGCAAAACCGCTCGTGCTTGACCTGCACATCCCTTACTGCATCCGCCCGGAAAACTACCTCGCGCACTTCAACGCGGTGGGCTCCAATGCGGAAAAAAACGCCTATATGGACGCCCTCAAGCGGGAGGTGCTCTCCTATGAGGGAGAACTGGACGGTTACGAGATCCGGGCCGTGCACCTCAGCGGCGGCAGCGCCAGCGTGATGGCCCCGGACTTGCTGGGAGATGTGCTGCGCACGGTGCGCACCCATCTGCCGGTGGCGCAGGGGGCAGAGGTCAGCTACGACTCGCTGCCCGTCACCATCGGCACGCCGTCCCTCACGGGCATCGCGTCCGGCCACCCCAACCGCACCGAACTGATGATGCGCTCGGACAACGACGCCGAGCTGAAGGCGCTGGGCTGCACCCACAACGCGCAGCATATCCGCAACGCCATGCTGTTTCTGGCAAAGTTCCACCTGAACAATGTGGGCCTGACCCTGAACTACGGCATCCCGGGGCAGACGATGCAGAGCTGGCACAACAGCCTGCACGCGGCGGTCATCATGCAGGCCGGGCACATCACGGCAGAGCCGCTGGCCGTGACCGACGCCGAGGGTATGCCCAACGCGGCGGAGCGGTTCGAGATGTTCCGCTATGCCTGCGAGTACCTGCCGGAGAACGGCTACAAGATGTATGCTGCCGGGTGCTTTGCCCGCCCCGGCTACGAGTACCGCGCCCGTGCCATGGAGTGGAACGGGGATGACGTCATCGGCATGGGCGTCAACGGCGGTTCGGTGTACGACGGCTATGCCGTGCGCAACACCAACAATCTCAAGCTCTATATCAAGAATGCCGGTGACTTTGAAAAGCTCACGGCGCAGGCCGCGCAGTTGGACGAGAATGCGTTGATGCTGCGCTACCTGCGGGGCCGCATGAAGCTGAACGACGGCGTGGTGGAGCCGCTGTTCCGGGAGCGGTTCGGGCAGGAACTGCCGCAGGAATTTTCCACCCTGCTGGATAAGGCAGTGGAAAACGGCCTGGCCCAGCGCACGGCCGACGGCTGGATGCCTACCCTAGAAGGAATGTTCCGGGGCGAGGTACTGTAACACAAAAAGCGGGAGCTGTCTCATGGGAGAGACGGCTCCCGTTTTTTGTATGCCAAAAGTCCCCACGGCGGGCCGATTTGTGGTATACTGGTAGAAAACACGGACCCGTGAAGGAGAAAAGCATGCAATACAAACTTCTGGTAAGCGATTTTGACAATACACTGGTGCCCTTTGGGGAGCCGAAGCCCCGCCCGGCGGTGGTAAAGGCCGTGAAAAAACTGCAGGCCGCCGGGGTGAAATTTGCGCTGAGCACCGGCCGCGCCTATCCTTGCGTGCACAGGGAGCAGCTGGGCGGCATCCGGCCGGATTACATCGTTACCTGCAACGGTGCCTGTGTGACCGACAGCAAGGGCACCGTGGTGGCGGAACACCCCCTCACCAACGAGGAAATGTACGCGTTGGTGGATTTCTGCGAGGATTACAACTACCCACTGCAGTTCAATTTCCGGGATGCCTGCTATGTGTACTGCGAGTACGAGGCCCTGCGCAACAACTACGCAAAGATGGGCAGCAGCGGCCTGACCTGCGTGGACGGCGAGGACCAGGACCGGCACCTCATCGACATGCCTCATTCGGCGTTTGCCGCGGTGCCGCCGGAACATGTAGCAGACTTCATGGCAAAATATGGTCATCTGAACCTGAACTGGATGCAGGTGGGCGCGAAAAACGCCGACGGCTATGCCTTCTACGACATCGTGCGCGGAGGCATGGACAAGGGCGTGGGCCTGACCGACCTGTGTGCCCGGCTGGACCTGCCGCTGGAAGAGACGGTGGCGGCGGGAGACTCGGCCAACGACCTGAGCATGCTGCGCACGGCCGGCCTGGGCGTGTGCATGGACAATGGAACCGAGGATGCAAAGGCCGCTGCTGACCGGGTGATTGGTGATGTGCGGGAGGACGGCCTGGCGGCGCTGATCGAGGAACTCTGGTTTGATGGCCCGAAAGCGGAGCCCTCCGGCCAGAATCTTGGCTCGGCCTGGGCACAGATCGAAAGTGCAGGCGGCCAATGAGCTTTGCGCCGGTGTACAATGAGCATAGCCGGGCGCTGATCCTGGGCACCTGGCCCAGCCCCAAAAGCCGGGAGATGGCCTTTTATTACGGCCACCCGCAGAACCGCTTCTGGCCGATGATGGCCGCCCTGACCGGGGAGCCGGTGCCGAAGCGGGAAGACATCGAAGCAAAAAAGCAGATCATCCTGCGCCATGGGTTGGCCCTGTGGGACACGCTGGAAAGCTGCACCATCACCGGGGCGTCGGATGCATCCATCCGGGACGTGGTGCCCAACGACATCGCCGCTCTGCTGCAGAAGGTGCCCATTGAGGCGGTGTTCTGCAACGGGGCCACGGCCTATCGCATTTATACAAAGTATCTGCAGCCGGTCACCGGCATTGCGGCAGCCAAGCTGCCCAGCACCAGCCCGGCCAATGCGGCCTGCCGCCCGGAGATGCTGCGGCAGGTGTGGGGCGCGGCGCTGGCAGACTGGATCATCAAATAATTGCCAAGCTGTAAATTCTTCATGAATCCGCTTGCGTTTTTCGCAAAGGGTTGTATTATGGGTACTATAAGGGGCACCTGCCCCGGAAAAGGAGAACGACCATGAGCAAGATCATCCGCACCCGGAAGCCCAGTGTCCTGCCGTACTACGCGGCGGCGCTGGTGTTCGTGGTGCTGTGCGCGGTGCTGCCGGTGTACCGGCTGTGGGCCCTTGCGGCGGCGCTGGCAGCCGCTGCGGCGGCATTCCTGGCGGCCAAAAAGGTCTGCCCGCCCCGTGCGGTAGAAACCGAGGTGCCCTTCCACACGGGTGTGGAGGACGTGGACGCCATGCTGGCAGACATCCAGCAGAAGCTGGACACTCTGCACAGCCTGAACGAATCTCTGCCCGACCCGCAGCTGTCCGCCGCCATGACCCGCATGGAAAAGGCCGGACGCTCCATTGTGGAAGTGGTGGAGGCCAACCCCGCCAAGGCAAAGCAGGTGCGCCGCTTTGCCAACTACTATCTGCCGGACGCCGTGAATGTGCTGCAGCAGTATGCGCAGCTGGCCCGGCAGGGGGTGCGCGGCGAGAACGCCGCCGCCATCCGTGCCGAGGTGGAGCACAATGCGTCCTCCATTGCCACGGCCTTTGAAAACCAGCTGGATGCACTGTACGCCGCAGAAAGCATGGACCTGTCGGCAGACCTGACCGTGCTGCAGAACATGCTCAAAGGGCAGGGACTGAGTAAATAAACGGATATACTGGAAAGGAAGGAATCTCCTATGGCAGACAACACGTTCAACATTGACCTCGACGCACCCGCTGTGCCCACCCTGACGCTGGACCCGGCTCCGGCACAGGAGCAGGCCCAGCCCAAACAGCCGGAACCTGCCGCTGCCCCCGAGGCACAGGTCAAGCTCAGCCCGGAAGAGCAGGCCATGGTGGATCAGTTCGCGGAGAAGATCGACATCACAAACAGCCAACAGGTGCTGCAGTACGGCTCCGCCTGCCAGAAGAAGATTGGTGACTTCTCCGAAGCAGCTCTTTCCAAGGTGTCCACCAAGGACCTGGGCGAAGTGGGCAATATGATCACCGACCTGATCGGCGAGCTGAAGAGCTTTGACGCAGGCGAAGAGCAGCAGAAGGGCATTCTGGGCTTCTTCAAGAAAAAGGGCGACCAGCTCGACGCCCTCAAGACCAAGTACAACAAGGCCGAGACCAACGTGGAGAATATCCAGGGCATGCTGGAGGCCCATCAGGTGCAGCTGCTCAAGGACATCGCCATGCTGGACAAGATGTATGACCTGAACATGGCCTACTTCAAGGAGCTCAGCATGTACATTCTGGCCGGGAAAAAGAAGCTGGCCGAGGTGCGTGCAGGGGAGCTGCAGCAGGCCATGGACAAGGCCAAGGCCTCCGGCCTGCCGGAGGACGCCCAGGCGGCTCGCGACCTGGCCGACCAGTGCGAGCGCTTTGAAAAGAAGCTGTACGATCTGGAGCTTACCCGCAACATCAGCCTGCAGATGGGCCCCCAGATCCGCCTGCTGCAGAACAACAACACCATGATGGCCGAAAAGATCCAGTCCACCATCGTGAACACCATCCCGCTGTGGAAGAACCAGATGGTGCTGGCACTGGGTCTGGCACACAGCCAGCAGGCCA
>ERZ1034952.2027-NODE-2027-length-15619-cov-5.586353_pt1 | contig 15619 bp, 16 predicted proteins | sample MGYA00520625_ERZ1034952 | MGnify/ENA primary metagenome ERZ1034952 (study PRJEB33766, sample SAMN09781773) | gut metagenome | biome: gut microbiome | host: Homo sapiens | place: Madagascar | study: EMG produced TPA metagenomics assembly of the PRJNA485056 data... | reverse complement strand
GTTTCTCCGTGGCGGCGGGAAGCTCCGCCGTGTGCAGCGGGGCGGGGGGAACGATGGCGGCGCCCTCCAGCGCGCGGCGCAGCGCGGCGATGTGCGCCGCCGTGGTGCCGCAGCAACCGCCGAACACCGCCACGCCGGCGGCCAGCATTTCCGGTATCCACGCGGTGAATTCCTCCGGCGTGCAGTCGTAAACGGCCTTGCCGTCCACGATCTGCGGCATCCCGGCGTTGGGCTTGGCGATCAGCGGCACCCGGGCGTACTCGCGTAGGCGGCGCAGCTGCGCCAGCATCTGCTCCGGGCCTGCCGAGCAGTTCAGGCCGAAGGCGTCGATGCCCATGCCCTGCAGCACCACCAGCGCCGCCGTTACGTCCGTGCCGGAGATGCTGCGACCGTTTTCGTCGCAGGTGAACGTGACAAAGATGGGCTTTTGGCTGACGCTGCGCACCGCCAGTACCGCCGCGCGGGCGTCGCTGAGTGTCATCATGGTCTCGATGACGAACAGGTCCACACCGGCTTGCTCCAGCCCGGCGGCCTGCTCGGTGTAGATGTCCACCAGCTCCTCGAAGGCCACGTCGCCCAGGGGCGCAAGGAACGCGCCGGTGGGGGACAGGTCGCCCGCCCGCAGGGCTTTGCCCCGGGCGGCCTGCTCAGACAGGGCGGCCAGCCGCCGGTTGTAGTCCGCCGTGCGGTTGAATATGCCGTGCTCCTCCAGCTTACGACGGTTGGCGCCGAAGGTGGGGGTGTACAGCACCTGGCTGCCCGCGGTCACGTAGCCCTTCTGTATGTCCACGATGGCCTCCGGGTGCTCAAGCGTCCACTGCTCGGCGCTGATGTCGCCGGTGTAGCCGCGCTTCTGCAGCTCGGTGCCGGTGGCGCCGTCCAGTATCAGGGGAAAACGAAGCTCCATGGTTTTCTACCTCCGCTGTATAGGTTCCAGTGTCATGCTGCCGGCAAAGGCGTCCGCAAAGTCCGGCTGCCCCGACAGCTCGATATATTGGCAGCGCTCCGCGATGCGGGCCGCCGCTTCCTGTGTTTTTGTGTCCAGCACCAGCGCCGACGCGCCGGCCAGCGCCGCGTTGCCTACGCTGTGCAGCTTGTTCTGGGGCACCTGGGGCAGCAGTCCGATGGCCGCCGCGCTGCCGGGGTCCAGATACATGCCGAAGCCGCCGGCCAGGTATATGCCGTCCAGCTCGGAGAGCGTCAGGCCCTGCCGCGCCAGCAGCACCTTTGCTCCAGCGGCCACCGCCGCCTTGGCCAGCTGCAGCGCCCGCACGTCCCCGGCGGTGAGGTATACCCTGTCCGTCAGGTGGAACACGCCGTTGCCGTCGGCGTCCGTTGTCATGTAGTTCCGCAGCTTGTCCGGGACGTCCTCCGGGGGCAGCAGCCGCCCGCCGGGGTCGATGACCCCCAGCCGCACCAGCACCGCCGCCAGGTCTATGAGCCCGGAGCCGCACAGGCCCGTGGCCTCGTCGCCGCCGATGACGTTCATCTCGAAGCTGCCGTTATAGCGCACGCGGCTCACCGCGCCGTCGGTGCCCAGCATGCCGCAGGCGACGCCGGCGCCCTCGAAGGCCGGGCCCGCCGCCGCGGCGCAGCAGACGAAGCCGTCGCGTCCGCCAAGGGCCATCTCACCGTTGGTGCCGATGTCCAGAAACAGGAAGCGCCCGGCTCTCTCCGCCAGCCCGGAGGCCAGCAGCCCCGCGGTGATGTCGCCGCCCACGAATCCCGCCGCGCAGGGCGCGTAGTATACCGGCGCGCCCAGCAGCGTGCCGCCGGGCTGCGTGCGGAACAGGCTCTCCGCCCGGAAGGGATAGGCCGCCAGCGGCCGCACGGATATGTCCGCCAGCAGGCTCTGCATCACCGTGTTGCCCGCCACTGCCACGCGCTGTAGCTCCGCCGCGCTGCGCCCGGCCTGTGCCAGAGCGGCCCGCAGCAGGTCCTCCAGCTGCGTCCGGATGCATTGGCACAGCTCGTCCAGACCGCTCTCGCGCTCCAGGGTGTACTGTATGCGGCTGATGACGTCCGCGCCGTAGGAGGCCTGGGCGTTCCAGGCGGCGCGGGTGTCCAGCGTCCGCCCGGTGGTCAGGTCGTACAGCCGTACCGCCGCCGTGGTGGTGCCCAGGTCGATGGCCGCCGCGCAGCCGCTCTCGCCGGTGGGGGCCACCGGCGGGTCCAGTGTCTCCGTCAGTATCCGGCCGCCCGCCGCCGGGGGCAGCACCACCTCGTCGCCGTCCTCCGGCACGATGCGGCAGGCCAGACGGGGCACGCCGTTGACGCTGACCCGGCACTTGCCGCAGCGCCCCCGGCCGCCGCAGGCGGCGGGCAGGGTGCAGCCCGCCCGGCGCAGAAGCGCCAGCAGGGTGTCCGTATCGTTGCAGGGGATGCGAAAAACGCCGCCGCCGCGGATCACACGGATACTTGACATGCTCCCGCCCCTTTCCTATAATGAAATCTATCAACTATACTTGTAGCAGTACCACCCGGCTTTGTCAAGAGGAACTATCGCTATGTGCTTCATGAAATTGTCCGCGCTGGCGGAGGAAAACGGCTTCTCCCAATGGGCGGCGGCGGACATGGCCGCCCTCGTCCCCCGGCAGGAGGTGCGGGATATGTGCTCTGCCGACCGCTGCGGCCGGTGGAACAACAATTGGGCCTGTCCGCCCGCCTGCGGAGACCTGAGCGCTGCGGCCGCGGCGATCAGGGGCTTCTCGGCGGGCATCCTGCTGCAGACCACCGGCACGCTGACGGACGACTTCGACTATGAGGCCATGGAGGACATCCAGCGCCGCCATAAGAGGAGCTTTACGGATTTCGCGCGGCAGGCGCGCCTGCTGGTGGGGGAGAGCCTGCCCCTATCCGCCGGCTCCTGCACCGTCTGCAGACGCTGTACCTATCCGGGCAGGCCGTGCCGCTTCCCCCAGAAGCGATTCAGCTCCATGGAGGCCTTCGGCCTGCTGGTCAGCGATGTGTGCCTGCGCTCCGGCTTGCAGTACAACTACGGAGCGCGCACCATGACGTATACATCCTGCTTACTGTACAACAGAGAGGTGAAATGAATATGATGACGCCCAAAGAACTGTTCCTGGAGCTGCTGAAGCCCGACGGTCAGCCCGACCGCCAGCTATGCCAGTACGAGGCGCTGCACATGTGCCTGAACGACCCCATCAACACCTATCTGCGGGGCAACCGCAAGCGCGGCACCGTCAGCAAGGACCGCTGGGGCACCACCATCAGCTGGCCCGCCGATGCGCCGGGTCCCATGCCCGTCACCACCGACGGTATGGCCGTCTGCCCGGATGTCACCCGCTGGCGCGAGACCGTACACGTGCCCGACATCGCCTCCTGCACCGAGGGGTGGGAGGAGGTCCGTGCCGGGGCCAGGAGCGCCTGCGGGGAGGGGAAGCTGCTGGCGGGCTTCATGGGTACCGGCATTTTTGAGCAGTGCCACTTCCTCATGGGCTTTGAGGACACGCTGACGAACCTCTATGAGCACCCGGAGGACATGCACGCGCTTATCGACTACATCACCGAATACCGTCTGCGGTACGTGGAGATGCTCATCGACCATTTGCAGCCGGACGTGATATTCTCCCACGACGACTGGGGCACCAAGGACGCGCTGTTCATGGACCCGGATATGTGGCGGGAGTTCTTCAAGGAGCCCTACCGCCAGTTCTACGGCTACATCCGCTCCCGGGGCGTTATCGCCATCCACCACGCCGACTCCTACCTGGTGCCCATCGTGGAGGACATGGCGGAGATCGGCATACAGGTGTGGCAGGGCGTCCTGCCGGAGAACGACATACCCGCCCTGCAGCATACGCTGCGCGGGCGCATGGTGCTGATGGGTGGCATGGGCGCCGCCATAGACCGTGCCGACGCCGCACCGGAGGAGATATACGCCTACGCCATGCACCGCCTGCGGGAGTGCTGCCCCGGCGGGCACTTTATCCCCTCCATCACCTACGGACTGCCCGGCGCGGTGTATCCCCACGTGGACGAGCATATCGACCGCACCATCGCCGACTATAACAAGGGGCTGCACGTGCCGAGATTCGACCTGCCTCCGGTGCCCCGCCGCGTAAAGGCCGCCGCCGCGCAGACGACAGTCTCTGCCGCCGCGGAGGCGGAGGACGATGTGCTGTCCCGTATCGCCCACGCCCTGAAAAAAGGGCAGCAGAAGAAAGTGTTGTCTCTGTGCCGTGAGGCGCTGCAGCAGGGCGAGAGCGCCCGGAGCATCGTGTCTGCGGGATTGGTGCGGGGCATGGACCAGCTGGGCGAGGACTTCTCCGCCAACCGCGCCTTCGTGCCGGAGATGCTCATGGCCGCGCGGTGCATGACGGCGGCGCTGGAGGAGCTGAAGCCCCTGATGGCCGGCGGCGGCGCCCGCACCGTGGGCCGCGCCTGCATCGGTACCGTGCGGGGAGATATGCACGACATCGGAAAGAACCTGGTGAAGATCATGCTGGAGGGCAGCGGCGTGGAGGTGGTGGACCTGGGCGTGGACGTGCCGCCGGAGAGATTCGTGGAGACCGCGCGGCGGGAGAACTGCGACATCATCGCTTGCTCGTCCCTGCTGACCACCACCATGCAGGAGATGCGCCGGGTGGTGACGCTGGCGCAGCAGGAGGGTATCCGCGACCGGGTGAAGATATTCGTGGGCGGCGCGCCCATCAGCCAGAGCTTCTGCGACGAGATCGGCGCGGACGTGTACACAGAGGACGCGGCCGCCGCCGCACGGGCGGCGGTATCGGCGCTGCGGAAATGACGAAAAAAAGAGGAAAGCCCGCAGGTCAGGCCTGCGGGCTTTCCTCATAAGTTGAGGGGGAGAAAATAACGAGCGGAACAAATGGATCACGCAAAAGTGCGTCACATGGCTGTCGCGGACGGCGTACTTCTTTCCGGGCTCGGTGGATGGCTTACTTTCTGCAACACAGTTGACTTGCGTCCTCTATGTCAAAACGCGCGGCGCTGTGCCAGCATCCGCACCAGCGTAACGACGGCGAGGACGGTGATGGCGGCAGCGGACGCGATGCTCACGTAGGAGAGCAGCATGCCGTGGGCGTTGGGCAGCAGGAAGGCCGCCACGGAGGAGGCGAGGCACACAACGACTAGTGCCACGATGAGCTTCGTTCTATCCATAGTGTTGTTCTCCTTTCATGGTGTGAGGTGGTCTTTTCCTTCTGTGCTTACAGCATACCACAGGAAGCGGTACGCTTCTTTACAGAAAAGCTACGAACCGGTGGAAAGACGGATACAAAACGGTTACAAAACAGTCGGAATGGTGACAATGGGTGTAGACTTTCCCGGCCGTTTCTGCTATAATGCAGGAAAGTTTTCATTTTCTTTCATTTTATCTCCGGGAGGAGCTTTCTGTTGCAGTACTTGACGAACCTCTGGAACGCGCTGGACTTCGGATCGCTGGGCGACATCCTGCTGCGTGTGGCGGCGGTGTTCCTGTGCCTGACCATACACGAGACCTGCCACGGCCTGGCGGCCTACGCACTGGGGGACCCTACGGCCAAGCGGGCGCACCGCCTGAGTCTGAACCCCCTGCGGCACATCGACTGGCTGGGGCTTATCATGATGGTGGTGGCGGGCTTCGGCTGGGCGAAGCCGGTGCCCGTGGATCCGCATTATTTCAAAAAGCCCAAGCAGGGCATGGCGCTGACGGCGCTGGCCGGGCCGGTGTCCAACTTCCTGCTGGCCATCGTGCTGCTGCTCATTGCCCGGGGTATGTACCTCCGGGCGCTGCTGACGGGGAATTTCAGCGCCATGTGGTTCTCCTTCGTGGTGGATACGGCGTCCCTGTCCGTGGGTCTGGGGCTTTTCAACCTGGTGCCCATCCCGCCGTTGGACGGCTCAAAGGTGGTGGCAGTGCTGCTGCCGGACAGGGCGTACAACTGGCTGATGCGCTACGAGCGCTTCGGCATGCTGGTGCTGCTGGTGATCATCTCCGTGGGCATCGGCAGCAACGCGCTGGACAGTGCTATACGCTGGACATTCACCCTGCTGTGCAGGCTGGTCGGTTTTGAGGTGTAAATTTGGACGATCCTATTTTTAAGCTGGAAAAAGTGGTACAGACACGGGGCGACGAGCCGCTGGAGGATTTCGAGGGGCCGCTGGACCTGATCCTGTACCTGCTGGGAAAAAACAAAATAGAGATACAGGACATCCCCATCGCGCTGATACTGGAGCAGTACCAGGCGTATCTGGAAAAGCGCAAGCGCATGGACCTGGAGGTGGCCAGCGAGTTCATCACCATGGCCGCACAGCTGATGTTCATAAAGACCCGCATGCTGCTGAACCTGGAGGACGAGGAGGCCCAGAACGAGATGGACGCCCTCATCAAGTCCCTGGAGGAGCGCCAGCGGGGCGAGGCCTACGCCCGGGTGCGTATGCTGTCGGAGCGGCTGGCGCCGCTGAGCGAGTTCGGCCGCAATATCCTGACCCGCCCGCCGGAGCCCATGGAGCGGGGGAAGATATACGAGTACGACCAGGAGCCGGCGGACCTGGTGCTGACCATGCAGGAGGTCACAGACCGCCGCACCGCGCCGGACGCGCCGCCTATCCGCGCCTTTGACGAGATCGTCAAGCGGGAGCCCTATCCCGTGGAGACAAAGGCAAAGGAGATACTCCGACGCCTGAAGGAGGGGGGCATCACCCGCTTCCTGCTGCTGTTCCGAGGCAGCAAGACCCGGAGCGAACTGGTGGCCACCTTCATGGCGGTGCTGGAGCTGTGCCGCAACAATCTTATACGGCTGGCGGGCGCGGCCAACGACTGCACCGTGACCGGAGAGGGCGACGTGCCCGAAGAACTGATGTAAGGGGAGACCTATGGACACAATGGAAATGAAGGACATCGAGGCCGCTGTGGAGGGCATACTGTTTGCCTCCGGCGAGCCCGTGTCCGTGGACAGGATATGCATCGCGCTGGATATGGACAAGCCCACCGTGGAGCTGGTGCTGCAGCATCTGCAGGACTATTACAGCTACGAGCGGCGGGGCATGCGGCTGGTGCGGATGGAGGACAGCTGGCAGCTGTGCTCCGCGCCCGAGTACGGCGACGTGATACGCAAGGCGTTCGAGATACGCAAGCCCGCCAAGCTCAGCCAGCCCGCGCTGGAGGTGCTGACCATCATCGCCTACTATCAGCCCACCACCCGCGCCTATGTGGACCAGATACGCGGCGTGGACAGTTCCTACACCGTGGGGCTGCTGCTGGACCGCCACCTGATCGAGGAATGCGGGCGGCTGCAGGTGCCGGGACGCCCCCGGCTGTACCGGACGACCCAGGCGTTCCTGCGGGCGTTCCACCTGAACTCGTTGGACGACCTGCCCCAGCTGCCGGGCATGGAGGCCGACGGCCAGCTGCGGCTGGGCGACGACCTGCCCCTGACCGGGGAGGACGCCGGGGAATAACGGCCCCATAGCTGACCGGAAGGGAGGGAGAGACCTTGACCGCGCTGTACATCATACTGGGCATACTGCTGGTGCTGTTCCTGCTGTCGCTGCTGCGTATCGGCATCCGTGCGGAGATGGGCGAGGTGACGAAGGTCACCGTCGTGGCCGGACCGGCGCGGATACAGGTGCTCCCCAAGCCGGATAAGCCGGAAAAGCCCAAAAAGCCCGGAAAAGAAAAGAAGAAAAAGGAAGCGCCGCAGAAGCAGGAGGGGGAGAAGCCCAAGAAAAAGCTTTCCCTGTCGGCGCAGGACATCCGGACGGCGCTGCCCGCCGTGTGGCAGTCCCTGAAAAGCGGCCTGCGAAAAACGCGGCAGCGGCTGCTGATCGACCCGCTCGAGCTGTCGGCGGCGCTGCCCGGCGCGGAGGACCCGGCGGGGGCGGCGGAGCTGTACGGCTACATCAACGCCGGTATGTGGACGGTGATGCCCCAGCTGGAGCAGCTGACCCGCATACCCGACCCGCACCTACACGTGGAGGTGGACTTTGACGCCGCGGAGCTGAAGCTCACCGGCCGGGTGGGCGTGACGCTGCAGATACGCGATCTGTTTGCCATCGGCGCCGCCTTCGCAGGGCCGCTGCTCCGCTGGTTCCTGGATATGCGGAAGCGGCAGGCCGCCGCGGAGAAGGCCGCAGCGGCGGCGGAAAAAGCCGCGGCCGGGAAGACGCCGGAGGATAAGAGAGCAGACCAGGCACCGGACGCCGGTGCAGACCATACGACCACATCAACTTCGACAAAGGAGAAATGAGCATGGAAATGACCGAGAAGAAGAATTCCCTTTCTGAGATGATGGAGACCTCTATGGACAAGATCCGCCAGATGGTGGACGCCAATACCATCGTGGGCGAGCCCATCACCACACCCGACGGCGTGACGCTGATCCCGGTCTCCCGGCTGAGCTACGGCTTCGGCTGCGGCGGCGGTGACTACGGCAAGAACAAGGAGCACTCCGGCGCCGGCTGCGGCGCGGGCGTCCGTGTGGAACCCATGGCCTTCCTGGTGGTCAAGGGCGGCGTGACCCGTATGCTGCCGGTGGGCACCCCCGCCATCACCACGGTGGACCGCGTTATCGAGCTGGTGCCCGAACTGATCGACCGGGTGGAGGGCTTCGTGGATAAGAAGCGCAACAAGGATTTCTAAGACAGGCCGTAACGGGAATAGACTGAGGGCATCCGGAAAATAAGGAGGGCTCTCCGTGAGGCGACGGACTGTGGCGGCGCTGTGCGCCGCGCTGACCCTGTGTTTTTGCATACCCGTTGTGGCGGAGGCTGTGGAGGTCTCCGCCACGGCTTGCGTCCTGATGGATGCGGACACCGGGCTGGTGCTGTACCGGAAGAACGAGGACCAGCGTATGCTCATCGCAAGTGTGACCAAGCTCATGACCGCGCTGGTGGTCCTGGAGCAGGGAGAGGTGGACGAGACCGTTACCGTGACCGCCGCCCACATGGCGGAGGGGTCGTCCATGTACCTGCGCGTGGGGGAGAAGCTGACTCTGGAGGAGCTGCTGTACGGCCTGCTGCTGTGCTCGGGGAACGACGCCGCCCTGGCGCTGACGGAGTGCGCCGGGGGCGTGGAGCCCTTCGTGGCGCTGATGAACGAGAAGGCCGCCGCCCTGGGCATGAAGAATACCCATTTCGCCAATCCCAACGGATTGGATGACGAGGAGCATTACTCCACCGCCTACGATATGGCACTGCTGGCCTGTGCGGCGGCCAACGAGCCCACCCTACGGCGCATAGCCTCCACGCGCACCGCGGCCATCGGTGGCAGGACGCTGACCAACCACAACAAGCTGCTGTCCCGCATGGACGGGTGCATCGGCCTGAAAACAGGCTATACCAAGGCCGCCGGGCGGACGCTGGTGTCCTGCGCCGAGCGGGAGGGGCACCGCCTTGTAGCGGTGACGCTGCGGGACGGAAACGACTGGAACGACCACGAGATGCTGTACGACCGGGGCTTCGCCCTGGTGGGCGTGCAGGAGGAGCTGCGCGGACGCATCGTCCGGGCATTGGAGAACATCGGGGAGAGGTGACGCATGACCGAGCGTATACAGAAGCTGATAGCCGCCGCCGGCCTGTGCTCCCGCCGCACGGCGGAGGCGTGGATGGCCGCAGGGCGCGTCACCGTCAACGGCCGCGCCGCCTGCGTGGGCGAAAAGGCCGACCCGGAGAAGGACGTGATCCTGGTGGACGGGCGGCCCCTGCGCCGCGCAGCCGCACCGGTCTATATCATGCTGCACAAGCCACGGGGCTACGTTACCACCCTGTCCGACGAGCGGGGACGCCGCACGGCGGCGGAGCTGGTGGCGGACTGCGGGACGCGGGTCTATCCCGTGGGGCGGCTGGACAGGGATTCGGAGGGGCTGCTGCTGTTCACCAACGACGGCGAGCTGACCCACGCGCTGCTGCATCCCAGCCACCGGGTGGACAAGACCTACATCGTCACCGTCACGGGGGCGGGGGAGGACAGCGCCGCGCAGCTCGCGGCGGTGGACAGCCTGGACGGGCAGCCCATCGTGCCGGCGCAGGTGGACGAGCTGCGGCGCAGCGGCACCGCGGCGGAGTACCGGGTGGTCATCCACCAGGGGAAGAAGCGGCAGATACGCCGCATGTGCGCCGCCGTGGGACTGGAGGTCACGCGGCTGTGCCGCGTGGCGGAGGGCGGGCTCTCGCTGGGAGAGCTTCCGCCAGGGAAATGGCGTTACCTGACAGCCGGGGAGCTGAGAACGATCAAAGGAAGCGACCGACATGAGTGAAAATGTGCTGCAGACCATACGCGCAGGCATGGACGGCTTCTCCAAGGGACAGAAGCGCATCGCCGCGTTCATATTGGATAATTACGACCGGGCGGCCTTTATGACCGCCGCACGCCTGGGGGAGACCGCCTCTGTCAGCGAGTCCACGGTGGTGCGCTTTGCCGCACAGCTGGGCTATGACGGCTATCCGGAGATGCAGAAGGCGCTGCAGGAGCTGATCCGGGGCAAGCTGACCTCCATACAGCGGATACAGGTGTCCCGCGATCAGATGGCCGGGTCGGACATCCTGGGCAGCGTCATGCAGCGGGATATGAACAGCATACACAACGTCATCGAGCAGCTGGACAGAGAGGCCTTCAACAAGGCGGTGGACAAGCTGCTGGGGGCGAAGCATATCTACATCCTGGGGGTGCGGTCCTCGTCGTTCCTGGCGGGGTATCTGAACTTCTACCTGCACCTGATATTCAAGAACGTGACGCTGGTGCAGTCCAGCGCCGCCGGTGAGATATACGAGCAGCTGGCCCACGTGGGCAAGGGGGACGTGCTGGTGAGCATCTGCTTCCCCCGGTACTCCAAAATGGCCATCCACGCGGTGGAATTCGCCCACTCGCGGAAGGCGGACATCATCGCCGTGACCGACAGCACGCTGTCGCCCCTGTACCGCATGGCTTCGGCCGCGCTGCTGGCGCCCTGCGACATGATCTCCTTCGTGGACTCCATGGCCGCGCCGCTGAGTCTGCTGAACGCGCTGATACTGGCGGTGGGGCAGCAGCGGCGTGACGACCTGTCCGCCACCCTGGCGGAGATGGAGCAGGTGTGGTCGCGGTACAGTATTTTCGGCAAGGAAGAGGACGGATGAGCAGAGAGATCGTGGTCATCGGCGGCGGCGCCGCCGGGTTGATGGCGGCCATCACCGCAGCCCGGCAGGGCGGTGCAGTGACGCTGCTGGAGCCCAACGAGCGGCTGGGCAAGAAAGTGAATATCACCGGTAAGGGGCGCTGCAACGTCACCAACGACTGTGACCGGGAGACACTGCTGGCCAGCATCCCCGGCAACGGGCGGTTCCTGTACGGCGCGCTGACCCGGTTCACGCCGCGGGATGCCATGGCGTTTTTCGAGGAGCTGGGCGTGCCGCTGAAGGTGGAGCGGGGGAACCGGGTGTTCCCGGTATCCGACAGCGCCTTCGACATCACCAACGCGCTGGAGCGGGAGCTGAAGCGCCGCAAAGTGCGCTGGGTGCGCGACCGGGCGCTGTCCGTGGAAACTGAGGACGGCGCGGTGCGCGCCGTGACGGGGGAGAAGAGTACATACCCCGCCGGAGCGGTGATACTGGCCACCGGCGGCGTGTCCTATCCGGGTACCGGCTCCACCGGCGATGGGTACCGCATGGCCCAGGCGCTGGGCCACACCGTGGCGGTACCCAGGGGCTCGCTGGTGCCCCTGTGCTGCGCCGGGACGGACTGCCCGGATATGCAGGGCCTGAGCCTGCGCAACGTGGAGCTGACGGTGTTCAACGGCAAGAAGAAGGCAGTGTTCCGGGACTTCGGCGAGCTGCTGTTCACCCATTTCGGGGTGTCGGGGCCGCTGGTGCTGTCCGCCAGCGCCCATCTGCGCCGCTGGGAGGGGGAGAATTACACGCTTTCCATCGACCTGAAGCCCGCCCTGGACGAGCAGAAGCTGGACACCCGGCTGCTGCGGGACATCGGGGAGAATCCCAACCGGGATATGAGCAATATCGCCGCGGGGCTGGTGCCCCACAGCATGGTGCCGGTGCTGCTGCGCCGCTGCGGGCTGTCCGGCAGCGAGAAGGCCAACGGCCTGACCAAGGAGCAGCGGCGGACGCTGGTGCAGACACTGAAGCATTTTACTTTGGATATTACCGCCCCCCGGCCCGTCAGCGAGGCCATCGTCACCGCCGGCGGCGTGAAGGTGGGCGAGGTGGCCCCCAACACCATGGCCTCCAAGAAGGTGCAGGGGCTGTATTTTGCCGGTGAGGTACTGGATGTGGACGCCTACACCGGCGGGTTCAACCTGCAGATCGCGTGGGCGACAGGGTATCTGGCGGGACTGTCCGCCGCGGAAAGCGAGGAAACGATATGACAGACAGACATTTCGCCGTGGCCATCGACGGACCCTCCGGCGCGGGAAAGAGCACGCTGGCCCGTGCGGCGGCCGAGGCGCTGCACATCCTGTATGTGGACACCGGCGCCATCTACCGCACCATCGGCGTGTATATGTACCGGCACGGTATAGAGTCCACGGACGCGGCCGCCGTGACGGCGGCGCTGCCGGAGATCACCGTGTCCCTGCGGCACGACGCGGACGGGCTGCAGCGGATGTACCTGAATGGGGAGGATGTGACGAAGGAGATACGCCTGCCGGCCATCTCCCGGTATGCCTCCGACGTGTCCGCCATTCCCGCCGTGCGGGACTATCTAATGGAGCTGCAGCGCTCCCTGGCGCGGGAGCACAGCGTCATCATGGACGGACGTGATATCGGCACCGTGGTGCTGCCGGACGCGGAGGTGAAGATATTCCTCTGCGCCGATCTGGAGACCCGCGCCCGCCGCCGCTGCCTGGAGCTGGAGCAGCGGGGCACGCCCAAACCCTATGAGGACGTGCTGCGGGAGATGGAGCAGCGGGATTACAACGATACACACCGCGCCGCCGCGCCCCTGCGCCCGGCGGACGACGCCATCATGATAGACAACACCGACATGGACTTTGCCGCCAGCCTGGATCTGCTGCTGGATGTGATAAAGGGGAGCGTGGAAGCGTGAGGAACAAATTCTATGCCGCGGCATGGCGTGTGCTGCGGCCGCTGGTGCTGTTCTTCCTGCCGGTGGACCTGCAGGGGACGGAGCACCTGGAGGACGGCGAGCCCGTGCTGCTGTGCGCCAACCACTCCAGCGCGTGGGACCCCATCATGTTCGTGCTGTCCATGCCCCAGCGGTTCAACGTGCGCATCATGGCCAAGAAGCAGCTGTTCTCCATCCCCATCGTGGGCGGGTTCCTGCGGGCCATCGGCGTGTTCCCGGTGGACCGGGGCAACAGCGACATCGGCGCGGTCAAGACCGCCATACAGAGCCTGCGGGACGGGTGGAATCTGTTCCTGTTCCCGGAGGGCACACGGGTGAAAGACCCCGGACACGCGGAGATCAAGTCCGGCGCGGGGATGATGGCCATTCGCGCTGGGGTGAAGCTGGCGCCGGTGTATATCGGCACGAAAAAGCGCATTTTCCGCAAGACGCCCATCATCATCGGCGAGCCCTTCGCGCCGGAGTACACCGGCCGCAAGGGAACGGCGGAGGAATACACCGCCAACGCCCATGAGGTCATGCGCCGCGCCTACGCGCTGGGGGGCATACAATGCGAGTGATACTGGCGGAGAGCGCCGGGTTCTGCTACGGTGTGGAGCGGGCTGTGCGCATGGCGGAGGAGGCCGCCCGGGCGGGCGGCTGCGTCATGCTGGGCAGCATCATCCACAACGATGCCGTGGTGCGGGAGCTGGAGACACTGGGCGCCCGGCAGGTGAAGTCCGTGGAGCAGGTGCGGCCCGGCGACACGGTGCTGCTGCGTGCCCACGGCGAACAGAGCGACGTGGTGCGGGCACTGGAGGAAAAGGGCGTGCACATCGTGGATGCCGCCTGTCCCCACGTGCTGCGCATCCACCGGCTGGTGGAGCAGGCCGAGCGGCAGGGACGCACGCCGGTCATCATCGGTGAGGCGCACCACCCGGAGGTCATGGCGGCGGCCAGCCGCAGCAGGCGCAGCGTGGTGGTGGAAAACGTGGAGGAGCTGGCCGCGTGGCTGGACGGAGCCCCGGCGCGGCGGGAGATGGATTTGCTGGTAGTCGCACAGACCACGTGCATCCGCGCGATTTGGGAAGAGTGCGTAAATTTTTTAAAAAAACAGTGTACAAACGCCGAAATCTTTGGTACAATATGTGATGCTACGCAAAAACGTCAGTCTGAGGCGGCGGACATCGCCGGCCGGGTGGACGTTATGGTCGTGGTCGGAGATAGTAAGAGTGCCAACACCAAACATTTAACGGAGATCTGCAGTGCCCGATGCCCCCGCGTCTATCAGGTCGAGGGAGTACAGGGTCTACAGGCTGACTTTCTTAACGGATGTTCTGTGGCGGGGCTTACAGCCGGCGCGTCCACGCCTGCGGGCATCATTAAGGAGGTATATGCAACGATGAGCGAAGAGATCAAGAACATGGAAGCTACCGAAGAGAGCTTCGAGGAAATGCTGGAAAAATCTTTTAAGACTTTGAATACAGGAGAGAAGGTAACCGGTATCGTGACTGCCATCGGCCCCACCGAGGTGCAGGTTGACCTGGGCTGCAAGCAGGCAGGTTATATCAACATCGACGAGCTGTCCGCCGATCCCAGCGTGAAGCCTGAGGATGTGGTGAAGGTCGGCGACGAGATCGAGACCTATATCATCCGCGTCAACGACGTGGAGGGCTATGCCATGCTGTCCAAGAAGCGTCTGGACGCTGTCAAGGTCTGGGAGGACATCGAGAAGGCCCGCGAGGACAAGACCACGCTGGAAGGCAAGGTCACCGAGGAGAACAAGGGCGGTATCGTCGTCAACGTCAAGGGCGTGCGCGTGTTCGTGCCCGCTTCCCAGTCCGGCCTGCCCCGCGGCGCTGAGCTGAGCACCATGATCGGCCAGACCGTGTCCCTGCGCATCACTGAGGTCAACCGTGCCCGTCGCCGCGTGGTCGGCTCCATCAAGGCGGTCACCTACGAGGCGCGTCAGGCGGCACAGGCTGAGATCTGGAACAACATCGAGGTCGGCAAGCGCTACACCGGCACCGTGAAGTCCATGACTTCCTACGGCGTGTTCGTGGACATCGGCGGCGTGGATGGTATGGTACATATCTCCGAGCTGTCCTGGAGCCGTATCAAGAACCCCGCCGAGGTCGTCTCCGTGGGCGATACCCTGGACGTGTACGTTATCTCCTTCGATCCCGAGAAGCACAAGATCTCCCTGGGTGTGAAGGATCGCAGCATGAATCCCTGGGATAAGTTCATGGCTACCTACCATGTGGGCGATGTGGCCAACGTGCGCATCGTGAAGCTGATGACCTTCGGCGCGTTCGCCGAGGTCGTGCCCGGTGTGGATGGCCTGATCCACATCTCCCAGATCGCTGACCGCCGCATCGAGAAGCCCGGCGACGTGCTGACCGAGGGCGAGATGGTGGACGCCAAGATCACTGCTATCGACGAGGAGAAGCAGAAGATCTCCCTGTCCATCCGCGCGCTGCTGGCTCCCTCCGCTGACGAGGACGCCGACGAGGAGTAATTAGAGCGTAAAACACCTCCGCTGCCCCACAGGCAGCGGAGGTGTTTTTGGTTGTTTTCACAATGGCGTGCAGGGGAAAATATCTT